>Ga0208180_1001637_pt1 | contig 12579 bp, 17 predicted proteins | sample MalvireepMed_s16_FD_184241 | JGI IMG/M metagenome (GOLD analysis project Ga0208180, IMG submission 184241) | Marine viral communities from the Global Malaspina Expedition - Malaspina viral metaG DeepMed_s16 (SPAdes) (version 2) | ecosystem: Environmental > Aquatic > Marine > Oceanic | place...
CTTCAATTACTGAGCCAGTTGTTAGATAACTCATGCTCCCACCTCTACTAATACTATTGTTGATTTACTAGTTTCCCCATCATCAGCACGTTGTATATTTATTGTTCCACTTTGGTCATGTCGTGCCATTTGAGTTTTGTATGTTAACGCGCTTGTAGAACTAGGGCTATCTAAGACGGTTATAAAATGATAACTACGTTGATTATCAACATCACCTATACCTATATGATCAAAAACACCTGTTGAATCTCGTAGAATTTTTAATTGGCCTACTGACCTTGAGTTATGGTCTACACTCTGTGATACTAAAACAAGCACTTTACTACTTGTTGCAGCACAAGTAATGTCTGCGGTTAATCCAGTATCGGAGAAACTGGTACTGCTCACATCAACTTGAGTTGTAGTGGTAGCAGTCACAACTTGAAGTACCTTACCAAAACTACTTGCACTATGATGAGATACTAACGCCTTTCCATTAGCCCTTGTGTAATTTACACATTGTACATCATTAGATCCAGTACTAAAAAATTCCGCCACATCTCCAGCTGCTGTAGTTATATTAGCTTCACTAGGTAAATCTAAATCAGTAGAATTATGTGTAAGTTGTAATGCTCCATCAAATTGTAAAAAGAAATGACGATTAGCATCTACAACAAAAGCACTGATAGTAGTCGTACCTGTTACATCAAAATAATCTCCATCAGTAGGAACTGTAGGACTACCAGATGCCATATCTGAACCTTTATCCCTTCCAATAGTTTTACCATTAGGATCTAAAGTACCTCCTAATTGTGGTGAAGTATCTTCTACTACGTTAGATAGTCCTGCGCTAGCAGCAGCCCACTTTACTCCAGTAGCTTCTGAAGAATCCGCTGTTAAAACGTGATCATTCGTTCCAATCGCTAAAGGTAAATATGTCAGCCCATCTGAAGCTAATACATCACCTTTAGTTGTTGTCGATAATCCATTAAATATATCATATACGAGAGCATCTACGTCATTTAGCCAAGATGCTACAATAATCGTATCGCCGTCTACAAAACTTGTTGTTGCCATATTATAATCCGCTCACTGGTATTGGTGTAATAGAAGTATCTCCTGCCTTAGCACAGCCTGTTACGGCGCTTCCTGTTCTAGCAGATCTACTTATACACACTGTTTGTCCCGCATTTGCATCATCATCGGGTCTTATAAATCCATCAGGAGTTATTTTATCTTCAACTCCTCTAACTAAATCTTGAGGATGGCGTGCTTCCCAGTCGTACTCACATACAACTGCTCCATCCCAACGTTCATACATTTCTGAATCTCGGTAAACAAAATCACATACATCACATTTAACCCAATGATTTCCAGGTTGATAACCAGGATTCCTAGTTTTTTTACCAAAACTCATTTGTTAATTAACACTTTTTAATATCTAAAATAACTACCGCTTGATCGCCATTTGCAAACCCCAATGTAGTTACTGTTACGTCTCCAGTAGGACTTCCAGCATGATTTCCTATTCCACCAAAACTTCTAAAGTCTTGATGATCATTACCATTAAATCCTGAACCACATGCTAATCTATCAGTACTTCCATCGTGTTCTACAAAAATTTGACCAGCTGCGGTTGGGTTACTAAACCAAACCTGATCTATTTTAATTTTTGCAGCAGTGGTATCTCCCGTAAGAGTACCATCTTCTGAGAAATCATATACTACAGAATCAGTTAATTCAGCACCATCTGATAAAATCGTAACATGTACTACTTGGCGTTTTGACCCATCAACTAGTTTAGTTAACGTTGCACTTGCTGCCATTATATATCTCCATTAATTTAAAAATAGGGGGAGATAACTCCCCCAAATAAAACTAAGCTATTAGTTATTAACTGTCAATAGCTGGTAATACGTAACCTGATGCTGTAACACTACCAGTACCAAGATTATCGAATTGACCTACGCCATCACAGTCTGCTAATACTTCACTACCAGTATCAAGATGCATTGCTCTGTTATGAGCAACCCAACCATCGTTAGCAGTTGTATCATTATTAATTAAAACATCAACTGCCGTTAATAATGAAGCATAATAATTATGTGCAACAAAACAGTTATTTAAATCTTTGCCTGTAGCACAGGTAATCATTGCCAAAGCATTTGCATTATCAGTATTAAAACGATTATGTGTAAATACTAAGTCTTGTAAATCATCAGTAATGCTAAGAGGTGAATTAATAGCTGCATCAACTCCATAACCAGTACAATGATCTACAGTTAAACCATCAGCTGTATTGGCAGCACCACTTGGTGTAATATAATCCACAAAGTTAAGGTCTGTACCAGCTTGTTTAAAGTTGCAATAACTTAATGTACAATTAGCTGCAGTTGGAACAATAGCAGCAGCAACATCAGCAAAGTTAGCATTAAATATCATATTATGTAAAGTAACGTTAGCAGCACTAACAGTAATAGCTGCAGCAGTTGCTGTAGTAAATGATATTGTAGGTCGTTTAGTACCTAGACCAAGACCAACTATAGCTACACCAGCCACATCACAAGCAATAGCTCCAGCAGAAGCTACGTTCTCAGCGTGACCAGGCATAACACAAATAATGTCGCCTCGGTTTGCTTTACATTTGCCAATAGCACCATCAATTGTACTAAGTGGTTTTAAGTAAGTTCCATCGTTAGTATCAGAACCACCAATACCACCATCGGGTAATACTCCTGAGTTATTAACCCAGAATTGTTTTCCAGGATAAAGCGTTAATAATGGCATTCCTTTAATAAGTACACCATTTGCCCATCCATTAGGGTAACTTGACATTCCCATTTTATATCTCCTATTAAGAAAAGTAGGGGGGAAGAGGGTACTTCCCCACCTAACAGTTTAGGTTTTAGGCGCCTGGTGAGCCGTAAACAGCTCTAGGATCCGTCCAACCAAATGAATAACGCTCAATTGCTTTGAATTTAGCATTCTCAGTATCAAAGTCATTGTCAATTGCAAATTGCAAAGGACGACGCTGATAGTGCTTCATACCATCCATAACATCTGTGCGTATAAACCACGCATCAGTATCATTGAAATAATGATTAACGTTTACACCGCCTGGGAATTTACCCATGCTGTATAGTGCGTTAATATCATTGTCAGCAGTACCGACACGATGTGGTGTACCTAATATACGTTCAGCCTCATAAGAAAGGTCTACAGGTATATTTAGCGTAACAGGATGTACAGCGATTTTTAATCCTCTGTCATCCGTATATTTCGCAATATCAATACACGATTGTTCTAACGACGCTTCTGATAAATCAGCTGCAGTTGTTAGTTCGTTGGCCCATGTTCCACCAGCCACGTTAACGTGAGCAGTAGAGCATAGTTCAACTCCGTCACCACCAGTAAAAGAGCTGTTAAAAGCTCTATTGTATACATTAGCAGCAACATTTTCTTTAGTTTGTCTCATTGAGTAAGCCAAACCTTTGGCACGTTTTTGTGCAACAACGCTGTAAAGGTCGTCTTCGACCATTTCACGAGTTACAATAAAACCGTTTGCGTACACAACGTGAGTGTATCTTGTTAAAAAGCCTTGACGCTCTTCATCATAAGATATTGCAGTACCTTCTGGTTTAGCGACTGCTAAGCCAAAAGAGGTAATGCCCATGTCTTCTTCATAGTTCTTACTTGAATTGTAAGAATCGAATAAGGCACTCCACTCAACTGTGTGCTCATTGTATGATTTTCCATACCACGAATTGACGCCAGGCCAAAGGGCTTTCGCAAAAGAGCCAGTTGTAATAGTAGCCATTTGTTATTTCTCCTTAGTTTATATACCTGCCGTTCCGCTGTCATTCTTGTATGCATGCATGTTCAGCATTACAAGCCATCTAGCGTTCGCGGAAGAAACATCATTGTCTTCTCTCTCAACTAAACCTATAACTTTTAATGGTGTACCAGCGGTTGTTACACCTGAGCTAGTATCAATTTCCATTCCAGAGGCACCAGTAGTGGTAGAGCCAGAACCTATTACAACATCAGCGTTTTCGCCAATACCTGTAACAGCCAAACTAGCATCGTCACCTTGTGCTTCATAAATAGTCATTGGATCATCATTGATATACACCGCTAAGGATGTAGAAGCGGCGTGATGTACTCGTGCTAAGTTGTCAGGATCAATTTCCCAACCAACTACAACACCAACAGCTATATCAGCTGTAGCGCTGTCAAAACGATCAACACCACCATAACCACCACTGCCAGAGGCAGTACCAGTTGCTTCTTTTTCAACGATATCACCAAGAAATAAGGCATCGTTAACAGAGTAATACTTACGTACGCGGCCTGTGTATGCGCCGCCAGATAAATGACCTACTGGTCTAAAACCATTTGGTCTATCTACGTTAGCCATAATATTTACTCCTTAGGTTAATTTATGCGCTTCCTTGTGCAGAAGTCATTAACTAGATTTATGATCTAAATCTAAGTTTCCGTAATGACCCTCTTTACTAGTTTGCGCGTATAGTTCATCTTCTATTTCGTCGATCCTTGCCTGTTTAGAGGCTTGATCTTCTTCATAGTACGTGCGGTCAATAGCCATCAGGTACAGCATTTCTCCAGTCGAGTTACCGACTTTACAGACAACGCTTCCCGTTGCTTTTGATCCATCAACTTTTTTATCTCCCACAGCTAGTCCTTTATCAGTTATATACTCATAACCAGCGTTCTCAAAAACTTGACATCTATTTTTAGTGTCTAAAACCCACCTTGCAACTAAATGTTTAGGTACGTCGTCAACATTTAAAATCTGCCTAGCTTCCGCCATAGGTACTCGCTTTGGGCGATCTAGATTTTTTTCTACTTTGCTTGTCATATCTATAATTCTCCTATTCTATCAAGCTCTTCTATGTATTCATCTATAGAGTCGACAGCTCCAGCATCGACAAACGACTGTCCAATCTGAGCGTACATTTCCCGCGAACCCGCAGGAAGATCATCCAGTGTTTTTCTCTTTTGTGCCCCATTCGGGCTTGGCTTTGTGGTTCGTCTAGTAGACGCAACAGGTGATGCGCTCGGCACTTGTTTTCCAAATTGCTCAGGATAACGAATTTTTACTTCATTATCTGTGTACTCAAGTACATCATCAATTGTAGCCTGTGGATTACCTGAACGAAATCCAACAGCAATTGAATCAGCATATTGACGCATGTCTGTATTAGTACGATACCACTGATTACTGTCTATATACTCAGCTATTTTTTCTTGAGTGTATTTTTCTTCGACTTGATTATCAACATTCGGCACAGCCGCAGATATTGATGGTTCAGACCGAATTTTACTCATTTCATTATCTATAGTAGCTACTCTGTCAAATTCACCTTCTTCCATAGCAGATACTTTTTGTTCAGAAAGTTCTTTTAAGACTTTTTGTCTTTCATCTTCTCTAGTTGCAGCTTGTATATTAGCCATTTTTTCTACCATAGCATTTAGTTTATCTATTTGCTTTCTTTGAGTACCCATAGTTTTGAAATACTCTCCTCTTTCTAAAAAGACTTGTGCATCTCTCCACTGTGTAGGATCTCCATCCCATTCTTCTTGAGGAACCCATCCTTGTCCACGAGCTGCCTCTTGTATAGGATCGTTTCCTTCTGCTTTAATATTAGCTTTTTTCTCAGCTTCAATTACATCACTTTCATCCATTGGTACATCTATTTTTTCTTTTGTTTCAACCTTATTTTGCTCTTTAGTTAATTCTTCTTTAGCTAAAGGTTTAGATTCAGTATCATCATACTGCGCTATAAAATCACTCATCTTGTTTTTTCTCCGTTTCTACAATCTTACAAAGAACGTCTCCATCGTCTAGTACAACAAAATCTTCTTCTGTATCAGGATCTTTTATTAATTTTCCCCCATACCGTGAATATAGTATTTTATCTCCAATCTCTACCCAAGGCTTTTTTAAGATTGCATTTTTGTTGTAGTCTACCCAAGCTAAAGGACCAATATCTATAACTATTCCTACTGACATAGTTGCTTTATATAACTTTTCATCTACAGCTATGGCAAGTTTAATATCTGTTCCTTTTACTTCGTGAGATGTTTTTACATTATCAGGCTTTACTATTAATCTATATCCTAAAGCCTTAAGCATCTGAATATTCCTTTGCTGATTTATCTTCTTGCGTTTCTTCTGTTTGTTCATCAGAAGGAATGCCTTCATTTATTAAATCAATAACAGCATCTATAAGTTTACATCTACCAATTATTTCTACATGAGTCATTGCTGTGGTATCCATAGTTTCTCCACATAACGCTCCTCTAGAAAACAAATCTTGTAACTCACCTTTTGCTGTTTTTAAATAGTTTACTAACTCTTGTGTGTAAACCATACCTTTCCAAGCGTATCTATCTCCGCTCATATCTATTCTCCTCTATTAGGTTAACTAGTTGTATTTTCTTTGGCGTTCTCTGCTTGTGCTTTATCCGCCTGTGCTTTTGCTTTTATTTCCTCTTGTAAAATTTTTAATTCTTGTAACTGAATATCCATCTCTTTTTCTTTTGCTTCCATCATCAATTTAGCTTGCTGTAATTCAGCATCAAATTGAACTTTTAACTTCTCAAGTTCTGTTCTTTCTACTTCTGATTGAGCTTTAGCCATAGTTAATGTAGCATTTGCTTCATCTCTAGCCGCTTGATATTGAATTTTAACTTTTTGCATCTCTTGCTCAGAAGCTTGTAATTGAAGTTCTTGCATTTTAACTTGTGCATCAAAATCTGGCTGTGGTTCAGGCATTTGCATTAATTCAGCTATGTTATCTTGATCTTGAGCTTCAAGTATGCGTTTAGTAGCAACTTGAGGATTAACAGACCCTAGTTGTAACAATGCCATTAATGACTCAGCTTTAGCTAATTTTTCAGCATTAGATACATTTGTTGGGTCGCTATTAGGAACAATGTCCATTGACTCATCTTCAAAATCTGCTTTTCCAATAACTGCTATTTCATCTTCAGGACCAGATTGATCTAGTACTGCAAAATATTTTTCATCTTCAAGGTATAACATATTTAATCTATATACTTTTTTAAATTCTCGTTTCATTGAACGATGTATTCTTTTGTAAATACTAGAAAATACTTGTAGCCCCTGTCGTAATACTTCTGATGTAGTTGACCAAGGTTGATTTTGACCAGGATTTTCTCCAGTCATTAAATCAGTAACTGAACTAAGTTGTTGCCCACTAGAAATCATCATACCAAGTAATTGAAACAATACAGTTGATGGTTGTTTTGTTGGAAGAGGTACAATACCTTTTCTTAAATCATCTCCAATTGTATTAACATATCTCCATTCTCCAGGTTTAAGTGGAGTATTACCATTTGGTATTTTAATACCTTTAGCTAAAAATCCTGATTGTAAATTATCTAACGTACCTGAATCAATAAGCTGATTTATTAAAGTATTTGCTGCTTCGTTTAATGGACCAAGTAAATTACCAAAACCCATTCCGTACACGCCTGAGTTAGGATCATTTATAAATACATAATTTGTAAAATATTCTACAGGTTTTATAGAAATTATTTCACCTTTTTCATTTGTATCTATGCCTGTTTGATCATACCTTGCGGCTACACGAACTACTTTTTTAGTATCTTTATGAATTGTAATTACATAAGGCTCTTCATATCCATCTTCGTCTAAATCCCATGTACAATGACATTCTAAAAATTCATGTGGAGAGTCTTTGTCATTACTGGGAGGAGTTATTCCTAGAAGTTCATCTTCAGCTTCTGAATGATTGCCATCATAAGTATTAGATTCTTTAGGTAAATCTACATCTAAAAAATGTCCCATTCTTATTTGTCGAGTAACTTCATTAGGATAGTAGTATAGTTTGTGTACTTTACGACTAGCGTCTTCTAACGAACTTGCATAATAATCAACACATAAATCTTTAGGAAGAACTAATTCAGATACCATCTTAGTTCCATCCCAGTATGTCTTTTTAAATACATTTCCAATAATAGGAAGAATTAAACACGTTCTATCCATCTGGTCTTCCCAAGTATCCATTTCTTCTAATAATTGGTAAGACATATAATTACTTACGCGTTTTGCTCTTGCTGCTTTTTCACCAGTAGGATCATTTCCTATAACTCTTGCTTTTACAACTTTATTATTAGGAATAAGAGATTGGTATGCTCTGGCTGCAAATTGTAAAGCTGCTATGGTTAACAGCGGATATTTTACATTTGCTGCATCTGGCCAAGGGAAATTTTTATTCGAAGATACTTGTGTAGCTAGCTTCATGTATTCTTCGTATTTATCCATCCACTCGGATCTAGAATTTTCATCCATTTCATACCAATCATAAACTTGCTTACCCATATCTTTTAGGGTATTTACATCTATTTCTTCCGCTATATTTACAGAAGTTATTAAAGCTTGTAAATCTGTTTCTCTAGTCATACTTATCCTCTTAACGACTGTATTTTTGTTTTATTTTTCGTTTCATTTCATCTCCAAGAATACTACTTGCCACTGCTCCTACCGCTCCCATTTTTTTAAAGCCTTGGTCTAACGCTGCTGACGCCCTATTAGATTTTGTTTCTCTATCAACATCAGCATACTGTGACATTCTGTCGCTACCTATTTCTTCCATACTTCCTTGTCTACTAAAAGTATATGCTCTAGTTTTATTTGGATTATAATTAACCAAAGATGGATCATCTCTTCCTGTTCTTATAGAAGTGGCAAATTCACCAGTTCCTTCAGGTCTATTAGCATTTATTTGATCTTTCATACTACTATAATATTTACCAGAGGCTGTTTTATATTCTTTATCTGACAAAGCAAAAGTAGGAGATCCTTCAGTAGTTCTTTGACCTCTATATGCAGATCTTCCAGCTCTGTAATCAGCCACCTGTTGTTTAAAATAATTATATTCAGGAGAATTTTCCATTCCATACGCCATAATTTTAGTACCCCGTTACTTGTGACCTTCCCATATGTAAAGATCCCATAGTTTCGTTATATTCCTCTTCCCAATCAATATCACTTTGCTCTTCTACTGTTGGAGCTGTTACCATTTGATTTAAAACTAATCCTAACCAAGCTATAGAATCAACTTGGTCATCATATTGTCCTCGATCAAATCTTAAAAGTTCTTGTTCAAACGATGGAAACCATTCTGATTCTACATCAAAGTGAACTCCACCTTGCCTCATTCTACCTTGTATTGCACGAGCACGAGATAATTTATCTCTATAAGGAACCATTGGATGTAGGTTAATAAATACTCCAGTTCTTAACATTTCGTCTTTTAAGAATGGTCCTATGGCTTTTTTAAGTGCTCCTTCCTCAACCACAAATAAATCAGGTTGATATCTTATTTGCACAGCCATCATTTCGTCAATAATTTGTTTTGCATCCATACGTTGTCTAATAACATCAACTATATGTAATACGCCACTATGATCTACTCCACCTACAGTAATAACAGAATAAGATCTTTTATCTTTTTCTGATATAGCAAAGTCTATTGCTGCATAATAAGTTTTTGCTAAATCAAAATCTTCTTCTGACATAGGCACAAAATCATTCTTTCTAAAAAATGCATCACCCTCATGTATTGGGTAATTTAAGTACTCTTGTGCGTATCCTTCTGATATACCTTGCTTAATAAAATCATTTTTTAATTTACTAAGTCTTTCTTTATTAAATTTTTCAGGCCATAATATATCTTGAAAATCATCAAAATCAGTATGTGCTCTATATTTAATTGAGTGCCACGCCCTAGATTTATCTAAAGAATATTCTTTAAGCTTTTCTCTAACTGTGTACTGAGCTTCATCTCCAGTAGTTTCAGGCATTAATCTTTCTAACAAACTGTCAAAATGTAAAACAGTTCCAACTAAACGTATTTGACCAGTATCTGATAAAGCTGGTATTAATGCTCCATAAAACCAATTTCTAAACTTATCTCTACGTTCTTCATTAGATACAGCTTCATCATTTTCCATATCATCACAGATTATAAGATTAGGTCGTTTACCTCGCCATTTAAAACCACGAACAGATCCCGAACCTCCTGACGCACCTCTTGCCATTATTCTGACTTGATGATTATCAGGACCCATTTTAAATCTTATTTCTCTTTCAGCATCTTTATAAATATCTGACACTTTAAATAAACTTCTTAGCTTTTGATTTTCATATAGTTCCATCTTAATATCGTTTAAGAATTGAACCGCCTGAAGTTCAGTATCAGATACTAATACTACAAAGTCTGCTTTTCTAAATAAAACCGCTGCTAATGTGTATGCGTGTGTTACCGCAGTACTTTTTGCGTGTCCTCTTGGAGCTGCTATAGCAACAAGTGAGTGATCTGAGCAACAATAGTCCCAAAGTTCTCTATGGAATTGGGGAGTAGGTTTTGGATTGTCGTATCTCTCACTTAATAAACTAGTAGCAAAGCCATAAATCAGGTCACTAGTTAACTTCATATATTATTTAGCATTAATATACATGGTGACTTCGAAACCAAAACGAATGTCGTTATATTCTGGTGTTTCCCATTTCATTGTATTACTTCTCCCATAATAATTGTTGGAATTACTGCACTACATCCTGATAATAATAATAAACTTAAAAATGTAATTATTATACCAATAATAAAAACATCACGTCTAACTAATGGTGCTACTAATGTAGCTATTAGTATTAATAATATTTTAAAATCTTGCATGTTATACGCCTGCTATAAATACTTCAACTGCTACTTCGTTACTTAGTGGATCAACCAATATACTTTCTAAGTTATGTAATGCAGTTACTATAGTTGCATTGGCATCTGATACAGCTATGCCATCGCTTGGGGATCCCATTATAAAGCTTTTACCAGCCTCAAGTAAAATTGTTGCTGATTCATCTGCAGCAGAATCATCTTCTCCAGCATCTATTTGTAAAGATAGATTTACTGGGTTTGTACCATCTAAATTTGTTATACGTACGTATCTTACATCTTCAACATCTAAAGCCCCATCAGCAGTGGCAGATGTACTTTTAAATGTTGCAACTGTAGTATCTACGCCAGTAGGACACGCTACAATTCTTTTAAAGGTTTCAACAACACTTGCTACAGTAAGAGAAGTAGTTGCACCTTGGTCAACTCCATTAAGAGTTACGCTTTCGGTTAATGTTACTGTTAAATCTGCCATTTTTTTACCTACTATTTCCGATATGCATCAACTGGTAAAGACATTCTTTCCCCTGTTTTTGCATTTCTCTTATGTGGACCTTCTTTGAAATATTCAATTTGCTTGCCTTCTTGCCCTTTGCGCTTGGCACCTTGTCTTGCCAATTCGGTTAATGTTTCTGTTTTTTTACCTTTTACTTTAGTACCTGATTGAATATTTTTAACTGTTGAACCACCACCCTTCTTGAGTTTTCTCATTTGTTTAACCCATTTGGTTCCTTTGTAAACCATTCTTGCTGCTGCGGGAACTGCCATCCACCATGCCATTTTATGCGTACCTCTTTCCGTATTTTTTACGATCTTTCGTTTTTCGAGAGTAGCTTCTATTTGTAGATTTTTTAACTACTCGTTTATTTTTACTTGAGTTATTTCTAGGATTACGATCCTTGTGATCGACATCCTTTCCATCACCTTTTTTAGCCGTACCATTTTTTACAGCATCCGCTCTAGATTTATTACGAGCTGCCCTATCTTTCTTTTGTTTCGAACTGCTGTGATAATTATCGTATTCTTTTCGATAATTTCTTTGTTTTTTAACTTTCTTTAAAAAACCCATTAGTATCTTGGTTTATTTTTAGTTTTTTTCATTTTTTTTACTTTCTTCATACCTTTCATTTTAATAACTCCTTCCCGTTCTAGGATTGCGTTTTCCACCTAACCGTTTACGAAAACGTTCTGATAAATTTACAGTACCTTTACTGCCATTTACCTGAGCTGAATAATTAGTTGGAGAATATGATTTGGATGGTGATACATTCATTCTTGGAGTACCACTTTCTACCCTAGTTCCTCTGTGATCAGGTGTAGATTTATAATTACTTGTTACTGATTTATACTTATTCGCTGCATTGTTTCCTTCTTCATTTATCATTTTTGGTGCTTTGGGTGTCGCCCAATCCTGAAGTTCTCTCTTCTTTGCTAAGTCTTTGTTTCTTTTTGAATCTGGAGAAGTAGCAGCTACATTATTTAATTTACCACCAGTAGCAAAATTTATATTACCACCATCAACAGGGCTTCTTCGCATTGTTACTCGGTCTTGTCCTTTATGTCTAAATGCACCACCTGTATCTTCACCTGTAGTAGTCCAAGCCTTTGCCTTAGGTACGTTCGAAGCTTTAGCTTTTTTATATGTTGCTGCTAGTATTCCTGCACCAACAGCAGTACCATAAGCTGTGCCTTTTTGTTTGGATGCTACACTTAGCCAATTTGGCTCAAAACCTGCTTCTGTGTATTTTTCAGTTTTCTTTTTTGGTTTTCCAGCTACTTGTTTGTATCTTATATTTCCTTTATTAGGTCCAGTTTTATATCTAACTGCTTTTCCTTTTTTATCTACTACTTT
>Ga0208180_1001643_pt1 | contig 12514 bp, 7 predicted proteins | sample MalvireepMed_s16_FD_184241 | JGI IMG/M metagenome (GOLD analysis project Ga0208180, IMG submission 184241) | Marine viral communities from the Global Malaspina Expedition - Malaspina viral metaG DeepMed_s16 (SPAdes) (version 2) | ecosystem: Environmental > Aquatic > Marine > Oceanic | place...
GTTACTAAATCATCAGATGCAGTGTCGAAACTTGTTATAGTTTTTTCTGCTTCTCTTTTTAAATCATATAAGACACTTAAATTTTTACTGTATTTAGTAGGAACTTCTGCTGTAAATCTTCTTGTAACAATAGAAAATATATTTCTAGATATATCACTTTCATCTGGTCTTGCCTTTGGCCTAGGTCCATATGCTTCATCATCCCACGCCATAGCTGCTTCAGCTATATCTAATGGATATGAGGCTAATCCTACAAAATAATTATTTATAACATAATCAACTGTTATTGGTGATACTAAACTTTCACCACCTTTTAATTTTACAGAAAATACTTCATCATAAATAGCATTCATACCATCAGCTATGGCTTCTGCTGTAAAAGTTGTATTTGTTTTAATTAATTGATCTCTATAAACACCTTTACTTTTATGATAAGGTATTATTTCTTGATTTTTATAATTTTGATTTCTTATTAAATCTAAAAGAGGTGAAGCTAAAGTTGGTGTAGCTAATCCAGGTAATATTTTTACCAAAGAATGGTATGCATAATTTAAAACTATCTCTGGGGCACCTTCTTGGAATGCTTCTAACATACCCCTTGCTATATTTGGAAAAATACCAAAGTCATAAGGTTTTGGTATTAGAAAAAATCTTTTAATTCTTCTTGTTCCATCTGGTCTTAAATGACTACCATCTGGTTTTGTATCTTCATAGATAGGTATTACATAATTTAATAGTTTAATATCTTCATCTAATGATTCATACTCTGGAGTTTCATTGGTAAGACTCCAAAATAATATCTCTGGTGCTACTAAAGTTGCCAATACACCTGTACCAAATTTTACTGGATTTTCTGAACCTCTTCTTACAACACTTTTATAGAATCCCTGTAATCCTGCATTAAAAAACATAGTAACTTTACTGTAAGCATTTAATGGAGCCCACGCCCCATGCATTCCAAAATCTGTAGATATCTCTCTTCCACCAAATCCTGCAACTAATTCTGATGCGCCTACTTTTTTAGCAAAATTATATTCAGCTAATCTAGATGCATACTCAATTCTGTTTACTAACTGAGCATATGCTTTACCTGTATCACCAACAAAGTAACCTATATCATTTAAATAATTTATAGAATCAAGATAAGCATCTTTGTTTTTTGCTGGACTATTTTTTATTTTTGCTGTGAGATTTGTAAATAATCTTTCTGTGTCTCTTCTTCCAGAAAAACCCATTGTAAGTAAGGCTCTTTGGTAGTTTTGATTTAATGAAAGTGCTTCTTTAAAACCTCTATAGTAACCTTTAAATCCAGGATCATTCTTTACATTTTTAACTATGGATCTAAACATATCTGCAGGTGTTTTAAAAGTTTTTGCAAGACCTATAGCTGTACTTAAACCTGGTGCAAAACCATATGCATTAAACCCAAATGCACTATTAACACTACCAGCTAAAGTATCTCTTATACCATTAAATGCAATAAATGGAGGACTATGAGTTATAAATGCTGGAAGTACTCTAGATGCAGTTGCGAATTTTCCTAAAGCACCACCTCTTCCACCTTTACCTTTTATACCATGACCCCAGCTACCATAAATTAAATTTTGTAAAAATTTAGTAGTTATGCCACCCATTGATTTAAACATATCTACATAGCCTGGATCTTTTATTTCATATAATTTTAATTTTCCATTTTTATATACAACATCTATAATTGAATCCCCATGTCTAACTGTATCTGCAAATGCTGTAACTGTTATCGAATCTTGTCCTTCAAGTGCTTGATCAAGTTTTTTACCTAATTTAACTCCTGCATTACCTGCCTCTTCTTCTACTTTTTCTATTATACTTTTTGTTATTGCCTTTACTTCTCTAACTTTTGTTACAGGTTTATATATTTCTGATGTTTTAAATTTACCTTTAGTTATTACTTCAAGTTTATCTATTTCATTATATACTTTTAATTTAGCTAAATTAGTTTCTGCAGCTTTATAGGCATGAAATGTATAACTCATCATGCTTTCATGAATAGGCTCTATATCTAATCTACTACCAGTAATTCTAAGTTTAGCAGGACCCTTAACTCCACCAACTATATCTGTAGGATCACCTTCAATAGCTTTTGGTTTCTTATCAGATATTTTAGAAATTTTAGCAATCTTTTTTTGTTCAATTTCTTTTAATAAAGTTTTTTTATTTTTTTTATAAAATGGAGCATATACTGGATCTTCATCCATTATCTTCATCATTTGCTTAGTCGATAAAATGCCACCCCTACGTTGTAATTCTAATAATGTTTGTGTGTATAATCTATGTTTTTTAAATGCTTCTCGTGCAACAATTTTTTCATCGCCACCCAACGCATTAAATTTTTTTATAGCAGAATTAATATCTGCAACTTTCATACTAACAGGTATATCCCGTGCTTTTAAATTTTGAGATCTTCTTGCTTGAAGATAATTATTAAATACACCTAATAATCGTCTATCTGCAACTGGCATTATAATTTTAATATATGGTTCTACTCCTGCATCTTCATAACCACCTTTAACAAGGACATTAGTTAGTTTCCCATTTTTAGATCTATCAGCCACTACAGGTAATACAACTTTATACTTTATAGCAGACTCTGCTCTCATCTGAACTGCAGCTAATAATCTCAGTGATGCATAAGCTGACTCTCCAGGATCTTGTAAAAATTCTCTAGTTAAAGTTTTATCTTTTTTCTGTAATAGTTTTAATTCTTTTGCTGAAAGTTTAAGAATACCTCTTTTTTCAGGTTTATCTTTATAATAATTATTTAATTTTTTTGTTAATGGATCTGTTGGATCATCAGATATTTCTTTTAAAATTTTATCAACTTTTTTACCATGTTTGATATAATCATCTATTGTACCCCTATAGCCATAAATTTGAGCAGTCTTTTTTTTAACAGGATCATATAAATCAAACCAGTTTCTTTTTAATTTCTCAAATGATTTATTTAAATTTTCTTGTTTTATTTTACCTTTAGCATAAAGATAAGTTGTTGGTAATCCTGGAACTATACTAGCACCACCGACTAAAGTTGCAACTGTAAGATTTCTTTGCCAATCAAATTTAGTACTTATACCTAACTCTTGCTCTGTTTTTTGAATTACAGCATCTACTGAAGAACCTATTATAGCATCAGTTGCGGACTCTACAGCCACACCAGATAAAACTGCCTTTTTTAATACATGGGCACCGCCCTTTTTAGCAACATGCTTTATAACTTGACCCGCTACAACAGGACCTATAATATTTGTAGGATCAATTACACCTTTAGAAAAGTTAGATACTATACCACTAACATAACCTCTTCCACCATCTTGCCAAAAATTAGGTAAGTCATTCCAGTACTCTGTTAAATATTTTAATCTTCTTTTTTGGTCAATACTAACTGCATCAGAGGTTGCATATATTAATTCTTTACCTATACTCCAACTATTAGCTTGTTTCCAAGTTCTATCATCAATAAAATGATCAATAAGCTCATCGTTATTTTGGAACATTATTCCATCTTTTTCAAAATAATATGCTCTAGCTACGTCTTTTAATTTAGTATCTTTATACATACTATTAGGATCTTCTTTTTTAAAAGAATATTTTTTTTCTCCATCAGGCTGTTGGCCAATGTATTCCATATTATCTGGTAATTTTAAACCAGGTAATTCTTTATACTTGTCTAACTCTTTTAAGAGGTGTGATTCAGCCATTAACTGTCCTCTTCTTTATCTAATAATGTATCATATCTTTCAAAAAAATTATAATAACCTGAATCGCTAGGTGTTAATGCACCATATTGTCTTTTAATAAACATTCTACCTTGAAAACTAGTAGTAGCATAAATTTCTAATAGTGTCATATTTGTGTGTGTAAATAATTCATAAGCAGTTATTTTACTTCCATCTTCTAATGGAATTATTTTATCTTCTGAATTAGCTAAAGCTTTATTTGCTGATAAATTATATACTTGAAAAGTTTTATCCATTTCCATCTTAAAACCTTTAGCTGCTCTATCAATACTATTTGCATAGATTACTGCTTCATTACCTGCATTTGAATAATCTAATCTTTTTGGATTACTGACATAGCGATTCTCTGCTTCAGATGTTATAAAATTAAGTTTTACTTGATCTGCTTCATCTACAGCAGTTACACTTATATTACCAAAATTATCTTGTGAAAATTTTGCTGCTAATCCAGAAATTGACACTGCTCTTTTAACAGTATCATTTTTTCTTAATCTAAATTCAGACTTAGCAGTAAAGTCATCCATTCCACTAGGTTTAAACTCACTCATTTCAGTAGGGAAAATCAAATCTGGTCTAGCTACTTCTCCTTCTAGTCTAACAATTTCTCCTTCTTGTCTAGCTACTTCCTCTTTTGGTTTTATTGGGTCTAAATACATTTTTCCAACGTTTGACCCTATCTGATGTTTTGATAGTACATCTATAGCATCTTTATTTTGTGTTTTAAAATCCTTCAATCTACTAGACTTAGCTGTATTATAATTATATCCTTGAAAATCAAAATCCTTAATTGAATCTAAAAATCCAGGATTTGTTTCATCAGCATTTAATATTAAATTTGCACCATCATCAGATGTTGTAAGTGTATTATAACTAGCATATAAAGCAGCGTGATTACCTTTAGCTTTAGCTATTAGATTAAATCTTTTTTGAGTATCCTTTTCTTCTTGTTGAAATAACTGTGATGTTTTTTTAAAGTCAATACCAGTCTCCTTAACCATATCAGCATATAGTTCATCTGATTTTGCTTTTGATTCTAAATTTTGCTTTAAAAATCCTTTTAAAATCCCCCTAGCAATTGACATTATACTTCTCCTCCTAATTCAGGGCTGGGTCCTTCTAATTCAGGTCTAGCCATAATACCTGTTTTTTTAATATCTTTCTGTATATCTTGAATTGATTTTTCTACTTCTTCATTAGACATTTTAAGTTTAGTAATATCTCTTAATTGTTTTTTATTTGTAATATCAGACATTGAGAATCTTATTTTTTCTACACCACCTTGAACACCTATGGATGCTATCATTTTCATTATTGTTTCTGTAATTATAAAAGCAACATCAGGTGAAAATTTACCTTCTGTAAACCCACCAAATAATATTATTCTACCTATTGCTTCTACAGGTATACCTGCATCTAGCATGCCTATAACTTGTTCTGTAAATTCTTTTTGATGTAAAGTTTGCCAAATATACTCTGCCGCTTCTTCTGGATCTGTATATTGTGGCGGATGCTCCCAAGGATTATTACCTGGAGTATCTGTTAGGGATTGCCCTGGAACTGGTGCATCGAATGGATTACCAGCTCCTTCTTTATATTCTTGTTCTTTCATTTTTACCTTTATGTTATATCTTCAAAATATTTTCTTCTCATTAAATATCTGTTTAATCTGTATTCCCATTCCTGGTTTAATTTACTAGCATCAGTAGGAATCCCTGGCATTTCACTACCTCTTGCTTTAGTCATAGCATACGTTGGCATACTGAATTGTTTTAAATTTACACTTCTAGGAACATAGCGACTAGAATCATCTTCAGTTGGACTACTCATTAAACTACTAGCTAAAGTAGATCCTATTTTTTTACCTGTAGGTCCAAAGAATTTTCCACCAAAGAATCCTGCAGCAGCTACTATTGCTGTTTTAAATATATTTTTTATTTTCATTTGTTAACTCCTATCATAAATCATAAAACCAAATCTACCTATTAATTCGTATAAAGAATCTTTTGATGCTTGATCTTGTAAATCTAGTGCTGTTGATCTTTCAAGTGCTGCCATAGCTAAATTATGACTTCTATTTTTGGAATTTTCAGAAGCAGTATTTATCCAAGATGCCTCATCTCTCCATTGTTGCCATGCAGATGATAAAGCCCAATTGGATATATTTAGTAGATTCTGTGCATTAGTTTGATTAGCAGCATTTACTGCAGCTGTATTAGCTGTATTAAGTGCTCTTCTCCACACTACATTTGATTGATCTATTTCTCTTTGATTTTGTACATTAAATTGATCTCTATTATTTTCTAATGTAGCATTGTACTGGTTTATTGTTGATTCTCTTTTTGCATTTGCCTCATTAACTGCAATAGTATTTTGTGCATTTAATGCAGTAACTTTATTTTTTTCTGATTCTGAAAATTTATTCATTGCATCTACTCTAGCAGCATTTTGATCTGAAATCTGTGTTGCTAACTTATCATAGAATTGATTTACTTGATTTTGACTAGTAGCATTAAACTGGTAAGAAGCATTTGCAGCTGCTTGATCAGACAATAAAAATGCTTGTCTGGTATTTATATTTGTTAAATTAGTTTGTTGTCTATTAGACAAATTAGACATATCCATTGTAAGATATGCTTGTGCATTTGTAATAGCTGCCTGTTGATTATTAGACAGATTCTGAAATATCATTTGCTTATATGAATCTGCATCTGCTTTAGCTATAGGTATAGCCGCATTCATAATACCTTCAGCTAATGCTTCAGCAGCCATAGAACTAGCACTCATTCCTCTATTAGCCATTGCAGCTTCAGTAGCTTTAGCAGCACCTCTAGCCCATACTGGCATAGGATTACCAGAAGCTAGTGCTGTTGTTACCTCTGTTTGTAAATCTTCTAGCTGACCTTTAACTGTAGCATCAGAAGTAATAGCTCCAGTCTGTCCGACTGCAGGAGCTGTTAATCCTGTCATTTGTGCAGCGGTCATTGTGGGAGTTTGACCCGCAACTTGTGCAGCTGTCATTTGTGCTGCAGTTTGTGCAGTAGGTCCTGTTACTTGAGTTCCTGCTACTGCAGTAGGTGCAGCTATAGTCGTTGCTGTAGGTGCAGTAGGTAATCCAGCTTGTAGTGTACCTGTAACACCCGCAGTACCCATCAATTCACCCGTTCCTACATTTTGTAATTGTGGAGATATAGTTGTACCTACAGGTAAACTAGCTTTCCCTAATAAACTGTCAATTAATGATACAGCCTTTGAACTGCCTGTTTGTTCTTTTTGAGCAGGTGTTAGTGTACCTTTCTGTAAAACTGTTTCTACAGGTGTGGCAGGTGTTTTAGGTGCTGGCATTATTTTCCTTGTCCTCTATAATTATGTTTTCCTCTTATTCTTCGTTTATTTTTATTCATTGTACTTGTTATTGGTCTTCTTCCAATGCTTGTCCCTTTTAAAGTTTTAGTATATTGTACTACTGTCCCATATTTGGGTGGTTTAGCCATACTAGTGATATTTAATAATTTAGCTAGTGTATGTATTACCCGCTGATATAGCGGCATCAATTGCTGTAAAGCTTTCATCAGTCCAGATAGAAGCTGTATTATCGCTTTCTTTTTTCATGGCCTTCATAAGTTCTAAATGCTCTACGTTTCTAGCAACACACGCTATTTTTTCTGCGTTTGTATCATCTGCCATTTGATCTCCAGCTATTACATCTGTGATTAAAGCCACACTATGCCCCATTGCTGTAAAATCTTTGGCTATTTCGTCTGCGGTTTTGTCTGCCATATTTTCTCCTTATTCTGTTGCACACGCAACTTGTCTATTTTTATCTATTTTTTTATATTTATCAATAACTAATTTAGGATCTATCATGCTATTCCTAGGATCACTATCAATAAATTTTGTTTCATCCCACTTATTTCCCATGTGAAAATGTAAATTTGTATTATGAGAGTAGCCAAATTGTGTCCATCTGGTGCTACCCCATATTACAACACCATGCTTTTCTGCTGATGCTGAAAAATGCTGTAGGCAACTATCTATGCTTATAAAACCTTCTGCACCTTTTAATAATTCATGTATTTCTGCCCAATGTAAGTCACACTTAATAGTATCCTCATAACTAGGTTCATTTGGTAAACTACAATCAATAATAGTTGTATCTTTATATTCTTCTCTTAAATAATTAATTACCTGTTGAGCAAGAAAATGTGGATAGTTTCTATTTGGATTATTGTTTTTATACTGAACAGTATCTCCATAATTCCATTTAGGTTGACCACCAGAAAACTGGACTAAAATATATTTTTCTACACTTTGTTTAGCATAATCAAACTTTGTTAACCATTTCTTTACAGCTTCCTCATGATGACCTGTATAAAGTTTAGGTTTTAAATTTTTATCAAATTTAACACCATGATGCTCACAATAGCTTTCAATTAAATGTTGCTTACCAAATTGAAAATTAGATTTATAAGGTTCACAATAAAATATATTATCTGATGCCATTATTCTTGGATCTTGCAAAGGTAAAGTTTGCTCTAAAGCTAATTTAATATCTGGATTATTTGCAAAACAACCCACGTAAGGTGTATAGATTTGTATTTTAGATTTTTTTCTTAACTCTGGTATTAATGCTGAAAAGGCAACACATTTTCCTATACCCCCCTCAACAACGTATGTATTTAACATTTAGTTTTTCCTTATATATTGTTATATTTAAAGGAGGGGTACTCTTTAAATTTTATTTTTTCTTTAGTTCTTCTATTTCTTTTTTTAATTCTTTAATTGCGTTCACAAGATACCAAGTTATGTTATCTGGATTCACTGCTTTAACTCCTGTTGATTGTACCTTAACAACCTCTGGTAAAATTTCTTCTATTTCTTGTGCAATTACACCTAACTGAATACCTTTTTTATTTATTACTGAATCAGCGGATAGTTCTGTAATTTCATCTTTAGTTTTATATTCAAAGTTTCTAACTTTTATCTTATTAATTTTTTCTAAGCCTATATTATTATCAACAATATTTTTCTTAATTCTTCTATCAGATGTTGTAGTCCAAGCAGCATTATTTTCAGCATTATAAGCACCTGATGAACCACCAATAAAAGCTGTTTGGTCTCCTTTACCTGTAAGTCCAGCACCAACAACAACTTCGTCATTATTATCAGCAGCGCTTCCTATTGCTGTTCTACCAATATAGGTATTAGCATATCCAGATGTTGTAGTACAACCTGCTCTCTGACCAACTGCAGTATTTGTATAACCACTATTACTTGCAACTAAAGCATTCACACCTACAGCAGTATTGTCTCCATTTACAGCAACTAGCATAGCACCTTTACCAATAGCGGTATTACAAGATGTTGTTATGTTTGCACTAAGCGCATTCATACCTAATGCTGTATTTTCTGCACCTGTTGTGTTTGCATCTAGTGCACCTCTACCAACTGCTAGGTTATTGCTTCCTGTAGTACTATCGTTCATAGAAAAAGCACCTATAGAAGTATTACTAGATCCTGTTGTATTAGAGCTTAATGCTGAGCTACCTACCGCAGTATTACTGTCTGCTGTTTGGTTTGCATCTAAAGCACAAGAACCAACTGCTGTATTGGTAGTACCTGTTGTGTTTGTTTTTAACGCTTGAACACCAAATGCTGAATTATTACTAGCTGTTGTGTTAGAACATAAAGCAACGCAACCTATTGCTGTATTTTTGCCTCCTGTAGTATTAGTATACAAAGCAGCATAACCCATAGAAACATTGTCTCCACCTTCTGTATTGCAACGACTAGCATAAGCACCAACCGCAACATTTGCACCCGCAGTTGTATTTGCTTCCATAGCTGCATACCCTAGACCAACATTTAAGTCTCCTGTAGAATTAAGTTTCAAACTACAAGAACCTACAGCTGTATTATTTACACCACCATCAACTTGAGTTGTTAATGCACAAAAACCTATACCTACATTATATCCACAAGTAGTATTAGCACTCATAGCAGAGCAACCGATTGCAACATTAGCTGCACCAGTTGTATTAGCATCTAAAGCATTACCACCTATTGCAACATTACCTTGTCCAGTAGTATTTGCAGCCATAGCACTTTTACCGATTGCTACATTTATGTAACCTGTTGTGTTTGCACTTAAAGAAGCATCACCTACCGCTGTATTATTGTGTGCTGTTGTATTAGCGTCTAAAGCAAGATATCCAACAGCTACGTTGTAACAACCTGTTGTATTTGCTTCCATAGTATCTTTACCTATTGCAATATTATAACAACCTGTTTCATTAAGTTTTAAAGCATTACCTCCAACAGCAACATTAGCTATACCTGTTGTAGTAGTTTTAGCAGCACCAAATCCAATACCAATATTATTTGCACCTGATGTGTTAGCACTTAAAGCACACCTACCTACCGCAGTATTACTATCGCCTGTTGTATTTGCGTCTAAAGCAGCCGAACCAACTGCTGTATTACTAGATCCTGTAGTAAGAACTGTTAAAGCCTGATAACCTAAACCAGTATTATCATCACCTGTTGTTAAATCATCAAATACTTCATGACCTATACCTGTATTAGCTGAAGCTGCATCTAAAGTTCCAGTACCAGCATCATTGCTAATAAGTAAACTACCAACAAAGTCAGTAATATTATATTTAATACCTACACCATTAATTGTACCTGTAGTAGTTTGAGATCCTGTTAAAGCTAAAGTTGATCCATCAAAAGTTAAGTTTGCCTCTGCATCCAATTCTGTTGTTGTAGAACCAATTGTAACAAGTTCATTAGCTGTTGCATTATTTATAGCAGAAACAGCCCCTGAAGAAGCATCTTCCCATGCAGGAGCTGTTCCTGCGCCAGTAGATGTTAGGACTTGGCCATCGGTACCATAATTAGTACCTCCGACACCCAACTCTCCTTGAGAAGTAAATCTAAATTTTTCTGTAGCGGTTTCTGAATGTCCTGTATAAAATATTAAATCTGTCGCATTGACAGAAGAACTAAATGTAGCTTGGGCAAGAGCTTGAATGGAAGCAGCAACCGTAATAGCGTCTGTTCCTCCAGCTTCATGTGGAGCTTGAAATTCTATTTTTCCTATTACGTCATTTGCATTAATATCTGTTAGAGATGTAGCTAAAAGCAATTTACCTGTACTAGTAGTCGCATCCGCAGATGCTCCCATAATTCTAAGTTGGTCTGCACTTTCATCCCATTCCATGTATGCACCAGCAGAAGCACCGAAGAATTTTACATCTAATCCTGTGTCATCAACACCAACAGTTACTGTACCATCTATTTGAACTGCACCATCAATATCGACAGCATCTAAATTTGTTGTTCCGTCTATATCCGCATTGCCTGATATATCTAAAGTTGCAGCATCTAATTCTCCTGCAACTGTTAACACTCCATCAGCCACTGTCATTAAATCAGTGTCATTAGTATGTCCTATTGTTGTTCCATTAATTAAAACATCATCAATGTCTAATGAACCACCACTAATTAATCCTGTAGTTGTAATTGTAGATGATCCTGTGTCAATAGTACCAAATCCTGAAGTAATTGATCCTGAGTCTAAAGCGCCTGTTGTAACAATACTAGAACTTCCTGCAACCACACCATAAATAGAACCAATAGCTGTACTATTAATTGTAATAGCATCAGCCTCTAAAGTACCATCTACATCAACATCACCAGAAAAATCTCCTGTTGCAGCGTCTAGTTCGCCAGAGATTGTTAAATTTCTTTGTCCTGTTGTATCTATACTTGAATCTGTTGTAACCACTTTAGAAGCAATAGCTGTACCAGCAGTTAAACCATCTAATAATTCTAATTCTGCTTCGGTTAATTCTGCGTTAGATCCAAGAGTTAAAGTTCCTGTTACTGTAAGATTATCTGCAATTGTAACTTCTGAAGTTGAATGTCCAATAGTAACTGCAATTCCTGATGACTCAGTAGCAATTTTTAAAGCACCTTGTGAATTTGTAATATAAGAATTTGTTCCATCGTGATATACTTGCATATCACCACCATCACCAATTTTAATTGGAGAGGAATCTGTTAATTCTAATGCATCATCTGATTGATCCCATAATAAAAAACTTCCAGCAGTATCACCAAAGAATTTTACGTCTAACCCTGTACCATCAACTCCAATAGTAGTTGCACCATCTATTTGTACAGCACCATCAATATCAACAGCATCTAAATTAGCTGTACCATCTACATCAATATCACCAGCAAGATCTATTCCTGCTGCACCAGCAAGAACTAAATCATCTGTAGATGTATCCCACAGCATATAAGCACTAGCTGTATCTCCAAAAAATTTTACATCATATCCTTGATCATCTGCACCAACTGTAAGTGTTGCATCTAATTGTACAGCTCCGTCAATATCAACAACATCTAAATTTGCAGTTCCGTCTACATCTATATCACCAGCAAGATCAATTCCAGCAGCTCCTGCTAAAACCAAATCATCTGTTGATGTATCCCATAACATGTAAGCACTTGCTGTATCTCCAAAAAACTTTACATCATGTCCTGCATCATCAACACCGACTGTTAATGTTCCTCTTTGAACAACACCATCTGCTGAAGTATCCCATAACCAATATCTACTAGCTGTATCTCCAAAAAACTTAACGTCATATCCTGTATCATCTACACCAACATTAATAGCATCTGAAAATTTAAATAAATCTTCATCTTCCATCCATGTTAATACACCA
>Ga0208180_1001646_pt1 | contig 12509 bp, 11 predicted proteins | sample MalvireepMed_s16_FD_184241 | JGI IMG/M metagenome (GOLD analysis project Ga0208180, IMG submission 184241) | Marine viral communities from the Global Malaspina Expedition - Malaspina viral metaG DeepMed_s16 (SPAdes) (version 2) | ecosystem: Environmental > Aquatic > Marine > Oceanic | place...
ATTGTCGGTCAGATGGGCCTGGGCGGCGTCGTGGTCTGCATCCTCCGGAACGTCCTGATGGAGTTCGCCAGCATTGCCTTCTGCTTCGGAAATGGGCGACGATCCTTGTCCGGGCTGGTGATCGGCAAGGGCATTGGCGGTGGCAGGGGAAGGAAGGTCTTTCGAGTCAGCCGATGGCATGAAACGTGCTCCAAAAATAATCAATCAAGCGCAATTCCTGTGCCGCCTAAAGGCAACACAGGAACAGCAATATCGACAACGGGCTGAGGATTAGTCGTATTGGTGAGCAAGCTGGTCAGTAAGCCGCTCGCCTTCCTTCACTTCCAAATACGCCTTTTCGATCGCAGCTCGAGCTGAGGGATCGAGGTCCTGCTCCCTGAGAGCCTCTTCGAACTTCTTGACGAGATAATCCTCGCCCTCCTCGACTCGTTCAGCGGCAGCTTCATCGCTTTTTTCGAACAGCGAAGTGATGTCCACCCAAAGCCGATGCAGGCCGCCAGCGGTCGTCCCGCTCGTCACGCTATCACCACCGGTCCGCACCAGTTCCTGATTGAGCATATCCAGCGTCGACTGGCGCTTCTGCGCCTGCTGAGTCAGGACAGCCTTGAGCTTCGGCGATTTCGCGGTCTCAGCCGCCTTGCGATAACCTTCGACCGAATCAACAGTCGTTTCGACCAGTGATTTCAGAGTGCTGCGGGTTGTTTCCATCGTCTGTCTCCATCCTGAATTATTGACGTGCTGCCGTCGAGCAGCACCAGCAGCATTAAGCTGGAGCCTTTGAATCGTTCCCACTGGTCGCAACGAAGATGAGCATCCGAACACAATTTGCAGCGATGCACATGGCCAGAGCTTGTGCATGAAAAAACAATTCAGAATTTAACCATTCGGAAACGCCGTTGGAACCACTGGTTGCAAATGACGAATCGCGAAAAAACCAAGATAAGTCAGCAACTTAACCTATGTTAGGTGGCGCGAGTCCGACGTTATGATGCAAACAGTTGCGCTAGCCATGGCCAGTGCCATTCTCCGGCTTCCTAAGCTCAAGGGCAGCAAATCCGGTTTGGCGCTTATCGAATTCGCATTTTCACTGCCGATCTTTATAGGGCTCGGCTTTTACGGGGTAGAGATCGCTAATCTGGCCATCACGCAGATGAAGATGAGCCAGATCGCACTTAACATGGCAGACAATGCCTCGCGCATAGGGACACTCAACTCCACGTTGGGCGCCAAAATTGTTACCGAGGAACAAATCAACGACATTTTCCAAGCAGCCGCCATCCAAGCCGGTGCGGCAGGCCTATACAAAGACGGCCGGACAATCCTGTCGAGTCTCGAAGTGAATGCTCGAGGTGGCCAAACCATCATGTGGCAACGATGCAAGGGTATGCAGTTCGAGCAGTCCGAATATGGTCAACAGGGCGATGGCTTATCAGGAACCGATTTTCCGGGAATGGGCCCCTCAGGGGAAAAGATAAAAGCCAGTGCCGGCACCGCAGTCATGTATATCGAGCTTACCTACACCTATCATCCTCTGTTTGGCAGCATGTTCATGGAAGACCGTGAACTTCGACAAGAGGCTGCCTACGTCGTGCGTGATGCAAGGCAGCTCGGGTATGTTCCCGCAGACAACGTCAGCGCACAACGCAAATCAACCTGCGATAAGTTCGATGCGATCCTTCCACAGACTAGTGATGCCGCAATTGCGGCAAACGCAGGAGGAACGCCGTCTGGTGGAAATAATCCGACAAATCCGGATAACCGAGATAATGACGATGACGATGACGATGACGATGACGACGACTGATCGAACATTAGTCTTGCAAAATTTTATCTAAATGCGGTGATTACCGATCAAGGGAGAATTGTTCAGAGGCAGATCGGCGCAAACCTACTCGACCAGGGTATACCGCCGCCGAACCCTGGCTGGCTTTTGCCGCGTCATAAGCGCTATCCTTGATCCGATCTCAGCACTAGCCGTGATCCCTTGAACAAAGGGCTGATCATGGATGAGATAAGGCAAAGCTCCGAGCGCAATCCTGCCTCGAGCTGGATCCGGGGCCGTCAGACTATAATCGTCAAGCACCTCAGGAATATCCTGACCCGCTGCAAGAAGCTGCTGACGAAGATGCTTGAAGGGCAAATCTTCTGACGTCATCGCCCGCTGCCCGCGAGCATCGATGAACACGTCAAATCCGCACTCCCGTTCTCCGATTTTCAGCACGGTAGTATCGCCCTTTACCGATTTCCTGTAATCGTCACCAAGCTCCAGCAGGTTCAAAACACCAGCATCGCGCAGGGCCAGCAGACGCCGGATGGATTCAGCTGGAATGGCAGCATAATTATCCATGAAGACCCGGCTCAGGCCATTATCGAAGCGTTCCCTGTCTGCTTCAGTCAGATGCGGCACAATCTCCTGAAACGGCTCATGCATCCGCAAGATGGCATATCGCCAGGCCACTGTCCTGCGGTTGCGCTTGTTAGCCTCTGTCTCCGCGAGATTATATTCTGCCCATCGGAAAGGATCATGTTTGAGGCGGTCCGCGAAATATGCTCCCTCAAACGTTTCACAGTCCAGACCGTCCATTCCTATACGGGCTGCCCAGTTCGGATCGGCGTGCCTAATCTCACGTGTAAATAGCTCGAACGCCCGATCCAGCAGCCCATGCGAGCCAGTATCAACCAGCGAGATTAGGGCTTCGGGCGTGCAATAGGCCAGAGGCTCGTAGGGTATCGGGCAGTAGAAATCCGCTTCCGGTAACAGGCAAGATCTCGACATCAAGGTGACTGATAAAGCTTCGCTGCCCTCATCAAGTTTAAAGCTCGTCGTTCTTCCGCCTGCCTCGATGAAACTCCCGTGCTGCGCCACAACCGCCATCGCCGCATCGATGGCACTGAGCGACGTGCCCATAATTCCCACCCTAACTGGCGGAATTTTTGCATCAACCAATCCTGACCAGGGACTAGGAAAATAAGACCTAGTGGCTTCATCCGCAGCTGGCCAGACATGGCCCGTGGCAAGCACAGCCCAATCAAACCTCAGCGGCTCGGGGTCGTTGTTCACCCAAACCCGCACAGACCGGTCGCAAGCCTCGATGTCGGTAACCTGCGTGTTCTCACGAACGACAATTTCAAACCCCGCCTCTCTGGCCTGGTCCAGAAGCGATAGGAATTGGTCCCGAAAATACGTGCCTAACAGGATGCGCGGCAGGAACATGCGATCATGAAGCGATGCTTTGTCCACTCCGTGCTTCTTGAGCTCGGCTGGCGGCTGCTGCTTCAGCCACTCGAGATATGTCGAGCCGATCGGCGGAATTTCGATACTGGCGATGTTGGCGAGCATCAGTTTTGTGTTGGCATCATCTGCATAAGGCATGCCCACACCTGCACAGTCGCCCTGCTCGAATACAGTGATCGCCAGCGGCTCCCCAGTGTCAACGATGGCTTGAAGCGTATATATCCCGGTAGGTCCCGAGCCAATGATGGCGAGATTTTTCAACGCAGACATTTTTGCCCCCGCGCTTGAAGCGCACAACGTGATTGATACCCGATTCTAGTCCTCAAAAGTTGCCTCAGCAACTCAAGCCCGATCCGCTCCTGGCGAAGTGGAGGATGACCCTGCCCTGCGTCGCCACATAGGCCGAACGAGCAGCGCAAATGGCGTGGTCTGATGACGCCGAAACGAACAAGGCTACCCTCCTTAGCAAACGGACGAACCCCAGTCAGATTGGAACTCTATATCGCTGATCTGCGCCAGTAAGCAGACAATCAGCCTTACGTCGCTGAGTCTGAGGATATCAGTGGAAGCTGTTCACGCTTTCCAGGCTGGATCGGGTTTCTGGGCAGTCCCCTCTGCAAGACATACCCGCCAACGAGAATGGCAATCATTACCGGCGCGCTCAAGCGCGAGATCACGAATGGAATGGCACTGGCCATGAGTGCTCCGGTTACTGCGCCGCCAGGACTGTCAGCCTTGGGCGACTTCCCAGCGAATTTTGCTCCAATGATCGCACCGAGTATATTTTTGAGCACCTGGAATCTCCTTCGCCGTCAATACTGCAGTGACTGGAGTTGGTTCCCGATCATCCATCATCGTTGGGCCACATGGGCCTCAGAGCCAATGAGAGCAAACATACAGACCAGGTTTGTCTTGCGCGCGGATCGCAAGCCGAAGGGCTACCCCGAATATTGGGGATAGCGTGCGCGTATCAAACGAAAATGCGGGCCCGCTCATGTGAGCAGGCCCGCAGTCAGTGGCGTCCAACACTGGACTTCGCGGATTACTCGTCAACGCCCGCTGCGGGTCAAAATCAGCGAACGCGACCGCGACGAGCCAGATTGACGACGGCCAGGAGTATAATTGCACCAAGGAATGATGCAAGAAGCGAACGAATGTCGAAAGCGCCCTCGGTAATAGGGGCGCCGCCCATGATGGGGGTGACCAGGAACCCGGCCACAACCGCACCAACAATGCCCACGACGATGTTCAGGAAAATTCCCTGCTGGGCGTCTGTGCGCATCACCATGCTGGCAAGCCAGCCGAGAATACCACCAACCACGATGATCAAAAGAAAAGTCATATGCACCTCCTTATGTCATCAATACCCATGACCACGACAAAGGTTGTGCAGACCCGATAATTTTTTCTGGGACCAGGCGAGCGCTGCGTCGGACGAAAGTATCCATCCGGCGGGGGCCGCCTTGCGCGGATAGGTAGTGAGCGCTCTTTAGCGTGCTCTTTTGAGCGCGCTTAGGAGTGGTCGATGGGTCAGGTGACGGTATTTTCGGGGCCGGAGCGGCGCCGACGGTGGAGCGAGGAACAACGGCTGCGGATCCTTTCCGAGGCGTTCGAGCCTGGCGCCTGCGTTGCCGAGGTGTGTCGGCGGCACGATATCTCCTCGGCGCTGATCTACACCTGGCGGCGCAAGCTGCTGGATGCGGGCGCGGCGCAGGAGGCCGAGGCGCCGGATGCGCTTCCCACGCCGGTATTCGCCGAAGCGCTGATCGACGGGGACGCGGCGGCGGCCGACACGATCGAGCACCCCGCGATGATCATCGACCTGCCGCGCGGCAAGCGGCTCAGCATTTTCGCGACGGCATCGCCGCCTCTGGTCGCTGCCGCGCTGAAGGCTCTGCGATGATCCCTCCTGGCGCGCGGGTGTGGATCGCCCTCGGCCACACGGATATGCGCAAGGGGATGCAGGGCCTGGCGCTGCTGGTGCAGCAAGGCCTCAAGCGTAATCCCCACGGCGGCGATCTGTTCGTATTCCGCGGCCGCGCAGGCTCGCTGATCAAGATCATCTGGCACGACGGGATCGGCATGTCGCTCTATGCCAAGCGGCTCGAGAAGGGCCGGTTTGTATGGCCGTCGGCTGCGGAAGGAACGGTGTCGCTGACCCCGTCACAGCTGGCCTGCCTGCTGGAAGGGATCGACTGGCGCAACCCGCAGTATACGTGGCGGCCGCAGAGCGCAGGATAACCAGTAGATGCGGGCATTTTGCCCTTGCGGCAGAGGGCGGATGATGATTCACTCTCCTCCATGGAAGCCGCCATCTCGCCTCTTCCGGACGATGTTGAAGCGCTCAAGGCGCTGGTGGCGACGATGGCTCGCAAGGCTGACGAGGCGGAGGCCAAGCTTGCCAACGCCATGGCCCACCAGAGCGCCATCGAGGCGCTGATCGCCCACTTCAAGCTGCAGATCGCCAAGCTCAAGCGCGAGCAGTATGGCCCCAGCGCCGAGCGCAGCCGACGCCTGCTGGGTCAGATGGAGCTGCAGCTCGAAGAGCTCGAGGCTGATGCTGCCGAAGACGACCTGATCGCCGAGGAAGCGGCGGCCAAGACCACCACGGTCACCGCCTTCGAGCGCAAGCGGCCCGCAAGGAAGCCGTTCCCCGATCACCTGCCGCGCGAGCGTGTCGTGGTGCCTGCGCCCTGCTCCTGCCCGGCCTGCGGCGGGGAGCGCCTGTCGAAGCTTGGCGAGGACGTCACCGAGACGCTCGAGGTGATCCCGCGCTCGTGGAAGGTGATCCAGACGGTGCGCGAGAAGTATGCGTGCCGGGACTGCGAGAAGATCGCGCAAGCCCCGGCACCGTTCCACGTGGTCCCGCGCGGATGGGCCGGCCCCAGCTTCCTCGCCATGCTCCTGTTCGAGAAGTACGGGCAGCACCAACCGCTCAACCGGCAGGCTGAGCGGTTTGCCCGCGAAGGCGTGCCGCTCAGCGTCTCGACCCTTGCCGATCAGGTAGGCGCCGCTGCCCATGCGCTGATGCCGATCTACAAGCTGATCGAGGCGCACGTCCTCGCCGCAGTCCGCATCCATGGCGACGATACGACGGTGCCGGTCATGGCGAAGGGCAAGACCGATGTGGCCCGATTATGGGTCTATGTCCGCGATGATCGTCCCTTCGCCGGGTCTGATCCACCGGCTGCCCTGTTCCACTACTCGCGCGATCGGCGCGGCGAGCACCCGCAGGCTCATCTCGCGGCATGGTCCGGGATCCTGCAGGCTGATGCCTATAGCGGCTACAACGACCTCTACCGCGACGCCCGCGACCCCGATCCCGTGCTCGAAGCCGGCTGCTTTGCCCATGCCAGGCGCAAGTTCTTCGAGCTCGCCGATGTCGTAAGCTCGGCCCGCAAGAACAGCCGCGGACAGAGCGCCGCCATGATCTATCCGATCGCGCTCGAAGCCGTGCAGCGCCTCGACGCATTGTTCGACATCGAGCGCGGCATCAATGGCAAGAGCCCGGCCGAGCGGGTTGCCACCCGCCAGGAACTCAGCGCGCCGCTCATGGCCGAACTCCACACGTGGCTCACTGAGCAGGTCGCCAAGCTCTCGCGCGGCCATGGCCTCACCAAGGCCTGCTTCTATATGCTGAAGCGCTGGGACGCGTTCACGCGCTTCCTCGACGACGGCCGCGTCTGCCTCACCAACAACGCCGCCGAGCGCGCGCTGCGCTGCATCCCGCTCGGTCGCAAGGCATGGCTGTTCTGCGGTTCGGATCGCGGCGGGCAGCGGGCTGCGATCATCTACACGCTGATCCAGACCGCCAAGCTCAACGATGTCGATCCGCAGGCCTGGCTCGCAGACGTCCTCGCACGCATCGCCGATCACCCGGCAACCAGGCTCGACGAACTCCTGCCCTGGAACTGGGCGTCGCGCTCCGCAGCGATCGCCGCATAACTTCGGCTACGCCTCGGTCGGCGTCATACCGCGGCCTTCACCGGATGGATACGGACGAAATTCAGTTTTATGACATCGGATCAAGCTGCATGCTTGCCAATCAGGAGCACTGCCAGCGCGCCAATTGCCCCCGAAAGGTTGTTTGTGGTCGCGCCTAAGCTGTCAGGTCGCGGCCAGGGGCCTGCCGCTCAACACATTGAAGGCGGTCATTCTCAAACAAAAATACCAGTGAGCGCATTTTCCGGCGGATTCATTGCTTTCTCCACTCACAGGGTTGGCGCAGTGCCGGACGCATTTAACTTAACCTGACACTCGGCGATAATCGACGTCACAGCGGCCGCATCGAGGGGTTTGGAATAGACCGGAGCCGACCACCCCTCGACTTTCGAGAGAAGGTTCGGATTAGCGGTGACGCAGATCGTCAATACGCCCCTCTCAATCAGCCGATACGCTATTTGCGGCCCGGTAAAGCCATCCGATAGGTTGAAGTCGATAAACGCAAGATTGATGTCCTGCTCCAGAAATGGAAGCGCCGTCTCAAGGCTATCTGCCACGCCGATCACGTTACACCCTTGCGCCGTCAAAGCTTCCCGCAATCCTAATGCTACAAGAAAATCATCCTCGAGAATAAAGGCACGGATCCCCATCAATGCACCAAACCTGATGCCATCTGGCTAATGTGATTAACGCTCGCCCCCCCCTGCTGACGCCGGCTCATGACAGAGTCGAGCGATTCAGGCCAACTATCGGCCTTCAGTTCAAGCAGATCAGCGAGATCCGCTGCCGTCAACGAGGTTCGGATCTGCCCTTGACCAAACACCAGCAACTGTGGATCAACCGCGTGCAGCCGCTCGCCGACTCCTCCAATACCGCCCTCACAAATCACAACATACGCCAGTCCTGATCCATCGCACTTGGCCATAGCATCGACCACGCTACCGATTACCTCATCATCGGAATCGAGAACCTGGCTCCCCGCGAGAGACGCTGTAGAGAACAAGGTCGGCACGCGCGCGGCAGCACTGCGCTGTGCTGCCCGATTGCCTCCATCGTCAAATTTTGCCTGTCGGCCAAGCCAACGCCAAACTCCAACCAAGTTAACAATCGTCAGAAAGGCATTGGTAGCAACCAGACTTGGTTGGCCGGACGTCAGGCCCACAGTCGTCCAGCACAGTGAACCTATAACGAAGACGATAAAGCCATATCCTGTAATTCGGGAACCAAGATTGGCTGCCGTCATCATGGCTGCGATAACCGTCGCCGCCGCCGCCACCCAACCCGCTACTTCTGACATCTATCGCCCCTTTTGACATGATGGACCGAAGCTACGCCAGGCCACGCTGCCAGCCCGCCTGACTTCCCAATTATTTCAACCCTAGATTTTACAGTAAGACTGCTCGTTCAACCGTTAGAGGCTCGTCGATCTGAGAAGGGGCAGCGCCATCCATCATTGACTGCGCGTCCGCTATATTGTGCCGCAGCACTTCCTTCACCATGGCGCTGAAGCATCGGATTTGGGCTTCCCGCTAGTGCTACATCCCGAGCCATGATCGTTTCTCGCATCCGATCATAACGACCGTCTGCCCGAAGCTTCTCGAACTGATCATGGAGATTGAAAACCAAAGTGGGCTGAGGAAAACGGCGGGCTGGCCTGGAGGCATTCGGATGAAGCCCGACGATGAAATAGGCTGTTCCACCGAAGCTCAGTGAAAAATGGGGGTCGGAAGGATCGGGACTAACGCGCCGATCATATTCCTGACCAAGCCAGGCATCCTTATCCGCTAACGACTGCAACCGCTCCCACATCGCCTGTTCGAACTCGATCTCGTCCAAATCGTCTGGACCGTCGAAAGCAAATGCAAGGCTACGCAGTCCCGATGAATCTGCAGCGTATTGCGCCGACCAAGTCATCAACTCCTGATGGATCCGCATGTCGTCCCAGCCACTCGTCAGCCGGTAACAAGCAACCACTTTCAGTCGACCGGTCGACAATGCTGATTTCGCGCCCACACATGGAAAATCACGTGCTGAAATTCTCTGTCGGATACCCAGTTGAGCGGCTTCCTCATCCACATCGTCAATGAGCATTGATCGCCTCCTTTGTGCCCGGCAACGAATGCTCGCTCGGATCGTTCCAAAAGCACAATCATCGAAAATCTGAGTGCAGGGCACGACCGTTCATCAGTGCCTTGCGCTCAATACCTACAGGGGGGAACATCCATATGCCTGTGAAGTTTCAATGGCTTGGCTAGTTAGTTACGGGCTGATATTGCTCCGCCACGATACCCCCCTACACGCAAGACCAGCCCATAGGATCCATTCTTCATGTCTCCCATGTATGACATCACCATCGAACGCCTGGGCAGGATCGTCGAAGAGTCTGCGAGCGAGGTTTACCTGTTCACACAACACGATTGCCGGTTCGTGCTCGTCAACAAGGGGGCACGCGATAATCTCGGCTACACATTCGATGAGCTGCGCAATCTGACACCCTGGGACATCAAACCCGAAATCACCCAACAAGAATTTGAGGTAATGGTCGAACCTCTCCAAAGGGGCGACCTCCAACGCCTGGATTTCGAAACGGTCCATCAGCGCAAAGATGGCACTTTGTATAATGTGGCCGTCAGACTGCAGCTGATCGACATCGGGGGCGAACCGCTCTTTTTTGCAGCCATCCTGGACATTACCGACCGTAAAAATGTCGAGAGCGCTTTGCACGAGGCGTCGACCAAGCTTAACGCCATCCTGGATAATACGAGAATGGCCGTCTTCATGATGGACGACAAGCAGCATTGCGTGTTCATGAATGCAGCGGCCGAGCGGCTTACTGGCTACACGATGGCGGAAACCATGGGCCGGCCCCTCCACGAGGTCATACACCACACGCACCCAGACGGGCGGCATTTTCCGATCGAAGACTGCCCCATTGACCGCGCCTTCCCCGAAAACAACCAGACAGACGGGGAGGAGGTTTTCGTCCACAAGGATGGTAGCTTCTACCCGGTCGCCTTCACCGCATCACCCATCCGAGATGCCTCTGGCATCACCATTGGCACCATCATCGAAGCAAGGAATATCGCCGAAGATCTTGCTGCGCGCGAGACCATGGAGGCCTTCAATCTAACCCTGAAATCACGGGTCGATGAGGCAATCGCAGAGCGGAAAAAACTGGAGAACCAGCTGGTTCAGGCGCAAAAGATGGAAGCTGTCGGCCAACTGACTGGCGGTATTGCGCACGATTTTAACAATCTTCTTCAAGTTGTTGGCGGCAACCTTCAGCTCCTCCAAGGGGAGCTCTCTTCCGTCGATCCTAGGCAAAAGCGCGTCGCAACAGCGATGCATGCGGTAAACCGAGGCGCCGAGCTCGCCCGGCAGTTGCTCGCATTCGGCAGACAACAAGTCCTTGACCCAAAACCAATAAATATTGGCCGTCTTGTGCGGACGATGGATGAAATGCTGCGGCGGACACTCGGCGATGCAATCGAGGTCGAGAGTGTCATTTCGGGCGGCCTATGGAACTGCATGGCGGACGCAACCCAGATTGAAAATGTGCTTCTAAATCTCGCCCTCAATGCACGAGATGCCATGAAAGGCACCGGCAAGCTCACAATCGAAGCCGGGAATTCAGTCCTGGACGAAGCCTATGTTGCTAACCATGCAGGCCTCAAAGCCGGTCAATATGTCATGCTTGCCGTGACCGACAACGGCAGCGGGATTCCTGCGGACATCAGGGGCAAGGTCTTCGAACCATTCTTCACCACCAAAGGTCCGTCGTCCGGGTCAGGACTTGGCCTCAGTATGGTCTACGGGTTCGTCAAACAATCAGGTGGCCATATCGCCGTATACAGCGAAGAGGGCGAAGGCACTACGTTCCGGATATATCTTCCCAGAACCACTCAGAACGAAATGACTTCGGTTGGACAGGGCACCTCGCAACCACACGCAGGAGGCACCGAAACTATCCTCGTTGTCGAGGATGATGACGATGTGAGGGCAACTTCCTCCGAATTGCTCAGAGAGCTCGGCTATACCGTGCTTGAAGCCAACAATGCCGACAACGCCATTGCCATTGTGAACAGCGGGATCCGGCTAGATATGCTGTTCACCGATGTCGTCATGCCAGGCAATTTGCGCAGTCCCGAACTGGCGCGCCTTTCAAGGCAGCGACTTCCTGAGCTCAAGGTGCTATTCACCTCCGGCTATACCCGTAATGCGATCGTGCACGAAGGCCGACTTGATGAGGGTGTAGAGCTCATCGCGAAACCCTTCACCCGGGAAGCACTGGCCATCAAGGTTCGATCGGTCCTAGACCACGAGGCTGGCGAAAATAGCAGCGCGAACTACGCTCCAGCTCTCACGGCTGAAGAACCCATCCCAGCAGCCGAAACTGGAGATCGCAGCGACAGTCCTGTGGCTCCACTGCGAATCTTGCTGATAGAAGACGAAGCGCTGATCGCCTGTATGACCGAGGATATGCTGATCAGCATGGGACACCAGGTCGATGTCGTGGGCAGTGTCAGCAAGGCACAGGACGCTTTGCATTCAGCCGAGTATGATCTTGTGATTACCGATCTGGGACTGCCTGACGGATCTGGGTCAGAAATCGTAAGCCTCGTCTTGGCCGAACATCCAGATACCCGGCTTATTGTTGCCAGCGGCGGCAGCTCAGATTTCGAACCCTCAGATAGCGCTGGCCGAGCCGCCATGCTGTTGAAACCGTATGGCGAAGTGGAACTCAGAAACGCCATCCTCTCATTGGAATATCCACGACCAAGCAGCTAAAGCTGCGGTTCAAGCCTAACGCACTCGCTGATCCTTCGGGGACCAGCGAGCGCTCTCGTATGCCAGCGATACGGGCGATTTCGAAGAGCGAGAAAAACCACGATCAGCTAATTGACGAAATTGGCGATTGTATCCAATCTTCAATCACCGTCAGCCGCTATCGATACGTAGACCTTAAAAATGCAGCTTGCCCAGTGCCAACTGGCATTTTAACATACGTATTTAAAAATATGATGGACGAGCAATCTTAAAATTATCATATGTTAATTTTCTCGCTCTTTCGAGTTTCTTGGCGATCTCATCGTTCAAGTTGTGATCTTAATCGACCGACAAGCCATCATTCAGTATCCAGAATGCGGAAGAACCGCGAAATCATCAGGCGTGAAATCAGGCCCCCCTGGGCAATCCGCTTAAACGCAAAAAATATCCCGAATAAATATTCATCCTACAGATTTATCATGCGGCTATCAGGACAGCAGTTTGTCACCTGACACATGGCCGCGATCTACAAATTTTGAGGCCAAAATTGCAGTAGGAATAATGA
>Ga0208180_1001649_pt1 | contig 12466 bp, 6 predicted proteins | sample MalvireepMed_s16_FD_184241 | JGI IMG/M metagenome (GOLD analysis project Ga0208180, IMG submission 184241) | Marine viral communities from the Global Malaspina Expedition - Malaspina viral metaG DeepMed_s16 (SPAdes) (version 2) | ecosystem: Environmental > Aquatic > Marine > Oceanic | place...
ATTCCTAGACAGTCCAGTCTCTATTAGCCTCTACGAGTATGTAGTCACAGTCGAAGATGTTAAGTTGAGTAGTGTTAGCGCCTGCGGCCAAAACAACAGCATAGTCTGTACTCGTCGATACTGCGCCCGCCACGGTCTTCTTTAACTCGCCGTCAATATACCAGTAGGTTTTGCCATCAGGGGCTACCTCCAAACGAAGTACCTGCCATTCACCAGCTACTGCGTCATCTTCTAAGTTAACGGCAGTAGTAGTAGTTGAGGCAGCAGCACTTCCTCCATTGTGAATGGCGTGCCAGTCCTCATCGTCACTGAGTTCGTCACTCAGGTAAAACCCGGCAAGGTCTGCCGGCATAGTAATGGTGCTGGACGATGCGTTTATCACAATGTCCTCGAGCTGCTCATCAACCGAAAGGATGCTTGTCAATCCAAAGAATATCTCCTTGGTGTCGAGGTCCGGGAGTTGTACCCTGGTCTCCAATATAATCGGTCCCATCAGGGCAACGTCAAATGCAATATGCGTTCCGATGAAGGTCGTGTCTGCGTCGGTGTTGCCAGATGTAATCGTAACAACACCAGAAAGAGCATCTTTCCCTGCAATCCCAGCGTCGGCATCTTCGAAACCTTCACCACCGGCGTAGAAGTCTCCCAATTCGGCGGTGTCAGCCGTCAAAGCTAAGGTGTCGCCCACCCCGAAAAAGTCGTTAAACAGCCGTATTTTTCCTGATCCACTTTGTACTGTCGCCATATCTATTTTTCCTCCTGAAGCTGTAGCTCCAGTTTTCTTATACGCTTCCTGTAGGGAGCGACTACTTCACTTATATTCGATGTCTTGCGAGGAATACAGGCCAGGTTCTCCAGCCTGTTATCCTCCATATCGCCGTTCATGTTATGAACCACCCAGCCTTTCGGTATGGGGCCGTGTTTAGCAGCCCATGCCTCACGACGAGCGTTCAAATCTATCCAGCGGGTGCGGTTGCATCCGTATGGACTTCAATTACCCAGTTGCCCGAAGATCTCTCGCCAAATGAGTACTCATCATAGTGAAAAAGTGCAGTTGCGCCACCGCCAAGTTCAGGCATTCGCTTCGTCTCAACATAAGGTGATCTGCCCTCTACGAGGATAATCCCCTGCTGGCTGAAAACTCCGCCCTTTGCACTTGGTGTGGAGGAAATCGTCAGGTTGCCGTCCTCAAAAATTCTGGCTCCCGCGATGTTTCCCCTGTACCGGTTCTGGAAAGCCTCGGCTGCGATACCACTTGTTAGAGGGGCACCGGCCTGAGCCTCGAAGTCTGCAATTGCCGTGATACCAGGAGTGGTCAACTGGAAGTCGATGTCAGCAAGCTGGAAGCCGTGGAACACAGCGTTTATCGGGGCGCTTGCAGGAGCAGGTTCCGTCGTGTTCGATGTGATCTGGTAAGCTGCCGAACTGATATCACTTGTGTCCAGGGCTGCGGAAGAAGAGCCAAGACTAGTGCCTGCGCCATCAATAGCCGTGAGGCCGTCTGCGTCCTTCTTTCGCTCAATAGCGTTCTGTGCCAGGGAACCGGTCTGCGCGTAAGCATTGGCGCTGATTCTCAATGCGACCCTGTCGGTGATTATGGTGTGAACACCAATCACTGTCGGGGTGATCGACAAAAGCGTGTCGCTCATCTGCTGTGGGTTGTCGAGCTCAGTGCTCTCGGTGACTGCCTGTGCCGTGAGTTTCGCCATCGAAACCTCGTTCCAGACTGTTCCCGTGTTGTCGTCGAGCCTTTGCCTATCGACGAGGTTAGGCATTACGCCTGCAAACTCTCTTACGATTCTCGCAGAAGCGATCATCGTCGGAATAGAGTCCGCAAGGCTATCAGTAATCGTGTTACCTGCTGCCATATCGGTTACTCCTTAATATGACTAAATGCGGACTCCCTGCTTTCTCAGGATTTCTGCCGCCTGTGTTATCTCATCCCGTGAGACCGCCATATCGGAGTTGCCGAGCCTTGAAAGAAGATTGTTCGTTCCCATAGTAGACGGCGCGGACGATGTCGAATCGAGATCCAACGTGTTCACACCGTGTTCCTCGAGGGCCTTTCTAAGGGCTTCCTCGTGGGCCTTTTCAGATTCTTCCCTCTGCCGTCTCTCAACCTCACGCATCGCCCTGTTGAACGCTGCCTGTGCCTGATAGAGACCGGCTATATCCTGGTTTTCGTATGCAGGCCCCCAGATGTCGCGGAATTCCGCAAGCTCCTCTGCGGCCTGAAGGTCAAGCCCCGCTTCTCTGACTGTCTGGCTGATCTCATCAATCATCAACTGGGAAGTCCGCTGGAAGGTAGAGTTCTGCTTCCGGTTCGAGGCATTCGCCTCAACCTTCTGAAGGTCTTCTCTGAACTGCTCTTCATCCTGAGTCCCCTGGTGACGAATGAACGCATTTACCGTGTCTGATAAGACGGCTAACCCCTCGGAGAGTTCGTCAAACTGAGTAGTCTCCTTCGATGAGCTCTTCAGCCTGCCTTCAAGAGAGCGGTAATCGTTCTCTCTCTTTGTGGCCTGCTGCTGGAGCTCGGCTATCTGCGTTTGCAGCGACTCGATACTGGGCTGTTGTTCTCCTGTTCCCTCTGGGAATACGGGCGCTAACCCTGTAGCCGCATCGGGTTCTGGAACAAGTTGGCCAGTTCCGTTGGTTGCTGCTTCTGGCGGTGGGGTATCGAAGCCCATCGCCCCGTTTTCTAATGTCATGCACTACCTCTTAAAGCAAAAATGCCACCAAGAACATAGTCCTGGCGGCAAAGCGCACTAAATAGTTTATGGCAATTTTGATTAAGTCTAGGAATCTATCGTCCTTATGTCAATCGCTTCTCCGTCCGACCTTAGCATTAATTGCCTCTTACACCGCGGACACACAAGATGTAGTGTACCCAGAAGATAATCACCTATCTTCTTGCGGCAGTAAGGACAGCGGACTCCGGGTTTCACCGAGGTAACCATTACCGAGCCCCTACGGGTATCTTGGGCGCATACTGATAGGTCTCGATGAACTTCTCAATAGCCAGCTTATCGGTGAAAACACCGCCCTGTTCCAGTTTTAGCTTTGTCAGCCATATCCTCTTAACATCAAAGTTAATAGCGTTAGTCCTGTAATCCCATTTCCACAGAAGAGCATCTATAACAGGGTCCTCCATACGCATATCTTCCCTGTCTGCATCAATCTTCTTTTCAACGAGACTCAGCCGGGCTGCGTCTTTTGCCGTCCAGTCGAGTTCAGGAACAGGCCCATCCTTCATATCTGCACGATTATGCTGATTCTGATCCCTGTAAAATTCATACCTGTCATTAAACTTGAACTGGGTTGCAACCTCATCGGCAATATCCCAGAAAGGCCGCAAGGTGTCACGGTCTCTCCTGAGTTCCTGCACTATGGGCGGAGCTTCTTCCTCGATATCAGCCCTGATCCTGTCAAAATACTTTGCCGTAAGAGGATTATTTTGCAGACTCTCAATTCTCTCATCGTGCTCCTTGAAGTCGTACTCAAGAGTAACGGGATCTTCGAGCGGGGGGTCTTGCGTCATCACACGCCAGTACTCTTCCTTCGCCATATCGAACGGATGGGAAGAAGGCTCGAGCTCATCGAATTCCCCGAGCATCTCTTTATACTGATCGGATTCATTAAGATCCTTGGCATCGTCTGCATAATCCCGGTAATGGGCTGAGATATTTTCTCGTAATGTTTTTGTTTTATCCTTGTATGTTTCCGCGTTACTGTTAATAGCGTTATCCCTTACACTCCGCAGATCAATCTTGGCCTGCTTGTATGTGCCGTAATCCCTGCCGAGCTCAAGATCCACATCCAGTTTGCGCTGGATAGCAGCCTGTATCTCAGGACTTGCCTCGGATATGTCTTCCCTGAGCTCACTGCTGAGATCCCGTTTCCAGTGCCTCCCCGGCCAGTTGCCTGCTTCATGGTCATATTCAGCAAGTTCCTCGGGGCTCATCTGGTAGAAAGCATCTTCCACTAATTTTGTTTCTTCCTGTGCGGGAGAGAGCGGCTGGCTCCTCAATCCGAGGTTTCCTATTGCCACACCCGGTGCGCTGTCGCCTTCAAGTACTCCCTGTGCGACAAAGGGAAGGGAGCTCTCAAAAACATGGGCAGGGATATCCATCGGACGATCCACGCTATCGAAGGGGAGAGCATCTATATCCGTCGTCCCCTCGATAACCGCACCAGCCCATTCCTGTCCGACCGCGCCCCGGAATGCAAGGAATCTGAGCAAGGGATTATCGCGGCTGTTAAGCTGCCAGATATTAGACAGGGGGTCTCCGCCCGGAGCGAGGGAAGATGTAACCCCGTAGAGAAGTTGTGTGAGCGCTCTCACCTGCCCGCCAACACCGTACATCTGTCCGTCAACCTCTATGCTGAGGTACTTACCACCGCTGAGAGGATTCATCCCTTCCTGAATATCCTGCCAGATACGTTTTGAGTCGTGCCCCTTTGCCATACCGGAACTTATCTGTGCTGTTACATAAGTTCCGTGTACACCCATGAGAAGACTGGATATGGCCCTTGCTGATTCCTTTTGCCTGACAGTGGCACCAGGACCGCCGGTAAGTCTGCCAGCTTCTGCGGGAATATACCGGCCTGCATCAGCTACAAGAGCGATGGTGGAGCGGAGCAACCTTGGAGAGAAAGCAAGCCATATACCTTCAATCTCTCTCTGCCCAGCAGAAACACCCAGTGCTTTCGAGTCGAGAGCACCCGTCATGTTCCTGATGTACGCTCCGAGCTCACCAAGCGTGTTCCCCTGTTTCCCTGGCTGTGTCCACGATTCCTTCATCCCCTTCCACATCATGGCCCGTGACATGGCAAGAAACATATTGTAAGAAGTCTGGAACCTGCCGAGTGACTGGTCTTGCACTGACCTGGCCCCACGGCGTAATGATGCGCCGGCACGTCCTGCCACAGCCACGTTCTTCCCCGCGACCATGTCCCCAAAAATCTTTCCCCCTTCTTCTTCAGGAAGCATTGTTAACAGGGCACCGGGAGATATACCCCTGCCTTTCTGCATCGCACGGAAGAACTCAACATCCCCCACGGGCACGCCGTACTGTGCCATCTCCTGGAATGTACCGAGATTCTGCCTTATGAAACGAGCCTGTGTTGTCGGGGAAACCCATGCCTCAAAATGTTTGAGTGTGGCCTTGGTCCACATCCCAGGATTTCTCCACATTAGAGGTAGCCCCTGTATAAATGGAGACCCGAAGTCACCGTTTGACTGTAGCCACCGCGACGTGTCAACGGCCCTGCCGAGAGCCTTAGTAAAACCTTTTGTATCGCCTGCAATATGCCCGATACCCGCTTCCAGTGCTTCGAAATCATCGAGCTTGAAGATACGGTTACGCCACATCTTTACAGGAATAGCCTCATCACTAACTTCACCCCATAATGTCCCCGAAACTATTTCTGATCTTCTGATCTTTTCAAGCGCACGGGTTCTCTGAGCTTTTGACGCTTTTAATTCAGCTTGAGCCGCCTTGAAGGCAGCCCTTGCTTCTTCGATCTGTTTCTGCACGGCCTTTCTTGCAGCAGCACCTTCCTGGATCACAGCAATCCTGCGTGAAATTCCAGTCCCCGCACCTGTTTCCCTTGTTATCGGCACTGCCGGCAATTCATTGGTAAGCTGCTTCAGCCTGTTCTTGGCATTAAGAACCGCTTTTGTTGCGGCCTCATGCCGTGCAAATACCTTCGGGTTGAGCTTTTCAAGAATCTCCGTGGGAGCAAAGGACCTGCCCTTCGAAGCAATATAATCACTTAACTGACCATCGAGAATCTCGTGATATGCAGCTTGAAGATGGACTCGCAAGTTTTCTCTTGGATCTGTTTCATATACGACTCTACCAACACCCGGCTTGATTGTGGGATCTATACGACCAAGCATAGCTTCAGTTGCCGTATCCCATTTTCTTCCAAAATGAGAATCTGACTGTCTCAAGAATTCAATATCGTCCACGCCGAGTACCTGCCTCGGCACATAGAATAGTCCGTTCCTATCCTTCGAAAGAGGATCGAGGCCACTGGCAACCCTGAGCTTCTCCATCTCATCGGCTATACGGATGTAGTCATCTATATAGGCCTTTGTCGCATCACTGAGATTATCAGCAAAGGCTTTCGGGTCGGAAAACACATCCATCCAATGCGTACCTGTCCCGTCGAGAATGCCGTCCCTGTCAATCTTGAAAGGGGTACGGCCCATCCAACGCGAAGTCTGCGCATCAAGACCGCCCTGAAGTGCTATCTCAACAAGTTCCGATACACTGCTATTCTGTCTTGCGTAGGCGATAACCGCCTTTTCCACGTCCGTTGTGGCCGCAACTGAAGGGTTAACACCGAACTTCTTTGCAAACTGTCGGATAATAGGGTTCTCAATCGTCACTATCTCATTTACGATACTCTCAATTGACCTGAGTCCCGAGACAAATGAATTCGCATCACTTGCCCCCTCGACACCTATCGTCTTGCCGTAGTTTCTGAGTATCCCCACAGCTTCAGAGGAACCACTCTGAATCGCCTTGGTTATCTGCCCTGTTCCCTCAACCCTATTTATCAGGCCGACATCCACAAGACGCTGGATCGAACTGTTGAGATCCGTGACATGGAGAGCACCTGAAGTCCCTCCCTCTTTTGCGATATTTCTGCTGTAACGAGCGATATCAACAGCCTCATCGGCAGGCATATTGATCCAGAAAAGGAGATCCTTCTCAAAGATAGGCGTCTGCTCGAGGCCGGGAATCTGTAGGGGTTTGTTCATAACTCCCTGGAGGATTTCCGTCTTTGCAGACTTGAGCCCTATTGCTGCCTTTGGGTTATTCGACAGCACAGCGGGAATATGCTCAACGATATCCTTGAAGATCTGCGCGTTTCTCGCTGCCTTGGTTACCGTAACGGCAGTCTTTCCACCCAGTATGGGCATACCAATTATGTTGGTCGGTACAAAGATGCCCGAAATCAACTGCTCGTGAAAGGCACGGGCCTCGTTTATCTCTGCAAGAGTGCGAACCGATTCCTCCACGGAGAGCTCCCCCTTGCCGCTGATAAGATCGGTAAGAATCTTCTTCGATTCCTCGGAAGGCTTTGGAAGCAACCCCGTGAGAGCCGCACCAGGTATGATGGTATCAAGTACTTTTGTACCAAGTCCGTAGGTGTACTTATCTATCTGTTCTCTTCCTACCCCTACGCCGGTTGTAACTATCTCTGCCTCTGCCGACATAGCCTGTAAGGGACTGATCGGACCCTTGTAATCAGGTACTTCTACGTCCACTTCAATCGGATCTGGTTCCAGTTTCAAGCCTTCCTGTACCTCTGACAGCGCAAAAGTCGGAGCGTATTCTCCCATGAGGGTCTTTCGTATGGATTCTTCCGTGACTTTGCCTGCCAGATCCTCTGTCGTGGGCTTATCTTCCAATTCAAACCCGAGCTCACGCTCACGGATCTGCTGTGCGAGATGTTCAAAGCCGGGCAGTCCCTTGAAGTAGTCAATTGACTGTTCAGGGGTAAATCCCTTTATCTGTGTGAGTGAGAATCCTTTTCCCATTATTCTCTCCTGCCGAATACTGTCATGGCACCACCCCTTAACCTGCCCCTGCGGCGACTTTCCGCAGCCCTTTCCTCGGACTCGGCCCTACGTTTCTTCTGTTCTTCCTGCTGTTTAAGCCGCTGTTCCTGCATCCTGAAGAACGGACTCTGTTCAAACCTCTTTTCAAATCCGGGCAGTTCCCTTTCGAAGAACTGTCGGGATGTGAGGCCGGAAGTGGTTGCCTGTCCCCGGACGAAGCCGAAGAACTCATCGGTGGTAAATTGTTTTAGCCGTTTTGCCTCTTCCTGTGTTTCTTTAAGCAGCTTCTCGTAGGTGGCCTGCGCTCCCCTGTTTCCTTCACTGATTGCCTGCTGGATGGATTCCTGTGCGAACCGTTCTCTCTCGAGTGCCGCCTGGTACTGTTCCCCGAATCCTGCCGGCACGGCCTGTGCCGCTTCCATCCTGGCTGCACGTTCCGCGGGAGAATAGGTTGCCGTGACCTGCCGTAGCTCTTCCAGCCGCTTGGTCGGAAGCTGGGTTTCTCTCGGCACCTCGCGGCTGAACTGGGTCTTCGCCCTGTCGAGTGCAGCTTCTGCCCGTTCTATTGCCTGCTCATCACCGCCTGACACTGCACGGTCATAGGCATTCTGGAAGGAGTCAAGCCGGTCCTTCTGAAGATTGTAAGCATCACTGCCCTGTCGGGGACCGCCCGATAAAGCGGAACCGTACCTCACAGTATCCACTTCAGGGGTGGCAGCAGCCTTGAACTGCTGTGCAAACTCAGGATCGGACATCTGCTGTTGCATGAACCGTGCGAATTCTGGACGCTCGAAGCCGAATTCCTGCATCTCTCCCGAGACAGCCGCATAATCAAATCCCGGTATGGGTGCGGCGATCTGTGAGGGACGGACACCGGGGGGCAGATCCTGGTCTGTTGCGAGTATCTGCCTTCTGAAATCACTCTCGTAAAGATCAAAGGCGGGGGCCTTTTCGACCTCAGCCTGAATAAAAGGAGCGAGATCGTCCATTGCATCTATGCCGCCACCAAAGGAAATACGGTTTGATACACGTGACACCACGTTGTTCATAAGGTGACGGACGAACTCGGGTGAACTGTCTGCCGTGATAATCCCCCTGTTCCTGAGATCATCAATCACGTAGTTACCAATGTTGTCGTTCAGCGTTTTCCTGTTTTTGATAACCGCAAGACGGGCATTTTCCTCTGCCGTGGCTGCTGCCTTTGCCGCATCGGTCTCTGCCTTTGCTATCTTGGCCGCTTCTTTTGCTTCCTTATCGGCAATTACCTGCGCTCCTGCGGAGATAGTGTTACCGGCAAGGTCAACAAAGGCAGGATCGGCAAGGGCTTCTGACTCGTTGGCATAATCACCGAGCTTTGCACGGAGCGCGTCCTTCACTTCCTCGGGAGCTTTCTGGTAAATAGCGTAGGCTTCCTCGTTAAGATCCCTCTCGAGAAGATCCTCAAGAGCGTCGCTACGACCGGATCTCGTTTTCATGTCATGTTCTGCGCTGAAGGGCCTGCTCTTGACTATCTCGATATACTGCTCAACCACTGCGTCGGCGAGTGCCTGATCCTGTTGCAGGTGGTCGAAGTTGCGGTAACCGAAGAGCTTGGGCATCAGGTCAGATACAAGGGCTGCAAACTCGGGCTTTTTGTAATCATCACCCATACCCCTGAACCGTGAGAGGTATTCCTTGGCAAGTGTTTCTCGCTTAAGAACATCCTTCAGGTCTTCGGCATAGTCCATATCCTGTATGGTGTCCAGTTCGGTAACTACCGTTGAAAGGAAGTTTTGACTGCCCTCACCCATCTCTTCTTTAAACGCCTTGTATATGGCAAAGGACTCTTCAAGTGAGGGGTTCTCCGTCCTGTCGAGGAGCGCCAGTTTATATGCCTTTCCCTCGGGGCTGTCGGCGATCCTCTTTATCATGTCCCGCTGTGCGAGTCCAACCTCACCCTTAATACTTTTATCGGTGAACTTGTTTGTCAGCGCTGTCGGCCATGTGTTTGAATTGGGATTCAGGCTGTAGAGCCGTTCTTCACCAAAGTCCACGTTCTCCTCTCCCATGAGAGCCTTGATGTTATCCTCGATGCTATTGGTAAAATTCCAGCTTTTTGATGTGAACTCGGAGTACAGGGCCTGGTCATCCAGTTCCGCCCCTCCAATCCTCGGGAACACATCACTGGGGTCCAGCCCTTCCTTCGTCGTGGTGACCGTCAGGTCGTCGAAGAAGGTTTCCACGTTCCCTGAGAGCCGGGCATCCTGGTTGACATTCAAAATATTTCGTGCAAAATCGATATTCCATGTCTCGGCGATGCTGTCCAACTGTGCCACGGGGTCAGTTCCGACCTCCAACCCGAGGGTTGTGAGCAATCTTTCTGCCTCCCCGGCAGACAAATCATCTCTCCGAAGTAGCACCGACTTCCATTCCGGTGGGTAGATACCTCTTTCGATGCTCTTGTCCACAGAAAGCCAGTATTTATCGTTACCAGTCATGTGCTGGGGTGTCTTGTTAAGCTCATTTGCCGCAGCATCGAGTATCTGGAAGCCGTGGATATCATCGGGATTCATTCCCGCGCGGACCGGAATCTCGTTCTGCACGGCCTTTTTGGTCCTGGGATGTATGTCCCAGTTGGCAAAGAGGTTGTCTTCCACAAAACTGACGGCGGCTTCAAAGCTATATGTGAATGCGGTGTCTATTCCGGATAACCTTCTTTCCTTGATTATCTCAAAGGCAAGCTCTTCAATATAGCTGTCAAGTTTTTCATTGGTAACAGGGGCAAATTCCATGTAGGTCTGGTCTGCCATCTCAGCCTGTATGCCCTCGATCTCCTTTCTTTCGACAGGGCTATCAACAGATAGCTTGAAAGGAGCAAATTTCTCAGCATCATCAAAATCTGCCAGTTCCTCAACCCACATATCCCGTGCCTCATCGGTCAAAGCAGTATTTATATTGTCTATGAGCACATTCCGTTCGTCTATCTGCTGATCGGTCCATGTGATATTGCCGAGGGCGGCAGGGCGGTCGGGCGGGTTGAGGCGTGCGTTCCAGATCTCGCGAATCCGAAATCTTTTTCGTTCCTTTTCAAGTGCCCCTATCGGATCAAAGACATCAACAAAGTTTTGCTCCATATCAACCCAGCACCCATTTCTCGTCGGGCATGGTTATCCCTGCCTGTCCCATAGACTGGGAGAGCCTGGGCATACCGGCGGGTTTCTGCTTTTCCTGCATGAGCTTCGGCATCCTTTTTGCGGGTTTTGCGACATTCTTCTTAACGGTCTTATACTCGCCTATAACGCTCAGGATGGCATTTGTATATGGATTGGTGCTTTTAGCGGGCAAGGTCTATCCTCTCAGGGTTGAATGTATCCGGTGTTAGTGGTGTGTTGAGGTCTGCCGGCCCGCCGCCGCCGGGTGGTCCGCCGGGTGGCCCGCCTGCCCCGTTCATGCCGGGGAATTGCGGTGCCATAGCCTGCTGTCTCTGGGCTACCTCTCCTGCGACGGCTTCTGCGTTCTCCTCGTCAACGAGTCCCATCTGCTGTGCCACGAGTGTCTCTATCCTCTCCCTGACACTGGGGAGGTTTCTCACTGCTTCCTCGATGAGTCTCTGTTTTATCTCGGTGCCGTTCTCGTATCCCGCGGTCTCGTAGTATGTCATGGGGTCTATGAGTCCCGCGCCGTACTCGCTCATGGCCATCTGCCTCTGCTGGAGTTCCATGACGGGCTCGGCATGGGGGAATGCGACCTGTATCCCGTAGACGTTGTGTATCTGGGACTTTCTCAATGTCTTCCCGTTTGCGCCGATGCCGTCACTGAGCTCCGACACGGTGTCAACCATCTGGAGTATCCGTGACCCCACGATGGATGCCATGTGCTCTCTCTGCAGTGCGACGCCCGAGAATATCCTCATGCCCGCGGTGTTCAATATGGCCTGCTGGCCCACCGTGGTCACCCCTGCCTGCCTGACGCCGGCGAGGGCAGATGAGTACGTCCCCATCTCGAGGGTGGAATCGGTCTGCGACCTCAGCTGCAGGGCCCAGCCCGGTACGTCGGGAGTGTTCATGACCCAGAAGTCCTGCGGGTCCCCTTCCAAGATTCCTTCATTGGAGATGGCCTGCGCGAGTGTCATGGGGTCTCTCGATGTGCCCATCGGCGCGAAGGCGAATCTTAAGAGGATCTGGTGGAAGGCGGATATCTCCTGCGTGCGCTTCCTTATGGTCTCCTTGTTGGGCGTCAGTATGCCCTGTGCGAAGTTCTTCGGGTCTCCGCCGGTGTCTGCTATATCCATGCCCCATCCCGCGAAAGCGTGGACGAAGGGCACGAAGCCCCAGGTGTTCCGCTCCATCCAGATGGGTGTTGCGGCCCTTGAGCCCGGTGAGCCGTAGGCCGGTGCGGGGTTGGCAAGGAGCTTGACGTGCCACTGCGGCGTCCAGTAGTCCCAGCACTCCACCTCGTCCCAGGGGTCCCTGTCGTCGAGCTCGAATATGTCAGCGTACTTCCTTCTCTGCCGGCGTTTCTTCATGACTGACTGGTCATGGAGCTCCTGTGCGGTCATCTTCGATGCCTTAATTGCCATCGACGGGACCTTCTCCCGCGGGTTCATCAGTACCGTTGCGGGATGGGGGACACGAATCCTGACGGGGTTGAAGGAGCGGCGGTTCGCCGTGTATATGGTCTGTGCGGCGTTGTAGTCTTCCTCGTTATCGTAATCTGTCTCCACGGGTCTTTCGGGCCTCTCCATGAGGCCGGTCAAAACGGGTGCTTCGACGACTGCGTAGCCGTGCGCCACGAGGTACTGTGCAACGACCTTCCACGGGATGGTCGGCTCCTGGAGGGCTGCGTCGTCCATGACTGCTTTCAGGCCGTGCTCGAGGTTGGTCGCGTCCTGCCTGTGCTGTTCGGTAT
>Ga0208180_1001683_pt1 | contig 12175 bp, 6 predicted proteins | sample MalvireepMed_s16_FD_184241 | JGI IMG/M metagenome (GOLD analysis project Ga0208180, IMG submission 184241) | Marine viral communities from the Global Malaspina Expedition - Malaspina viral metaG DeepMed_s16 (SPAdes) (version 2) | ecosystem: Environmental > Aquatic > Marine > Oceanic | place...
GGGCCATTAACAGGAGATGTTACAGGAAATGTTAGCGGAACTGCTGCAACTGTTACGACAGCAGCACAAACAAATATTACAAGCCTTGGAACTCTTACAGCTTTAACAGTTGATGATGTTGCTATAAACGGCAAAGTCATCACAATGACAGGATCTAGTAGTGATACGGCAGTATTTACAGCAGGAACAAATGGAACATTAAGTATTGTTACTACTGACGATGCAGCTGCCGCAGCTAATATTCAAATCACAGCAGACGGTACAGTAGATATTGATTCAGCAGGAGTCTTAACTCTAGATTCTGGAGCAGCTATTAATCTTGAGCCAGCTTCAGGATCAGCAATTTTACTGGATGGTACAATTAGTGTAGATGGATCATCAGTTTATGCTACTGATTTAATACTCGGAGAAGACTCTCAAACTGCTATCGACTTTGGAACAGCAAACGAGATTGACTTTAAAGCAGATAATGCAGCACGATTAACACTAACATCAAGTGCTTTATATCCTGTAACGGATAATGAAATAGATCTAGGAACAAGCTCATTAGAATTCAAAGACGCTTTCTTTGATGGTACTGTAACGGCAGACGCTTTTGCAGGACCATTGACAGGTAATGTTACAGGTAATGCAAGCGGAACAGCAGCCACGGTTACGACAGCTGCACAGTCAAACATTACTAGCTTAGGAACTTTAACAACACTTACAGTAGACAATATCATTATCAATGGGACTAATATTGGACATACATCTGATACTGATTCAATGGCGATTGCATCTGATGGCGTTGTTACGTTTAGTCAGATACCTGTTCTACCAGCAAACACGATTGACTCAGACCATTATGTAGACGGATCAATAGATACGGCACATCTGGCAGACAATCAAGTAACATTAGCTAAGATGGCTGGACTTGCCAGAGGTAAAATTATCTATGGTGATTCATCTGGAGATCCAGCAGCTTTAGCCGTAGGTTCTGCGAACTATGTATTGACTAGTGATGGTACTGATGTCAGTTGGGCAGCAGCCGCTACTGGAACTACTTTCCAATTAGAAGATGATGACGGAACTGAAGTCACTATCGCAGACTCTAAAGAAGTTAAGTTTATCGGCTCTGGTATAACTACAAACTGGACAGATACAGATAATGGTACAGATGGAGATCCGTATGACCTGACATTCACAGTAGATGCTGCTCAGACAGGAATAACTTCAATCTATGCTACCGATCTAATTATGGGAGAAGACTCTCAAACAGCCATAGATTTTGGTACTGCTAATGAGATTGATTTCAAAGTAGATAATGCTGCTAGATTGACCTTAACAACAGGAGCTTTATATCCTGTAACTGATAATCAGATAGATCTTGGTACAAGTTCATTAGAGTTTAAGGATGCTTTCTTTGATGGAACTGTAACAGCAGATGCTTTCGCAGGGCCACTAACAGGTAATGTTACAGGCAATGCCAGTGGTACAGCGGCAACAGTAACAACAGCCGCCCAATCAAATATAACAAGTCTTGGAACACTTACGACACTTACTGTTGATAACGTCATTATTAATGGCACTACTATAGGACATACTAGTGATACAGACTTAATGACTGTAGCAGATGGTGTTTTAACTGTAGCAGGAGAACTAGACGCAGCAACTCTAGATATATCAGGAAATGCAGATATTGATGGAACAACTAATTTAGATGCTGTAGATATTGACGGCAATGTACAAATAGATGGAACAGTTACAGTCGGAGTAGATGACACAGGTAAGGACGTAAAATTTTTCGGTGCAACTTCAGGAAAGTACTTGCTCTGGGACGAGAGTGATGATTCATTAAATGTTCCAGATAATACTAAGATCAAGATAGGCACAGGAAGTGATATGGCGCTGTATCACGACGGGACAGATAATTACATGGACCTTACCAATGATTTAAGAATCAGAGGCGGCGGTGCTGACATGATGTATTTCCAAAGTACTGGGAACATATATATGGGTGGTTTAACCTCTGAACCCGCTAATGGATTCCTTTGTGTAAAATCACACGCAGGAAAATATAGTATAGTCGTAGGCGGTGGAGGAACGGATTCTTTTACAGCAATGGCGTTTGCCGAAGATGGTGATGCCATTGTAGGGACTATCGCTATTTCATCAAGTTCTACTGCTTATAATACTTCATCAGATTACCGACTAAAAGAAAATGTTGTTGACTTAGAGAACGCAACTGATCGGCTTAAATTGCTAAAACCTTACCGATTTAATTTTATTGATACAGCCAGAACTATAGATGGGTTTTATGCACATGAGGTAAGTAGCATTGTACCTGAAGCGATTACTGGGGCGAAAGATGCTGTAGATGAAAATGATAATATAGTCCCTCAAGGAATAGATCAAGCCAAACTTGTACCTTTACTTATAGCTACAGTACAAGAACTAGAAGCTCGTATAGCAGTATTAGAAGGAGAATAAAATGAATACAATTATGACAATTATAAATAGCGTAACTTTAATTGTAACAATCGCAAGCATTATAGCAGCGATAACACCCACTCCGAAAGATGATATCTGGATTGGAAAACTATACAGGCTAGTAGACTTACTCGCCTTAAACATTGGCAGAGCTAAAGCATAATGGAATTCTCGACCCATATGATTTGGAATGTTTTTATTACACTTGTATTGGCTCCAATATTTTATAGTATAAGAGCAAATACAAATGAGATTAAAAGACTCGACATCCTTCTAAACAAAACAAGAGAAGAACTGGCAGGACAATATGTTACAAAGACAGAACTTGCAGATGACATTGATAGAATTTTGGAAAGCATTGGAAAGCTTGAAAAAAAAATTGACAGGCTTTTTGACAGGAGTGCATGATGGCTAGAAAAAGTAAGAGAGTAAGAGCTAAATCAAAACGATATGACTATCGTAGTGGTGGTCGTGTACGGCTTGCTCATGGGCCTAAACCGCAACGTAGTTGGTTTGGAGATAGTGATGAAGGCGGTGGTGGAGAATATAGAAGTGCTTTAGCTGATTGGGAAGCAGGACACGCTGGTAGTAATGGTGGCGGTGGTAATGGTGATAATGGTGGTACTGTCGATCCAACAGATCCTCAAAAAAAGTTTGAAAAAGAACGTGGTGAAAGAATTGCAAGAACAGGTCCAGCTGCTGAAGATATTGCAAGGGGAAAGATTCCAGAAGGGACTATTCCTGAAGGAAAAGTTGATAAAGTTTCTCAAACAGCTGAAGGTACTAAATCTGAAGCTGTTAAAATGAAAGAAATTCAAACTGGTCTTCCTACTGGAGTTAAAGATGTAACTCCAGAAAAAGTAAAGCAAATGGAAGATATAGAGCAAGCTAAACCAGCTGAAGAACTAAAGGCTGAAACATATGAAGCTGCTAAAACCAACGTAATACCAAAAGGATATAGTGATACGGCCCCACAGGGCTTTGCTTGGCCTACAGTAATGGGAGAGGGCGATCAACCCGGAATGAAATGGGTTTATAGTCCAGATGGACAAAGAATAGCTGTTCCACAAGAAGCTGTAAGTATTGCTGTTGATCCTGCAAAGGGAGAGCTTTCTGAAGAAGCAAAAGCTAAAGTTGTAGAAATCAGAGAATTATCAGGAGAAGCAGAAGCTACTAAAATTCAAAAAGCTGCTATAGACTCTGGAAAAGCTAAAACTGTAGATGCTGTTATATCTACAGGAGCATTTGTTCCTAAAGTTTCAGATTTATATTCAAAAGAACAGATTTCAGATACTCCTGATGCTGAAAAACAATCAAGAGCAGCACTTACTGGAAGCGCAGCTTCAAGAGAAGAAGCAGAAATTATTAATAATATTGGATGGGAAGCTGCTAAAAGAAGTGAAGTTACAGGCGTAGAACGATCAGGTGCTGCTGCTGTTATGATTGCTGAAACAGGAACGATTCCTCCTGATATTGCTGCTGCTATTGTAGAAGATCCTGCAACAGTAGAAGCACAAATTGCTAGTGAAGATACAACTGTACAAGCAGCTGTTGCTGCTCTACCTACTGAAGCTTTAATGTCTGCTCAAATGGAATCCTTAGTTGGAGGATTAGAATCAGGAGAAATACCAACTTGGGCTAAACCAGCAGTATCTAAAGTTACACAAATGATGGTTCAACGTGGATTAGATGTTTCTACTGTAGCAAGAGATGCTTTATTTAATTCTATTATTCAAAGTGCATTTCCTATAGCACAAAACAATGCGCAAGCTTTACAAGCACGAGCAGCACAAAATTTATCAAATGAACAACAAGCTAATTTAGCAGAGGCTCAACAAGAACAACAATTACGAATGCAAAATTTGGCAAATCGTCAAACTGCTGAAAGCCAAACTGCTCAAATGTCACAGCAAATGCGTGTAATGCAAAGTCAATTCAGACAAGAAGCTGGATTAACGACAGCAGCACAGCAACAGCAAACTAGAGTTCAGAATTTACAAAATAGACAACAAGCTGCTGTATTAAATGCTCAGAATCAACAAGCTATGAATGCTCAGAATTTAGGCAATGATCAACAAATGGAGCTTGCTAATTTAGAGATAAGGAACCAGACAGAACGAGAAAACATGACTGCTGAGAATCAGGAAAGATTAACAGAATATCAAACAGCGGCTCAGTTTATGTCTCAGAATGCCGCTTTTACTCAAGATATGAGAAAAGCTAATTTATCGACAGATCAACAAATGAGATTAGCAAATCTTACAGCACAAAATCAGGCAAGTTCTGAAAATTTAAACGCAGCCCAACAAACTGAATTGGCAAATCTTAATAAACGTATGCAGATTAACATACGTAATGCAGAGTTAGCTCAACAAATGGGTGTTGCTCAATTAAACGTAGATCAACAGAGAGCTATGCAGAACGCATCTATGGTTGCCAATATGGATATGGCTAAATTTACAAATGAACAACAAGTTGAATTAGCAAATAGTAAATGGATGCAGACATCTACACTTACAAATTTTAATGCTGAACAACAAGCTATTATGCAAAATGCTACGGCTTTAGCTCAATTAGATTTAGCAACACTTGATCAAAGAACCAAGATAGCAGCACAAAATGCCCAATCATTTTTAGCAATGGATATGGCAAATCTTAGTAATGAGCAACAAGCAAATATGTTATCGGCTCAACAAGAGCAACAAAGATTATTAAGTAATCAATCGGCTGAAAATGCTTCCAGACAATTTAATGCTACAAGTGAAAATCAAACTAATCAGTTTATGGCTAGTCTTGGAACGCAGATAGATCAATTTAATGTACAACAATTAAATGCTTCAGAACAATTTAATGTTCAACAATTAAATGCTGCTGAAGCTAGAAGGATGGGTTTAGATTTTGAATTAAATAAAGCCAATGCTACTATACTTAATAGGGCAAGAGAATTTAATTCACAAATGGATTTTAATAGAGAAAATTGGAATGCACAGAATGAGCAAGCTGTTCGTGAATCAAATGTTGGCTGGAGAAGACAAGCTAATATGGTTGATACAGCAGCACAAAATGCAGTTAACCAACAAAATGCACAAAATGCTTTTAATTTGTCTTCAGGAGCGCAGTCCTTTTTATGGCAGGAATTACGTGATCAGGCTGATTATGATTTTAAATTTGCTGATAATGAGGCAAATAGAAAAATTTCAACATTGATTGCTGCTGCTAGTTCTGAAGGAGATACAGCTGCGAACTTTTCATCAAATTTGGAAAAAATATCAAAGATATGGGATAATTTATTATTTGGAGAAGCAAAAGAGGTATAATAATTATGGGATTTTTAAGTAAAGTTTTTAAAGGAATCAAAAAGTTTGTCAAAAAAGTTGGCAAAGGCATTAAAAAGGTTGTTAAAAAATTTGGTAAAGCAGTTGGTAAACTAGGTATAGTTGGTCAAATTGGAATGATGTTTTTAATGCCTTATGCTATGGGGGCTATGAGTGGGTTTTTTGGACAGTTTGCTGCTGGTCAAGCAGGAACATGGGCAGCTAAATTAGCTACTAGTAATGTCTTTGGAGCTAAAGCATTAAGTACAGTAATGAATGCAGTTCATACTGCTGGTACTTTTATTGCCAAACCATTTGCTGCTATAAAAAATGGATTAGGAGATACAATTAGTGGCGCAGTTGATTGGATTGCTAAAAAAACAGGAACAACTGATATAGTTGCTGGTGTAAGAAATATAATGAATAAAGGACAAAATTTATTCGGATCTAAAACCGAACAAGGCGGTTTTAAACGTCCTTCAATAGATTCTTCTGGGAAATTAACATGGTCTACAGAAACTCCAGAAAGTTTTGTTAAAGGTTTTGGAGGTCCAAGTAGTCCTGAAGCAAACTTTGCTAGTCAATTTAAAGAAGCAAGTAAAGGATTATTTACAGACACAAAAACTATAAGTGTTGCTGGTGATCCATCTATATTTGGTACTAGAAGTCATGTAGGTACACCTCCTTTTAGACCTGAAATTCGTACTGATACAGCTTCTTTAACAGATACATCAGATGTTCAATCATTTGTAGGAGATTTTGCTAGTTCACAAGATCCTACATCAGCATTTACTAGTCAAGTTCAAAAAACTGGTGAAAGTTTATTAAGTAAAGATATTTTTAGACAAGAAAAGCCTACTAATTTTATAGATAGAGTAAAAGATGGTGTTAAAGATTATATTGCAAATTTTGATGTTGGTAAAGCTATAGAACAAAGTGTTGTAAGACCCGCACTTCAAGGTGTTGGACAACGAGTAGCTAGAAAGGCAGCAGGAGATCCGGGCGAACAAGTAGTCAGACACTATACAATACCTGATCTAATTCGTTTTTCATCAGATGCAGGAGTATTTAATGAAATAGATCTTGCGCATCAAAAAAGTGGTAATGTTTGGGCAGCTACTAATTATGCTAACCATGATCCTCTTAAAGTATTTGGAGATCAATCCCAACTTCCGGGTTATCAAGGAATACAACTTTTAGCAGAACAAGACGCAAGATAGTTTATATTTAAGGAATAAATAAAATGGCAAATCCTTCACAACGAAAATATGATGACAAAGGTGTAGAAGCCTTTGCAAATCATAGACCCCCAATTCCGGGTCAATCTTTAACTTCTAATCCAGATGAGCCTCGACCTTTTGAGGGGCCACCAGAGTTTACAAATTTTAGAGAAGCTTTGAATAGTATTACAGCTGAATTATTAAAGGAAGAAGCTTATGTTCCTTTAATAGAAGCTATAGGTGATGGTATGCCAATTGCAGATATTACTCTTCAAATATTATATTCTGGTTTCAGGGACGGAAAATGGAATCCAGATTTATTGATGCTTCTTGTAGAACCTTTGATGTTTGTTATTATGGCCCTTGCTGAAAAGACAGGGATTGAATATAGAATGACAGGGGATGAAGAGGATGATGAAGATGAAGATTCAATAGTAGAAGGAAGAACTAAAAATATGGCAGATTTGGTAAAACAAAAAATGTCACAAACTACTTCTATTCCAAAAGGAGCTATTCCTGCTGAGATTGAACAACAGATCGAAGATGTGGAAGTTCCTCCTAGTTTATTAGAAAAAACAGAACAACAGCCCACAACAGAAGAAAATCTATTAGGACGGACGGAGTAAATTATGGTACAAGCAGGAGAGAAAAATGGCTAGTAGTAAAGGAAGAGGAGTTACAAGTCGATTCAAGCCCGGATGGTCACAACAAGAAACCGAAGAAACCGAGTATCGTGGTAGATATGCTGATACTAGTGTAGAATATGCTGAAACTCTTTTTGAAGAACAAAGAGAACGGAAAAGGGTTGCTCAAAAAGAACAAGAAGAAAAAGCAAAAACAATAAACTTTTGGGATAAAGTAGTCAAAGGTGGAAATAAATTAATTAATTATCGTGCAGATAAATTGGAAGAAACACAACTTCCTGCAAAATTAAGATATCAACAATATGTTAAGAATGCAGAACAGGCTAGAGGTCAATGGGATGCAGCCCAAGCAAAAAATCAATCTCCAATAGAATATTTAACTGATATTGCTTATGCAGAGATGGTAGAAATAGCTGAAGGTCAGTTTTCAGGTTATGAATTAAGAAAAATGCACCCTTACTTACGTGAACAAGCAAGAGCAAGAGCAGAAAAAATTGCTCCTTCTTGGGAAATATGGACTAGTGAAGCAAGAGATGTACCAACTCAAGAAGAATTTATGACACATTATGATCGTTATGTAGAGAAAGAAGCTCCTAGAAGTATTTTTGGTCTAGTTGTCCGAGGTATTGCTGGTGATTGGAGAAAAGAAACTCCAGAAACAAGAAAAAACAAAATGGAAAAAGCTAGAGATGTTTTGTATGGTTCTCCTCTTTATAATGAATTTACAGAATTTGGTGCTGCTATGCAAACATATAATGACTTTGGAATAGATACTGAAAAGATAACAAGTGAAGTTCAACGTAGGATTGATGCTGGAGAGATTAGCCTAAAAATGGCTGGAGAAATTACACCTGTTTCGAGATCATGGACTGATGTAGATGGAGTAATGCATACTTCTACTACTTTCGTGGGAAGGAATGTAGATAATGAGCTTGTAATTATTGATGGTTCTGCGCTTGATACAAAATCATATCCTTCAGAAAATTATTTTACTGGTGCTGAACTTCCTCCTTTAGTACAAGGAATCAAAAGACAATATAGAGACTTTTTTAGAGAACAATTAGCAGATGATACTGGAAACTTTAATAAATTACTTTCTAGTAAAGCATACGCCGCTACTATAGAATATGCTAAGTCTCAAGGTGAGAGTTCTATTTTTATTAATCCTAAAGCTGACGATATTGTACCTCAACTAAAAGAATGGTGGATTCCTATGATACAGTCGCACAAAGAACTTGGGGAAGATGGGAAGCCTACATTAGTAACTAGATTAAATAAAGATGCAGAAGATGGTTTTGAAATCTTACCACAATTTATAGATACATTAAGAGATCAAGGACTACATTTTGATCAATATTCTCAACGTATTTTAGAGGCAAATGATTCTTCTATAAGGTTACATGAGACAAAACACCCCAACTTGGGATCTGAAAAAGCTTATACATCATTAGAGTCTGTTATTCCAGAGAATAATCGTCAAGAGTTTCAAGAGCAATTAGATGAAAAACATCCAATAATAGAAGCTCTACCTGAAGCAGTAGATCAAGCTAAATATCTTGGAGGATATGCTCCTATATTTGATAAGCCTGTAGATCTAGGTCAATTCTTTCCGGGTGTATTTGAAAAAGGAAGTATAAATAACTTATATGTTAATGAAGCAGGAGAGATTTTCATATCAGATGAAAATGGTAGTACTACTACTGTACAAAGTTTTACTGCTGTTACTGAAGACGAAACAGATCCATCAGCACCAATAGTAACTAAAGATGGTTTAGCTACAACACTTATAACACCTCCTCATGCTATTAGAAAAGGTATAGCACCATCAGTATATAATCTTATTAATCAAGAGGTAGTAAATGAAGTTGTAGAAGAAGTTGATCTAGACGATTTAACTATAGGACAATTAAAAACACTCTCAAGGTTTACAAATAATGGGTTTAGAGACAAATTAAAATTATCAGAAGATATATCTTTACGTCCGAGAAGTAAAGTTCCTTGGGCACCTTTCTGGAATATGAATACTTTAAGAAAACAAGCCGAAGGGCTTTGGACTCTAACAGATCCCTTTAAGTGGGATAAGATAAGAGAAGAAGCATTACCAGACAACTTTTTTACAGATTTTACTGATAAATTAAAAATCAAGTCTAAGCCTCACTTAGAAGAATTAGAAGAACTTTAACCTTTAGGATATTAAAATATGGCTCTAACTGATCAACAAAGAAAAGAGATGAATGAATATATGAGATCAACTATTGATCCTACATTTAGATTATCTAGAAAAGATGCTTTATCATATGCAGCTAAAATGGGATCAAGGGATTCTTGGCGGGGTCTTCAACAAATAGCTTCTAGCATATTTGGTCAAGAAGAAAAATTAGAAGAGTTAAAAAAGAAAGATAGAACATTACAATCTATTTTAGAACATGAAGAATATGGTGGTGCTGCAATGGGAGCATTTTTAACTTCTGCTATTGTTGCTGATCCTATAGGATATGTTCCTTTTATTGGGGCTGCTAAAAAAGCTAAAACTATTTGGGACTTAGCAAAATATGGATCAATGGCAGGAGGAGTTTTTAGTGGAATAGGCTATGTTAGTGAAGATATTCCGGGTTTATTTGCAGGAGAAAAATCTAGTAATCTAGCTAAACGATTAGAATATGTTGCGCTTGGTGCTAGTGGTGGTGCTGCTTTAGGAGCTATAGGTGGTACTGGTGCAAATATTATTGCCCGAATGCGTGGTAAACCCCTACCATATAGAAAAGTAGATGAATTAGAAATGCCGCCAAGTGGTAAATTTGCAGATGATGAATTTACTAAACAAGAAGTAAAAGATTCTAAAAAACAAAAATTAAAAGTTGGAATGGATATTAAAACTCCTGATAGACAGAATAGAGGAACTATTGTAGATGTTAATTCTACCTCTGGTATTGTAACAGTTCGTATAACAAATAAAGAAACAAGAAATTCTGTTTTAAAAGAATTTTTAATAGAGGATATTCAGCCCCCTAAAGTTAAAAAAGCTACAAAAGAAGCAAAGCCTGATCCTAAAGCAAAACGACCTACTGAAACAGAATGGTTTATAGATAAAAAGGCCAGTAGACTAACATGGCAATATATAACAACGGATGATGCTACTGGTATTACTTATAAAGTTCAAAAAATTGTAGAAGGAACTAAGGTTCGTGATCGTGAATGGGTTATTAAAACTTATAAAGATGGAAAACCTTTAGATGAAATCTATTTTGAAGAGCAACTGTGGGCCGATCCAGCTAAAAAAGGACAAAAGTACTATATTGGTTGGGGAAAATTAAAAGATGCACAAGCAAAAGTTAAGAGTCTTATTAATCCACCTGAAGTTCAAGCCAAAAAAGATGTAGTTGTACAAATTAAAAATAATCAAAAGAAAAGTCCTAATGAAGATCCTGATCAAGTAGCAAAGAAAACTCTTAAAAAGAGAGCTATTGATGAAATAATTAATGAAGATGAAAGTAAGAGAACTCTTAAAGATTCTGTATTAAAGTTCTATCAAGATACTGCTGGAACTCCTATATTAAATCATGTGTTTGCTAATTGGGGTTCATCTTTAATAGGTTTTGGATCAGGAGTTGCTGGTTATAATAGTAATGATGATCCAGATGCTAGTTGGACACAAAAAATAGGAGCTGGTTTACTGGCAGGAGCAGCAGGAGCTTATGGAACTAAAAGATTAGGTAGAATAAAAACAAGAAATGGTCTAATGGCTGATAAAATGGCGAGGCTCCTTATCCATGATTATGGACTTGATGATGCTTATAAATCTTTACGTAGGGAATTTAGTATTAATAGAAATAGTATAGGTCAAAGATTTTATGATCTTACTCTTGAAGCTCAAGAAAAATTAACTAAAGATCAACGTAAAATTTTATATAATTTTATGACAGGAGATCTAGATTCTCTTGATGGTGTTGCTGATAAAAAAATAATAAAAGCTTTAGATAAAAAAGGTAGAAAATTAATTACAGAAATGAGTCAGCGTTACGTTGATTTAGATTTAATAACAAAAGAAACTTTTAATAGAAATGTAAAAACTTATCTTCATAGATCTTATAATCAAACGACAAAAGATTTGAAAGATAAAAAAGTTTATGAATCTATGAGGGAAATTTCTTTTCTAGGAGATGAATTAAAGCCTAGAGGAACAGAAAAGTCTATTACTTATAAAACATTTAAAGATAAAACAAGGACATATCAAGTATGGAATTCTGAGAATCCTAAACAAAAATGGTACATTACAAAGGATAGTAAATTTACTGCTGAAGGTGTTAAAAAAGACTTAAAAGATTCCACTAGAATAAAAGTTAGAAGAGACTATACAAAAGAAGAACGTCTTGATATGAAAGAAATAGAAGATGCTTCTTTTGCTATAGCTGAAACAGGACGTTTAATGTCTAACGATATTGCTACTGGAACTTTTTATGAGAGTTTGGTAAAAAATAAGTTTGCTGTTAGTGAAGCTGTTGTTAAACGTAACCAAGGTGGTAAATAT
>Ga0208180_1001686_pt1 | contig 12170 bp, 9 predicted proteins | sample MalvireepMed_s16_FD_184241 | JGI IMG/M metagenome (GOLD analysis project Ga0208180, IMG submission 184241) | Marine viral communities from the Global Malaspina Expedition - Malaspina viral metaG DeepMed_s16 (SPAdes) (version 2) | ecosystem: Environmental > Aquatic > Marine > Oceanic | place...
CTGGACGGCTTGCCCAAGCGGGTGGTGGTGCGGTCAACGCCGACCATGAACGATTTCGTAGCGACCTATTTCGAGGACCTGTCGCGCGTCTGGAAAGCCTCTACCGCAAAACGCAACGCCGATGCCTGGCGCGGTGACCTTGCCCCCCACTTCGGTGACATTCTGGTGGCTGACGTCACCAAGGCAGATGTCGTGCGCTGGCGCGATGCTTGCGCAGGCGAACGCGAGGCGCGATACAACCGCGCGATACCCGTGCTGGCAGCGCTTTTGAACTATGCCGAGGCGCTGAAGATGCGCCGCAAGGGCTCCAATCCGTGCCGGGGGATGCCTCGCTACAAGAGGCAAGCGATGGAGCGGTATCTCACCCCCCGCGAATACGCGCGCGTGGGCGCCGAACTGCGCGCGCAAGAAGCCGAATTTCCGGCACAGGTGGCGATCCTACGGCTGCTTCTTTTCACCGGGGCGCGTCGCGGCGAGATCGAGGGGCTGCGATGGGACTGGGTCAAGCCGCCTCGACTGGTTCTGCCTGACAGCAAGACCGGCCCGAAGGTGATCTGGCTGAACAGTCAAGCATTGGCGGTTCTTGAAGGCATTGCTCGTGTGGGGAAGTGCCCATACGTCTTTCCCGATAGGACGGGAACGAAACCGATCAGTCTCGAAAAATGTTGGGAGAATTTCCGGCGCCGCTGCGCCTTGCCCGATGTACGTCTGCATGACCTGCGCCACAGCTTTGCCTCGACCGCGATCATGGACGATGTGCCGCTTGCCACCATCGGGAAGCTGCTGGGCCATGTGCTGCCCGAAACGACCGCAAAATACGCGCATCTGGCCGACGAGATCGTCGCAGATGCGGCAAAGCGCATTTCCGGCTCTCTAGCTAACTCGCTGGGGCTGCACGCATGACCGCGCTGGGGCTCAAGCGGGTCGTCGAGGAGGCGCTGGCGAGGGTCGGCGCTGACATCAACCTGATCCGCATCCCTAGGGGCAAGCCCCGCACGACGACCTGGCTCGGGATCGAGCATGGGTTCGGCATCCGGCACTATGCCACTGGCAGAAACGTCTACATCGTGCAGACGCGGATGGGCGGCAAGCTGCGGACGGTAACCTTGGGGCCAGCGTCGGTTCTGACACGCGCGCAGGCGACGCAGGTGGCGCGGATCGTGCTGGCATATGCGCGTGTGGGTGAGGATCCGGCCAGTGAGCGCAAGCGCATCCGGTCGGCCCCGCGCTACAGCGATTTTCTCGACGAATTCTGGGAAAATTGGGGGACCCGCTGGACGCCGAAAACATGGAACGTGAATGCCAGCTACCGCCGCCTCTATCTCCAAGATGCTTTTCAGGGCCTGTGCATAGACGAGCTGAACGAGGAGCATGTCACGCGCTGGTTCGCCGAGGTCAACCGGCAGACCGGGCCAGGTGCCGCGAACATGACGCTGGCGCTTCTGAACTCTATGCTGAACAAGGCGGAGGTCTGGGGCTACCGGCTCGAGAACACCAATCCATGCCGCGCCGTGCGCATGAACCGTCGCAACCACCTCAAGCGCTTCCTCTCGCACGAGGAAATGCAGCGCCTCGGGGCAGTGCTGGCCAAGGAGCGCGCCAGCGATAAGCCAATGTGGGCGCTTGCGGCAAAGGCTGTGACCCTGCTGGCGCTGACCGGGTGTCGGCGCGGGGAAATTCTCGGCCTGCATTGGCAAGACGTCCACGGCATCCGCCTCAAGCTCCGCCACGGCAAGACCGGGCCGCGCATGGTGTGGATGGGAGACGACGCGCGCGCCGTATTAGACACGTGTCCGCGCTACAAGGGCGTTCCCTGGGTGTTCTGGAATCCAACCTTGAGCCAGCCCGTCAAGGACTTGCATAAGTACTGGAACAAGTTCCGCGACGACGCTGGCCTTCGCGATTTCAGGCTGCACGATCTGCGTCATAACTTCGCGAGCCATGCTGCGATGAACAAGGAGACGCTGCCGATGATCGGGCGTCTGCTTGGCCATGCTCGTGTTCAGTCCACAGCCCGCTATGCCCATCTCGATGACGGACACGCGCTGGAAGCGGCGGAACAGATTGGTGCAGCTGTCGAGCGCATGCTGGGATGAGGCTGTACGTCATCGATTCGCATGGAGGGGAGCTTCGTCTGGCATCGACCTCGGGGAAACCGATGCCGAACCGGCAGCTTCTCCACGATCTTTGCCAAAACAGGACATTCAGCAAGCGACCCCATGTCGGACGCGCCAATCCGAAGCTGGAAACACTAATAGCTGTCGTCGAAAATCGGATACCTTCATGTAGAATCGCAAGATCGGTCGAGCGGCAAATACCGTGACGCGCCTAGCTGGTGTCGCCACGATGGAATGGACAGTGACGACAGCACTTCAAAACTACCACGACCGGATGAAGCGGGCGCTCGATCATATCGATCGGCATCTGGACGATCAGCTGGATCTGGAAGCGGTTAGTGCCGTCGCGGCATTCTCGAAGTTCCATTTCCACCGGCAATTCACGGCGACTTTTGGGCTGTCTGTGCAGCGTTACGTCCAGCTCTCCCGGATGAAGCGCGCTTCGTTTCGGTTGGCCTATCGTGACGATCAGAGCGTCACGCAGATCGCGATGGATGCCAACTACGACGCGCCCGACGCCTTTGCCCGCGCCTTTAAGCAACGGTTCGGGCAGTCGCCATCGTCGTTTCGGAAAGCTCCCGATTGGAAGCCGTGGCTTGCGGCCTTCGGGCCTCTCACAAACGCGAGGAGCAAGCTCATGCAACAGATCTTCAAGACAACCGACGTGATGATCCAGGACGTAGAACCCGTCCCGGTGGCGATCATGGAGCATCGCGGGCCGCCAGCCACGATCGGATCGACAATCCAGCGGTTCATCGCTTGGCGAAAGGCCAATGGGCTTTCGCCGCGGACCAGCGCGACGTTCAACGTCTTCCACTCCGATCCGCGTACCACCGATCCCAGCGATTATCGAATGGACTTGTGCGCGGGAACGGAACGGGTCTTCGATGCGGACGAGCAAGGCGTTGTGTCAGGCACCATTCCTGGCGGCCGCTGCGCCGTCCTGCGGATCGTGGGAAATACCGACAATCTAGAACCCGCAGCACTCTATCTTTACCGCGACTGGCTTCCGGACAGCGGCGAGGAAGCGCGAGACTTCCCACTCTACTGCCAGCGCATCGCGTTCTTCCCCGAGGTGCCTGAGCATGAGGCTGTGGCGGACCTGTTCTTGCCGATCAAATAGTCTCTAGTGGCGGCGGCTTGTCTCGTGATGCATCCGCAAAGCGGACAAGCGGCTGCCCACCCATCAGCAGCCATGAACGAGGCGGATGCACGATCCGGATACCTGCCGGGCAGCTTCAGCGGGTTTCTCGCCGAAAGCCGAATTTCTCAAAGCGACCCCAATTCGGTCGCTGCTAAAGCCTTTCTGCTTTCTGCGCGGAAGCTGGCTGCTATTGACAAATCTGAGCCAAGCACTCGCAAGCTTTGGGTAATTTCATAAAACCTTAGCTAGAAAATTGCGACGGAGGTCCGTAAACGTCGTCCAGGTTGCAAGCAGGAGTCTCGGTCGCATGCGTCGCGTTATCCAAATCACCGCATGCGTCGCCCTGATGATTGTGCCGGCGAGTGCAGCCGACCAGGCAGAGCGCGCAGCCGAGAGTCAGGCGAACTCAGAAGTCCCTGAAATTCTTGTTCTTGCCGAAAAAGCGAAAGGTGTTCGGATCAAATTTAACATCGATGATCGCACTCGGAAAGTCCGTTGCAAGGCTACCAGATCGTCCGGAGATCGACGGTTCGATGAGGCAATGTGCGAACCAGTTAGGCGATGCGCTCGAGTTGAGCCTTTTAATAACGAAACAGTTCAGGCCTGTCTCGTGCGAGCCCGTCAGCAAGTGCTTGAGGAATGGGCTGCGGCCCATCCGTCCAAATGATGGCTGCAGGGCGCTTGATGCACGCATACAATTGAGTAACGAAACCGGCCATTCCGGAATCCACCCGATTGTGTTGAAAAACCCGGCGCTGAGATCGGGGCTTGCGCGAGCCTGATCGCCGTGCGGAGCCTTCGCCCCCGGTTATGCGGGGGCTGGGGTGGCTGGCATCGGGATCAGCTTGGCCATTTTGCGGAGGTTTTGGGCGGTGGCGGCGAGGAGGAACTCGTCTCTTGCGCCGTTTGGACCTCGCAGGCGCAGGCGATCCATTCTGAGAATGCGCTTGAGGTGCGCGAACAGCATTTCGACCTTCTTTCTCTGGCGGCGCGAGACCAGATAGGCGTCGGTCGTGGCGATATCGCGGGCGAGCTCCCGGGCGCCCTCGTGAACTGATCGCAGGATCTTGCGCGCTGGTTGTGTCGGGCAACAGCGCGGTTTGAGAGCGCAGACGTCGCAGTCGAGCTTGCTGGCACGATAGCGCAGCATGCCGTCTTGATCGACTGACTGGCGGGCATTGCTATAGACCCTCTGGCTCTGGCGCAGTCGCTTGCCGGCAAGGCAGATATAGCTGTCGTCCTCGTGATCGAAGGTGAAGGCAGAACGCTCGAAGGTATCGTCGCGGCGGACGGAATGATCGACCACAGGGATGTGCGGCTCGATGCCGCGCTCCTCGACCAGCCAGGACAGGTTCTTGGCATCACCATAGCCGGTGTCGCCCACAAGCCGCTCGGGCCACAGACCAAAGCGCTCCTGCGTCCGGTCGATCATGCGGCGCTGGGCGGTCACCTCTGCCTGGCGGATGGCGGTCGTTGCCTCGACGTCGACGATCACGGCGTTCTGCAGATCGATCAGGTAATTGGTGGCATAGGCGAAGAAGGCGCGCTCGCGGCTTGCCGCAGTCCAGCGTGCGGCCGGATCGGCCACCGCCAACTGCTTGGGCGGCACCGGGGTTGCCCCCCCGAAGGCCGCATCGTCGAGCACAGCCAGATACTCGCGAACGGCATGGCTTGTGGCCGGGTCCGGCAAGGCGTCCGCGCTGCCAACCGCATGTTGACGGTTCACATCGGCGCGCACGAGGCTGCCATCGACCGCGAAGCCTTCACCGCCCACCAGTCCCTCGGCAATGCAGCGGGCCAAGGTCGTCTCGAACAGCTGGCGCAGCAGATCGCTGTCGCGGAAGCGCCCATGCCGGTTCTTGGAGAAGGTCGAATGGTCGGGACATCGCCTTCCAGCCCGAGGCGGCAGAACCAGCGATAGGCGAGGTTTACGTGCACCTCCTCGCACAGCCGCCGCTCGGACCGGATGCCCATGCAATAGCCGATGATCAGCATCCGGATCATCAGCTCAGGATCGACCGAGGGCCGACCGGTCGAGCTGTAGAAGGGGCGCAGATGTTCGCGAATGCCCGACAGATCAACGAACCGATCGATCGAGCGGAGCAGGTGATCCGCCGGCACATGCCGCTCCAGGTTGAAGCTGTAGAACAGCGCCTCCTGCGCCACCGTCCGTTCGCCCATCATACGCCCGTCTCCACTTGCTTGCAGAGACATTGAATCAATACTTTAGCGCCATTGCAAGGGGGAGTTTTTCAACACAATCCACCCAATACCGGCCATGAGCGGAGCCGATTCGTGATCCCGAAAGCGGTCTGTCGGCTTTGCCAGCCTTCGAGAAAATTGCTGCCGTTCAGCAATCGACCCCTTAGCGGTCGAAACTTGACCACGTTCAAGGGTAGCTGCTTGCGCGACAGAGGCTTCGATGGCACGCCTGCCGCTCTTGGTCAGATTTTTGGATCCAAGCTTGCAAGAGCGCTGTCGGTTTTCAGTAACTCAGCAGGGACAAGAATAGCGTCAGCGGAATACTTCTCTGATGGAGGATCATATAGCCTGGGCAGTCGGTTCGAAGAATGATGCAGGTTCTAATTTCATTTTCGGAGGCGATCGATTCGAAAGAATTATAACCCAAGATCATCACGTTCTTACGCTTTCATCTCATGAGCAGTTTCCGAGTTCAGGCAATGCAATGATTGAGGGGTCGGTAGATTTTTTGCGCGCCTCCTATGAATTCGGTAGATGCTTTTATCGGATTCGGCGCAACCGAAAAAGCCTACCGGCTCGCGCCAGAGAATATTGGTACTGCGACCGCTTTAAAACCGCTTTGGAGCAAGCTGAGCCGAATAAGCATCGGTTTGCACCTATAGATCTCCGCCTTGAGGACGGAGTAACACCTTGGCCAGAACGTTACTGGTATTGGTCTTGCGATAATTTTATTAACGCAATTGTCCCTGATATCGGCGATGATGATCCGCGTCGCTCAAAAGATTTTTTTTGGGATACGGATAATGGTTGGCTAGCTGAAAAGAACGGATGGATACCTACGTCCGCACGCCCACTTTTGAGGAATATGCCTGTCCTGAGTGCGTCAGCAATAAAGGATTTTGCGGCATTTCACGAAGCTGGCTTTCGAATGCCCAACCGCAACTACCTCTTTCTTTCAGACGATTTTGTTGACACGTTGAGGCGCTCAAATGCGGTCGTCGGCCTCGAGCTTTCCTATGTTACCGAGTCCGAACTTCCAGCGGCTCGCCCATCTACAGATCATAGCCGAAGCATCTGATTGCCCAACGCCAGAATTCGCAGGCATTACGAATTCCAGCGAAGCCGCCATTCGCCTCCCCACCCAGTTGCGGCCATGTGCACCGCCGCTCGGCCACCCCGCAAGCGGCCTTGCGGCTTTGCCCCGCTCGCGGAAAATTCCTGCCGTTCGGGAAACGACCCCATGTCGGTCGTAACGGAACTGGAATGCCAATCCCAGCAGGCGACATTGTGAAGCGGATTCTGATCGTCTAAAAGCCGCACTCGGGGAGCCCACAACTGCGGGGTCAGAACCGACCGGTTTTGACCTTCACAAAGCTGTTGCTCGCAATGTCTTATCACCGTCATATTCGCGCAGGGAGGGATCCAATGCGTTCACCGTTCCGCGTCGACACGAGCTTTCATTCCTCGGCCTCCGAGCCGATAGCCTCCGGGTGGTTGGGCGTCGGAGATGGCCACGAAATCTATTGGGAAGAAAGGGGAGCGTCGGACGGGGCGCCCGTGGTAGTCGTGCACGGCGGGCCGGGAGGGGATATACGCCCCTACTACAAGCGATTGCTCGACCCTGCATCACATCGTGGCATTTTCTTCGAGCAGCGAGGCTGCGGCCGGTCTCGGCCATCTGGCGAGCTGAGCGGGAACAACACCAAAGCGCTGATCCAAGACATGGAAAGGCTGCGCGAGCATCTCGGGATCGAGAAATGGATGCTGCTTGGCGGCTCCTGGGGCTCCGCTTTGTCGCTTGCTTACGCGCAAGCGCACCCCGAGCGGGTCCGTGCACTTGTGGTTAGCGGCGTATTTCTTTGCCGTGAGGAGGATACTCGCTGGTGGTGGCACGGCGCGCGCACCGTATTTCCCGAGGTGTTTGCCGCTCGCGACGAATTTTTGACGCCCGTTGAGCGGGACGACCCGCGGGCGGCTTTCAATGCGAGGATTGCGAGCCTTGATCCGGCAATATCGTCACCGGCGGCTATTATGCTCTCGCATGTGGAGAACCAGATGCTTGATTTGTGGCCGCCTGCACCACCCGAGAGGCCTGACGTGCTAGACGATAGTGCCGCAACAGCCTCCCGCATCCTGAGCTGGTATGATCGGCACGACTTCTTTTTGGAGCGCGATCAGCTTTTGCGGGACGCTGTTCGGTTAGCAGGAATCCCCGGTGCTATCATCGCCGGTCGGGCCGATATGTGCACCCCTCCCAAGGCGGCGTGGGACTTAGCGCAAGCATGGCCCTCTGCGTCGCTCACCATCGTTGCCGCCGCTGGCCACCGGTGGAGTGATGAGCTGCTCGGTGGGGCCATCATTCGAGAGGTTGCCAGGCTCACCGACGAAACGAGTAAAGGCTGAGCACGAGCTTCAGGTCTGAAGCTGCAACGTGCCCTTGTGCATGGTCCTAGGGTCAAAACCAAACTTGTGTGACGTCGCGCGCAAGACAGCTTTGCTGTCAGCTACTTCCGAAAGCGGACCAAGAAGTAACCACCCACACCCGGTCATTCAGGACGACAGGCAGCATGCCCGAAAGCTGCCGTAGACTATCGCTTCCGGCGCAATCTGCCCGCGACACCCTAGCAATGCGGCCTGCCTCTGACCGGCCCATGCTTTCACAAAAATTCGGTCAGCGCCCGCCTGGCGAAGCGCGTTCATGCCGCCAGCAGTAGCTCGATCCGCTCGACTTCCCGCGCGAACTCGAAGCGCAACTGGTCCCGCTCGTCCTCGGGCAACCAATTGGCCATCTGCGGGAAAACCACCTTGTGGTATTTGAACGTCTGCCTGTCCCACGGACATTCGGCCTGTGCGCTACGAGCCTCGGCCAGTATGTCGTGCAACTCACGGCGGACCTCATCGCGATCCGGCTCATACGACGGCGCAGGCACATCGTCGCCGAGGTCGAAGCCCAATTGGGCCGAGCCATCGAACAGATTGCCAGAATCTTCCGCCATTTACTTGTCCAAAGCCGTTGCGGGCACAGCGCGCCCTGTGCCACAGAATATGCACGGGAGGCATCGGGTGACGCAAGCCAAAACCATCGAAAAGGCTGTGGGGGAATTCGGCGCTGCGGCCAAGGCCAAGCTCGCGGGCGGGGACGGTCAGCCGGAGGATCAGCTTCGCGCGCCGCTCGAAACGCTGTTCGCCGATGTTGCGGCAATCCTGCATCCGGCAGTGCAGAACCTTGTACTGACCGGCGAAACATCGCTTGCGGAGATGCGGACCCGGCCGGATTATGCGGTCAAGGTCAAGAACGCCCTCGTTGGCTTCATCGAGGTGAAAGCCCCCGGCAAAGGGGCCGATCCGCGCAAGTGGAAGACCGGCCACGATAAGGAGCAATGGGACAAGCTCAAGGCGCTGCCCAACCTGCTTTACACCGATGGCGACAGCTTTTCGCTGTGGCGTGATGGGACGGTGGTAGGGCAGATCGTCCACCTCGAAGGCGGGATCGAACATGCGGGCGCGAAGCTTGCCGCACCGCCGAGTTTTCTGCCGCTGCTCAGCGATTTCCTCACCTGGAACCCCATTCCGCCCAGAAGCGCGACCGAACTGGCGCGCGTTTCCGCGCGGCTGTGCCGGTTCTTGCGTGATGAGGTTCTGGAACAGCTCGGCGCGTCGGAAAAGAACGCGAGGCTGACCGACCTCAAGGACGACTGGAAGGCGCTGCTCTTCCCCGATGCCGACGATGCCAAGTTCGCCGATGGCTATGCGCAGGCCGTCACCTTCGGTCTGCTCATGGCGAAGTCAAAAGACATGGCGCTGACCGGCGGGCTGGACCATGTCGCGCGCGAACTCGGCAAGGCCAACACGCTGATCGGCACCGCACTGCGGCTGCTGACCGAACAGGACCTCAACCTCGGCCCCGCGCTCGATACGCTGACCCGCGTGCTGGATGAGGTTTCGTGGGCCAAGGTGTCCAAGGGCGATCCCGAGGCCTGGCTCTATTTCTACGAGGATTTCCTCGAGGTCTACGACAACAAGCTCCGCAAGCTGACGGGCAGCTATTACTCCCCGCCCGAAGTCGTGCGCACCATGGTGCGATTGTGCGACGAGGCGCTCAAAAGCCCGCGCTTCGGCATCGCCGATGGCCTCGCTGGCAAGGACGTGCATATCGTCGATCCCGCGACCGGATCGGGCACCTTCCTGCTGGGCCTGATTGAGCGGATCAAGGCCACGATTGCCGCGCGCGATGGCGAGGGCAATGTTGCGGCATCGATGAACGAGATCGCGGGCCGCCTGGTCGGCTTCGAGCTGCAATTCGGTGCCTTCGCCGTGGCACAGCTACGGCTGCTGGCGGAAATGCTTGAGATTGGTGCACACGCCACCCCGCGCCTGTTCGTCACCGACACGTTGGGCGATCCGTTTGCCGATCTCGAAACCGGACAGGGCATCTACCGCGAGATATCGAAATCGCGGACCGAGGCGAACAAGGTCAAGCGGAGCGAACCCATCACCGTCGTCATCGGCAACCCGCCCTACAAGGAGAAGGCCAAAGGCAAGGGTGCGTGGGTCGAGAACGGCAGTCCTGCCAAGCAAAAGCGTGAGGATATTCCGCTCAATTCCTGGCAGCCGCCCAAGGAATGGAAAGTGGGCGCGCACGCGAAACATCTGCGCAACCTCTATGTCTATTTCTGGCGCTGGGCGGCGTGGAAGGTTTTCGAGCAGGGCGCAGGTGACCGCGATGATGATCTGCCCGGTCAGGAAGAGCTTTCCGGGATGGTCTGCTACATCACCGTGGCGGGCTTTTTGAACGGCGATGGGTTCCAGAAAATGCGCGCCGATCTGCGCAGCCAGTGTGACGATATCTGGGTGATCGATTGCACGCCCGAAGGCCATCAGCCGGATGTGCCGACGCGTATTTTTCAGGGCGTGCAGCACCCGGTCTGCATTGTGCTGGCAAGCCGCTCTCGCGAGCCCGGCAAGAACGCTGCGCGGGTGCGATACCGGGCGCTCGCCAAGGGTCGTCGTGAGCAGAAATTCGAGGAGCTGAAAACCATCACGCTGGCGGGCGGTGGGTGGAGTGATTGCCCCTCCGATCCGCGCGCGCCCTTCCTCCCGGAACTGCGAGAAGGGTGGGGCGCATTCGCCCCGCTCGATGCGGTAATTGGCGATTGCGGTTCGGGCGTAATGCCGGGGCGCACATGGATCATCGCCCCGGATGAAGTGTCGCTGAAGCAGCGCTGGAAGCGGCTCGTTGAAGAGCCGAAGGCGGATAAGCGCGCAATGCTTTTCCAGCCCCATATGCGCGACGGCAAACCCGGCGACAGGCATATCGGCAAGTCCGGAAAGGCGCTTTGGTGGCCTCAGCGCGAGGTGCTCACTGCTGTCGAAGATGCACCAAAGCAGGTTGACCACGAGGACCAGAAACTACGGCTTTTGGCGCGTCGCGCTCTCGCTGGGGAGGCTCCGGTTCGATACGGTTTCCGGTCGTTCGACCGGCAGTATATCCTGCCCGATGCGCGGGTTATCAATCAGCCGAATCCGGGCCTCTGGGACAACTACAGCGAGCAGCAGATTCTCCTGACTGCTCCGATGGATCGCACACCCAAGAATGGGCCGGGTTTGTCGGCTGTTGCTGCAATCCCCGATCTGCACCACTACGCTGGACGAGGCGGTCGCGTTTTCGCCCTCTGGAGGAACGCCGCCGCGACCGAATCCAACATCTCCCCCGCCGTCATCGCGCTGCTTTCCAAGGCATTCGGCGCGCCGGTCGATCCGGTTGATATCTTCGCCTATGTCGCGGCGCTGCTTGCCCATCCGGCCTACACCGCCAGCTTCGCCGAAGACCTTGTCCGCCCCGGTCTGCGCGTGCCGCTGACTGCCGATGCGGCGCTGTTCGCTGAAGCCGCAAAGCTGGGCCGCGAGGTGATCCGGCTGCACACCTTCGGGGAACGCTTCGCCACCGAAGATCCACCCCGTCCCCCACGAGTTGGCGAAGGCGGCCCGACCCAGCCCAAGGACGGCGCAATCCCCTCCACGCCCGAGGGTTTTCCCGACACGCTCGAATACGATGCCGCTAAGCGCCGACTGCTCGTCGGCACCGGCTTCATCGACAATGTTCCGCCCGCCGTCTGGGCCTATGAAGTGTCGGGCAAGCAGGTGCTGCGCCAGTGGTTCAGCTACCGCCGCAAGAACCGCGAACGCCCCCTGATCGGCGACAAGCGCCCCCCTTCTCCGCTGGGCGATATCCAGCCCGATCGGTGGCTGCCCGAATACACCAGCGAGCTCATCAACGTGCTCAATGTCCTGGCGCTGCTGGTCGAGCTGGAACCAAAGCAGGCGGACCTTCTGAAGCGTGTCTGCGATGGCCCCCTGATCCCCGCCAGCAAGCTGACGGCGTGAACCCGCCCGTCATGGCTGACTGCGTGTGTTCGGGTCCCGAATCCGGAGGCGAAATCCAGCTCCCGATGCGCGGTAGGGACTTCGCGAAATCAATGCGGCGAGCATACCTGCCAGTGATGGCTATTTGGTCCCCATTCCGGAACAAACCGAGATTCCGGCCACGGCATCACAGCAATCTCACGGCCGCATGGCCCCGCTTTTCCCCACTGGAAGCGCGAAAAATCATGCACTTCCAAAAGCCGCTACAATTTCAGGATCACGGCCAAAGTCCCTCTTGACGAAAGCACACCCTACGCGACGGGTCGCAGGAAAAGAAGGAAGGA
>Ga0208180_1001698_pt1 | contig 12076 bp, 9 predicted proteins | sample MalvireepMed_s16_FD_184241 | JGI IMG/M metagenome (GOLD analysis project Ga0208180, IMG submission 184241) | Marine viral communities from the Global Malaspina Expedition - Malaspina viral metaG DeepMed_s16 (SPAdes) (version 2) | ecosystem: Environmental > Aquatic > Marine > Oceanic | place...
GTACTTTACGGATTCGCGGCCGGGTTGGCAAGAGCTAATGTGAAAAAGTTTCAAAAAAGTTCAGCGCTTGGGTTTTGCTTTGCGCATAACGGCCAGAACAGGGCCTGAACAGACGTAAGCCGCAAATAGCAGCAGCAGCATGACCGAAGGCTCGACGGAGATCATCACGAACCCAAGCACTACCGCCAACAGTACAACGAAAGGTACGGGCTTTTTGAAGTCCAGATCCTTAAAACTGTAGTAGCGGATGTTACTGACCATCAAAATACCTGCCGCACCTACTACGACGAGCATCAACAGCTTGAAGCCAAATGCATCGGCATCAAAACTATGGAACGTCCATACGCTGGCAGCAACCAGCGCCGCTGCAGACGGGCTGGGCAAACCGATAAACCACTTTTTATCGACACTACCAATCTGTACATTAAATCGTGCTAAGCGCAGCGCGGCACAAGCCACATACAGAAACGCGACCACCCAACCGGTTTTACCGATGTCTTGCAAAATCCAGGTAAAGGCAACCAGTGCAGGCGCCATGCCAAACGAGATCATATCGGCAAGACTGTCATACTCCGCGCCAAACTCGCTTTGAGTATTGGTCATCCGGGCAACTCGGCCATCTAAGCCATCTAGCACCATAGCAATGAAAATGGCGACCGCTGCGGATGTGAACTCACCGTTAATCCCAGCCACAACCGCAAAGAAGCCAGAGAAGAGTGCAGAGGTAGTGAATAAGTTAGGCAAGAGGTAGATGCCTTTACGGCGGATCCTCTTGCCATCCTCCACGGCCTCTTCAACGACCTCGGTTTCCCGCAAGAACGCGGTAGCTAGGTCTTCATTGCCGACAGCATCATCACTACCTGATGTTTGCTGGGGTGATTCACCGCTGGCCGACGTATCGGAAGGCTGCGTATTTTCGTGCTCTTGGTCGCGAGCATCCTGGGTCATAAGTGTCATCCATTTGAAGTGAAGTCACACGAAAAGTGATCTCTTCTCATTCTACACGGTGATGCCAAGGCAGCCAGCCAATTGCCGTAGACAACGAAAAACGCCCCGAGACAAAGCCTCGGGGCGTTAGCAACTCAGTGAATCGATTAGTTCTTGGACTTATCGACCAGCTGGTTGGCAGCAATCCACGGCATCATACCGCGCAGCTTGGCACCTACCTGCTCGATTTCGTGTTCCGCGTTCAGGCGACGACGTGCCGTCATGGACGGATAGTTAGTGTTGCCTTCCTGGATGAACATTTTAGCGTACTCACCGGTCTGGATACGCTTCAGTGCGTTACGCATCGCTGCACGAGACTGATCGTTGATCACTTCAGGACCAGTCACGTACTCGCCATACTCTGCGTTGTTAGAGATGGAGTAGTTCATGTTGGCGATGCCGCCTTCGTACATCAGGTCGACGATCAGCTTGAGCTCATGCAGACACTCGAAGTAAGCCATTTCCGGCGCATAGCCTGCTTCAGTCAGCGTCTCAAAGCCTGCTTTTACCAGCTCAACTGCGCCACCGCACAGTACCGCTTGCTCACCGAACAGATCGGTTTCGGTTTCGTCTTTGAAGGTTGTTTCGATAATACCGCTGCGGCCACCGCCAACGCCGGCTGCGTAGGAGAGCGCCAGCTCTTTAGCACTGCCAGACGCATCTTGATGAATAGCGATCAGATCAGGGATACCGCCGCCTTTTACGAACTCAGAGCGAACGGTGTGACCCGGCGCTTTCGGTGCGATCATGATCACGTCGAGGTCTTTGCGCGGCTCAATCTGGTTGTAGTGAATGTTGAAGCCGTGGGCGAACGCCAGCGTCGCGCCCTCTTTCAGGTTCGGCTCAACTTCCTGCTCGTAGATGGCTTTTTGGTTTTCGTCCGGCGCCAAGATCATGACCACGTCAGCGGTTTTGCACGCTTCCGGCACGCTCGCCACTTTTAAACCAGCCGCCTCTGCTTTCGCTGCAGAAGAGGAGCCTTTGCGCAGTGCGACAGTGACATCAACGCCAGACTCTTTCAGGTTGTTAGCATGCGCATGGCCCTGCGAACCATAGCCAACGATAGTAACTTTTTTGGCTTGGATCAGGGACAGGTCGCAATCTTTATCGTAATAAACGTGCATGACGAGACTCCAGAAGTCGGTAATATCAAATTTTATAGCGTATAGGTCAGCGTTGATGGCCACCCGTGCCGTCTTATGCAGCACTGGGATTCGGCGTTGAGGTCACTCTACGATAGAGCAGCCGTTGCGTAAAACGCTATGTTTGCAACATACTATTTCATATTATGAAATCACGCTTAGGGTGTCAGCCTTTATGGATTTTCGTCTACTCAAACACGTGGTCACCCTGGCCGACACACTGCATTTTGGCCGTGCCAGCGAGCTTTGCCACATTAGCCCCTCGACGCTGAGCCGCTCTATTCAACAGGTAGAGAGCGAGCTAGGCACTCGCCTATTCGAGCGCGATAACCGCCACGTGACGCTAACCCCTCAAGGCATCACGTTCCAACACTATGCCAAAGAGACGCTAGAGCAGTGGGAAACCCAAAAACGCACCTTGGCCGCCACCACAGCACAACTCAGCGGGGAGATCAGCATTTATTGCTCGGTCACGGCGAGCTACAGCTTTCTGTATGAATTACTCAGCGATGTACGTACACGCCACCCCGGCATTGAGCTAAAGCTGCATACTGGTGACCCCGCCGATGCGATGTCGCGAGTGCTGGAAGGCGCAGACGATATGGCGATTACTCCTCGCCCGCGTATTCCGCCTAGCGCGCTGGCCTTCAAGTCGCTGACCCGCTCGCCACTGCTGTTCATTGCACCCACCGAGCCCCACGCGTGGCTGCCGCCTCAACCAGAAAGCTCCACCGCAGAGCAGTGGCAGCACGTGCCGATGATTTTGTCGGAAGCAGGCCTCTCCAGGGAATACGCCAACACCTGGTTCAAAGCCATGGGTATTGCACCGCGCATTTACGCCCAGGTAGCCGGGCACGAAGCGATTGTGAGTATGGTCGGGCTTGGCTTCGGTGTGGGCGTTGTCCCCAAGATCGTGCTGGATAATAGCCCGCTGGCGGAACGGGTACAGGTACTTAACGTCAAACCGGAGCTGCCCCACTATGATGTCGGCCTCTGCGTGCTGAACCGACGGTTAAAAAACCCGATGATTGATGCGTTTTGGGCGGCGGTTAATCCACGTTAACGCACTATTTATCACTAAAGCACAGTACAAAAAAAGCCGCCCAGCGAATAATGGGCGGCTTTTAGCAATACAAGCACTACTGTAAAGCGAACCTTTACAAGGACAGTACTTTATCGCCCCGGGCAATACCGGATACCCCGGTGCGCGCTACTTCGAGAATGCCCACCGGCGACATGGCCTGTAGGAAGGCATCCAGCTTTGAAGCGTCGCCGGTAATCTGCACCGTGTAGAGGCTAGGCGTCACGTCGACGATCTGCGCACGGAAGATATCCACCGTACGCTTAACTTCATCGCGGGCAGCGCCAAGCGCTTTCACCTTCACCAGCATCAGCTCACGCTCAATGTGGTTGCCTTCGGTGAGATCCACCAGCTTTACCACATCAATCAACTTATTGAGGTGCTTGGTGATCTGCTCAATCACCCGGTCGTCGCCGATGGTAGTTACCGTTAAGCGGGACAGCGACGGATCTTCCGTCGGTGCAACGTTTAGCGTTTCGATGTTGAAGTTACGCTGGGAGAACAGCCCGACCACACGTGACAGCGCACCCGGTTCGTTTTCCATCAGAATCGAGATGATATGACGCATCAGGTACGCTCCGTTTTAGACAGCAGCATGTCACGCATAGCACCCAGCGGTACCTGCATCGGATAGACGTGTTCATGGGGGTCGACCTTCACGTCCAGGAAGACCAGCTCATGCTTGTTGGCAAACGCACGCTCAAGCGCCGGCTCCAACTCGTCTAGCGTCTTCACGGTGATCGCGGTGAACCCGTATGCTTCAATCAGCATATGGAAGTCGGGCAGCGACTCCATATAAGAGTGCGCATGGCGAGACTTGTAGTTCAAATCCTGCCACTGGCGCACCATGCCGAGCGAAGCGTTGTTCAGGTTGACGATCTTGACGCCCACGCCGTACTGCTTACAGGTAGAGAGCTCCTGCATCATCATCTGGAAGCTACCCTCGCCGGTGACACATACCACGTCGTCTTCGGGGAAGTTCTGCTTGATGCCCATGGCGGCCGGAAAGCCGAATCCCATGGTGCCCAGGCCTCCGGAGGTAATCAGGCGGTTGGGCTTATCGAACTTGTAGTACTGCGCCGCAAACATCTGGTGCTGACCCACGTCCGTGGTGACGTACGCTTCGCCACGGGTCACGCGGCACAGCGCTTCGATCACTTCTTGCGGCTTCAGCACTTCGCCGGGCTTGGAAGGCTCGTAGAGCTTTCCTTCGCGATCGGCACGCCAACCGTCGATCTTCTGCCACCAATCGGCCAGTGCTTCTGGATGCGCAATGGAGTGCCCCTGCACCAAGCTAATCATCTCGTTGATGACGCTGGACGCCGGGCCAACAATCGGCACGTCTGCACGCACGGTTTTGGATACTGAGCTTGGGTCGACATCCACGTGAATAATCTTCGCCGTTGGGCAGAACTTCGACGTGTTGTTAGTCACTCGGTCATCGAAACGTGCGCCAATAGCAATGATCAGGTCAGCGTGGTGCATGGCCATATTGGACTCATACGAGCCGTGCATACCCAGCCAGCCCAAACACTGGCGGTCGCTTTGCGGGTACGCGCCAATGCCCATCAGCGTGGTGGTAATCGGGAAGCCAAGCTGCTTCACCAAGTCGGTCAAGCCTTCGCTTGCCTTGCCTGTTACCACACCGCCACCGGTATAGAACACTGGGCGCTTGGCCTTCAGCATCATCTCGACGGCTTTCTTGATCTGCCCGGTATGCCCACGGGTCACCGGATTGTAGGAGCGCAGTTTGACCTTCTTCGGGTACACGTACTCGTAGCGCTCGGTGGGCGCGGTCATGTCCTTGGGGATATCGACCACCACCGGGCCAGGACGACCGGTCGATGCCAGATAGAAGGCCTTTTTCAGCACTTCTGGGATTTCAGACGGGTGACGAATCGAGAAGCTGTGCTTCACGATAGGACGCGTCACGCCGACGATATCGGTTTCCTGGAAGGCGTCGTCACCAATCAAGTGGCTCATGACCTGGCCGCACAGAACAACCATGGGAATGGAGTCCATGTAGGCGGTCGCAATGCCAGTCACCGCGTTGGTAGCGCCGGGGCCAGAGGTCACCAGCACCACGCCGGGCTTGCCGGAGGCACGGGCATAGCCGTCGGCAGCGTGGGTGGCTGCCTGTTCGTGCCGCACGAGGATGTGCTTCACTTTGTCTTGGCGGAACAGCGCATCATAAATATGCAGCGCCGCGCCACCGGGATAACCATAAATGTACTCGACGCCCTCATCTTGCAAGAAGCGGGCGATCATATCTGCGCCGGAAAGCAGTTCCACTGTGTTTCTCCCCTGGAGGTCTCGAGTGCGATCCGCAGGACATCCTGCGGGGTCGAGTGCGGCGGTATGCCGCTGCCGGCCCATGCCGGCACCTGATGCCAAACCCTGGCAATATGGCCCGGTTAGGGCCTGCACTCTCATCGGGAATGCTCATTTATGGCAACCATAAAGAGCGGTTCCCTTACACGGCGGTTTGCCGTGTCGGGGCGTTGGCCAGGTCAGGCGGTTAGCCTAAGCCCGGAAGTCCTTCGGCGGGTAGAGGCGTGAGCCTACCCTTCACGCGGGGATCAGGGGTTGCCCGTTGGTTCCGCGCCCGCAAATCAGGAACCCACAAGATTCCATTAGCGCCCTTAGCCTGTCAACCTCCGATCCCTTCAAACGCAACAAAGGTCGCAGTAAGCGCAAAAAAAATGCCCCGCCAGCGGTGCTGACGGGGCATTTGCCCTATTTCATTGCGCAATTAACTAAACACTAGTTCGCCTTCATTGGCGCTAATGTGAATGGTATCGCCTGGGGCATACTTGCCTGCCAGCAGATTTTGAGCCAGCGGGTTTTCAATGCGGCTTTGAATGGCCCGCTTGAGTGGCCGCGCCCCAAACACAGGGTCAAAACCCACCACCGCTAGCTGCGCCATGGCATCGTCACTAATCTCCAGGCTCAGGTCGTGTTCCGCGAGCCGCCCTTTCAAGCGCTCTAACTGAATACCGGCAATGGCCTGAATCTGCTCTTGGCCTAGTGCATGAAACACCACCACTTCATCGATGCGGTTGATTAATTCTGGGCGGAAGTGATTACCCACCACCTCCATCACCGCGTTTTTCATCAGCTCGTAATCATTATCATCCCCGCCCATGCGCTGAATAATGTCTGAGCCCATGTTAGAGGTCATCACAATCACGGTGTTACGGAAGTCGACGGTACGACCCTGACCATCGGTTAAGCGGCCATCTTCCAGCACTTGCAGCAGAATGTTGAACACATCCGGGTGCGCTTTTTCCACCTCATCCAGCAGCAGCACCGAGTAGGGCTTGCGGCGCACTGCTTCGGTTAAGTAGCCACCCTCTTCATAGCCGACGTAGCCGGGAGGCGCGCCGATCAGGCGAGCCACGGAGTGCTTCTCCATAAACTCCGACATATCGATGCGCACCATGGCTTCTTCCGTATCGAACAGGAAGTTTGCCAGCGACTTGCACAGCTCGGTTTTACCCACCCCGGTCGGGCCGAGGAACAGGAACGAGCCGTTAGGACGGTTGGGATCGGCAAGGCCCGCCCGAGAACGACGTACCGCGTTTGCCACGGCCTCTACCGCTTCATGCTGGCCAATGACACGCTCGTGCAGGGCGTCTTCCATACGCAGCAGTTTATCCCGCTCGCCTTCCAGCATTTTGGACACTGGGATGCCCGTCCAGCGGGAGACCACCTCAGCAATCTCCTCCTCCGTGACGTTAGAGCGCAGCAGTTGGTGGCTAGCGGTATCCGCTTCACCCTCACCCGCCTCGCTGATTTTCTTCTCCAGCGCGGGAATCTTGCCGTACTGAATTTCTGACATACGGCCTAAGTCGCCCTGGCGACGCGCCTGCTCAAGATCAATACGCGCCTGCTCAAGCTCCGCTTTAAACTGCGCCGCGCCTTGGATGCTGGCTTTTTCCGCTTTCCAGATCTCATCCAAGTCAGCGTACTCACGCTCTAAATCGTGGATCTGGTTATTCAGCGCCTCCAGGCGTTTTTTGCTCGCTTCGTCGGTCTCTTTTTTCAGCGCCTCCCGCTCCATCTTGAGCTGGATGAGGCGGCGATCAAGGCGGTCCATCTCTTCGGGCTTGGAGTCTAGCTCCATACGAATCCGCGAGGCGGCTTCATCGATCAGGTCGATGGCTTTGTCCGGCAGTTGGCGGTCAGTAATGTAACGCGTAGAAAGCTTAGCGGCGGCAATAATCGCCGAGTCGGTAATATCAACGCCGTGGTGCACTTCGTAGCGCTCTTTCAAACCACGCAGAATGGCGATGGTATCGGCCTCGGTGGGTTCATCCACCAGCACTTTCTGGAAGCGGCGCTCTAACGCGGCGTCCTTTTCAATGTACTGGCGGTACTCATCCAACGTGGTGGCGCCCACACAGTGCAGCTCACCACGCGCCAGCGCTGGTTTGAGCATATTGCCCGCGTCCATGGCGCCATCGGCCTTTCCAGCGCCCACCATGGTATGCAACTCATCGATGAACAGGATCACTCGTCCCTCTTCTTGGGAGAGCTCTTTCAACACGGCTTTCAGGCGCTCTTCGAACTCACCGCGAAACTTGGCTCCGGCGAGCAGCGCGCCCATATCCAACGACAGCACGCGTTTCTCTTTCAAACCTTCGGGTACTTCACCGTTAACGATGCGCTGAGCCAGGCCTTCGACGATGGCGGTTTTACCCACACCAGGTTCGCCAATCAGCACCGGGTTGTTCTTGGTGCGACGCTGCAACACCTGAATCGTACGGCGGATTTCGTCATCGCGACCGATCACAGGGTCGAGCTTGCCGTCCAGCGCGCGCTGGGTGAGGTCCAATGTGTACTTATTCAGCGCTTCACGCTGATCTTCGGCGTTGGGGTCATCAACGCGGGAGCCGCCACGCAGGCTGTCGATGGCCGCCTCTAACGTTTTACGGCTGAGTCCAGCCTCTTTCATCAGCTTGGTAATGGCGCTGTTCATTTCCAGCGCAGCCAGCAACACAAGCTCAGAAGCAATAAACTGGTCGCCGCGCTTTTGCGCTTCGCGGTCGGTGAGATTAACCAGCTTAACGAAGTCGCGGGAGGGTTGAACATCGCCATCGAACTGGCTGACTTTGGGCAGGTCGTCCATTTGACGCTGCAAGCCGTCACGCAGGCGCGAGCTGCTGCCTTCGGCTTTCTCGATCAGTGCTTTGATGCCGGTTTCTTTGGTATCAATCAGCGCCAGCAGCAGATGCGCGGGATCTAACTGGTTGTGGCCTTGGCCCACAGCGAGGGATTGTGCCTCAGCAATGGCAGCCTGTAATTTGGCAGTGAATTTATCGAATCGCATGGAGTGCCTCCTGGGGTAGCCGTGCGTTTGGACCCACGGCGCTTCCCGATAACTTGTTGTTGAACGTGCTAAAGACGATTAGCTTGACAAGTTAGGTGGGGTCATATCCACGTATTTCAAGTGACTCTTAGTTGATCCAGATCACACTCGCCATACGGCCGGTGTGACCATTGTCGCGGCGGTAGGAGTAGAAGCGCGATTCGCAGGCGGTACAGAAGTGCCCGCCGCTAATATGATGGATCCCTAACTCCTCTAAGCGAAAGCGCGCCAACCGATATAAATCAGCCATGTAGTGACCAAGCCGATAGGGGCTGTGATCAAAGGCATCGGCGGTTTCAGGATGTACCGCTACAAAGGCACCATAAACTTCCGGGCCCACTTCAAACTGGGCGTTGGAAATAGCCGGACCTAGCCACACCAAAATATCGCTGGGGTCACAGTTCATCGCGGCCACCGTAGCCTCTAGCACCCCGCCTGCCAACCCCCGCCAACCCGCATGGGCTACCGCGACCTGGGTGCCTTGGCGGTTGCAGAACAGTACCGGCAAACAGTCTGCCGTGAGTACCACGCAAGCGTACTCGCTGCTATTAGCCACGGCGGCGTCTGCTTCTGGGGGAGTGCTTTGGTACTCTTGCTGCACCCGGGCACCATGGGTTTGGTTTAGCCACAGCAGCGGGCGGTCATCACCGATCTCTTTCTGCATTAGCCGCCGACACAGCGCCACATGGTCAGCGTTATCACCAACGTGGGTTGCCGGGTTGAAGGCAGCAAAGTCGTTCTGGCTTGGCCCGGTTTCACGGGTGGTCACAAAGGCCCGCACGTTGGCGGGCGCGGGCCAATCCGGTAGCAGTAGCGTCGGGCGCAGGTCAATGGCATCGCTCATCGCATGGTCTCGCTATCTTCGCGCAGGTAGTCCAATAACATTAGTAGATCATCGGGCAGATCGGCTTGAAAAGTGAGGGTTTCGCCACTGACGGGGTGCACAAAGCTCAGTTTGCGAGCATGCAGCGCTTGGCGAGGAAACTCGCGCAAAATCTCTTTTAACGGCCCGGCAGCCCCCGGCGGAAGTTTGGCACGGCCACTGTAGAGCGGGTCGCCAATCAGCGGATAGCGGGCGTGGGCCATATGCACGCGAATTTGGTGGGTGCGACCGGTTTCTAGCTGGCAGCGTACGTGGGTGTGAGCACGAAAGCGCTCTACCACGCGAAAATGAGTCACGGCGGGTTTGCCGGACGCCGTGACCGCTTGGCGTTTACGGTCTTTCGGGTGCCGACCAATCGGCGCATCAATGGTGCTGCCCGCCACGGGTTTGCCAATCACCACCGCATCGTATTGACGCGAAACGGTACGCGCCTGAAGTTGCTCCACCAGGACTGTTTGGGCTGGCAGGGTTTTGGCGACCATCATCAGCCCGGTAGTATCTTTATCCAAACGGTGGACGATCCCCGCGCGCGGCACCTCCGCCAGTGTGGGGTGATGATGCAGTAGCGCATTGAGCAAAGTGCCATCCGGGTTGCCCGCCGCCGGATGCACGACCATGCCCGCTGCCTTGTTGATGACGATGACGTCATCGTCTTCGTAGACGATGTCCAGCGCAATGTCCTGGGGCTCGAAACGCGTGTCCTCTTCGATGGTCGCGTTGAGCGTCAGCACTTCATGGCCGTGCAGTTTGGCTTTCGGCTTGACCTTGGCACCATCGACGGTGAGCTCACCGGCGTTGATCCACGCTTTCAAGCGCTCGCGGGAGTAATCGCTGAACAACTCCGCCGCCGCTTGGTCCAAACGTGCACCAGCTAATGATGCGGGCACCCGCTGCGTGGCTTCAACAATACGAGACATGAATAACCTCTCTAAGACGCTAACCGCCCAACTGCGTCACATAATACGCTTAACGTGTCGCTAAGCCTGCGTTTTGCGTCTAGGTGTTTTATAGTGGGCTAACTGCGACCTATTCTACCATTTCTACTTATGGCCATCGTCGCTTTTCGGTGATTGAGGCTTGTTTGCAACGAGGATGATGATGCGCGTTTTTTCCGCTGCCAACCGCTTTGGCGCCCTAGCCTTGAGCCTTGCCCTCCTGGCGGGCTGCGCTAGCAACGACACGACCCCGGAAGAGGAAGATGAGTTTGCGGGGGTACAAGAGCGCGAGCTGTATGAGCTGGCACGCACCGCACTCGATAGCAACCGCTTCCCGATTGCTATCGAGCGCCTTGAAGCCCTGGATACTCGCTATCCGTTCGGCCCCCACGCCGAACAGGCCCAGCTTGAGCTGATTTACGCCTATTACGAAAACAGCAACTGGGAAGAGGCGCGCGCTGCCGCTAGCCGCTTTATCCGCCTGCACCCAGACCACCCCCAGGTGGACTACGCCTACTACCTGCGCGGGCTGTCCGCTTGGCAGGCAGGCCGTTTTAGCCTAGAGCGCCTGCGCTTGATCGACATTTCCAAGCGCGACCTGGGCGCCTCGCGGGATGCCTACAACGATTTCCGCGAACTGATTCAGCGCTTCCCGCAGAGCCAGTACGCGCCGGATGCCCAGCAGCGCATTGTCTATCTGCGTGAGCTATTAGCCCGCCATGAACTGCATGTGGCTGACTACTACCTGCGCCGCGGTGCTTTCTTGGCCGCCGTTGAGCGGGGCCGCTGGGTCATCGAAAATTACCCAGAGTCCAGCGCCACCCGTGATGCGCTAGCCACGATGGTGGAGGGCTATCAAGGCTTAGGCATGGACGACCGCGCCCGCGAGGTGCTCACTGTATTGCGCGAAAACGCGCCGGATCACGAGCAGCTTCAAAACGGCCGCTTTACGCCCAAACATGGCAACAGCGATTAAGCGTTGAATCAGGCCACTAGCGGCCGCCACGTTTAAGCTGTACACCCCATGCATCAATAAAACCACGCTTCGGCGTGGTTTTATTGCGCTCATGCCTAATAAAACTTACTTAACAATAACTTATCAAATCCTAAGCGGTGCCTCGCCCCACAAGCTGAAGCTTGAGCTAACCGAAAGCACCGTGATTGGAAAAGCTTGGCCCCTCCTCCGGTACTGCCTTAAGCCAGTGAGCGCTTACATTAATTCCCAGGCTGCCAGCCATTCACAATGGGGTAGCGACGGTCACGCCCGAAACCACGCGGCGTGACCCGCACTCCTACAGGGGCCTGGCGACGCTTGTATTCGCAGCGATCCACCAGCTTGACGACTTTATAGACATCCTCTTCCTCAAAGCCTGCCGCAATAATCGACTCGGCGCTCATATCCCCTTCGATGTAGCGGACCAAAATGGCGTCCAGCACATCGTAGTCGGGTAGCGAGTCGCTATCCTGCTGATCAGGGGCGAGCTCAGCGCTAGGCGGGCGCTCAATGACCCGCTCGGGAATCGCCGGAGACTGAGTATTGCGCCAGCGGGCTAAGCGATAAACCCAAGTTTTATACACATCCTTAATAGCGTTGTAGCCGCCCACCATATCGCCATACAGGGTAGCGTAACCCACTGCCATTTCGCTCTTGTTACCGGTAGTCAGCACCATCAGGCC
>Ga0208180_1001702_pt1 | contig 12042 bp, 12 predicted proteins | sample MalvireepMed_s16_FD_184241 | JGI IMG/M metagenome (GOLD analysis project Ga0208180, IMG submission 184241) | Marine viral communities from the Global Malaspina Expedition - Malaspina viral metaG DeepMed_s16 (SPAdes) (version 2) | ecosystem: Environmental > Aquatic > Marine > Oceanic | place...
CCCTTGGTGCTCTTACAGATGGTGCAAGGTCTACGGCTGTTGGTTATAGAGCAGGGGTTGAAATAGATATAGGTGATAGAAATACTATGATTGGCTATGCAGCAATGGGTGATTCTCTTGCTGGGTTGCAAAATGATGATAATACTTTTGTTGGTGATAATTGTGGTGGTGGAACTTGGGTAAGTAATGCATCATCTGACAATGTAGGAGTTGGTAGTTCAGCTCTAGCTGGAGCTATGAATGGAGGAGGGGAAAATACTGCAATAGGAGCTTTTGCTTTTAAAGCTCTTACAAGTGCTGATGAGAATACGGCTCTTGGTTTTGAGGCTGGTACTCTCGTAACAACTGGAAGTGCTAACACTTTAATTGGTTCTAAAGCAGGGTCGAAAGATATTACTGGTTCAGGTAATGTTGCTGTTGGGAAATCTGCTCTTAATAATCTATATGGTTCAAGTAATGTAGCTATTGGTAGAGAGGCTCTTGAAGGAACAACATTTCAAGATATAACTTGTGATTATGATCCAGCAGATAGTGGCAATGAACGTGTAATTGGACATAATGCAAATGCAGCTATAATAGCAGGATTAGGAGTTAGTGGTGATGGAATCCCTGATGGTGCTTATATAGTAAGTATAGATAGTGGAACTCAATTCACAATAAGCGCAAATACAACAGGTGGTAGTGCGTTTGTAAATGAAACTCTTACATTCTATAGTCGAGCAGAGGGCACAGTAGCTATTGGATATTCAGCACTTACAGCTCTTACATCTGGTGTTGGTAATATAGCTATCGGTTACGAAGCTATGGATGCAAATCAGCAGGGTTCTTATAATTTGGCTATTGGTCAATCAGCTCTTGGTGGAATGAATGATGATGGTTCTAGTTCAAATATTGCAATCGGAAGCTATGCAATGGATGGTGTGACTGCTCTTGTTGACTGTAAGCACAATACTATGATTGGTGTTCATGCGGGTGGCGGTTCATGGGCAAATAATGCATCAACCCATAATGTGGGTGTTGGTAATTATGTTATGGATTCAGCTATGGATGGTGCTCTACGAAATACTGCTATTGGTTATGGTGCTTTAAGTGACCTTGCTTCAGGTGATGAGAATATTGCAGTTGGATATGGTGCTGGAGATGCAATTACAACAGGATACGGAAACACATTTATTGGTAGTAATGCAGATGCAGATGATGCAGGAAATAATTATCTATTAAGAATGGGACACCATGGCGCATTAAGATATATGACTGTTCAAATAGAGCTGGATGATTTTACTAATGCTGATAATGATAATAGGGCTGCTAAAGCAGCTTTCTTAAAAATACCAAGATATGGATTCCTAAAACGAGTTGTTGTTACTACAACTGCTGCTTCTGGGGGAACTGGTCAATTCAATGTATCATTAGCTACTGATGATGTAATTTCAGGGGCTGCTCTTTCAAATAGAGTAGAGCTTATAGGGGCAGATAGTACTGCAGATAGTGATTTTACAGGAGCAACATTAAGACAATCAACTTTATCTGCTGATGGAGATACACAGGTAAATCTTAATTCGGCAAAGTTTGTTCATATATGGGAATCAGATCAGGCTACTGATGATAGTAGTGGGTGGACATTATTTGAGGCTCAAGCAAGGTGGCTGTATGTATGTCATGCAAATACCAGTAATGCTGATGCAAGTCCAAGTCCAAATCAAACAATAAGAATGACCGCAGAGTATTGGGGTGAACTTTAAAACTTAATAAATAGGAGAATAAAATGAAATCTCCAAGCATATCATTGTTTGATCAGCTAGGTGCTGGCTTAGATATATTAGGTCAAGTTCCAGTGCCTAAGGTGCATCGCTACGCTGAAGATGCAGCCCAGGGAGAGATAGCTCCTTCAGAGGTACCTGCTGATTCTTTAGATCCAATGCAATCTCTACCTACTAGTATGACTGATATGAAGTTCACACATTCCCTAATTAAACACTTAGATATGCTATATAGCAGAATGCTGGCAGGAGAGATATCAGATGGACTCCAGGAATCCCAGGATGATGAAATTATAGATATAGCAGGTCTACCTCATGTACAGAAGCATGCTTATTATAATCCTGGAAACAGCGCAGTAACAGAGAGCATGTAGTGGCTTTTCCTAAAGTCAAACTATCAGACGATTCTGGGAATACAGTTGCAGTTGATACCTCAGGATCAAGTAATGCTTTAAAGGTTAGTCTTTTAGCAACCCCCACTATAGATATTGGTGACGTTGAGGTTATCCAGCCTGATGTGATTGCATCAGCAGCAATTAATGTTACAGACTCAGCAGTTCGATTAACTTCCCAAACTTGCAAACATGTAGATATAATGGCAAATTTATCAAATACAGGGATAGTATATGTTGGTGGATCAAACGTAGCTGCTACAACTGGCATTGCTCTTTATCCTGGGGATGTTTATAGTGTAGATATAGCAAATTTAAATGCATTTTATATACTCTCTACAGTAAGCGGAGATGATATAAATGTGCAGGTACATGTATAATGGCTACCTACGTACAAAGAGACCCTCATAATCTTCGGAGAAATCTGAAGCTTAATGGTAACTACATCTCCAATGATGGTGGTGATGAGGGTATTAAAATTAGTGATGCTGGTATTATAACAATTGTTCCTTCAGGTGCGCCAAACCATGAATTTACTTACTCCTACTATCGGTTATTAGATCATGTAGATAAAGATTCTTATTTTGAAATAGCAAGTGCTGCTGTTGGTAACGGTAGAACATTTATTAGAACTGTGGATGATGATGCTGGAGCTAATGCTGATTTAGTTTTTCAAATACAAGGCAATATAGAATTTAGTCCAGGAGCTACAAATTATTTTAAAATATCTCCAACTACTAAAACAGCGTCAGGTACATTTGATGCAACTCTTGATTTGGCAGAAACATTAAACCTAGGTTCTGGGGCAGGAGGTAGTGATGTTCATTATGGTATACGATATAGGCAGACCCAGACAGCTACAGCAGGATGGGATAGTGTATATCTCATGCATTTACTAGGGGGAGATGATTCATTTTCAGTAGATAAAGGTGCACAATTACTTGTGGATATTAATGATACCGAAACACTTACACATGAAAATAAAGCACTGCATATTGATATGGATAGTACTGCCAATATGCTAAGTAGTAGCCAAACTATAACTCAAACTGGTATTGATTTAGATATAACTCGCACAGACACTTCAAGTCACGGTTCATTAACAAATAATACAACTGGGATAGATATAGATATTGTAGGTGAGGCTGACGGAACTGTAACTCAAACTGGGCTTGATATTAATTTATCTGGCACTGGTGCTGGAGATACTAATAAAGGTCTTAGTATTACTGTAGCAGATGCTGATAATAATTATTCCATTATAACATCTGGTGGCAATGTAGGCATAGGAGTAGCTGCTCCTGCTACTCCATTATCTGTATCTGGTGCTATTACAATTAAAGAGCAAGCTTCAGCTCCTACTCATTTGGAAGCACATGGAATTCTTTGGGTTGATGATTCTAACCCTACTAACTTATATTTTACTGATGACGATGATAATGATATTCAGCTTACTTCTAGTGGGCTTGTCCATACTTCAAGTGGTGTTGCAGCCGATAATATAGCAGAAGGTGATGCAGCAGTAAGTATTGGTACTAGTTCTGGTGATATTACATTCAAGGATTCGAGTGATGCTGAATGGTTAACATTTAATACTGATGGTGCAACTGAGCCATCATTTTCCTCTTCAACGGTATCAGAAATATTAGGCAAGAGTAACCAAAAATTAAGAATTAGAAGTGTAGGTACACAAGTGCCTCTACAGCTTGCCTCAGGATCATCTATTGAACTATCACATTATACATCTTTTGATGGAACTAGTACATCCACAGGTTCTATTGTAAGTTTAAAATCACCACAGATATTTACAAATAATACTTGTGATTGGGATGCTTCCCCAGGGCTTGATGACACAACTGGAACAGACCCTGCACATATTCAGCATGATGCTACTACAGGAGGTGTTGAGGAAGACCCATCGGATGATGCATTAAATGGTCAAATTCATATAGAATTGTTTGTTGAGTCAGAAACAGCAGGTATTCCACATGACTTTAATGATAAGACACAGGTAGTGTCAGTACAGAGTGCTACCTTTTTTCAAATTGATAACGACCCAACTGCTGATGCTACCGATGCACTAGTAACTTTTATTTTTCCATATGGCAAAACGATTCTATCACGCTATTCAGGCACTATAACAGCAGAATGGCAAGTACAAACAACAATGAAGGCAGCTATGCAAGTTACAGACCAAACCGCAGGTGGTATTCCTGCTCAACTTAGGGGAAGTACAAGTGGTGTAAAGGCTGTTTTTAGTTATAGGACAAATAGTGTGGGACAGCCAATGTTTAATCTTACGCCCACATCAGGAGGTTCTGGATATACTACTTCTTTTAGCGATGCTACTTGTGTCCCTCACTCTGGACAAACATCAATAACTCATGCGGATGATGATGGTGCAATAAAGCAATATATGGCTGTTTATGGTACTGGTATACCTGTTGGAGCATATGTTGCAACTAGAAATACCGATACTGAATTTACATTAAGTGTAGCTGCGACAGCAGGAAATAATTCTGATACTGTTGAACTATATTTTTATGACAGAGTATGTCTTCAAGACCCAGGTGATACTAGTAATTATGCAGTTATAGAAGTAGATGACGCTAAAGATGGACTGATTTCATTTGGTACTCATACTACTTCACAAATGGCACAGGGAAGCATGAGTCCAAAAATATACTTTGATTTTAATGAAAATAATTGCCAGATGCATACTCAAGTGGGAGAATTTAGGATTGTAAATGGTCAAACAGCTTTGGACACTGATTTTCTTATATTTGGTGGCACAAGACATACTGAGAAATCAGGGCAAGAATATACATTTACACATGCTGGTGATAGAATGTTTTTTGGCAACAGTAATTGTAATACTTGTAGTATGTTTATTGATAGCACTACTTCAACAAAAAGACTATGGTTAGCAGCAAGTACTCTAGCCAATGGTACTGCTAAACTTGCCAGCACTACTGATTGGCGGAATGCTGGTGGCTTAGAGATTGCTACATCGGCAAATACTGGTCATACTGCTTTCCAGACAAGAGTAGAAGATGGCGAACCTGCTGGTAATGCTAATATGGAATTTACGGCAGATGGAGAAATGATTTTTACTCCTAAAGCTGTTGGGGGTGCTGTCCAGTTTGAAAAGGAATTTACAGGAACAACGAATCTTACTTCACGATTTGTTCAAATTGATTATGATTCTACTGAAGATACAGCTTCTGGTCAAACTATTAACCATACTGCACTCGATATTGACCTTAATTCTGATGGACAAACTGCTGTTGGTACGGTTAATAATACTGGTATAGATTTGGATATTGTTGGGGGTACTTCTGGTACTCAATCTAATCTCGGTGCTGATATTAAGGTTATTGGTGCAAATGCTAATTATGGTATGAATATAACTGTCCCTGATGTAGCTGGTGATTATCATTTAAAACTTATGGCAGCAGATAATACAAGCGACTATTGCATGATAGCAACATCAGTGGAGGGTGCTACTACTATTTCAACTGTAGATGCTGGTACAGCAGTTGGGCATTTAACCTTAGATATAGATGGTGATATTGTTTTAGATGCTGCTGGTGGTGATGTAACTATCTTACAGGCAGATTTAACTATTCCTGTAGATAAGAAGGTAATATTCGGTGATGCTGGTGAACATATAGTTGGTGATGGTACTGATTTAGATATTGTTTCGAGTAATCGTGCAACTATTACTGCTGGTAGTTCATGTAAAGTTGATTCTGGTGCTGGTATTCTTTTAGATGCTGCTACTTCAGTTACCCTTGATTCTGCTACTGGAGCATTTGTTATGAAAGGAGCAGGGACTACCAGCGAATTTTCTGTTGCCAATTCAGCCTATGCTGGGATGATACTTGGATATACTACTGTTGGAATAGATGCTACTGCTGATTCTCATACTCTTGTTAGTGGTACAATGACAGTAACAGATTCGACTCATAATGTTAGTTTTATAGCACCTCCATCTGGAGTGGTTGAGGTATTCATTAGCATTTATGCTGATATGAGCAGAAGGACAGTAGTTCTTGGATTATCAGATGCTGCAACTTATGCTGCGATTGATTTTCCAAATACAGACGATGTAACTAATGAACACATAGTTGCAATTCCATCTGGAACTCCAGGTACAGAGGATTATCAAATAAATCACACATGGGTTGTTACTGGACTTACTCCTGGGACTACATATAAATGGTGGTTTGGTGCAAAGTCACAGCTTGGTTCTGGTGGTGTATTGCGATGGGGAGGAACTATAACAAATGAATACGCACCATTCATAATGAAAGCAACAGCTCTTCCAACAGCAGTAACAGATTTCGCAGTTTATGGATAAAGGATAATAGATGTCTAAGATAACTGAAAACTTTACAACTAATGAGATGAAATGCCCTTGCTGCGGTAAGTGTGATATGGATAGTTCCTATATGGCTGACTTGCAGGAGATACGGACAATATGCGGATTTGGATTTAGAGTGAACTCTGGCTATAGATGTAAGAGCCATAATGCAAAGGTAAGTAAGGATTCTAGGAATGATCATACCAGGGGCAAAGCAGCAGATATTCATATGACAAATCGTTATAAGAGATCAACTTTATTAAAACATCTGCTAGGTAGTGGCTACTTCTGCGACATTGCTATAGCTAAGACATTTATACATATAGGCAGAGGATGGGCTAAATCAGGAGTAGGAATATACTAATGGATATATTGGAAACATTAAAAACTGAAGGTATTGGAATTAGCGGTTGGTGGCTGTCTGTTAGTGGCTGGCTTCCAGGTGTTGTGTCCTTAATGGTAGGTATAGCTACATTAACATATCTTATCATTAAGATTAGAAAAGAACTAAAATAGGGAGAGTATATGCATTGTCCACATTGTTCGTCTATCGACATTGTCAAAAATGGAATTAGGCTAAGAAGGGAGGGATATGCAAAACAGGAATACAGATGCAAGGAATGCGGGAAATATTTCAGCGTTCCTTATGATGGACCAGATGAGACGTTAAAGGTCTTAGAGGATATAGAGCCAGGACAGATACTAGATTTAAAGTTTGATAGTGCAGTTAAGATTCATGGTGCGACTGATGTGCATTTCGGGGCTAATGAACACCATGATGATAAGTTTCAGGATTTTATAGATGAAGTAGATAGTGATCCTAATGCCAGGTGGTTCTTAAATGGAGATAACATAGAACTGATACCACCCAACTATAAGATAAGTCAGCGTGGTCAGCTAATGGAACCAGATGAACAGCATATCAAGTTTATTGATAGAATAGAACCAATAGTAGATAAGCTGCTCTTTATTAGGGGCGGGAACCATGATATGATACGCAGTGTGAATATACTTGGTTTCGATGTTTCCAAAATAATGGCCGATATGCTAGGTATACCATACTTTCGGCTTCCAGGGTATAGTATGGTGCAAATAGGAGATAAAACGTGGAATTTGGTTACAGGGCATGGTAAAAGTGGTGCAAAGAATGGTGATACAGAGCTTGACAAGATGGCTGCTGTATATTCCGAGGGAGATGTATTTTTCCTTGGCCATAATCATCAGCTATATGCTAAGCCTTTGGATAGTTTAAAGATTGTACGGAAGGGTGAAGAGGTACACAGAAGGTGGTATTGCAGGGGTGGTAGTTTTTTAAGCTATGCAGATTATGCAAGATATAGCTTCTTTCCTATAATACGTACTGGATGGGTAACTTTAGAATTCAGAGAAGATAAGATCAAAGCATGGACGAATTAAATGAATTTGATTACAGATTATTGGGAACCATTAGTAACCTTTGTGTTACTGGTTACCATACTAACTAGAATGAGAGTAGACATAGATGTCTTAAAGGATAAGGTTAAGACCCTATTTGAACTCTTTAATAAAAAAGATAAATAAGGAGAAAGTTATGCCAGGGAAAGCATGTTTGAAACTTAAAGGAAAAGCTAGGAGAGACTGCTTAGCATATAAAGGTAAGTATGCTAAAAAGGTTAAAAAGGCTAAAGGTGCTCCTACGGATGAAATGTCACGAGTAAGAGGAGGTGGCTATTAATGGACCTTATACTAGCTAACTGGGAATATATCGTAATTGGCATTCTTGCCATAGATAAGGTAGTGGCTCTCAGCCCTACAGAATGGGATGACCTTTTGTGGACATCCGTCAAGAAAGCAATCTATAAAGTAGTGGGGAAATAATATGTTTAAATTAATAATACGTAAAATGGTAGCAAAGCATGGGCTTATTCCTTTCCTCCTGAAGATCGGTGACATGGCCGTGAAGGTCACAAGATCTAAAAAGGATGATAAGGCATGGGCAAAGGTTAAAAAGGTCTTAGAGGGGCTTTAATGCCTAAAAAGGGCAAACAGCTTGAAGACTTTAGTGGTGGCGTAAATACTTATGCTGATCCTCAGAATATTGCTGATAACGAATTAGCTCACTGCTCAGGATTTAAATCTGAACTAGGAGAGATTGTTGTTCTTGGTGATATGAAGGCAGCTTATTCGCCATCAGCAGCTAATGGAAATACTATTATAGAACCTGGGTATGGACTATTTACATTTTCACATGATTATACTGCTGCTGGTGCGTTAGGTGCAACTGATTATCTTGTAGTGCAGGGTACTTCTTCACATTTAATTCTTATCTATACATCGGCAGGATGGGTATCTGCAATAGATATGGGTACTTCTTCATCAGATGAGGCGCTAAATGGTACTACAAGGCCATTAAATCCTTGTTTTTTCTTTGTAGATGGTGCACTTAGGGTCTCTCCAGGCAATTTTGCAGCATTTGATACTGGTGCAAATACTAATGGTGCTGAGACAGTAGCTCCTGGCTATTCAGAACTTATGGGGTGGATAGGAGGAATTCAGGCTGATAGTGCTAAGGCTGATGCTGGAGATATAATAGTTATAAATGGAGTTGAATATCTTGTTATAGTACAAGACCTTGGAGGAGGCGCTATAATTCATATTTGTGTTAGACATACAACGGGTTTTTTCCCATCTTTAGCAGTTACAGGACAGGATATACATGTTATGCCTGATGCAAAATGGCGTGGTATTGTTAATAGGAGGTTATTTTCAAAGGTAACTACAGCAGGAACATTTATTGAATGGTATACATGTCCTATGACTCCAAAGCCACCTGCATATAATTTTGAGAGTATTGATGATGCGGTATTTGTAGAAGTGCCATTCCTAGCAGATTTTCATGTAGGTGATCTTCTTTCTGCAGGTACTGGATATACAAGTGGTGTAGTGGCTATAGGAACTAAGAATGATAATGCAAATACTGATGGGGTATGGGATACAACTGTCAGATTTTGGATATCAGCATTATATGATGATGCGAGACAAGAATCTCAGCCGTTTTGTGATACCACTACAGAAACTATTGCATCTGGCGCGGAATTAGGAGTGGTAGTTAATGTGCAATATTCACATGATGGTACTCCAGCATATTGCTTAAATAAACGTGTTGTTGGGGCAAGACTTTATTATGAAGATACAGTAAATGAATTAGGTACTTTGTATCAGTTATTAGATATAGATTTTGAAAAAGGATGTAAAAAAGCAGAGTCTGAATCTTATACTCCTTGGGTACAAAGAACTGCAGACCAAGAGGCTATTTGCCCAACAACAACTGGAGCAACAGTAGCTGACAGGCAGGGTGGAGATGCATTTACATGGGCAGTCCCTCCCAAGGCAGCCACATATGAGATAAATACGGGGTATAGCGCAATTACTAATATACATGCTAGGTTCAAAACTGCAGTAGTAGCAAATAGAAGGACTTATGTTGGCAATGTGTATGAAGGAGGACAAGCATATGGAGATAGAATTCTTTATTCTCCTGTTAATAAATTCGATATATTGCCAGAAACTAATGCATTGCCTCTTGCAATTGGAGATGGTGATGAGATAGTAAAGTTGGCAACCTTTGCTGATAGGCTTTTAAGCTTTAAGAAGCGTACTTTATATATTATAAATATAGGCGGGGGTGCATTATCAGCATTTATTGAATCTGAACATGCCAATATGGGTGTAGAAAATCCATGTCAAGTATGTGATACTGAATACGGGGTAGCATGGGTAAATAAGTTTGGAGTATTTCTTTATGATGGGCAGAAGATAAATGAACTTACAAGAGGTAAATTGCAAGTATCAAATAGTACTAGAGGGCTTGGATTGAATATCGTAGAATCTTTGTCTCCTCTTATTGGGTATCATTCATTAAATAAGTGGATTGTGGTACATGTTTCATCAGAAATATCTGGAGATTATGAGGATGAAGCATGGATATTTGATTTTAAAAATGGATCTTGGACATGGAGTCAGGAATTTACTGCAAATGCTGAGTATAAAACTAATATGGTAAATACTAACGATAATGAATTAATATTTGCTGCTGGCACTAATAGTACAGATACTCCTAATTTCTTTAAACTGCAGGGTACTGGAGTTAGCGATCCAGCTGAGGATAACTTATTCTTACTTACCAAAGATTTTACACTTAATGTGCCAAGTGCTAAGAAGAATTTGCATGGTGTGTATATTACCTATTCTGCAGGTGGTACTTCCCAGATAGAAGCAGATATTATATATAAACATTCAACTGGAGAAGACGTTATAGATTTAATAGAGTCTGGCGGAGGAACAACTTATTATACAGCAGCATTAGGATTTAAAACTACTAGTGGTGAGAAAACAACAATTCAGCTTGTTCCTTCGAGTGGAATTATAAAGAATGCAAATAGCTTTCAACTAAAACTCCATAATAGAGATGTTGCACATGATTCTAGTAATGCATTTAAGCTTTATAATATAACTTTTATCTATAGAGATAGGAGTCCACGCTAATGGGTCTTAGTCAAAGAGAAAGGGCATTAGGGCATCAGAAAGGTGGATTAGTTACTTTAGATGTTGGTACTCCAGGTGCAAGAGAAGGGTCAGATGGCGATATGACATTAAGAAAAGTAGCTAAAGGACTAGTATTATATATTAAAAAAGATAATAAATGGTATGATGTAAATAATCTAAATATAGGCATAGATTCATCTATAATAACTATAAAGTCAACTAGTGCAACTCCAGTGAATAATATAAATGTAGCAGGTATTAATACAATTTTTGTAGATACTGATGACTATGATTATGTTATAGGTGGATTTTCTGGCGGTATAAGAGGGCAGAAATTATATATTACAAAAATTCATGTTGACAATGCTTTAACTTTAGAGCATTTTGAACCAAGTAATAGTCAGGTAATACTTATACCTGATGTAGCTGATTTAACTTTTGAAGCTACAGATTATGGTGGGGCTACACTTATATGCGATGGCAGCAGGTGGTATTGTGCTGGAATAGCGCATCAATATAGTAATGATACATAGGGGATAATTATGGCAAGAGGGCGATATAAATTAAAAAGAGATCTTGCGGCAGAGCAGGGACAGATACAGAGTGCTGCTAAAAAGCGCGGTCTATGGGGCAGTATAGGAGGTACACTACTTGGCGGTCTTGCTATTGCAGTAACTGGAGGCGCTGCAAGTCCAGTTGTAGCTGGCCTTATGGCTGGTGGAGGTAAGTATATTGGAGGGCATTTAGGGAATCTGCTTGCTGGCAAGACTAAAGGAGGCAGACTCAAGGGAGGAAAGTTCTTCCAAGGAGAAAGAGAGGCTCTTGCAAGCCAGATTAAAGAGAATATAGGTGCTCAAGCTGCTAAAGCTGGTCTTACAGCTGGCATGGCGAAGCTACCTGGTGCTGCTTTGAAGTTTGGTAAGGAGGGCTTTTCAGCAACAGTCGGAGGGGCCGCTAGAGGGGCAGAAGAAGTAGAGAAAGCTGCGCCTCTATATACCCC
>Ga0208180_1001706_pt1 | contig 12012 bp, 11 predicted proteins | sample MalvireepMed_s16_FD_184241 | JGI IMG/M metagenome (GOLD analysis project Ga0208180, IMG submission 184241) | Marine viral communities from the Global Malaspina Expedition - Malaspina viral metaG DeepMed_s16 (SPAdes) (version 2) | ecosystem: Environmental > Aquatic > Marine > Oceanic | place...
CCTTTGGAGATTCCTGAAGAATTGAATGATACTTGGAGTATTGATTTCGTAAGCGATGTCCTAGAAAACAAGAGACGTTTTAGGTCTTTTAATGTAATTGATGATTTTAATCGGGAGGCACTACATATTGAAGTAGACTTTTCATTGACTAGTAATCGGGTAGTCTGGGTACTCAATCACCTAATCAACCGACGGGGCAAGCCAAACAGGATCAGGATGGACAATGGCCCTGAATTCATAGCAAACCTTACGGCTGAATGGAGTAAAATGCATGATATTGAATTTAAATACATACAACCGGGAAAACCTACTCAAAATGCTTTTGTAGAACGTTTTAATGGCTCCTATCGCAGAGGTGTCCTAGATAAGTATATCTTTGAAAACATTGATCAGGTAAGGGAGCAAACTCAAATATGGATGGAAGATTACAATAAGTATCGTCCCCATGACTCACTGGGCAAAATAGCACCAGTGCAATACGCAAAACTCCATTCTCTTGGGGCTAGCCCCAAGAGAATGAATAACAATAATTTTAAACCAGTTTTGGAAAATTAAGCAGTTCTAGTCTGGGGAAGCTTACAACAACTTTTCTGATTGTTCCAAACATTGCGCCGATTTTTGGACGTGAAAAAATAAAAGAAACCGAATTTTTAAAGGCGCATTCTTTTTTTTACAGACTTGCCAATAGGAATTACGTTCGACCAGAGCTGAACAAATCGCTGGTTCAAATAGCAACGGAATATGAGAAACGCAATAGCGGAGTCAAAATGATTTACCTTGACGCGAACTTTCCATTCATCAATGGATTTCCTCTTTTACCTCATTTAAGTCACAACGACGGAAAGAAAATTGACGTTTCTCTGATTTACGAAGACCCAAACGGACAATTGACGAACAAAAAACCATCAATAAGCGGATACGGGATTTTTGAAAAACCGACCACAATCGAATATGACCAAAATGCAGATTGCAAACAACGTGGAAATTGGCAATATGATTTCCCAAAATATTTGACGCTAGGGACTATCAACAAAGAAATTGAATTTTCTGAAAAAGGAACTCGTGAATTGGCAAATTTGATTTTACGCCAAAACAGCATCGGGAAATTATTTATTGAACCACACTTAAAAAGCCGACTGAATTTAACAAACGGAAAGGTAAGATTTCATGGTTGTCAAGCTGTTCGACACGATGACCATATTCATTTTCAATTAAAATAAAAAATAAAGATGCACAACCTCGGTATGTATGTAACAAGTCCAAGATTTTAATAATAACCTCTCGAAGTTTCTATATCAAGCGATAATCCAGCTCTACTAAATATCACTCCATATTAATTAAATTACTTCTGTAAAAGTTTGATTTTGAGTTGTTTTTTTCTTTTTTAACGCAACCTTTAGCTGATAATGCATCTTACTTAGAAACTCATCCAAATGCTTATGAAAAAACTACTCTTACTTTTAGTCACTCTAGGATCCTTATGTTCATGTACTAAGGATGATGAGTAAGCTGAAACTATAGCCATGAGAATCAATCATTTTCAGAATACCGGCATTGGTGAAGCTGCTATGTTGACCTTACTGGTGCAAACCGGAGATGCTATAGGAACAGAAACCTGGACCAAATTCTACTCAACTATCGAAGGCTTTGACTACGAACCGGGAAGAGTCTACGATGTAACTTTAAAAACAACACCTATAAACAATCCTCCTGCAGACGGAAGTGCGGTAAGCTACACGCTTTTGGATATTACATCAACTCAAGAAGTTCCTGATGAAACCCTGTTTGATATTGATCTCAAAATAAACGGAGAAAACTTTATAACAAGCGATTCGGGATTACAACTGCTCAATCAAATAGACCTTGATTGTAACGCGCTTTGTGATGAATTAGACACCAGGTTAGTAAATCAAGATTTTGTAGTGGGTACGTTTAAGCGAGGTGCTAACAATGCACTACAGTTGGTAAGTCTTCAATAAAGGTCGTAGTCTGATGCTTTGCACGTTGGTAGTTTAGTTTAGCAATTTAAAGTGTAAATAGTTGTTTTTGAGGTATATTGCAATTGTTGACCATAGCTATAAACTAAAACTATGAACAAAACAGCCAAAGTAATCTTGAATCTGATTTTAATTCCTTTGTTTGTTTATGCAATTTACCTATTTATTGAAATTCCTCAGGTTTATGGAAAACTTGCCTTAGGTATTTTGATTGCCACGCTATCCTTCAACCTGTTCAAAAAGAAGCTGATCGCAATTCCCGTTTATGCTTTGGGGGTTCGTTGGTGCCGGTCTGATCTTATTTTCAGCGTATTCTTTCAATTTGTATACCGAAAGAGAACGAAGCAAATTTGATATTCCAACAGCCGTTAGTTTTGAAAAAACAGATTTCAATACCGCCTTGCTAAAGGCGAAGGAGGCGAATAAACCTCTTTTTATTGATTTTTATACCGGGTGGTGCGCACCCTGTTTGGTCTTTACAAAAAATGTCCTTACAGATCAGGAAGTTGGTGAATTTATGAACGATGCTTTTGTAAATCTAAAATACGATGCCGAAAAAGGTGAGGGGATCAAAATTGCCAAAAAATACAAGGTAACTTCTTATCCCACACTATTGATTATTGATAGCGATGGAAATCTATTAGAGCGCATAGGAGATCAATGGGTGCCGAAAAAAGAGGATATGATCGCGGTATCGAAAAAATACAATAACCAATGAGGTATTTTATTAAAAGCTTGAAGATAAAGTCTTGTCTTAGGCGTATAATCGCATAGGCCATTTTAGGATGAATATGCTTGCAATTATTCCAGGTATACGATAACTTTATAGGAGCTCTTTTAAACGTATTATCCCATGAAAAGCATTACGATATACCGACCTTTTGAGGTATTCAATAAGAATTTCGCCTATGACATTTTTCTGGGAAATACCTACCTGACGACACTGCATAACGGAGAGGAAAAAAGTATCGAAATACCCGATGCCTACCAAACTGCAACGCTGAAAGCAAAGATACAATGGTGTGGAAGTGCAAAATGGGAATTGAAGCACTTGAATGAGAATGAAAAAATTAGAGTTAGTGGAAATAATTTTCTCAATAGTAAACTGCCTTTGTTCGGAGCACTATTTCCTTTAATTGGGCTTGTATTTTTTGACTTAGAAGTAGTTCCGAAAAATGTGGGAATAGGGATATTTATCCTTTTTTTGTTCGGTATAATTGGAACGCTTACAATTGGGCGGAATACATGGTTGAATATAGGAATGGAATAATGCTCAGCTACCAGATCCACATATAAGGGAACCGCATTAAGCAGAAGAAGCAAGCACGAAAATAATAGCATAACTAAGCGCTAAAGAAACTACATCCATCCCCAGCCCTTCTCCTCAGGAAAAGGGAGTTTGCTTATGTTTTTTTGAAAATAAGCGTCTAAATTATTCAATCATCTTGACTAAACAGAGGGCTATTTTTCGGTTCAAAATACACAGTTATACCCTTTTAGAATTATTCTTCTTTGCAGGAATATACTTTAGAAGTGTTCTTTTTCTTCAGCATAGCAAGAAGTCCCCGTTAAAAATTTTCGAAGCCTTGGAGAAAATTTAGGGGACTTCTTGCGGTTTTGCCTAGTAAGGCAAAAATGCCTAAGAAAAAGGCTCTTTTCTTTTGGTTCGTTTTCTTTGGAGAAGCAAACCGACGATAGGAGGTTCACGAGCTCCCGTGAAATAGAAATCACGCGAGTAAAGAAAATGAACAGAACATGCAATAGCAACGTAGATTGCAATGTGATGCTGAAACCTCCCACACACGAGCAACCCTATTACAGTTCATCTCCATTTACCTCTTCAAGCAATTGCGCAAGCTCATCTATCAGTTCCAGCTCTTCAATTGGGATAAGTTGTAGTGCATGCAGCAATACTTGCCGCACGTTGTATTGCGGATCCGGTAGTTCCTGCGCAGTGACCCCTTCGTTTTTTTCTAAGGCGAGGGCCGATACTTTGATCAGGTTGGTTACTAAAAACATCAGGTCACTGTATGTATTTACCCGGTAGGTGCCTTCATAATAGCGTCCGGTTCTTCCGGTTTTGGGCGTCAGGTGCACCAGCTTTTGCGCTTTCAGCTCATTCAGCCGTGTTTGTATGTGTTTCGTTTTCATAGGTGCTTGTTTGAAAAGGTGTATGGTGTCGTTGCTTTAATTCACGGAGTTTCTCCTCCGCCAGTTGACGGGCCGCTTTGATAAACCGGTAGGTAAGCTGTTCCGCTTTGTGGGCATCAGCATCTGAAGTATCCCTTCCTGTTTTCTCGTGCAGGTTATAAGAGGCATGACACAGCTGCGTATAAACCTGATGGGAGCGGAAGGAGCGTTTGGGATAGAGGATTTGGGGCAGATCGCAAAAGTGTTCGCACAGGTGCAACAGGTAAGGAAGCGCAAAGCAGGAAGGTTGGTATTCCCAAAACACATAGATGAGGCCCAGACAGGCCTGCTGCACCGCCTGTTGCAGCAAGAGGTATTTCCCGTAATTGCTTTGAGGGTCTTCACAGTCTACCGCCTTTGTTTCGAAGTAATGGGCGCGTTGCAAACGGGTGTTCCAATGGGTTGCGATACGGGCATACACCTGCGGATGCTGCAGGTCGCTTACCGGAAGCTCCAGCTGCTGGTCTTCCCGATACAGCAGTTTACATTCCCGGAGCACCCGGTTTAAAAAAGTGCTGCCCCAATTGATGCGGCTGTTGGCCTCTCGCAGCGTAAGATGTATCGAAAAGACTTCATAGCGGCCCTGTGTCTTATTCAATAGGCTGTGCTGTATGTGTATAGGGTCGGCTACCTCTTCGTGACTGACCACCAAGAGGCTGAGTACCTCCCGCGTAACCGGTTTTATAGGGATACTCAAGCCGCCCATATACGTTTGGGTACGGCTTGTAGTTACCTGCCGTAGCAAATAGACCGTATGTACCCGACTCAGGGAGCAGAGGAGGGGGATAAGGTCGTGCAGGTCAGAATTTGTGGTAAATGCGGTGTTCATAATCCCGGGTTTTAATGAATTGCCTAAAATCCCTTTGGATTAGGGCTGTAGGGCTCCTATTAAAGAGAAAAAGCCTTACTTTTGAATAGCTTTAGGCAATACAGGTTCGTGTGATGCATTAAAAGTATCACGCTCCCCCTGCGTAACCTACCCGTACGGCTGGTAACCTACCCATCAAGGCTGGTATTTTACCCGTACCGCTACCCGACAGGCTAACAAAAGAATTCTTATTTTTGAGACTATGACCACAACCAAACCCAATCACATCGGTAGAAAGATCGCCCGCATTCGCGAACTGCGCGGGATGAAACAGGAAGCCCTCGCGCACGAACTCGGCATCAGCCAGCAAAGCGTGTCGCATATGGAGCAAAGCGAGAATGTGGAAGAAGAGACACTTAATAAAGTCTCTGAGGCTCTAAAGGTTTCTCCTGAAGCTATCCGTCATTTTAGCGAAGAAGCTGTTTTTAATATCATTAATAACACGTTTCAGGATAATAGTGCAAACAATAACAATTATTTCTGTACCATTGATCCTGTAGAAAAGATTGTTGCTTTATATGAAGAAAAGGAAAAACTCTACGAACGTTTGGTACAGGCTGAAAAGGATAAAGTGAGTTATTTGGAGGAGTTGTTGAAGAAGAACTAGACTGCGTTTTTCATAATGGTTTGATTTTAAGAATAATGCAATATGTTGAACTTTAGGAAAATAAATTTATGTACTTTACAGGATTCTGTAAAACGAATTCCATTAGATTGAATAACTTAGACTTCGAAGTATAAATTAGATTTATCAAAATGAATGAAAGATAAACATACGTACATTGATCTTTTTGCAGGTTGTGGAGGTTTATCGCTTGGATTGAACCTTTCTAAATGGAAAGGATTATTTGCTATCGAAAAAAGCCCCCATGCATTTCAGACTTTAAAACATAATCTGATCGAGAAAATAGATCATTTTAATTGGCCTCAGTGGTTACCCCAAGAAGCGCATGATATCAATGATGTAATTCAAAACTATTCTGACAAATTAAGAAGCCTAGAAGGCGATATAACTTTAATTGCAGGTGGACCACCTTGTCAAGGTTTTTCTACTGCAGGACGCCGAAATGAGAAGGACGAACGAAACACTCTCATTAATTCATATATAGAATTTGTTTCACTTGTAAAGCCAAAACTTGTATTTTTTGAAAATGTAAAAGGCTTTACAATGAAGTTTAGAAATAATCATCAAAAAGGAGTAAAATACTCACAGATTGTCACAGAGAAATTGACGGAGGAGGGATATAATGTTTACGGAAAATTAGTCAATTTTGGTGATTATGGAATTCCGCAGAAGAGGACCCGTTTTATTCTTGTGGGGATTAGAAATGATTTGACTAATTCCAGCATTGAGAAAGCTAAAAGCTTTTTCCAACTCATTGAAAATAATAAGTTTTCTTTTTTGGCTAAAAAGGAACTTTCCATTAAACCTACTATTCAAGAAGCACTTTCTGATTTAATTCAAAAAGATGATACTTTTGAAACACCAGATAGAAAAGGTTTCAAGAGTAGTGGCTACGGCCAGATGGATTCTAATTACCAGCGATTTATAAGAAAGGAAAATGAGGATGTCAAAATCCCTAATAGCCATAGTTTCACTAAACATTCTCAGAAAGTAATTGATCGTTTGAGCTATGTTCAATCTGTTTCAATTGAGTGTAAGAATATATCTGATGATTTGAAAAGGGAAATTGGATTATCTACTCAGGTTCTAATTCCCTTACAGCCAAAAGAACAGTCTCCTACCGTTACTTCGCATCCTGATGATATGATACATTATTCCCAACCTCGAATTTTGACAGTAAGAGAATGTGCTAGGTTACAGAGTTTTCCTGATTGGTTCCATTTTAAGGGGAAGTATACGACTGGAGGTAAACTGAGAAAGTTTGAAGTACCAAGATATACTCAAGTTGGGAATGCAATACCACCCTTATTTAGCGAACAAGCTGGTTTAATTCTAAAGGAACTTATTTAATGGCTAATACTGAAACTTTCAAAATAAGTGCGGCTCTAAAGGATCTTATAGGTAAAGAATTAATAACCGATGAGTTTGTTGCAGTATTTGAATTAGTCAAAAACTCTTTTGATGCTAACGCAACAAAAGTAGAAGTCATTTTCGAAGATAATTACAATCCCGATAACGCTAAAATAATTATTAAGGACGATGGTATAGGAATGAACTATGAAGACATTAAAAATAAATGGTTGTTCGTAGCTTATTCAGCAAAGCGTTTAGGTAAAGAGAACGAAGATTATCGAGATAAAATAAAAACACAAAGAGTTTTTGCGGGAGCAAAGGGGGTTGGGCGATTTTCCTGCGATAGATTAGGAAGAGACCTTAATTTAATTACTATCAAAGATGAACCCAAGGCTATAATTGAAAACCTAGTTGTACATTGGGAGGATTTTGAAAATGCTGATGATGAGGAGTTTGTGGATATTACGGTAACACACAATGAACTTAAGTATACTTCATTTAAAATTAAAAGTGGGACAATTCTTGAAATAACCGGATTGCGTGATAATTGGGACAGAAAAAGAATTTTAGACTTAAAAAAATCATTAGCTAAACTCATTAATCCTAATCAAGGTAATGATAGTGACCGGTTCAGTATTGAGATTGTTGCAAAAGATGAATTAAATCTAGACAATACCCCAACTAAGAATGGAAAACAAAGAGGTGATTTAGAAATAGTAAATGGGTTTGTAAAAAATACTGTTTTTGAAACACTCGAGATTAAAACTACAAACATCCTAGTTGAAGTTTCCGAAGACGGTAAATTCATTGAAACAACCTTACAAGATAGAGGGGACTTAATTTATTATCTGAAAGAAAAGAATCCTTTTGATAAATTAGAAAACATCCGAACATATTTATTCCAATTGAACTTTAAGGCTAAGACAAATTTCCACAGAATTATGGGTATGCGTTCGGTTGACTATGGTTCTGTATTTATGTATAAAAATGGATTTAGAGTATATCCATTCGGAGAACCGGGAGAAGATTTATTATTAATAGATAGAAGAAAAGCACAAGGTTATAATCGTTTTCTAGGAAATAGAGATCTAATTGGTAGAATTGAAATTTCTGGGGAACAGCCTGAATTAAAGGAAACAACAACAAGGGACGGTGGTTTGATAAAAACCGAAACATATTATCAATTTGTCGAATTTTTCTATGATTATGTTCTAAAAAGATTAGAAAATTATGTTGTAAATGTTATTCGTTGGGGTGATGAAAGGGTAAATAAGGAGACTGGAGAGTCAAATGCTGAACTTTGGGCAAAAGACGTAAAAGTCGAAATACTTGAATTAATTACTGGATTTATCAATTCCAAGGATATAATAGACATTCAGTATAATAAAGATTTTCTTGAAATTATTGAATATAAACAGGAGAAGAGTGTAGATAAAATTGTAAAGAATATAACCAAAGTAGCTGCCAATTCTGACAACCCAGAATTGGTTAAAGAGGCAAAAAAGATTGAAAAAGCAGTTAAGGAAATAAAGGCTGATGCTGATAGAGATAAAGAAAGGGTAAAAAAAGAAGAATTATTACGTAAAGAAGCAGAGCAGAAACTTGACGTCATAATAAGCCAAAAAAACTTCTTACAATCTGAAATAAGTGATGATACCAAGAACTTAGAGAGTATATTACATCATATAGGATTAACAACTAACTTTATTAGGAAAGATGTTGAAAATTTAGTAAAAGCTATAAATAATGATGCTTCAAAAGATGACATACAAAGAATTGTAAAACGTATCAGTCAACAAAACGAAAAAATAACGTCTTTCTCTAAATATTTCAAAAAAGTCAATTTCAATATTCATTCGAACAAGCTCAATGCAGATTTAGTTTCATTTATTAATGAGTATCTCACAAATGTTTACAAGCAAAGAGATGATTTGAGAATTAATCGTGAATTGTTAAGCATTGAAATTGATACACCAAAAGGTTTAGAATTCAATATTGTATTTAATCCAATTGATGTTGTTATAGTTTTGGATAATCTTATCAATAATTCATCCAAACACGGTGCATCAAGAATTGAACTAAAATGGAGTAAAGTCAAGAATTTAATTGAGTTTTCATTTAAGGATGATGGCGCGGGCGTAAAAGATAATATTCTTGATAACATATTTGACTTTGGCTTTACCACTTCAAGACGTGGTTCAGGTATTGGATTATATCACGTTAAAGAAATTATCGAAAAATTAAAAGGCTCCATAAGTGTTAATAATAAGCTGGCGAAAGGGGTTGAGTTTATTTTTTCATTTAAAATTAAAGACTAATGAGATTGGATTACAACATACTATGGATAGACAATGACTTGCCTGGCTATATCGAAAGAGGAGAGGTAGCAGACATTGAAGCTTTTTTGATTGAGAGCGGTTTTGAGCCGCATATAGAGAAAGTTTTTGACGAAGCAGAGTTAGATCTATTCATTGATAAGTATGAATATGATTTGATTATTTCAGATTTTAATCTTGAGAATACTACGGGGGGAAAGGTTATTGAGAGAATTAGAAATGAAAAGCAACTTGATACAGAAATTTTGTTTTATACCGCCCAAACAGAAAATAGCGCAGAATTTAATAGCGAAGTTATAAATCTCGCTTTTGTAGAAAGATTGACTTTTCAATTAGGGAGAGACAGGTTAATGGATAAGATTGAAAGGGTGATTAATTTGACTCTTAAAAAGCTCCTTGAACTCAACGCCACGCGAGGTTTAATAACAGCAGCAACGAGTGAATTGGATGTTGAAATTGAAGAAATTGTAATGCAACTAGTTTTGCAACATAAGATAACTGAAGAAGATTTGAAGAGGATAGTTACTAATAAGACTCATACACCATTGCAAAGACGGTTAGAAACTTTTTGGGATAAATACATTGATTTTCATAGTTACTTCCCGAAAATTGATGCGGTTAAAAAATGGGAGATATTAAGAGATTTATTAAAGCCTTTAAAAGGTCAACAAGGAATAAAAAGCTTTCTTGACAGCAACAAGACTTATCAATTACAAGTAATTGATATTCGCAACAAATTTGCCCACGCCAAAGCTATTGAGGACAAAGGGGTATTAAAACTCAAAGGCCAGATGGAGGGAAAAGATTTTGAATTTACAGAGGATAGTTGTATTGAAATCAGGCGGAATTTAATTAATCATAAACGGAATATTGAGGAGTTGAAAAAAATCTTATGAGTATCTAGAATATTATTGACAGTATTTAAAATTTTGTGTAAACAGAATTTCAGTTTTATAGTTGAACACCCTGCTCCCTCCGCTCCCGAAAATCTTTAACTTACGGTGCTCGTAAACTACAAAGCGCGCTACAAAAGACTTCTGATCACGTGTTGAAATGCCGTAAATTTTGCGTGGATAGTTCTATATTTAATGATGATATAACAAGTTGTACTCCATATAGACAAAAACAGCGTGAAAAAAGAAATTTTAATTGTACTCCCACTTATAGCATTTATTTTGGGGTGTTCCGAGAAAATTGATAAGTCCGCAATAAAGCCAGTGCTCATGGAACAATTAAAAAACACGCATTCGGAACAAAATTGGTTTGTGCCAACAAAAATTGCAATTCAGGGACTTTCAGCGGAACAATCAAATTGGAAAGATAGTACGGAGAACCACTCAATTGCGGAATTGGTATCACATCTAAGCTTTTGGAATGGTATGAATTTAAGGGCTTTTAAAGGAGAGGATATGTCTGACTTTGATGTTGATAATAATGCAACGTTTAAAAAATATACAGACCAGGAATGGAGGGAATTAGTGATAAAATTAGACAGTATTCAAACGGAATGGTAAAGATTGACCGAAAATGCCACCGATGAACAGTTGACCGAATGGAACTCCGAAATTCTAAATATGACAGCACATAATGCTTATCATACCGGACAGATAATTTATATACGAAAACGGAATGGTTGGTGGGATAAAAAATAATAAAAGTACGGTATAATCAAGTGGGCGGCTATAAGCGGTAAGCTCAGGGTACCAGCCCCGCTCGATTTTTTTTGACTTATAATGCACGTAAACAACAAGGCTCCGGACTAAGAAGACTTCTCGATACACCGGTCTCGGTCGCAGACCTCGTCCGGCACTCGAAGTGACCTTCCCGATACACCGGTCTCGGTCGCAGACCTCGTCCGGCACTCGAAGTGACCTTCCCGATACACCGGTCTCGGTCGCAGACCTCGTCCGGCACTCGAAGTGACCTTCCCGATACACCGGTCTCACCGCTGGTTTCGACCGTCACGTACTTCTCGACTGCACTTCGGCTGTGCGCAGTGTGGCAGGCTCTCAAGGTTTGCGCGCGATTGTATCGCGTGCACGTAGTACTTCTCATGCTACCTTAAGCACCTACTCCCGCAAGTCTTTGATTTTGGGCGATTGAGTTTATGAGTTCCAAAGCCAAAATCCTAACTCGTAATTGTGGTTCTGTTCTTTTGTCTTGATACAAAAGAACCAAAAGATCAAGGCTTATTTTTACATCCTTGAAAACTACGCAAACGCCTTATCGTGCGGATGGCAAACCGCTGCGCTAAGCCATCCTCCGCTGCCCATCGCTGCGGCGTTTGCTTGTTTTACTACAGATGTAAAAAGTAGGCCGTTTTACCATTCTAATAAAATCCTTCATACCCGAAGGGTTCGTTGTCCTTTTGGTCAGTATAGCGGCGGTGCCCCGTTAAAAGTTGTCCTCATCCCCAGCCCTTCTCCTCAGGAAAAGGGAGTTTGCTTATTTTTTTAAAATAAGCGTCTAAATTATTCAAACATCTTGACTAAACAGAGGGCTATTTCTCGGCTCAGAATACACAGTTAGACTCTTTTAGAATTATTCTTCTTTGCAGGAATATACTTTAGAAGTGTTCTTTTTCTTCAGCATAGCAAGAAGTCCCCGTTAAAAATTTTCGAAGCCTTGGAGAAAATTTAGGGG
>Ga0208180_1001708_pt1 | contig 12001 bp, 10 predicted proteins | sample MalvireepMed_s16_FD_184241 | JGI IMG/M metagenome (GOLD analysis project Ga0208180, IMG submission 184241) | Marine viral communities from the Global Malaspina Expedition - Malaspina viral metaG DeepMed_s16 (SPAdes) (version 2) | ecosystem: Environmental > Aquatic > Marine > Oceanic | place...
GTGTACGACAAACCCATGATCTACTACCCCCTGTCCGTTCTCATGCTGGCGGGCATACGGGACATCCTTGTCATCACAACACCGGAAGACCAGGATGGCTTCAAACGCCTCCTCAATGATGGTGGCCAGTGGGGTATAAGCCTGAGTTATGCTACCCAGCCCAGCCCGGATGGCCTTGCGCAGGCATTCATTATTGGAGAGGACTTTATCGGCACAGACAGCGTATGCCTGGTATTGGGCGACAACATCTATTACGGCCAGGGCCTAAGTAACATGCTGCAAACAGCCGCGAAGCGCGACAAAGGCGCCACAGTGTTCGGTTATCAGGTTACAGACCCGGAGCGCTTCGGCGTGGTGGAGTTTGACGATGATAAGCGGGCAGTCTCCATTGAGGAAAAACCGGCCAACCCCAAATCAGACTACGCAGTTACTGGCCTCTACTTCTATGACAATGATGTAGTAGAAATCGCAAAACAGGTAAAACCCTCAGACCGGGGCGAACTGGAAATCACCAGCATCAATCAGGCGTACCTGGAAAGAGGTGACCTGAAGGTGGAGCTTCTGGGGCGCGGTTTCGCCTGGCTGGATACCGGCACTTTCGACTCCCTGCACGATGCCGCCGGGTTTATCGAAACCCTGGAAAAACGCCAGGGCCTAAAAATCGCCTGCCTGGAAGAAATCGCCTACCGCATGGGTTTCATTGGAGAGGAACAACTGTTGACAGAGGCAGAAAACCTCAAAAAGAACAGTTACGGCGCCTATCTGAAGAAACTGGTCAAATCAGCCAAGTAAGCGAATTATATGAAAATCACCGATACTAAGATTCCAGACGTGAAACTCATTGAGCCGAAAGTCTTTGGCGATGAACGCGGCTTTTTCATGGAAACCTGGAACGAAAAAGCCTTCCGAGAAGCCGGTATCAACGCCACCTTCGTACAGGACAACCACAGCCGTTCGGTAAAAAACACCTTGCGCGGCCTTCATTACCAGATCAAACATCCCCAGGGCAAATTGGTGCGAGTAACTCGGGGCGAGGTGTTCGATGTAGCAGTTGACCTGCGTGCCAACTCACCGACCTTTGGTCAGTGGGTAGGGGAGCGCCTTTCGGAAGATAATAAGCGAATGTTGTGGGTGCCGCCAGAGTTTGCTCATGGTTTTTTGGTGCTCAGTGACAGTGCGGATTTCCTGTATAAAACCACAGACTATTACCACCCCGAGTCCGAGCAGGCCCTACTATGGAACGACCCGGATTTGAAGATTGAGTGGCCTGTTAATGAGTTACCCAACGGCCCGTTGTTATCCAGCAAGGATAAAATAGCCAAAGTCCTGAAAGAGGTGCCATTGTTTTGATGGGGCCTGTGCTTTTTTGGGGCGGCAGTGCTGGTAAATGTATTGTGCAGCAACTTTGTAGCTTGTTATGAGACAGGACACAGTGCTCCATCTGTTTGGCTGGGACGAGAAATTTTTTCCGCCGTTCAGAGGTTTTATTCATCAGCACTTCGCTGATGGTAGGCATCGGTTTGTCGTCTACGGCGACGTGAGTGAGGATGAGGTACCTGCAGCCCCTGATACCATGGTGATGTCGAGTATTCTCAAAAATTTCGTTCGCCTGACAAAGGTTATGAATAAGGCCGACAAGATTATCCTCCACGGCCTGTTTAACAACCATCTTTTTTATCTCTTGATAATTCAACCTTGGCTACTAAAAAAGTGCTATTGGATTATCTGGGGCGGAGATCTTTATATCCACAATGCGCCGGTAAAAGATTGGCGCTGGAAAAAAAATGAATTATTACGCCATTTTATTGTGAAGCGTATTGGACACCTTATTACCTACATAAAAGGTGATTATGAGTTAGCAAGAAAGTGGTATGGCGCGAAGGGTGAGTATCATCACTGTCTGATGTACCCAAGCAATCTTTTTAGAGGGCTAACTTTGCCGCCAAAGAAAGGGCGCACAATCAACATTCTGGTAGGAAATTCTGCTGACCCTACGAATAATCATTTGAAAATATTTGAAAAACTCATTTCATATAAGCAAGATGACATCCAGATAGTTTGTCCGCTCTCTTATGGGCCAACTGATAATGCTGAGCGTATTGCAAAGCTTGGTAAAGAGCTGTTCGGAGATAAGTTTACACCTTTGCTGGATTTTATGCCGTTCAAAAAGTACCTAAACTTGCTCGGCCAAATTGATATTGCTGTATTCGCGCACAGGCGACAGCAGGGAATGGGCAATACGATTAGTTTGCTGGGTCTGGGTAAAAAAGTTTATATGCGGAGCGATATAACGCCTTGGGCAATGCTCTCTGAACTAGATTTAAAAGTATTCGATATTTGCAATCTCGACCTTATGCCACTAGACGATGCTGTTCGGAAAAATAATCAAGTGCGAATCAAAAGTCATTTTTCGGAAGAAGCTCTTTTCGAACAATTGCGAGAAATTTTCGAGGACTGAATTATGGCGTATTTAACTGAAGTCCAGCTAAGTGAAGTTGGGTTCAAGCGGATAGGAAAAAACGTAAGAGTCAGCGATAAAGCCAGCATCTATAATCCGGAATTAATAGAAATTGGGGATAATTCACGCATTGACGATTTCTGTGTGATTTCAGGTAAGTTAGTTGTCGGTAAATTTTGCCACATAACGCCAATGTGCCTGGTGGCGGGCGGTGTGCCGGGGATTTATTTTTCTGACTTTTGTACCTTGGCATATGGAGTGAAGGTATTTGCACAGTCGGATGATTACTCAGGTCTTACATTAACTAACTCTCTGATTCCAAAAGAGTATAAGAATGAAGTTTTCGAGTCGGTCAGCCTTGGTAAGCATGTAATTGTCGGGGCGGGCTCGATTATTTTGCCCGGTGTCGAAGTAGCTGAAGGTTGCGCAATGACTTTGATTAATAAAGGCACACGGCCCTGGGGTATCTATCTTGGGGTCCCGGCACGGCGAGTAGATGAACGAAAACGCGATCTGCTTGAACTTGAAAAACAGTTCCTCTCGGATATTCATAATGATTCCCTTTAACTGCCCCCCCCATACCAATAACGAAGACCAATACGTAATCGCCGCCATGCGCAGCGAAAAAATGTCTGGCGACGGCAAATTCGGTCAGCAGTGCCAGAATTGGTTTGAGCAGAAACTCGGGTGCCAGAAGGCTTTACTAACCCCTTCGTGCACACAAGCACTGGATATGGCTGCAATGCTGCTGGATATTCAGCCGGGCGACGAGATCATTATGCCGAGTTACACTTTCGTCAGCACGGCAAATGCATTTGTGTTGCGTGGTGCCAAGATAGTTTTTGTGGATATTCGACCGGATACCATGAATATTGATGAGAGCCTCATTGAAGCAGCCATTACACCGAAAACCAAAGCCATAGTGCCGGTGCATTACGCAGGTGTAGCCTGCGAGATGGATACAATTATGGGTATCGCCAATCACCATGGATTGTTTGTGATTGAAGATGCGGCCCAGGGTATGATGGCCGCTTATAAGGGTCGGGCGCTGGGCACTTTTGGCCAAATGGCGGCATACAGCTTTCATGAAACAAAAAATTTCACCAGTGGTGGCGAAGGGGGCTTGCTCATCATCAATGACGAGCAATACGTCCAGCGAGCGGAGATCATTCGCGAAAAAGGCACTAATCGCAGCCTGTTTTTCCGTGGCATGGTTGATAAGTATTCTTGGGTAGACATGGGGAGTAGCTATCTGCCCAGCGAGATTCAGGCGGCCTATCTTTGGGGCCAGTTGGAGTGGGCGTATAGAATCACAGAAAACCGTCTGGCGATCTGGAATGAATATTACGTAGCACTGGGTAGTTTGGCCGAACGCGAACTTATTGAGCTACCCACGATTCCAAAGGGTTGCCAGCATAACGGGCATATGTTTTATCTCAAGGTAAAAGACATGGGCGAACGTGCCGACCTGCTTGCCCATTTGAAGGCTGACGATATTCATGCTGTGTTTCATTACATCCCACTGCACAGCGCGCCTGCGGGTTTACGCTTTTCCCGCTTCCACGGTGAAGATGTGTTCACAACAATGGAGAGCGAACGTTTGCTTCGACTGCCAATCTGGTATGGGATGGAAAAGCAGGCCGTTGAGTATATTACAAACAGTGTAGAAAGCTTCTATTCATGAGAATTAGCCAGCAACATTCAAATCGCCAGCCGCATAACTGGCTCATCTATGATATCGGCGACCAAAACCTTCTCAAATACTCCCAACACTACAAAGGGACTTTGTACGACCTCGGCGCGGGCGAATCTCCCTTCAAAGACTTCTTCCTAAAATATGCAGATCAATACATCGCTGTAGATTGGGCGGGGAGTTATCACGATACTAAAGCCGACATAGCCGCTGACCTGAACCTGCCATTACCGATAGAGTCAGAAGTGGCCGATTCCGTAGTGTCGCTTTCAGTGATGGAACACCTGTGTGAACCACAGACCATGTTGAATGAGGCTTTTCGTATCCTAAAGCCCGGTGGAGGAATCGTTTTACAGGTGCCATGGCAATGGTGGATACACGAAGCGCCCTATGACTTTTATCGCTATACGCCTTACGGGCTCAAATATCTTTTTGAAAAGGCAGGTTTCGCCGATGTGGTGGTGGAACCGCAATCCGGGTTCTTCACCATGTGGATTCTGAAAATCAATTATTTCAGCCAACGTTTGATTCGTGGTCCGCGAGTCCTGCGCTGGGCGATTAAAGGGGGGTTAATGCCCTTTTGGTATCTCGGTCAAAAAGCGGCGCCAGTGCTGGATAAGTTAGATAAAAACTGGGAGTTGGAGACGTCGGGCTATTACGTAACGGCTAAAAAGCAGTGACACTCAAGCACCGTACTTTTTCCGCTGTGCGCTGGACCACATCAGTTGCTGTTGTGCGGACTTTATTGCAATTAGCGCAAATGGCAGTGCTGGCGCGTTTGCTGGCACCTGAAGACTATGGTTTGATGGCGATGGTTGCTGTGGTGCTTGGGTTTGCCACAGTGTTTACTGATCTGGGCCTGAACAGTGCCTATGTGCAGCGCCAGGAGGTGACACCAGAACAGCGTTCCAGCCTGTTTTGGCTGAATGTTGCCATGGGTGGAGGGTTGACGCTCTTGGTGTTAACGTGCAGCCCGTTGATTGCCGTATTTTTCGGCGACGCTCGTTTAACCCCGTTGCTGATGCTTGCCTCCATCACCTTTGTTGTCACCGCCCTGGGGCAGCAAGTAAAAATGACGGCTGAGAAAGCTCTGGATTTCCGACCGGTTGCCTTGGTAGAAATAATCGCGGCAGTAGTCGCTTTTGTTGCTGCGGTTGTCGCAGCTTATGCGGGCTGGGGCGTCTATGCCTTGATTTTGGGAGCCATTATGAACGCGGCGGGCGGCACGGTGCTGGCGTGGATGTTCCTGTCCCGCGGTTGGCGCCCGATGTGGCGCTTCCAATGGGCCGAGGTGCGTTCTTTTCTGGGGTTTGGTGGCGCATTGGTGACCAACAACATCGTCAATGAATTTAACCGAAGTATTGACTTGCTACTGGGTGGGCGAATGCTCGCCGCGAGTGCACTTGGCCTTTACAGCCTGCCTCGCCAAATCGTGTTTCAAATACAGGGCCTGGTTAACCCGATTATTACCCGGGTGGGTTTTCCGCTGATCGCACAGGTACAAACTGATATCCCCAAGGTGCGCTCAATTTATCTGAAAACCCTGAACATGACGGCGGCAACAAACGCCCCTTTATATGTTGGCATTGCTTTCTTTGCTCCCGAGGTAGTGAGCATTATGCTGGGCGACAAATGGCTGGCGGCGACCGATCTATTACGCCTACTCGCTATCTGGGGCTTTTTACGTTCAACGGGCAATCCCGTGGGTAGTTTATTACTGGGCATGGGGCGTGCCGATTTGGCGCTGAAATGGAACCTAGCCATGTTATGTCTGGTGTCGCCGGTACTTTGGATGGGTTCCCATTACGGCATTCTTGGGCTTGCATGGTCGCTGCTAGGGTTTACGGTTGTGACGTTCATACCGGGGTGGTACGTGATGGTGCGGCCAATCTGCAACGCCGGGCTGCTGGAGTATTCTGTTGCTGCACTACGCCCGTTACTGATTGCCGTGATGGCCATTGCGCCGGTGTATTTCATAACACTGCCAATGACGAATGTATTTCTGCATATGACCGCTGGCGTGCTTATTTCAGCACCTTTGTATCTGGGGTTAAGCTTCTTACTGAATCGCGAGTGGTTCGTGGCGATGAGGCAATTGGCTTCGCCGAGCCGCACGCCCAAACATAATACAGTTTAAAGCTTGACGCACTGGAAAATTTACATGTTCGCAAAGAATAATGGATTGAGAGAAATAGTGGCGAACACGCTCAAAAAGCAATTATTTTTTCGTCAGTTACAGGCCAGGCATTCCTCCACTCACTCCAGAACCTCGTGCACAAAGACGTAAAAAGTCGAGTACGCACACAGGTAGAGCGACTGAGAATTTTTTGGGAATACCAGTAGGAGAGAAGTGGCTACTGCCCCGGATAATCGCTGCCGCTGTCATTTTTGCAAAAAGGGGGATCGGCATGCGACTGGGCTTAAGTCTGTTTTGACAGATGTTTTGGGTTAAGTGAACTCGAAGAACCCAATAGAGATGCTCGAAGAAATGGAATTCGCCAATTGGGTAAACATCTCGATTATGACTTGAAGTACATTGCTTCCTTTGAGTGATGTCGATTTTCGGCTTTGATGATACTTCTTGCAAAGAACGCTTCATATTGGATACTCCGATGCTAAAGATTCCCAGAGTTAGTGTAGTAATGCCCACATTCAACCGGGCCAAAGAACTTCCCCGAAGCATTCACTCCGTTCTTTCTCAAACCGTACGGAATCTTGAGTTGATTATTGTTGACGACGCTTCAACAGATGATACGGAGAGGGTTGTAGCTAGCTTTGATGACAATCGGATTCGCTATGAAAGGTTGACAAAAAACGTTGGTGGAGCAGAAGCCAGGAATGTAGGAATTTGGATGGCTCGTGCTGATATTGTTGCTTTTCAGGACAGTGACGATGAGTGGACATGTTCTAAACTCGAAAACTCATTGAGTGCACTCGAGATTGATGAAAATGTTGGTGCCACTTTTACTTCATTCATTCAGGTTTGGAGTAATGGCTGTCGGTTAATGCCTGTTGGAAAGTATCAATTTCAGTCAAGTAATGTTTATGAATCTTTACTATGGCAAAATTATGTGGGTACACCTACGCTTGTCGTAAAGAAAAAATACTTGACTGAAATAGAGGGTTTTGACCCTTTAATGCCGCGTTACCAAGACTGGGATTTGTCACTTAGGTTATCGAAAATAACAAAAATAAAGTATCTACAGGAACCCACGCTCCTAGCTTACGTCACTAAAGGTAGCATCACCGGAAATAACGAGGCACATCGAATAGCACTTGAACGGATGTATGAGGTGCACCGTAGTGCCATAAATGAAAATAAAGCGCTCAAGGCCGCCTGGCTACATCGGATTGGTGATGCACAGTTGAGTACTGGTGTTTATAGCGGTCGTAGACTATTGTTTTACGCTCTTAAATGTGAGCCATTTAATACTCGTTATTTGGTGAAATTTTTGTTTTCCTTGACGGGGCGGACAGCTGTTTACAACAATCTAATCAAGCCTTTTAAATCTTGAAACATTGGCGCGATTTCTGACCATAGAAATAAAATTTTTAATTAAAGATGCCGGAAATTTATAAACTTAATACCAATAATTTTGAAGAAAGAAACGTCAGGGTAGCTGAAAAAATTTGGCTTTTCCTACTTCAAGCCTTCTTTGTGCTGATGCTCGTTGTACCCACGAGTCTCCAGACGCCACGCGCCGCGTTTTTGGTATTGATAACAGCGATCGCCGTAGTGCTCGCACTGCGTATATGGCGTGTTCATCGCGATATTATTCTACTTTGGTTGCTTACATCTCTGGTTGGTCTATTTGGTGTTGTTTGGGGTGTGATTAACTCTGCCCCCGGAGCCTTGAAAGTCACGTCAGTTTATCTTGTATGGCCGGTACTTTATCTTCTTTTTATTGGGCTAACCCATGATATACGAGTAGTTAAAGCGATAGAGTCTGCATTACTGGTGGGTATAGCTTTGGCCACTCTAATGGCCATCACAGTCATGCTGGTAGGGCTATGGGGCTATGGTGGTGTCATATACCCGATGCTCGAGTTTCAGGGTGCAGCTTTTGGTAACTATGGCGGCTTCATTGAGTTTCGAACCTATGGACTCACTACGGTGATGTATGGTTTTCCATTTGTTTTGGCTTATATTTTAGTACGACGCGGTGAACTTCGTAATTTTCGAAAATTCGGTATTTATCTGCTTTTATTTGCTATTGTCTTGGCTGCTTTGGGTTCCGGGCGCAGGGTATTCTGGCTTGTGATGTTGCTAACTCCGTTTATCATACTGCCGTTTCTACAACTTTCTTCATGTCGTATAAAGTCTGTGCCACTTATTTCGCTAATTTTTAAATCGGCTGTTCTTGCCGGTCTGACAATAGCCGGCGTTATTGTGACTATTGGGCTTGACCCGGTTGCGTTGGTAAAAGAATTTGTATCTGCGTTCCAGGGTCAGGAGGCGTCCAGTGGGGCCCGTTATTTGCAAGCTGCTTCTCTTTGGGAGGCATTCACCAATGCCCCACTGATTGGTCACGGGCTTGGTAGTACGGTCGATGTCATCCGTTCTCATGAAATGCCTTGGGCTTTCGAATTGTCTTATCTCGCTTTGCTAATGCATGTTGGGCTCATCGGCTTCTTGATATACGCAGGGGCGGTGGTTTGGATTGTTTTAAAGGGTATACAGCTATCACGTAAAGACGCCGAGTTCTCCAAACTATTTGTTCCCTTGGTTACCGCGCTTTGCGCATTCTTAATGATGAACGCAACCAACCCCTACTTGGCAAAATTCGACTACCTCTGGGTAATCTTCCTCCCAGTCGCTCTTATTAACACGTACCTCACCCAACGGCCCAAGAATGATTGACATAGTAACTGTAAACTGGAACGCCGGCCCTCAGTTGAAAGAGTGCCTTGACTCCGTCCTTGCACATGACAAAGGCAAAGTAGCTCGTATTATCGTCGTAGACAATGGCTCTACCGATGGTTCTGCTGACGCGGTAGAAGGCCTTCCCGGCGTGGAGGTCATTCGTACGGGCGATAACCTTGGTTTCGGGGCGGCCTGCAATATTGGTGCCCAGGCTAGCAATGCATCCTTTGTCCTGTTCCTGAATCCCGACACACGACTGGAGGCTGATTCGCTTTCAGTGCCTTTGGCTTTTATGGAGCAACCTGAGAGTGTGAAGGTGGGAAGTTGTGGCATTCAGTTGGTTGATGAGCAAGGTAAGGTAAGCCGTACCTGCGCGAGGTATCCCACCTTGGGGCGTTTGGTTTCATCGGCCTTGGGTTTGGATAAGCTACCGGGGCTGCAGGGCTCAGGTGTACACATGCGAGATTGGGACCATCTAAATTCTTGCCAGGTTGATCATGTAATGGGTGCTTATTACCTGATGCGCCGTGAAGTTTTTGAGCAAGTTGGCGGCTTCGATGAAAGGTTCTTCGTATATTTGGAAGATGTCGACCTTTCAAAAGTGGTAAAAGACACAGGCTTTGATATTTGGTACCTCACCGAAGCCCAAGCCTTCCATGCTGGCGGCGGAACATCTCGCCAGGTCAAGGTTCAGCGACTGTTCTACTCACTACGTAGCCGTTTGTTGTATGCCTTCAAACATTTCCCGCGTTGGCAGGCCTGGACATTGGTTGGCGTAACCAACCTGTTGGAGCCTTTTACACGATCAGTCTGGTGCCTTTTGCGTGGCGATATTGCTGGCATTAGGTACACTTGGGCTGCCTACCGCATGCTTTGGTGTTCCATGGGCCACATTCTCCGGGGCGAGGGGCGGTATAACCCATGAAGGTTTTAGTCCTGTCCCGGTACGGACCGCTTGGCGCGAGCTCTCGCGTGCGTTTTCTCCAGTATTTGCCGTACTTCCGTTCCCAAGGAGTTGAGGTGACGGTGAAACCGCTGCTGTCCGATGCCTATTTGCAGGCGCTATACAATGGCGGCTCCCGCTGGCGTGAAGTGGTTAAAGGCTATATCGGAAGAATTCTGGCACTGCTGGGAGCCCGCCGGTTTGATGTTGTCATCATCGAAAAGGAATTGTTTCCTTTCATGCCTGCCATTGCTGAACGCTTCCTTCGGCTGATAGGCGTGCTCTACGTAGTCGATTACGACGATGCTCTGTTCCACCGATATGACTGCCACTCCAACACTTGGGTAAGGCTGCTACTGGGCAAGAAGATTGACTCCGTAATGCGCCATGCTACAACGGTAATTGCAGGAAACAATTACCTCGCCGAACGTGCCTGCAGCGCCGGTGCAAACAAGGTTGAAATTATTCCTACCGTGGTAGACGCCGAACGCTACCAACCGAAACAGAATACAGGCAGTGATATTCCCATTGTTGGCTGGATTGGCACACCTCAAACCAGCCGCTTCCTGAAGCCGCTTTTAGCGATTTTCGAATCAATCCAGCAGGAATTACCGGTTCGTTTTGTCGCCGTTGGGGCACGTGAGGAAGACTTTTCGGGTACGCCTGTTGAAGTTTGGTCATGGTCGGAAGAAACGGAAGTGGAGTCTGTTCAGCAGTTTGATATCGGCATCATGCCCCTGACAGACTCTCCCTGGGAGCGGGGGAAGTGTGGCTACAAGCTCATTCAGTACATGGCTTGTGGCTTGCCGGTAGTGGCATCGCCGGTGGGCGTAAATTGTGAAATTGTGGTGCCAGAAAAAAATGGGATGCTGGCTAACACAGTCGAAGAGTGGGACGAGGTATTGAGAGGCCTTCTGAGAGCAGACTCTTCAGTTCGTGATGCGATGGGGAGTGCTGGCAGAGCACGTGTTGAGGAGTGGTTTTCACTCGAAGCACAGGCGCCAAGATTCCTTGAGGTGATACGCGAGGCAATGCGCTGATGTGTGGTATCACCGGTTACTGGTGGCCTATAGCACCTGACGCCACCCTGGCTGAGCGTATGGCTGGCTTGATTAAGAGTCGTGGGCCAGATGATGCTGGTGTCTGGACAGCTAGTGATACGGGATTGGCCTTGGCGCATCGTCGTCTTTCCATCCTTGACCTGTCACCGGCAGGGCACCAGCCGATGTGTTCTCCGTGTGGGCGCTACACGCTGGTCTACAACGGCGAAATCTACAATCATGCCGACCTGCGAGCGGAACTGGAAGCCGATGGCGGAGCGTTCGACTGGCAAGGGCACTCAGACACGGAAACCTTACTCGCGGGCTTGCGTCACTGGGGTGTCCCGGAAACCTTGAAACGGCTCAATGGCATGTTTGCCTTTGCACTATGGGACGCATCTGAGCAAACGCTTTTTCTTGCCCGGGATCGCATGGGTGAAAAGCCCCTCTATTATGGTCGTAGCGGTGAAACTTTCCTGTTCGGTTCCGAGCTAAAACCCCTTACAGTGCATCCTGATTGGCGAGGCGAAGTAGACCGAAATGTGCTCGCGCTCTATATGCGTCACAATTGCGTGCCGTCTCCCTGGAGCATTTATCGTGACATCTTCAAGTTGCCCCCTGCCCATTTCGTGACTATTCGTGAAGGGGGGCAGAGCATAGGTGAACCTCAGTGTTACTGGAATCTGGGCAATATCGCTAGCACCAATGCTCATCGGACAGCCCGTGATGGAGAAACTTCTGAGGCTTTGACTGACCAACTGGATGAGCTGCTTCGCGATGCGGTGGGGCGGCGAATGGCAGCTGACGTACCATTGGGCGCGTTCCTTTCCGGCGGGTATGATTCCACAATGGTTGCTGCCCAGATGCAGGCGCAGAGTGTTCGGCCTGTTAAGACGTTCTCCATCGGCTTCCAGGAGGCTAGCCATAACGAAGCTGAACACGCGAGGGTCGTTGCCGAGCATCTGGGCACCGAGCATACCGAGCTCTACGTTACGTCTGATCA
>Ga0208180_1001712_pt1 | contig 11930 bp, 14 predicted proteins | sample MalvireepMed_s16_FD_184241 | JGI IMG/M metagenome (GOLD analysis project Ga0208180, IMG submission 184241) | Marine viral communities from the Global Malaspina Expedition - Malaspina viral metaG DeepMed_s16 (SPAdes) (version 2) | ecosystem: Environmental > Aquatic > Marine > Oceanic | place...
GGAACTTTATATATTGGTCAGGAAAGCGCCAAGGATGGTTTCTTTACCCATCAGGCAACGATAGACGGAAATCATTACATTGAATCGGCTGTGCTGGCAGGACCAGTTTCCTATACGGGAACGGTAACAATAACAGGTAATGTGGTGATAGTGTGAGTACATTAAATGTAAACAATATAACCAAGTATACTGGCGGAGAAGTTGTAGTTAATGATGCTTCAGAGGATGTAGATTTCAGGGTTGAATCAGATGGCAATGCCAATATGCTTACTGTCAATGCTGGAAGTAATTTAGTAGGCATAGCATCCGATCCTGATTTAGGTGTTGGACTTCATATTAAAACTGGAGATAGTGGTCAAAGTAGTCCTGCTGGTGGCTCTGATGAATTAATTATAGAAGGCTCTGCTAATTCAGGAATGTCAATTTTATCTGGTACTTCCAACACTGGAAATATTGTATTCGGAGATAGTGGAGGAAATGGTCAAGGTCTTGTTTATTATAATCATAGTACTGATAATTTAATTTTAGGAGCTGGTGGCACTGATGGTTTAAAAATTAACAGCGCAGGAAGTTTAATACTTCCTCAAAGTGGTCAAGGAATTTATCTTGGTGTTACTGCTGCAACAGCGGCAAACTTGTTGGATGATTACGAGGAAGGAACTTGGACACCAGCATTTGCAAACGCTGGTTCTGCTACTTTTAATACAGATGGTCAGCAAGGTAGTTATACAAAAATTGGAAGATTAGTTACTGTAAGTTTTAATATGAGTATTAGTGGTCTTGGAGGTGGAAGTGGAGATGCAGATGTTACTGGAGTACCTTTTGCAGCATCAAATACACCAACTAATAGTCGTTATGTATCAAATATTTTTGGAGATGATAGCTGGGATACCGATTTATCTTCAGATAATATGACTTCTCAAATTTATGGAGATTATTTAAATACAAGAATTTTTTTACAAAAAAATATTGGAGATAATAAAGCACAAATTCAATTATCTGATATTGGCACTTCAAGACTAACAGTAACAATAACTTATTTTACAGATTCTTAATTTTAACAACAAAGGAGATAAAAAATGGCATTAACTAAAGAGACACAGATTGGTAAAATCGAAGTGGTCGGAAAACACAAGGTAGTTCAAGTAAGAACTGACATTGTAGTTATGGAAGATGGCAAAGAATTATCAAGAAAATATCATAGACATGCTTTAGCTCCAGACGCAGACATATCTAATGAACATTCAGAAGTTCAAGCAGTATGTAATGCAGTTTGGACAGATGAAGTTAAAAATGCTTATGAAACTCATAAAACTGAACACGAAGGATAAGGAATAAACAATGGCAGAAATTCGTGTAAAAGAAACAGGTACAATTAAATTATTCGAGAATGATAACACGAGCAATGTTACCATCGCCTCTCCCGCAAGTCTGGGTGCTGACAGGACAGTCACACTTCCCGATGCGGACGTGACGCTTGTAAGCGGAACGATGTCCACTTTTAATCCTGATGGAGCGGTTACAATTAATGATAGTGGAGCCGATGTAGATTTCAGAGTTGAATCAGATGGTAACACACATATGTTATTTGTTGATGGTGGGAATAATCGGGTTGGGATTTGCGGAAGTGTTGTTCTTCCAACAAGTATTTTAGAAGTGTCACAAGATGTATCTGCTGGTAGTGGAATTAACAGTTTACTTACTATTAGCGCAACTGATGGCGGTGTTAATATGTCAGGTGGAGAAGGACCTGGTATTTTATTTAGAATCCCAGATGATGAAACTAATCCTTCAGTTGGAGCGCAAATAGGAGCATTGAAAGAACATGCAGATGATAGCATTTCAAATACAGCTTTATCTTTTAGTGTTTCTCAAAATGATGAAACTTTAGATGAAGCTATGCATATTGATAGTGAAGGAAGTGTAACTATTAATTCTGGAGTTCTTAAAATAGGCACGTTAACAACTGCGGCTGAAGACCAAGGATTTAACTTTGATTCTACTGGTGCTACTACTATTAGTTGCACTCAAAATACAGCAGTAGCAATTACAACAAATTTAAACGCTAGTGGTATGTTACTTCTTAATGATACTTCTTCAACTGGAGCAACGGCACTTGTTGTAACTGGTGGTGGTGTGATGAGTATTGCCGACCAAACTGGAAGTAGTTATGTAGTAAGTGATAGTCCTAGTACTTCTCAAACAGGAATTTATCTTGACAGTAATAAAATTTATATGAAAAATGGAACAGCTACTACAGCTAATATGAATATACAAACTTTTAGAACAAGGAACGGTCAATAATGGCTATCGTAAATAAATTTGGAACAGCTACATCGGAAACAAACATTGATGGGGTAAAACAGTATAATATTTTTTGTGAAAAAATAGATGATTCAACTAACAAAAGAGTTTTTTCAACTATTTTATATTATCTTGAAAAGGACAAAGATAATGTAGAAACTATTTTTAATGATGTCTACACTAGAACAATAAGTGGCACTCCAGTTTCTGTTGCAACATTAAGAGGACGAAGAAAAAATTTACTTAAAGATAGCGATTGGACAGTTTTGCCTGATTCTCCTTTAAGTGAAAGTAAAAAAGATGAATGGAAAACTTATAGGCAAGAATTAAGAGATGTAACAAATGGAATTGATACTGAAGAAAAAGCAAAAGCAGTTGTATTTCCAACCAAACCAGGAGCATAATAAATGGCATCAGTATTAAAAGTAGATAAACTAGATCCCCAAAGCGGAACGGCTCTGGAGATTGGCACTTCAGGAGATACAGTAACGGTACCTTCTGGAGTCGGCCTTACTTTAACTGATTCTACATTACTTTTACCCACAACAATAACATCTACAACAGAAGTCAAGACAAACAAGATCTCTCCAGCGACAGGAGTAGCTTTTGCTCTGGGAGATTCTGGTGATACCTTCACGGTGCCGTCAGGAGCAACGATTGTAAACTCTGGAACGGCAACGGGATTTGGAATCACGGCCGCTAGTTTTGTACCTAATGACAAACCTCTAGTTATCAATGGAGGTATGGAGGTTTGGCAACGAGGAACTTCAACCGTTACCATGAGTGACGGTTATTATAATGTTGACAGATACAGAGGGGAAGAAACTACTGATGGAACTGCAACTTGGACACAATCAACAAGCGTACCTGATGGTTTCAACTATTCATTACAAGTAGATTGCACAGTAATTGATTCTTCTATTGGAGCGAGCCAGAAGTGTCAAATCCAATATACTGCTGAAGCTCAAGATTGCCAATTAATAAAATTTGGCACAAGTGATGCTGAAACATTAACTCTAGCTTTTTGGGTAAAATCCAATCAGACTGGACAGCATAGTGTGGCATTACAAAAAAGGGATAATACCCAATATTGCCAGCCCAAGACTTATACAGTTTCAGTAGCCGACACTTGGGAGAAAAAAGTTTTAGTTTTTTCTGCTTTAACAACAGCTGGTGCTAACATAGATGTAAATAATGGTTCTGGTTTAGCAATATTCTGGTCATTAGATGCTGGAACTAATCTACAAGGAACTGCTGATGTTTGGGATGAAAGTAGTGAAAGTGCTTTAGCTGTTTCAGGAGATGTTAGTTTTATGAGCAGTACCTCTAATAATTTTTATCTTACAGGCGTTCAACTTGAAGTAGGAACTTACACCTCATCAACCATACCACCTTTCAGGCACGAAACTTACGGGGATAATTTATCAAGGTGTAGAAGATATTGCAATCTACATATGAATACTGACCAAGATGGTGGTCCATTCTTGGGATTATGTTTTGCTTATACTTCTAGTAACTGGCAATCTTCTTTACAATTAAGCCCTCCCATGAGAGCGGTTCCAACTGTCACTTCTGTGTCAGGAACTAACTATTATAGAATTTTTAGTAATGGTGGCACTGTAGAATATGATTCAATATCCTTAAATTCTGCTACTTTAAGTGGAGGTTTTTGTACAGTGGTAGATTTAGCTATGACTGGTGCAAGTGGCGGTACTGCTGGTTATGCTGGTAAAACCAAAGGTAATTCAACTGGAGCTGGAACAATGTTATTAATGGATGCGGAGTTATAAATGTTTGAAAATTGTACAATAAAATATAAAAAGTCTCCAGATACAGGAGAGGTAAATTCAATTTCTGTTCTGTATCCAGAAAATGAAAGTGGAGGAAGATTACATTTATCCGTTCCTTTAGATTCAAACAACAGGCACTACCAAGAAATTCAAGAATGGGTAGCGGAAGGCAACACGATTGAGGAAGCGGACTAATGTCTTTTGGTGCGGGAGCGATTGCCTCATTAGCTTTTGCTGAGACGAGCGAAATACTGACCGTTGTGGAACCTACGGGAGTCTACGCGGAAGTTGCGCTGGGAACGGTAACTGTTCTTGGGCACGCCACTGTGGTACCAACAGGGGTCACGGCTGACGCTGCCGTGGGAGCGCCTACGGTTACAGGAACCGCGCTGGTTACTCCAACAGGGGTGTCAGCGGATGCAGATGTTGGAACGCCTACGGTTACGGGTACTGCCCTTGTGATACCAACGGGAGTTTACTCGACAGCTAACCTAGGAACTGTTACACTGGTATGGACAATTCATCCAACGGGTGTCTCGGCTGATGTCGCACTTGGAACTGTTACGGTTTCAGGAGCAGCGGTGGTCACGCCAACAGGAGTCGCGGCTAATGTTGCAGTGGGAACGCCAATACTGACCATCTGGAACAAGGTGGACGACTCTGCGAGCAACACCTGGACGGTTGTGTCCAAAACATAAGGAGATATAATGGCTGATTCGACGATATTAAATTTGGACCTGCAGACGACTGGCTCTAACGCCGGAACGTGGGGAACAGTCACTAATGAAAACCTGCAGAAAGTAGAAAAGGGAATCAAGGGATACAAGTCCGTGAGCGTCGCCGGAAGCGGCACTACGAGCTTGACGGTTTCGAGTGGAACGTCCGGAACAAGTGATGAGCAAAGCAGGGCCTCACTTAAATTTACTGGAACACTCACGGGAAACAAGGCCGTTGAATGCGAGGCCGTGGAGACATGGTACTTCATTGATGACTCTACCGATCGTGGGAGTGGACCATATTCACTAACCTTCGGTCCGGCTGGAGGAACGCCAGTTACTCTCGTTTCAACTACAGGATCAAAATACATTATTTACACGGACGGAACGACGGCATTTGACGTGCTCGCCGACGCAGGAAACATAAAGGCAGGTGGAACACTGACTAGCGCCGGAAACGTCAGCTTCGATACAGGAACATTTACATTTAATACTTCGGAAGGGGACTATGACGTACGATTTGCGGGCGATTCTGAAACGAACCTTCTTTATATTGATGCCAGCACTGACCGGGTGGGAATTAATACAGCTTCCCCTGGTGTGGATTTGGACGTAGTAGGAACATTCAGGGCATCAGGAAACACGGACATTGATGGCGGAACATTCACCTTTAATACGTCCGAGGCTAGTGTAGATGCGCGTTTTGCCGGTTCGGGCGAAACCAATCTTCTTTTTATTGATGCAAGCGCGGACATGGTGGGAATAAAAATAGCTGCCCCGACAAGCGATCTTCATGTTGCTGGAACGATGAAAGTGACCAGCACGGTTGACCTGGACGGCGGTGCATTTACATGGAATGAGACAGGAGCGGACCTGGATTTAAGGATGGAGTCAGAGAACTTGGAAAACATGCTCGTCTTGGACGGATCGGCGGACAAGATAGGAATCGGTGTTGCCACACCAGAAGATGCTCGGCTGGAAATTAACCAGACCGTCACGGACGGGGCAATTGCGTGTCTCGCCTTGGATCAGGATGACGAGGATCAGGAGTTTATATTTTTTGAGGGAACAAGTGCATCGGATCAAACTAAAAGTATTACTACAGAAACAACTGTCGGTGATTTAACCGGCTATATTCGGGTTAATATAAATGATACTGATTATTGGATGCCTTTCTACGCAACAAGCTAAAGGAGTTTAAATGCCACTTATCAAGATGCCATTTCAACCAGGCGTTGACAAGCAGGTTACGGAATACGGAGCCGAGGGAACTTGGTTCGATTCGGACAACATGCGTTTTCGCTACAGTCTTCCTGAGAAAATTGGGGGATGGGACAAGGTAACTAGTGACGCGCTGTTGGGTGCCACGCGTGGAATCGTCACATGGTTCTCGCTGGACGGCGACCAGTACTCCATTATAGGAACAAACAAGAAACTTTATCTCTTCGCACAGGGGGCGTGGTATGACATCACACCCACTCGCTCTTCAGGAAATGCCATTACCCAGTTTGAAACGACCGCTTCTTCAAGTGATGTAAGCGTGACTGACGCGGCACACGGAGCCATTGAAGGGGATTTTGTAACCATCACTTCAGCGACAGCTCCTACTAGCAGTTCAATAACTGACGGGCAGCTTGAGGGAGAATTTGAAATTCAATCAGTAACTTCAACATCGGTTTATGTTATTACATCCGGAGGAACGGAAGGTGGAACCGGTCGTACAGGAGGATCAGCAACAGCTGCCTATGAAATAAATACTACTCCAGCCACTTCCATTCTAGGATACGGCTTTGGTGCAGGACCATGGGGTGGCGCTTCAGGAGGTCCAGGATGGGGAACATCCCGTTCAACCCTGGCCGCTCCCAACAGCGTTCAACTGGATTCAGGAAAATGGTCACTTGATACATGGGGCGAAGACGCTCTTTGCCAGTATCTTAATGGCAAGCTTTACTACTGGGATACGTCAGGAGGACTCTCGGATCCGATGACAAATATCGCAACCAATACGACAGTTTCAAACGCACCCACCAAGAGTCGTGGAATGCTGGTTTCAGGAACGGATCGTTTCATTGTTCTTTTCGGAACGGAAACGACCATAGGGGACACTTCCACGCAGGATGACATGTTCATTCGGTGGTGCGCGCAGGATGACGTTAATACATGGGAGCCTACCGCAACTAACACGGCTGGCTCACAGCGATTGACGGACGGAAGCAGAATTATTTCCGCCAAACGTTCACGTGGCGCGGTTTTGATTTGGTCCGATACGGCCATGTATCAAATGCAATTGATTGGGGCTCCATTCATTTTCGGATTTTCACAGTTAGGTTCCCATTGCGGAACTGTAGGACTGCATGCAGCCATTGACATTAACGGTGTGGCTTACTGGATGGGCCGTGATTCTTTCTTCAAGTTTGACGGTACCGTGCTTAAAATTCCATGCTCCGTGGAAGACTATGTGTTTACGGACATTGATGAGGCAAATCAGAAGGACACCTTTGCCGCAGCCAACAGTGAATTCAACGAAGTCACGTGGTTTTATCCCACCAACGGATCGTCACAAGTCGATCGTTGCGTGACCTACAACATTAAGGAAGACGTGTGGCAAGTTGGTACTTTAGCTAGAACAAGCTGGGCCGATAAGGGCGTTTATAATTTTCCTTACGCCACGGACTATGCGCCTACGGACACGGCATCTACCATCACAACCATAACTGGACTGACAGCGGGAAGAACTTACATGTACGCGCAGGAAAAAGGAAACAACGCGGACGGCGCGGCGATGACTTCATACGTGGAGTCAGGGGACTTTGTCATTCCGCAGGCAGGGGAACATCTCATGTCGATCAAAAGATTTATCCCGGACTTTAAGAACCTTTCAGGAACGGTTAATGTTTCACTGAAATTTCGTGACTATCCATCATCAACACAGAGAACGACTGGCCCCTACCCAGTGACCACAAGCACAACCAAGGTTGACACGCGTGCGCGCGGACGGCAGGCGTCAATACGAATTGAAAGTTCCGACCTTGACACGGCGTGGAGATTTGGAACTTACAGGGCTGAAATCAGGCCGGACGGAAGAAGATAATGGCACAGATAACTTTACCACGTCTGCCGCAGGCACCGCAGGAATATGACGCGGCCCAAATTAATTCCTTGATCAATACACTGGACTTGTTAATTCAACTTTTAAATACATCATACACTCCGGAACAGTTAAGATCGGAGGACGAGGCGCTGACTTGGTTCATGGCTGACTGATGGGACAGCTGTTTACAAACGCTGTCCAGGTCTTGGGATCAGTCGGGGACAATGATGTTTACACTGTTCCTGACACGAAGACGGCAATCGTGAATGGAGTGAGAAGAACGGAACTGGCGGGAAACACTCCCAGCTACATTATTAAGATAGAGGATGAATCCGCTAACCTGTTTTATCTAACGCCTCCAATTGCTGTTGTGGCGTATTCAACCGCGACCGTGTTTGACAGGCCATTTACGCTGGGGGAAAAGGAGAAGATTGTTGTAAATACCACAGCGGCGGATGAGTTTGATTTCTTTTTCGCCATTTTGGAGAATGATCGAGGCTCAAGAAACCTGTACAGAAATGTCATGACTGACTTGACCACGACGGATTCCACGACACTCTACACGGTTCCGGATGGCAAGACATCCATCCTGAATTCATGGAGGATAACAAACACGAATGCCTTGGCAGCGGCGGCAAGCTACGTCTATGTCACCAACGCCGCAGGCACTGATTTTGTCTGGAACTCAGGAACGATCGCCGGCAACACAACGGTGCAGACAGTGAGCAGACCGCATGTCATGAGGGAAAAAGAGAAGATTAAAATTAAAGCGGGAACGGCCAATTACCTACATTCTGTCGCTTCTTTGCTTGAAATAACAATCACGGAGGTATAATATGGACAATGTAATGTCGGAAGAGATAGACCAACCCAGCATCACGCCGGAGAGTTAAGGATTGATGATGAAGAAAATACTTGATATAAGGAGAAAACATGCCTATAAATGATGACGGAGTAGTGGAATACGTAACCATCAACGGGGAGAAAGTTCCCCAGATCGTGGTACCGGCGGAAGTCACTATTACCAACACACTAACAGGAAAGGAATACGGCTCCGACAAGGAAGCCGAAGACGACATTTCTGACCCTGCAACTGCCACGGCTGTTCAGCACATACGACGTGACGTGAAAGTCCAGGTGGCGATTCATAAAGTACTAAGTGCGATAGCGGGAAAAGTATAATGGGCTGGCTAGACAAGACATTTAAGAACATAGTAAGAGGCGGAAAGGATATGCTCAACAGTCCAGTAGGACTGCTAGCATTGGGAGTCGCGGCGCCATACCTCGCATCATACATGGGTGCCAGTGGAGCAGGCGGCACCTGGATGGCAAACATGGCGGCCAAGAAAGGAATGACTGGCGCTTTGGCGAAAGGGGTTTCATCCCCAATGGTCTCCAACGCGCTTAAGAACGCGGCGCTCAACTACGGAATCGCGAGCCTCACTGGATCTAAGCATCCGGAAAGGTCGGCGATGTGGGCCGGTGCGGCGTCAATGCCGTTCACCTTTATGCAGGGGGCACAGGCGGCGAAACAATACAATCAACTTGCGGGCATAGGGGACAAGAAAAGCTGGTATGATTTCGCTCTTGGCAATGTTTCGGATCCCATTACAACACAAGGACCAAGTACCTTCAAAGATATACTAAGCGCACCACAAACTGCCCCACAATATGATCAAAGTTGGGCAGCAGAATTTGCAGGTCCTACAGGTTACACTGATATACCAGGCACCAGCGAAATTCTTGGAACTAGAGAGATTCCAGGAGTTATAGACACTCAAAGCTGGGGTGACGCAGGAATTAACATGGATTACTTCACGCGTACACCAGCGCCAGGCATGGTAGATCAACTGGCGGCCAATCCAGGACTCGCAGGTCTGGCACCAATGCTTGGAATGGAAAACGTCAACGTCATGGCGTCCCTCGTTCCGCAAATCGCCGGACTTTACGGCGGACGAATGAGCGAAGAGGAGCTGTGGGAAGCGGCGAAGGAAAGAAGAATCAGGTCATGGGCACAGCGTTTCGGAATACCATACGAGGAAGCGAAGGAAATATGGAAGCATGGATGGAGGAACCCCTACTATCAAACCAAGACGCCGGCGCAATACCCGCAGTTTGGAAGGGCTTCTGGGGGATACATAGACGACTACACCGCAGGCGGAAAGGCCGTGGGGCCCGGAACCGGGACATCCGATTCCATACAGCCAGTGGCACTCTCGAACGGAGAGTTCGTATTCACCGAAAAAGCAACGAACAATTTTCCAGGAGGGCCTGACGGACTTTATTCACTGATGAACCGACTCGACCCTGATTCGGAAACAGCACAGGAGGCAAGAGCATAATGGGATTTGGAGCACCACCCAATACGGGAACCTATCCGGTAGACGAGGATTATGAGTTTAATCTAACAAACATGACCCCTGAGATGGAGGCGAAATTCCTCTGGCTCATGGATCAGGCTGCCGGAATAGCGGGAAAAGACCAGGGTGATATCCCCACGCAGGAAGTTGCAGGATTCACGCAGGACCAAAAGGACGCCTTTAAACTGGCAAGGTCAGGAATAGGGAAGTGGCAAGGTTACATGGACAAATTCGCGGACACTCAATTCGATCCGCAATCCTACAAACAATACCTTGATCCCTATCAGGACTACGTAACCCAGGGAATATCGGAACAGTATGACAAGGCAATTGACCAAGCCAACATGGGCGCCGCAGGAAAAGGTGCCTTTGGCGGATCACGGCAGGGAATTATGAACGCTGAATTACTCGGAGGAAAGGCGCTCGGCATTGGCCAGTCCCTTTCAGAAGGATTCGGCACGGCAATGGGTTTAGCGAGGGGGGACTTCGAAAACCAGATGCAACGGTACGGCACAGCCGCGGGAATGACACAGCAACTAGGACAGGGGGACGTCGCGTCCCTCATGGGCGCTGGGTCAGTTCAGCAGCAAAATCTGCAGCAGCAACTGGACGCCAAATACAAGGCGGGTCTTGCCAACAGATACGATGAGCAGAACCGTTTCTCCTGGATGTCAGACATCTTCAGGGGTGTACCGTCCGGTCAAATGGCATCAACCTATGGAACCTCCCCAATGACAAATCCACTGTCACAGGCGCTAGGCGCAGGAATTTTTGGAGCAGGAGTCGCACAGGGTTGGCAGAACACATAGGGGGATAGATGACAACATACCTCAGACCTCTTTTCAAAGTTGGCTATGAAGCCATGAAGGCGGCGGCAAGAAACAGATCAAAATGGCCCGGCGGAGCACGAGACCTCGTGGGAACACGTCAGTTGCTGGGACTTCCCACAAAGGACGTTACATTCGCCAAAAGAGGATGGCAGACCTATCTCGGACTGGAGGGCCTTGGGCAGTTAAGCGATGAAGCCCTTCCCATTGAATCCGTGCAGGAGGACACAAGCGCACAGATAATTCCAATAGAGGGAAAAGGAAGCGGATTTCCTGGAGGCTTTGAGGAAAAAATAGAAGAAACAGAAATTATCAACAAGAACAACGACGATGACGTGGTCATCACGGACGGAAGCGAAGGAAACGCGGCGGCGACAGGGGTCGCGACGGTCGCGGCAACCAATAACCCTGACGCCAACAGCGTAGAGAATGACAGCGTGATCCGCGTCAACGCGTACAAGGACATCATAAGGCAGTTCATTGGAAGCGGGGATAAAGGGGAGCGAATGCAGAAGAGCGCCCTTCTCATGCAGATAGGTGGAATGCTGATGGCAGGAAAGTCAGACGATCCAGGAATGCGAGGCTTCGTGGACATCGTGGGACAGACAGCGGTTCAGGCGGCACCAATGCTTTTTGAGATGGGTGTCGAGAAAGGAAAATCAGAGCGCGAAATAGGACAGGCTGCGCTGCAGCTTTACATGTCACAAATGGATGATAACAAGCGTACAGGCGACTTCGTCGCGGTATGGGACAATGTCTATGACATGAAGGACGGAGCGGTACAGTATGACAAGTTCAGTGGCGCACCAATCATCAAGAACCGGCACCTCGTGAGCCAGTTC
>Ga0208180_1001719_pt1 | contig 11899 bp, 11 predicted proteins | sample MalvireepMed_s16_FD_184241 | JGI IMG/M metagenome (GOLD analysis project Ga0208180, IMG submission 184241) | Marine viral communities from the Global Malaspina Expedition - Malaspina viral metaG DeepMed_s16 (SPAdes) (version 2) | ecosystem: Environmental > Aquatic > Marine > Oceanic | place...
CGATGATGTACTACATGGCACTAATAGAAGGCCTGTCGCCTGTTCCGGATAGCGATGAGCAGGTACGCAGGCAAGTCGAGCAGTGGCGACAAACAGCAGGTATTGGCGCTTTATACGATTATTTGGCTGACGTCGATCCTCAGAGCCATCAACGGTTAGCGCCTGCTGATACGCAGCGAATCACGCGAGCCGTCGAGGTATATAAACAAACCAGTGTTCCAATAAGCGACTGGCAACATCAACCCAAACAAGCATTGGCCCATAATCCTAACCAGCAGTGGCATGTCTTATCCGTGCTACCGGAGCGTTCCTGGTTACATGAGCGCATTCATCAACGTTTAGATATTATGTGGCAAGAAGGCTTAGTGGATGAGGTGATCGGTTTACTTGAGCGTTATCCGCTAACGCCAAACATGCCTGCTATGCGCTGCGTGGGCTATCGTCAGGTGCTTGAATATTTGGTGCATATCGACCATCCAGTCTTTGAGCGCGCGCATTTAGATAAGTCGCTGTTTTATGAGGCTTTTGCTAATAGTACAGATGACAAGGTTAAGGTGTCTAATAACTCTGCAAAACCGATGCAGTCTCAGCAGCAGCATCTCGCTTGTGAAGCGATGCAAAATAAGGCATTATATGCTACCAGACAGCTGGCTAAGCGCCAGTACACTTGGCTGCGTAAGTTGTCCAAAGGCTTAGCGGTAGCAAATCAGTCCGCTATAGCGCCTGCACAAATTGATACAAGCATTACTGATACGCAACACAATATAGTCATAAGCTCATTTACTTCTATCGAGCAAGTGAGAGATTATTTAGGGTAGCCGCTACAGTACATTTATATAGCATCGCTATTTTGTATAAATAGATTAGTACAAATAGAATTTAGCTAAAGAGTAGTATGATTGAATCGTTTTTATAACATTACGCAAGAAATGATGTGTAAGAAACGATTATATTAAATAACGATAAACGACAATAGAGCAGAGTGTTAACTGTTATAATTTAGACTGATTTTTCTTAGTATAAAATCACAGTACATTACAATAAAATAATAACTATTAGGAGAATTTTTATGTCAAAAGGACAGACTCTACAAGATCCATTTTTGAACTCATTGCGCAAAGACCGTATTCCAGTGTCCATTTTTCTAGTGAATGGCATTAAGCTACAAGGCCAGATTGAGTCTTTTGACCAATATGTGGTGTTATTAAAAAATACCGTTAGCCAAATGGTCTATAAGCATGCCATATCGACAGTAGTACCAGCGCGAAACCCTCGTAGCAGTACAGCGTCATCTTCTAGTAGCAGCGCACAATCCTCAGGCTCGGCTAGTGGCTACCAAGGCGGTTTTGACCGTGGTAATCAAGCGGGCGGTATGAGTAGTGGCTACGAAGAGCGCGGCTTCCCTGCAAATCGTAGCGGCTTTAATCGTAGCGGTTTTGGACAAGATCGCGGTTTTGAGCGCGGCGGCTTTGGCCAAGACTCTAATCGTAGCGGCTTTGGAGCAAGCTCTGATCGAACGGGCTTTGGTCAGGATCGCGGCTTTGAAAACCCAGGCGAGAATACCGGCCTAAATGATACGCCAAAAGAGGACTTTAACGATAGCGACAATCATTAATCGCCATTATTCTTTCAAGTTTCCTAGGTCAGTTGGTATGGCCGATAGTTTCATGAAGCTGTTGTAGTAAATGAAGACCTACTCACGCAGTGGGTCTTTTTTGTATTTGCTCAACACATTATTGATCCCATTTAGAGCGCGGTTACTAAAGTAGTCGATAATATAGTAAAATAGGCCATCAAATAATCAATAATGAGTTATATATGAATAGCGGTAAAAGTCATCTCACTCATGAGCAGTTTATAGCGACTGCTATTGAAGCTATCGACACAGAAAAAACCGCCTTAGCGCTACTAACCGAGCAAATAGACGATCGGTTTGCTCAGGCTTGCGATATTATTTTGGCCTGCCAAGGACGCTTAGTGGTCACTGGCATGGGTAAGTCAGGACTGATCGGTCGCAAAATAGCCGCAACCTTTGCTTCTACGGGCACGCCGGCATTTTTTATGCATCCAGGAGAGGCCGGACATGGCGACCTAGGAATGCTAGTGCGCGGTGATGTGTTATTGGCCATCTCCAACTCGGGTGAGTCTGATGAGATCAAAACCCTACTCCCTGTCGTCAAGCGCCTTGGCATACCGCTCATTAGCATCAGCCGCGACAAGCGGGGGATGTTGCCTCGAGCGGCTGATGTCGTATTGACCTTAGGTCAGTCGCAAGAGGCGTGCCCGCTTAATTTAGCGCCAACCTCGAGTACGACCGCAACGCTCGCTTTGGGCGATGCATTAGCAGTAGCTTTAGTGCATGCGCGTAATTTCACTTCAGAGGATTTTGCGCTATCGCATCCTGCCGGTGCCCTTGGGCGTCAGCTATTAACGCGGGTTGAGGATCTGATGCACACCAGTAGTGAAAACCTGCCTTTAGTCAATCAGCAGGCGGTTCTCAACGAAGCGCTGTTTACCATGACTAATGGTCGTTTAGGTATGACGGTAGTCGTCGATGATAAAGATAAAGTAGTTGGGGTGTTTACCGATGGCGACTTACGCCGAGTACTTGAAAAAGGCATCGATTTGGCCACGCCGATGCGCGAGATTATGACTACAAATCCGCGTCACGTCAGTAAAACCATGCGCGCCTCTGATGCCTTAAGTGTGATGAATGAAAATGCGATCAGTCAGCTATTGGTAATGGATGAACAAGGTCATCTAGATGCTATTATTACCGTTCATGACTTATTGCAAGCAGGGGTAAAATAACCCCCTCTCACTGAGCATAAAGTATAGATAAAAACTAATAATAAGAGGTAGCCTATGCAAGATTTAATCGAAAAAGCCGGTAAAGTTAAAATGCTAGTGTTAGATGTCGATGGTATTTTGTCCAATGGGCAGATTATTTATGATGCAAACGGGGTTGAAACCAAAGCTTTTTCGGTACAAGATGGCGTAGGTATCAAGGCATTAGCACGTTATGGTATTTTGACCGCGATTATCACCGGTCGTCGTAGTCCTATGGTAGACAAACGCGCCAAAGAGATAGGTATCGATTATGTAGTGCAAGGCCGAGATGATAAAGTTGTGGCGCTAAAAGAGCTGATGACTATGGTGGATAAAGCTGCTGATATCACCACAGCAGACTGCGCCTACATGGGGGATGACTTGCCAGATATAAAGGCGATGCAAACAGTCGGGTTTGCGGCCACAGTACCTAATGCCCACTCTGAAGTTATCAATCGCAGTGATATGGTCACTACGCGCGCGGGCGGTTACGGTGCGGTGCGTGAGATGTGTGACCTTATTTTGAAAGGTCACGGGCATTACGAAGCGTACATTGCAGGCTATACCTTAGAGGGTAGTGCTCCCCACTGTCCAGAGTCATCAGTAGGATAAATTATAGTGAATACTCGTGTCTTAATCATCTTGGCCCTAATCATCGCTGGTATCGCAGGATGGTTTTTTCAGCAGCAAGCAGAAGTAACGCCGCCAGTGAGTGTGGGTTCCTCAGAAGTGGACTACGAAGCTACTGATATTAAGGCAGTACAGACTAATGAGCAAGGCGAAACAGAGTATGAGCTTAACGCTGAATCGCTAAGGCATGATCCTAATACTAATCAGGACATAATGTCCGGTATTACTATGAACTGGGAGCCATCAGCTAAGCAGCTGTACCGTATTGAGTCAGGAACAGCAACGGTCAATCAAGAAACCGGTGAGCTACACCTGTACGGCGGCTTTAGTTTAGCTAGCCAAGATCAGCAAAAAACCACCAAAAATGGTGAGAAAATAGCGCCTATAACCGTGACAGGTGAAGCATTAAAAGGCAATACCCAATCAAAGCAAGTCTATAGTGAGCAGCCCGTACAAGTCGTCCAAGGCGCCAATCGCTTTGAAGCGGCTAGCATGACAGCCAATCTAGAAACGGGCGAGTATGAGTTTGAGCAAGTGGCCGTAATGTTTACTCCTGCTGAGCGTCAGGATAAGGCGCTTTTTTAACTCAGTATATTTAATTTTAAAGCGCTTTAACTATGAGTTGTGAACTATAAATTGTGAACTGTAAGTTGTTAACTATAAACTACCTTTCATTATAAAAATTTTAAAGTATAAAAAGTTCAAAGTATAAAACCGTTATTGAATAATCACGACTACTGCTGCTTTTCATACCTACCATAAAAAGAGTATCCAAACATGAAATCAAGTCTTTTGCCTATAGTTCGTGCGCTAGCGCCCAAGCTATCAGCAGCATCTCATATAAGCGCCCTTCCAGTAGTTATGCTGCTAGCTCTGCCTATCTATAGCCATGCGCTACCTTCTGATGCCAATCAGCCTATCAAGCTGCTTGCCGATCGTGCCACGTATAGCGAGAGTACTGGCGTAACGAGCTATTCAGGAACAGTGGTTATTACCCAAGGCACGCTCAAATTAACAGCGGATAATATTACGGTCAATCTCTCAGAGCAGCGCAGCATCCAATCAGCTGTGGCAACCGGTCGACCGGCGACGATGCAGCAAGTGGTGACCGCCGAAAAAGGTTTAGCAAAAGGCCGCGCTAATAAAATTGATTATAATGCGGCCACTGGCATCATGACTTTGACCGGCAATGCAAAATTAACGCAAAACGGTGCAAGCTTTGCAGGTAATGTGATTCGTTATAGTCTCAAAGCAGGGGATGTCGAGGCGACAGCGGGCGGTAATCAGCGCGTAGAATTGATCTTCCCGCCTAATAATAATACCAATCAGACGGGCATACGTTAGTTTACAGCCATTATTAAAACAGCCACTACTAAAATAACCACTACTTAAGACAAGTAGCGCATTATATTACGCCGGTAGCCTAATTATCGTTTTAAATTGACGCGTCTAGATAAGCGCTAAAGTGTATAAGACTTAAATAGAGCATGAGTAAGTTATGATAGACAATAATGAGAGCAGCACCTCATCAGCAGTGAGCCCTGCAGCGCCAGTACCCCTACGCTTATCGATGCAGAACTTAGGCAAGCGCTACGGTAAGCGCTGGGTCGTCAAAGACGTGTCGTTCTCTGTTGAACAAGGACAAGTGGTTGGCCTGTTAGGTCCAAATGGCGCGGGTAAGACCACTAGTTTTTATATGGTAGTTGGCCTCGTCAATATGGATAAAGGCCGCGTTAGCCTAGGAAAAATGGATCTATCTAAATATGCCATGCATGAGCGGGCGCGGGCAGGGATAGGCTATCTGCCGCAAGAGGCTTCCATCTTTCGTAAGCTGTCTATCGAAGATAATATACTAGCTATTTTGCAAACGCGCAGCGAGCTGTCTGCAAATGAGCAGCGCCAAGAGCTTGAAAAACTGATCGCTGAGTTCCATCTAGAGCATGTCCGTAGCTCTTTGGGCATGAGCGTCTCAGGGGGCGAGCGGCGCCGCTGCGAGATTGCTCGAGCTTTGGCTGCAGATCCAAAGTTTGTGCTATTAGATGAGCCGTTCGCTGGCGTTGATCCTATATCCGTGGGTGATATCAAAGAGGTGATACTCACCTTAAAAAATCGCGGTATTGGCGTGCTGATTACTGACCATAATGTTCGTGAGACGCTAGCGATTTGCGAAAAGGCGTATATTGTCTCAGAAGGCGCTATCATCGCTGAGGGCACTTCTCGTGAAGTGCTAGAGAACGAGTTGGTTAAGTCCGTCTATTTGGGTAAAGACTTTCAGGTTTAAAGTTTATTCCTGTTGATGAACTAGTATTTTATTTGTCATATCTTTCTTTTATGACGACTTTATTTTAATCGTTTATTAAACGACGTCAATTAGGTAGCCAAGTGGTCTTGGCTATCATCTCCTATCCTTTATTTTTACTACCTCCTTCTTTAATACACTATATCTTCTTTTATTCCTAGACTTTTGAGCTTATATTCGTTTGAGCTCATAATTCACTTAAGGTGCATATACTATGGCAAAAAATAAAAGCAGCTACGTCTGCCAAAATTGTGGCGCTCACTTTGGTAAGTGGGCGGGGCAGTGCAGCGACTGCGGCGAATGGAATACCTTAGTCGAAGCGCCAGATGTTAGTATGCCGCATCATAATAAAAGCTCAGCTAAGTCGGCATCTAGCCGTGTTACGCCGCGTGCTAGCAGCGCCCCTGCAGGGAACTATTCGGGAACGCATAGCGCAGTGATGCCGCTAAATGCAGTGAGCGTCACTTTAGATACCCGCCTGCCAACTGGCATCAGTGAGTTCGACCGCGTATTAGGCGGCGGCTTAGTAGCAGGCTCGGTTGTGCTTATCGGCGGAGACCCTGGTATCGGTAAATCCACTATCTTGCTACAGACAGCGACCAATATGGCAAGAGCGGACTCATTAGCGGGTAGCGCGCTATATGTCACCGGTGAGGAGTCATTAGCGCAAGTTGCTATGCGCGCCAAGCGTTTAGAATTACCAGCAGACAGACTGCGAGTCTTGGCTGAGACTAATGTAGAGACCATTTGCGCCGCGTTGACTCAAGAGCAGCCCGCTATTGCCATTATTGACTCTATTCAGACGATCTACACTGATGCTATCAATTCAGCTCCTGGCGGTGTCAGTCAAATTCGTGAGTCAGCAGCGATCTTGACTCGTTATGCCAAGCAGACGGGGACTGCGCTGTTTTTAGTGGGTCATGTGACCAAGGAAGGTACCTTAGCAGGCCCTAGAGTGCTTGAGCACATGGTGGATACGGTACTGTATTTCGAGGGTCAGTCTGACTCGCGCTTTCGCATGATTCGCGCCGTCAAAAACCGTTTTGGTGCGGTGAATGAGTTAGGCATTTTTGGTATGACGGATATGGGGCTCAAGGAAGTCGCTAACCCATCAGCGATATTTTTAAGCCGTTATGATAAGCCCGTGGCAGGGTCGGTGGTCATGGTGAGCCGAGAGGGCACACGGCCACTATTAGTAGAGGTGCAAGCCTTAGTTGATGACTCACAAGGGCAGCCAAGGCGTATGGCACTAGGGCTTGATTATCAAAGAATGTCTATGCTGCTTGCGGTGATGCACCGGCATGGCGGTATCCATACGAGTGGGCAAGATGTCTACGTCAACGTCGTGGGCGGCGTAAAGGTGATTGAGACCGGCTCTGATCTAGCAGTGCTGCTCGCTTGTGCCTCTAGTATAAAGGAAAAACCGCTACCTTCGTCATTAGCGGTATTCGGTGAGGTTGGGTTGTCAGGTGAGATACGTCCTGTGCCGAACGGACAAGAGCGCCTAAAAGAAGCGATGAAGCATGGCTTTAAGCATGCCATCATCCCTAAGTCCAATGCACCCGCTGCCAACTCAGCTCAGTTTAAGGGCATCAATGTCATAGCCGTAGAGCGTCTTGACGATGCTATTGAAAGCGCCTTTGAGATAGACTTTTAGCTATTAATTGCTGTATCCGTTTATTATGCGCAACAAAAAGAGCGCCTAGTTCGTTAAACTAGGCGCTCTTTTTAGCTTAATAAAGCTATCCGCTGCAATAATAACAGCTAATCAAGATTAGGGACCAGCAACGCGTTCGATTGAGACGTTACCGACGCCTTTACTGGTGATGCCCAACTGCTTAGCTGCACCGTAAGATAAGTCTAAGACTCGCTTACCATGGAAAGGGCCACGATCATTGACTTTTACTACCACGCTTTTACCATTGTTTTTGTTGGTCACCTTTACATAGCAGTTCAGTGGTAGTGAGCGGTGAGCAGCGGTTAGGGCGTTCATATCGAAGGTTTCACCGCTGGCTGTTTTACGACCATGAAACTTACGACCGTACCATGATGCCAGACCCGTTTGCTTAAATTTGCCTACAGAATTGGAAGCCACAGCGGTCAAACGCTCTAGCACATCTTCGTCATTACTCGCCTGCGAGCTGTCGGCAGCTAGTAACGGGCTGTTTAATGCCAGTGAAGTTGGCTTGCGGGCTGATTTGACTAGGCTTGATGCACCATCGTGCTGGCGAGTTAACTCACCTAACACGCGATCAATATGGGAGGCGTTATCTTGAGATATTGCAGACAGCGCAGGACTCGTCTCTGCTGCTTGAGCATTAGAGATAACAGCAGAACCAGTAAATAGAACCACTGACATTGTCAGTAAACCAGATAGACGCTTATTCATATATACCTCTTTGACTTGTACTCTAAAACTTGAGCGCAGAAATATTAAATCATAATAACTTATGCCGATTACCAGTAGACCGTGAACCGGCTTTAATCGCGCTGGCTGTTTAGAGTGATACTACTATGTATGCTAGTACTAGCAGATAAAAGCCATTATTTTTAAAGTAGGGTAAGTTTATCTTTATATAAACAATTCAATAACAAATAACATAATCAATGTCGGACTATACTTGCAAGTTATGGCTTCACTATATACTTATGAAAAGTTGCTTAGCAGCTCTGTATAAGTTATGTACCATATTACGATTTAAACAGGTTATCGTAATTGAACCGTAATGACAAGTAAAAAACCTTGCAATGTTATACAAATTACAGCTCTAGTTAAGTTTAGCTAATTAAAGCAACCTTTTTATAAAGTTACTCTGTTCTCAACTGGTTTATATCTAGCGTCTATATAAGGACAAGGGACATAAAAATAAAGCTATTAAAGCACTGTAACTATAACTAAGACATTAACTAAGACGTTGAATAAAAAGCGCTAGGCGGCTCTATGCGTATGGATAGACATTAGCAAACCGAAGCCGGCCATCAAAGTGACAATTGCCGTACCCCCATAGCTGATAAAGGGTAGCGGAACACCAACTACAGGCAGGATACCGCCGACCATGCCTACATTGACAAATATATAGACGAAGAATGACATGGCGATAGCCCCTGCCAATAGCCGACTGTAATTGTCTGGATGAGTAAAAGTGATGAATAGAGCACGGCTTAATAAACAGGCATAAATAAACATCAATAACATGACGCCGACTAAGCCAAACTCTTCTGAGAATGCCGCGATAATAAAATCTGTATGACCCTCAGGCAAAAAATGCAGGTGCGATTGCGTGCCGTCTAAGTAGCCTTTACCTGTTATACCACCAGAGCCAATAGCGGTCTTCGACTGTATAATATTCCAGCCCGCGCCTTGAGCATCTGCGTCTGGATTAAGCAAAGTCAAAACTCGCGTGCGCTGATAATCATGTAATAAAAAATACCAAGCAAAGGTCACAAGCGGTATTGATAGTGCGACAGCGCCAGCGATCATCCACCATGATAGACCCGCCAAAAATAACACAAAAATACCACTAGCTGCGACCAACAGCGACGTCCCCAAATCAGGCTCTTTGGCGATTAATAGAACAGGGATCATAATAAGCGCTAGTGTACCGACGATGCTCGTCCACGATGGCGGTAGCTCACGTCTAGAGAGAAACCAAGCGCACATCATCGGCATGCCAAGCTTCATAAATTCAGAAGGTTGTACGCTACCAAAGCCTGGTAAGTTGATCCAGCGCTGCGCCCCCATACGCACCTCGCCAATGAGCTCGACTAGTACTAATAAAAACAGCCCTAATACATAAAATATAGGTGTAAAGCTACGGTATATAGTTGGCGGTATCTGCGCCATAGTAAACATCACGGCAAAGGCTACCACGTAACTAACCATTTGACGCATGACCATACTTACGTTCTGAGTCGATGCGCTATATAAAATCGTCAGGCCGATACAGCACAACGCTAGCAGCAGTAAGGTGAGCCAAGGATCAATGTGGATGCGCTGCCAAATGTTAGGCTCATGACGCTGGCCGAGGTGATGGCTTTGACGTGAAAAACGATATTGCAAATTAGAGGACATAGATAGAGTCGATACTAAAGAGAGAAGGTCAATGAGACGTTACGGATAACGCTAAACTATAAAGAGGGCGCAAAAACACATGATTGTAAATGATTATAAAAAGTCACGTGATTATAAAGATTATGATAATAAATGTTAAAAGCGAAGCTATTGCTTATTATGATAGACGATATTTTAGCCTGCTTACTCAAAATTTGATAGTATCCATAGATTATACTACAGCTATAGACTCAATACTCTTTGTGAGTGCTTGCAAGCGATATTGACTTGATCATCTAGCGATAGGCACTGTGTCTTAATAAATTCGATAAATATCTAGTGGTAATAATTGCATATGATAAACACAAAAAATATGGCAGCGCTTAGCAAGCTGACGTTATTAACGCTGGCGTGCACGACTAGTATCTATACGAATGCTGCTATCTTAAATGATAGTAGCGAGCGCCGTATTCAAGTACGTCAGGGCAGTAGTACGACTACTGGTCAGGTTTATATCTCCCCTGCCAATACCAGTGTCATCAGAGGCGACAGTATGCAAGGACTGATTGCCCAAAAAAACCGGCAGTACAATTTCGATGCCAAGCTCTCTATCGAAGAGAATCAGCGGGTTATCACGCCTAGCCGCTCACCGCGTTATAACACCTCTTATAACACAGCTTATAATACTCAGTACGGCAGTCCGAATAACAACCACGACAGCTACTATGGTGATAGGAGTGCGGACTTCAATACTTGGTTAAACAGTAATCGCTTCCGCGCGCAGCAAGTCGCTGACTATCAGCGTTATCTCAGCTCACAGTTAGAGACACGAAACGTACCTCCGATGGAGCAGTTACTGACTACCGCTCGCAGCTGGGATCGCTGTGGTTATGAGCCTTTTCAGTTGCCGCCGCGGGAGCTTTGGTCAAATATGGTACCGACGCTAAGCTTATATAGTCAGCTAAAAAACCAAGGCGTGCTGCCTGCTAGTACCGAGATTCGTTCTGTCTATCGCAGTCCTAGCCTCAACTCCTGTGCAGGCGGTGCCAGAAATAGCAAGCACATGACGGCGAGCGCGATAGATGTTTGGGTGCCTGAATATGACGGAAATCTGTGGCAGCTGAGCCGTATGCAAGATAGCTTATGTCAGTTTTGGCAATATCAAGGTCAAGCTATGGACTTTGGTTTAGGATTATATTCGACAGGAGCGGTACATTTAGACTCGCAAGGTTACCGCAAATGGGGCTTTGGTAACACCAGTAGTAGCTCTTCTTGCCGCTACTAGTGATATATTCTAAATAATTGTTTACTCTTTAGACCTATAGGTCATTTAATAATGTTTAATAAAAGCCTATAGTATGTTTTAATGCCTAGACTGTTTTTGCAGAGAGGATAAGTTATTCCTCTGCTGTCATTGGGTAGTACTATCAAATATCAGAGCTTACTATAAAATATTTTATTTTAAGGTTGAAGCGCTTAAAAAGGCTAAAAAAGCAAAGGGTATAACAGTGTCAGATAAACAATTGCCTCGAGCAGCGAACCGCTATTCAGCTCAAAATAATCCGGTAGGGCTCACTAAAAAATACTCAAGCTTTTTGGCTCTAACAGTCAGTACAGGATTGTTCTTTATCTCTGCTTGTACTTCTGAGAAGGCGAATTCGCCTATAGCAGATGAGCCAGCCGTAGTAAGAGAGCAAGTCCAGTCTGATATCGAAGATAAAATTGTGAACTCATACGCCCGTGTTGCTGCTAAAAAACCGGATCTATGCCCAAAGCTCGTTCAAAAAGAGGTAGATAATACTGTAATCGAACGCAAAGCTGAGGTTATGGTAAATAACAGCTGTGATTACTTCTTATATCCTAAAGTAGGCGAACACATAGCGGTCAGTCTTAATAACGATCAGATAGAAGCGTTATTGGTTACCCCAAAGATTTACAACTTTGCCAATGGCGACTACGAAGTGCTGTCTTACGACAAGCACGTGATACGCCTGTCTTATGATGGCGCAGGCTACAAGCCTGAGCACTTTAGTTATGACGTGACGATAGCCATTACAGAATAAGCTGTCTTGTTAATAAAAAATCAGCAC
>Ga0208180_1001721_pt1 | contig 11897 bp, 13 predicted proteins | sample MalvireepMed_s16_FD_184241 | JGI IMG/M metagenome (GOLD analysis project Ga0208180, IMG submission 184241) | Marine viral communities from the Global Malaspina Expedition - Malaspina viral metaG DeepMed_s16 (SPAdes) (version 2) | ecosystem: Environmental > Aquatic > Marine > Oceanic | place...
GGTCTGAGTGGTGGCTCAGCCGATGGATTCCTTATCGGCGTTTGAAGGTGCGGGGTGGGGCCATGTCTCCCACAGTCTGTACGCAACGGTCAGAAGCGGACCTGGTCCCTCCACCCCGACAAGTCTCCTTCTTAAGACCTGCCGGGAAACCATACAAGCGGGCCTTGCCCGCGAAAGGGTGGCATCAGCCACCCGGCGGGATACCAGAGACGTTGTTTGTGCTGCCGTTAGGAAGTCGCTCTGGGATCCTGCCGGAAGCTTCGCTCCCTTTCGCGGGCAGGGCCCGCTCCTACAATCTCGCGGAAGGTCAGGTTAAGGCGGGCTTCCCGCACTCGGCGCCGGCGGGGCAGGGCGTGCTCGAAGTGGGTCTGCACCTCCGGTGACATGATCAGCAGGCTGTCGTGTTCCAGCGCGATCACCCGGCTCTGGCGGCCGCTGCCGTAGGGTCGGAAGGCGAAGTCGCGGGCGGCGCCGAGATTATAGGAGAGCACCCAGGGGTGGGCGCCCAGCTCCGGCTCGTTGTCGCGGTGCCAGCCCATGCTGTCGTCACCGTCGCGGTAGAGGTTGGCCAGGGCCCCGTTGGGGGTGCGGCCGGTGAGTTCGGTGACCCGCCGCCGCAGCGCGTCGAGCGCCGGCGGCCAGCCCCGGCCCTCATGGGTCAGCCCCGAATACCGATAAGAGATACCCTGGTCTGCCACCCAGCAGGTCAGCCTGGGCACCGGATGCTCCCGGCCGAACACCCGCACCCGGGGCCGGTCCCAGGGCAATTGGTTACAAAGCGTGTGAAAGAGAGCGGTCGCCGCGTCACCGAGAATGCCCGGAATCAGCCACAGGCGCGCCTCATGCCCCAGGTCGATGGGCGCGGTGCGCTGGTTCAGCCGTGTTATCGTGGAGTTGACAGTCATCATGCGCTGCTCTATCTAAGCCGGGTTGATACCTGACGCCGGCCATCTTGTTCGCGAGGAGCTTAGCATGCTGCACGTTTACGACATCGAAAAAGGAGTGCTCCGCGAAAGGGACGTGGCCGAGTTGACCCCCGGCACCTCGGACGCGGCCAGCTGGATCGATCTGGTCGACGCGTCCGACGAGGAACGTGAGCAGCTGCAGCACCTGTTTCGCCAGAACCTGCCCGAATCCGACGACGTGGAGGAGATCGAGGCCTCGGCCCGCTTCTTCCACGACGAATACGGCCTGCATGTGCACTCGCTGTTCGTCTACCAGGCCGAAGGCCGCCACCGCACCTCGACCGTGGCGTTCGTGCTGCAGCCGGGCCGGCTGCTCACCTTCCGCGATTCACGGCTGCCGGATTTCCGCCTCATGCGCCTGCGTGTGCGCCGCGGCTGGGTACAGGCCCAGGCGCCGCTGGACATTCTGCTCAGCATTCTCGAGCAGAAAGTGGAAAACATGGCGGACAGCCTGGAGGACATCCACCGCAACCTGGAGGAAGTCAGCTACCTGGTGCTGGAAGACGAAGAGGCGGAGCTGGAAGACGGCATTGAAAAGCTGGCCCACCTGGAGGACAGCAACGGCAAGATCCGGCTCTGCCTGATGGACACCCAGCGCTCGATCTCCTTTATCCAGCGCTACGTGCGCACCGACAAGGACCGCCGCCGCACCTGCTCGGAAATCCAGCACGACCTGGACACCCTGATGTCCCACGCCACCTTCCTGTTCGAGAAGATCAACTTCCTGATGGACTCCACCCAGGGCTTCATCAACATCGAACAGAACCAGATCATCAAGATCTTCTCCATCGCCGCGGTGGTGTTCCTGCCGCCCACCATGATCGCCAGCATCTACGGCATGAACTTCGACGTCATGCCCGAACTGCAATGGGCGTTCGGCTACCCGGCGGTACTCGGCCTGATGATCCTCTCCGGCATCGCCCCGTACTGGTACTTCAAACGCAAGGGATGGCTCTGAAAAGCAGTTGATAGTTGATAATTGACAGTTGATAGCTGCGCGGTCGAGCTCGTCGGCACATCAAAGGCCGTGCCCGCGCCCTAAGCTCGCGGGCACGGCCTTTCCGTTTATAAAAAACCGGCATCGCGTCTTTTAGCTATCAACTATCAACTGTCCATTATCAACTGCTTTACACTGCCCATTTCCCGCTGGTGTGGCTGACGCGGCCTTCGTCGCGGAGTTTGATCAGGTGGGCTTCCAGGGAGAGGCAGGCGACGCCGTGCAGGAAGGCGGGGACGTCTTCGTAGACCCGGGTGACCAGTTCCTGGACGGTGATCGGGTCCGAGTCCAGCGCTTCCACGACCTTGCGTTCGCGGTCGCGGCGGTGGGCTAGGGTTTTGTCGACGATGGCCATGGGGTCGTCGATCACGTCGCCGTGGCCCGGCGCCATCAGGTCGATGCGGTAGTCGCGCAGCAGGGCCAGGGAGTCCATATAGGCCGCCATGGAGCCGGACGGCGGGGCGATCACCACGGTGGAGCCTTGAATCAGGTGGTCGCCGGTGAACAGCAGGTTCTGGTCCACCATCAGATAACACAGGTGATTGCCGACATGCCCGGGCGTGGCGATCACTTCCAGTTCGGTGCCGCCGCAATCCACCCGTTCGCCGTGACGCAGGCGCCGTTCCGGGGCCCAGGTTTCGTCCTGCAGGCCGTCGTCGGGCACGTCGGGGCCGAGCAGGCGCGCGCCGCTGGCCTCGGCCAGTTCGCGGGCGCCGGGGGAGTGGTCGCGGTGGGTATGGGTGACCAGAATCTGTTCAATCGGGCGGCCGATCTTTTCCGCCGCGTGCAGCAGCGCCTGGGTGTGTTCGTGGTCCACCGGGCCCGGGTCGATGACCGTGAGCGCGCGGTCACCGACCAGATAGGAGTTGGTGCCGGGCCCGGTCATCATTCCCGGGTTGCGGCCGAGTACCCGCCAGGCGTTGGGTGCGATTGGGGTAGGGTGGCCAGGAATGAGCGCTGCCATTATCTCTCCTACAGCCGTTGCTGTGCTTCGAGGAGCCGGCATTGTGACCATTTAGTCGGCGATTGCCTAGTGGTCCATGCCACGGCCCGGTGATCAGCGGTCGTAGGCTTCCACCCGCAACACCCGGGCGCGCCAGCGTTGGGCCTGGATTTCCCGGTCGGGGCGGGGCACGGAAAGATTGAGCGGGTAGCGTCCGCCGGCGGGGATGTGCATGGACAGCGTCATGCGCTCGCCGTACAACACCTCGCAGGCTTTGGCCGGCGGGCAGCTGAGCGCTTCCGCCATGATTTCGGTGCGCGCCACCGCGTTCTCGCCGCGATTGATGATTTCACCGCGCAGGCGATAGGTGGTTTCGGTTTCGTGCACGCTGGAGATGCTGGTCTCCACGGTCTCCGGGTCGGTGGGCACACGGCGTTCCTGGTCGGTGAGCAGCATGGCGCCGAGGAAAATGGAGCCGGCCAGCGCGACGCCGGCGAGGACCAGGTAAAAAGGCTTGCGGCCCGCTTGCCAGCTGCCCCAAAGCAGCACGACAACGGCGACGGTCACGGTTAACACCAACAAAAAGCGCATCGGACTGGATCACTCCCCGGTTCGGTTGAGGTTACGATAGCATCTCGCCAAGGGGCCCATAGTATAAAGCCTGTTTCTTCTCTCGACGGTGTTCTTATAATCGGGTCTGCATCTTGTAAAGGAGAACCGCATGTTGATCGTGGTATCGCCGGCCAAAACGCTGGATTACGACTCGCCGCTGCCGTCGCTGCGCGCCACCCAGCCGCGCCTTCTGGAACACAGCGCCGAACTGGTGGAGCGTGCCCGCAAGCTGTCACCGGCGGATCTGGCCAGCCTGATGAAGGTCAGCGACAAGATCGCCCACCTGAACGTGGAACGGTTCGCGCAATGGTCGCGCCCCTTTGATAAACACAACGCCCGGCCCGCATTGTTCGCGTTCAAGGGCGATGTGTACACCGGCCTCGACGTGAGCCGCTTCGACGGCGACGATTTGAAAGCCGCGCAAAGCCGCCTGCGCATCCTCAGCGGCCTGTACGGCGTGCTGCGCCCCCTGGATCTGATGCAGCCCTACCGGCTGGAAATGGGCACCCGCCTGGACAATGAGCGCGGCAAGGATCTCTACCAGTTCTGGGGCGACATTATCACCGCACAGCTGAAAAAAGACATGAAGGCGGCCGGCACCGAGGTGCTGGTGAATCTGGCGTCCAATGAGTACTTCAAATCGGTGCGCACCGAGCAGCTGCCCGGGCCGGTGATCGAACCGGTGTTTCAGGACGAGAAGAACGGCAAATACAAGGTGATCAGTTTCTACGCCAAGAAGGCGCGCGGGCTGATGGCCGCCTGGATTCTGCAGGAAGGGATTGAAACGCCGGCGCAATTGAACAAGTTCCGGGTCGCCGGCTACCGCTACGACAAGGCGGCTTCCACCGACACCAAGCCGGTGTTCCGGCGCGCGGAAGGGGCCGCCTGAGCCCCTCCCTTGGCCGCCGGAGGGTTACAACCAGTCGGACTCGAAGTCGTCCGGCTTGACCACCATCACGTCACAGCCGGCACGGGTAAGAAGCCCTTCGGCGGTGGCGCCCAGCAGCAGCCGCTCCACCGGGTTGCGGCGCACCGTGCCCACCACCAGGCAGTCGCTGCCCTGTTCCTCGCAGTAGCCCGCCAGGGTCCGTGATACCGGCCCTTCCAGCAGGGTGGCGCGGTCCTTGGGCAGGGCGTGGCGCTCGGCGAACGCGTCCAGCGCTTTCTGATGGTAATCGCGAATGTTGGCGGCGCTGGCGGCGTATTCCGGCAGGGCTTCGCCGGCCACCAGCAGCAGGGTTTCGTCCGGGTGCTCCAGAACATGCACCGCCTCCAGCTCGCCGTGCATCTGCTCGCACCAATAACCGGCGGCGCCGATCACCCGGTCGTCCAGACCGCCTTCATACTGTTCCGGCTCCACCGCCGCGGTGAACCGGGGCGTGTCGTTCCAGGGGTCGGAATGCACGCACAGCACCGCGCCGGGGGCATGGCGAATCAGCAGCCAGTCGCGGGGCGTGAACAAATGGCGGCGCAGCCGGCCTTCCTCGCTGGTGTGCACCACGCTGAGCACCGGGCGGCAGTCGCGGACCGTGTCCCGCAGCGCCTGTTCGCTGTCCCGGGAGGAGACGATGCGCTTGTCCACCTGGTGGTCGCCGCACAGCGCGTCGATGCGTTTGTCCCAGGCCTTTCGAATCTGTTTCTCCGCCGCCTGCCGCCGTTCCTCGTCCAGGCCCACCGCCCGGCGCATCGCCGCCGAGTCGCTGTTGACCATCACCGTCAACGGCAGGCCGGCGGCGCGCGCCAGCTTCAGGCCCTTGGTCAGCGCCGGCTGCGGCGCTTTCAGATCGCGGTCGAGAAAAACCAGAATACCGTTACCGTCCATAGCATTGCTCATGATCAGGCCTCCACACCCAGGCGGCCGCTGCCGCACAGCGTCTCGCGGTCGAGAATTTCCACTTCACGGCCGTCGACCCACAGGGTTTTCTGTTGCTGAAAACGGGTAAAAATCCGGCTCACGGTTTCCACCGCCAGCCCCAGATAGTTGGCGATGTCGTAGCGCGACATGGGCAGGCGGAAACGCTTGGCGCTCAGGCCACGGCGTTGTTGCCGGGCCGCCAGGGACAGCAGCAGCGACGCCACCCGGTCGTCCGCGCTCTTTTTGCTGAGCAGCATATGAAGCTCGCGGTCGGCGCGGATCTCGTTGCTCATCAGCCCGAAAAAGTGGTGCTGAAGAGACGGGATGCGCTGGGACAGGTCTTCAAGCCGGTGAAAGGGGATCTCGCAAACGGTGGCGGTTTCCAGCGCCTTGGCGTTGCTCAGATGGCGGGCGGTGCTGATACCGTCCATGCCGACGATCTCGCCGGGCAGATAGAAGCCGGTCACCTGTTCGTCGCCGTCGTCGGACACCGCGTAGGTCTTGAGGGCGCCGGAGCGCACCGCGTAGACCGCGTGGAAGTCGTCGGCGGCGCGGAACAGGTGCTCGCCGCGCTTCAGCGGGCGGCCGCGTTGCATGATGCGATCGAGCTCTTCCAGCTGATCCGGCGCGACGGCCAGCGGCAGGCAGATCGGGCTCAGGCTGCATTGGTTGCAGGATACACTGCGTGTCATGATCCCCCCTTCGGGCGGGCTACGTAGCAAGGAAGCGGCTTGGTTCATTATAGGGCCTATAAAATTTATTAGATAATCCGGCTGAAGCGCTCGCCGGCCGTCGGGTCCCGGTGATTATCGAAGGGCATCACCAACGCCCGGGCGACCAGACGCCCCGCGTCCGTGATCACCAGGGCGCTGTCCTGCATGGCGATCAGCCCCTGCTTTTCGAACACCGCCAGTTGCGGCAGGACGTCGTTGAAGTAATCGACGAAATCGACCCCCCACACCTGCCGGAACTCGGCCAGATCCAGGCGCAGCTGGCAGAGAAAGCCGATGATCACCCAGCGCCGCAGGCGGTCGTCGCGGTTAAGCAGATAGCCGCGCTCCAGGGGCCAGTCGCCTTTGGTGACGCTGTCCTGCCAGTCCTCGATGCGTTTCGGCGCCTGTGCGTACAGGTCGTGCAGATCGCTGATCGCGCTCACCCCGAAGCCGATCAGATCGGCATCGCCGTGCAGGGTGTAGCCCTGAAAGTTGCGGTGCAGGGTGCCTCGCGGCGGGCGCGGGCCAGGTCGTCGTCGGGCAGGGCGAAGTGGTCCATGCCGATCAGTTCGTAGCCCGCCTCCTGCAGCATGCCGCCGGCGCGCACCAGCATCGCCAGCTTCTCTTCCGGGCTGGGCAGGGTGCGCTCCGGTATCTGGCGCTGGATTTTGAAGCGCGCCGGCAGGTGGGCGTAGTTGTACAGGGAGATGCGCTCCGGCCGCAGCGCGATCAACTGCTCCAGCGAATGGGCCAGGCTGGTTTCACTCTGCCAGGGCAGGCCGTAGATCAGGTCCGCGTTGATGGAATGAAAATCGAAGGCCCGTGCGTCCTCGAACGCCCGGCGGATCATCGCCACCGGCTGTACCCGGTTCACCGCTTGCTGCACCCGCGGGTCGAGGTCCTGCACCCCCAGGCTCAGGCGGTTGAAGCCCAGCCCGCGCAGCAGCCCCAGCCGCGCGCGGTCGACCGTGCGCGGATCGATTTCGATGGCGTAGTCGCCCCGGTCGTCCTCGAGAAGATGAAAATAGCGCGCCAGCTCGTACACCAGCTCGGTGATTTGCGCGTCGCTCAGAAACGTCGGCGTGCCACCGCCCCAATGCATCTGGACCACCGGCCTTTGCCGGTCGATCAGCGCCGCCTTCTGCCGGATCTCGGTTTTCAGATGGGCGATGTAGGGCAGGGCGCGCTCGCGGTTGGCGGTGATCACCCGGTTACAGGCGCAGTAGTAGCAAACCGACGCGCAGAACGGAATATGGCAATACAGGGACAGATTGCGGTGGGCGCGGTTGCCCGCCGCCACGGAGCGCTGAACGTCGCCGAGGCTCACTTCTTCATGGAACCGGGTGGCCGCCGGGTAGGAGGTGTAGCGGGCGCCGGGGCCGCCGTATTGGCGAATCAGGTCCGGGTTCCAGACGGTCATGGGGGCTGCTCCAAACGTAGACCGGGGTATGGTCTCAGTGTTGCCGCCCGCCAATATTGATATGGATCAACGCCCGGCGTGATTCAGGCCAGGCCGCAGAACACCGCCCAGCGGTGCAGCGACCCCGGCGCCAGCCCCTGGGCCAGGAACACCGCCCCCAGCAGCAGGCCCAGGGCGGCGGCCACCCGGCGCCCACCGGCCCCGTGGAACCGGCGCATCTGGCCGCCCAGCACCCCGCCGGCGGCCACCGGGGCCAGGGTCAGCGCCCCGAAGACCGTCATCACCAGCAGCCCGCCGACCACGCTGGCGCTGCTGGCCGCGAGCAGCAGCGCGGAATAGACCAGACCACAGGGCAGAAAGCCCCACAGCGCGCCCAGCATCAACGCCTTGGCGGGGCGATCCACCGGCAACAGGCGCCGCACCAGCGGCTGCAATCGGCGCCAGACCACGGCGCCGGGCCGTTCCAGCCGACGCAGCAGCCCGCCGCCGGTGAGAAAGTGGATCGACAGCAGCAGCATCAGGGCGCCGGAAAACAGCGCCGGCCAGGCCGGGCCCTGCCACGGCACGACGCGCAGCAGCCCGTTACCCAGCCCGCCGGCCACCGCACCCAACGCCGCGTAGCCGCCGATGCGCCCGACGCCGAACAGCAGCTGCCAGCCCCACAGACGCAGGCCCTCACGCCGGGCGGCGGGCACCGTGAAGGTGAGGGCGGTGCCGATGCCGCCGCACATACCCACGCAGTGTGCGGCGCCGGCCACCGCCAGCAGCGCGGCGGCGCTCAGTTGCGGCAGCATCAGTTCAATCACGGTCGCGGTCCTCGAACACCACGCGCCAGGCCTGGTGCTCCAGATCCTCGAACTGGCCCCGGTTGATGGCCCAGAACAGCGCCCACAGCGCCAGGCCCAGGAACAGCAAGGCGAGCGGGATCAGGAGGATGATGATTGCCATCGGGCGATCCTCGATGCGTTGACGGTGACCAGCAGCGAGCTGGCCGACATGCCCAGCGCGGCGGCCCAGGGCGGCACCAACCCGGCCACCGCCAGCGGCACGGCGGTCAGGTTGTAGGCCAGCGCCCAGGTCAGGTTCTGACGGATGCCGCGGCGCACGCGGCGGGCCAGGGCCGGCAGCGCGGCCAACGGCGCCAGGCCCGGCTTGAGCAGATAGAGACCGGCGGCTTTACGGGCCAGGGCGCTGGCGTCCGCCGTGGCCACCGACACCGAGGCCGCCAGCAGGGCGGGGGCGTCATTGATGCCGTCGCCGACCATCATCTGCGGGCCTTCCTCGGCGGCCAGCCGTTCCAGCCAGGCCTTTTTTTGCTCCGGGGTCTGGCGGGCGCGCCAGTCGTCCAGGCCCAGGGTGTCGGCCAGCGTGGCCACGGCGCCTTCGCCGTCGCCGCTGGCCAGGCGCAGGCGCCATCCTTGCGCGCCCAGGGCGCGGGTCACCGCCGCCGCTTCCGGGCGCGGTTCGTCGCTGAGCCACAGGCGCAGGCGTGGCTGCTCGTTTTCATACAGAAGCAGGCGGGTGGCGCCCCGGGTGGCCGCGTTGCCGGCGTCGTCGAAGGGGTCCGGGCCGATGCGCCAGAGTACGCCGAGGCGGCGCCCCCGGGCGCCCTGATGCAGGACCTCCGCATCCGCCAGCGCCGGGTCGTCGGGGTAGGCGTCAAAGGCGCGCGCCAGCGGGTGGGGGTGGTGGCGTTCCAGGGCGGCGGCGATCGACAGCAACACCGCCTCGCTGTGGCCGCCGTCGCCGAGAGGTTGATGCCGGATCACCCGGAAGTGACCGCTGGTGAGCGTGCCGGTCTTGTCGAAGAACACGCCGCGCAGGCCGGTGACGGCCAGCAGCTGCCCCGGGGACGCCACCAGAACGCCGTGGCGCAGCGCCGCGCCCAGCCCGCCGGAAACGCTGAGCGGCACCGCCAGGGCCAGCGCGCAGGGGCAGGTTACCACCAGCACCGCCAGCGCGTGCTCGAACGCCCGCGCCGGCCCGGCGGCCCAGTGCAGGCCGAAGGTGAGCGCCGCCAGGGCCAGCACCGCCACCGTGAACAGCGGCGCCACCCGGCGCCAGTCCCGCACCATCGGGGGCGGCTCGGACCGGGCCCGGGCGACCTGGTCGGCGATCCGGGCCACCAGGCTGTCGCCCACCGGCCCGGCGGCGCGCACCAGCAGCGTGCCCTCCAACAGACGCCCGCCCGCCTGGACGGCGTCGCCGGGGCCACGGCGGCGGGGCAGCGGTTCGCCGGTGAGCGCGGCCTGCGCCACCTGCCCCTGGCCTTCCACCACCACCGCGTCCACCGGCAGCACTTCCCCCTGGCCGAGCCGCAGCAGGTCGCCGGCCACCACCCGCCGGCTCGTCACCCACTGCTCGTCGCCGTCCGTGCTTCGACGCACCAGCAGGGGCAGGGCGTCCTTGAGCTGCTGCCAGGCGGCGCCGACCCGGTGGCGCTGGCGTTGCTCCAACCAGCGGCTCAGCAACAGGAAGAACACGAACATGGCGGCGGAATCGAAATACACGTGCTCGCCGCCCAGCGCCATGTTCACCACCGAACCGCCCCAGGCCAGCGACAACGCCAGTGCCACCGGCAGGTCCATGCCCGGGCTGCCGGCGCGCAGGCCGCGCCAGGCGCCCTGAAAGAACGGCCAGCCGGCGTAGAACACCACCGGCGTGGCGATCAGCAGGCCCACCAGCCGGAACAGCCACCGATAGACCTGGTCGCCGTCGTCGAACGCGCCGATGTAGAGGGCGGCGGAGTACATCATCGCCTGCATGGCGCCGATGCCCGCCAGGGCCAGGCGGCCGAGCAGCCGGCGTTGCTCGCGGCGGCGCAGCGCCCGGCCACGGGGATCGCCCGGCAGCGTCACTCCGTAGCCGAGCCGGTCGAGACGCTCGGCGACGGCGGCGGGGGCATCCGCGCGCCGGTACACCAGGGTCAGTTCCATGGCCGCCAGGTCGGTGCCCACGGATACCACCCCGGGGATGTCCGCCGCCGCTTTTTCGATCAACCAGCAGCAGGCGGCGCAGTTCAGGCCGGACAGGGAGAGCGTCAGGCGCCGTCCCTCCGGCGTCACGCTTTCATGCTCGGCGAGCAGCTCCGGCATTCGGAACAGCGCCAGATTGCGCTCCCGTTCGCCCGGCTCGTCCTCGCCGTGGGGCCGGGCCCGGCCGGTGCGCAGGCGGTAGTAGTTGTCGAGGCCCAGCTCATGGACCAGCGTCATCGCGCCGGCGCACCCGGGGCAACAGACCGGCAGCCGTTGCGCGTCCTGTTCCACGTAAAGCTCAGGCGCCGCCGGTTCGCCGCAGTGGGCGCAGGCGCTGCTCATCCGGACCCCGCCCGGGTGCCGATGTGGACAATCCCGGCGTCCAGGTCCACCCGCCGGCTCAGCCGCCAGCGGCCGTCCGGCGGACTCACCGTCACCGTCCAGTCACCGCCGGCGGGCATCGGGTCCGCCGGGCCGTAGCCGCCGTCACCGCGATGGCCCAGGCGCAGCTGCCGGTCGCGCTCGGCGAACACCGGATGGCGCAGGACGACGTCCAGCTGGTCCGGCCAGGGCAGGGCGGTTTCGCTGCGCAACCGGATACCCCGGGCCCGGTCGATTTCCAGCCGCAGGCCGAGAAATTCCGCGCGCCGCTCCTCTTCCAGCGACCGGTTGATCGCCTTGCCGTCCTGGTACCAGTGATCGGCCACGGTGGCGTCGGCGTGGGTGATGGCGATCGCCAGGGTGGCCAGGCCGCCCACCACCGACGCCGCCGGCAGCGCGATCACCAGCCATACCAGCCCGTGGCGGTACCAGGGGCGCTCGGGATCAGGGCGCGATGAAACGTGCCTCATGGGTGGTCTCCATAGTGGAACGGGGCTCGCTGCTGCGTACCCGGAAGCGAACGGTGGCGGAGCGCACCTCGCCGGCGTAGGGGTCGCCGCTGACGGTGACCGGCAGGCTGCGGTGCTCGCCGCCGGCGAGGGTAAAGGTGGGGTTGCCCTGCACCAGGGTGAGGCCCTCCGGCGCGTCCAGGCTGAGCCGGTAGTCGTGGGCCTGCTGGTCCTTGTTGAGAATCTCCAGCCGGTAGCTGTTCTCGATGCGCCCGTCGGCGGTGAGCCGGTAGAGTTGGTTGCGGTCACGCAGCACGTCCACCTGCAGCGGCACCCGCTGGACCAGGCCGGCGGCGAACCAGCCCATCATCAGCACCATCACCAGCCCGTAGCCGATCAGGCGCGGCCGCAGAACCCGGCTGCGACGGCCGTTCAGGGTGTTTTCGGTGGTGTAGTCGATCAGCCCGCGGGGCCGGCCGATCCGCGCCATCACCTGGTCGCAGGCGTCCACGCAGGCGGCGCAGGTGATGCACTCGTACTGCAGCCCGTCGCGGATATCGATGCCGGTGGGGCAGACCTGCACGCAC
>Ga0208180_1001733_pt1 | contig 11774 bp, 2 predicted proteins | sample MalvireepMed_s16_FD_184241 | JGI IMG/M metagenome (GOLD analysis project Ga0208180, IMG submission 184241) | Marine viral communities from the Global Malaspina Expedition - Malaspina viral metaG DeepMed_s16 (SPAdes) (version 2) | ecosystem: Environmental > Aquatic > Marine > Oceanic | place...
GGCCGTTTTCCCCCACATAGTTTCTGTCGGATCTAAACACGCACCTAGGAACCGCCACCCCATAGTTGTTAGATATGTGGGGATTGTCCCTATGTCCGGGGGGCGCTGGATTATTCATGAGCAGGCTTTTCTCGACTGCATCATTCTCTTCCATGGATTCCATATAAGTGTCATTATACTGTATCAAAAATTGCTTCCATCTTTCGTAGGAAACAAGGGCGCAGCGAAGCTCCATCTCGGTGGTTACATAGTAATTACCTACCCCGTGTGCATTAAGAGATGTGGCGTCTAACAGTATTTGTTGATATGAACCCCATCCGCGAGGTATGGTTACGGCGTCCTTTCCTAGGAACCCATAAAATGGCAGAATCTCTTGACCGAGAGAAGTACTTAGCATCCACTGGTCTCCCAGTAGCTGGGCCGCTTTGTTAGACAGCCCCTCCTTGTGCTTTCTTACTTCGAGATGGTCTCTGTCATGATTGCTGCTAAAGAAATACAAGCTGGTATCTTGCGCTCCAACAATAAACTTGTCGGTTGTAACGTTAGAAAGCTCAAACCCCACGTCTTCGTTTTCTACATGAATGCCAGCCGAAGAAAGCTGATCAATGTACTTCTTTATACTACCATAGGCTGGCTTGTCAGACCTATTAATAGCGTCCAGCCTGATTACACCGACAACCATATTTTGTGGGTCGGTAGAGGCATGGAGCGTATTCCAGTTATGTAGAAATTCTACCGCAGGATGATCAATGACTGGCAGCAGGCTTACAAATAAGTCATGGCTCAAAACATCACACAATTCTTGAGCTAATCCAAGCAGGTCAATTTGATCAAAATTAAGATGGTACATCTTAGGGAGCTTGTGCAGCGGTATCCCAGAGAAATCTACCACATACTTAAATCCTCTGAAGTCAATGAACCCCCCGAAGCCAGCGTTTACGTATTCGGCAGGAAGCGACCCACTGTAATTAAAGAGGGCAGTTAACGCCTGCTCCACTCGGTAGTATGGAATGCCCTTAGAGCTAGCTCTTGCAAACCCTTGCCCGGTTATGGGAAAGCTAGGCGGCAATGCTCCTAGGGAAAAAATTGGGCTATGACCGGCGTACATATCGTTGCCTACAAACGTAACCACTCCGTTGGGAGCGACGACCTTTGTCAAGACGCTCTTTACCGGATAGGCCGCATTGAGAGTTCCTTGCAGTGCGTCACTAGGATCATATTCCAGAAAACCATATACATTAAACAAATTCTTGTTGTTAAATGTTGTCCCAGCATAATTCTTCAGGATTATAGAGACGTTAGATAAAATCTCTCGCGGATCAACCACGGTCACAGAATACAGGGGATTACCGCCGGGGCCTCTGTTTTGCGTATAGCTTTGTAATATGCCACCAAAAGCCAAATGATCTCTTCCTCGTCCAGCATTGGCTGGATCGAATTTATCCTGATAGTCCAACCACTTATGCCTCCCCTGCGAAGTATCTTCTCCAATCTGATAGTAAACTCCCGTATCTGGTATTTCTTCAATGTCACCAGCCGGAGTAGTGGTCTCTCGGTCAGCAACTTCTGGGGGCAACGTATACCACCGCTGAGCACCAGTTAAGGTTCTATATGTTACATCATAAGTCTTTCTCCACGCCTGCTCTATAGTAGCATGATTTTTCCCAAACTTGAAGAACACTGGCGTTCCAACCGGGGGAGGAGAAAAGACATCATGTGTGCCACGATGATAAACATCGTCTCCTAGACCCAATGCCGTCTCATCGGATTTATTGTATTCATCGTTGACCAGCCCTACCTGCAATGATGAACTAGAACCACCAAAGCCGCCGTTAAGACTAAAATCACGTATCGAAGCCCCGAGAAATGTTTGCTGAACAAATCCCTCATTGCCAGCAGTCCAGCCGCCAGCCGAGTATGAAGCTGGTATGGCCCCTTCTTTTGGCCAGTCCAGTCCATTCGCCCCAGTCGCCGGAACTATTCCATAGTCATTACTCATAAGTTATCCTTTATTCTTCTTCATCTTCTTCACCCGAAGCAACTTCTCTGTCAGCATACCTGTCCCACCCCACAACCTGCTCAAAGGCAAGTGAGTAATTTATATACACAGGAGCAGAGTTACTCTGGTAATAATGTACATACGAGTTAAATATAGTAAAATCGGAAATCTGCCCTAAAGCCGCATCCAGCGAATTTGAAAAGGGAGTGTCTAACTTTGTAGGAGCGAGTAAAGAGCCTTGTGTTCCCGACTCTGCAATTAGCACTAGCTCAGAAGCTAAATCAGGATTTACAGGACTTGTTACACGTACCCCAGAAGCCCCGGTAAAATCCGCAGGAGAAGGGTATGTGGCATTTAATGCTTTCCCTTGCTGTTCAAAATCAAAAAAGTTTGCTTCCCCAGAGGGCAACACTGCGCCACTCGGCAAAGCCATCTCTCCGGTGCCTAAAGGAATATTCTGAGGCATTACTTGTCCAACTCATAAGTCCAAGAAACACTAAAGTTGTATCGTCCCTCCTTTGGTATCCAGCTTTCCGTTGGTGCAGCTATAAAGTATTTTCTTATGCCCGGCTCTTTTTCGGGACTGATTTCTTTTATGAGGTTCCTTATCTGTGTTTTTGTAGGCTCTACTAGGCTGGGCTTATGTAGCATCAAACTACTTCTGTTGCCCTCGTATCCAATGTCAGTATAATCCATGATAAGCTCTATCGACAGGTCTCTTTTGTATTCCGTTCTTCCGCCTATATACTGCAATATGGGACCAGTTTCTCTACCAATCACGGGAATCATTGCAAAAACATCTCCGGGGTACGTATCATTTATATTGATATTCTCAGACAATACCCCGGAAATTACATTAGTGGGCCTGTTGTTGAACTGTAAATTGTATGTTACATCCCCAGTATACTCATTTGTCCCTAGAGAAATTGTGGTCGGCTGCGAGTTTAGCTCTACAGCAACTGTGTTATTGGCCCTATTGTAAACGTCAGAAGTTAGGCCAAATTTGCCACTCTGCGTGATTGCTTGATATTTACTCAGGGCGTTGTCGTAGGCAGTAGTTCCCGGCAGTGTTGGGGCGTTACCTCCGTATTCCTCTCCACTAGGCGCACACTGGGACAGCCCCTTAATGCTACCGTCTATAGTTACCGACACAAACGGGTTGGAGGTATCGCTAGATATTGACATGCTATAGGTTTCATGGGAGGTTCCACTAGCCAAAACCCAGTTTTCCGTAACAGTATAAGAGCCGTCAGTAGCCCCCACCTCTTCCGTCCTTACATGGTTGAACCCTTGATATGATGCAATTAGATTCATTGTCCCGCTACCGAGTAGGCCCGGAACGTTGGGATAGCTAAGCACGCCATTATCTGGCTGAATCAATCTTTTCTGAACAAAGGCCCTAGCCTGTTCCCACGCTTCGTGTTTAACCACATCCCCAAGACTGTTGGGGGCATAGTGCGGCTTGCCCGTAGCATTCATGCTATGAGATATGCGATATGTTCTTGGGATCACATCTCCGTCTGAAGTTGTTTCCCCGCCGCCATCGTCGGATTCCAAAGACCAAGATTCTGAAAAGGTTTCTATAAACGCCCCGCTAGCGTCAAAAACATCGCCAGTTTCTACGCTCACTCCAGCGAACAGATCGCTTGCGAATGGATTTCCGTCTTGATCAATCTTCAAGTCTTTGTCGAGCAGCGTGTCTGCCTGAAGTGTTATGCTATAGTCTGCTCTCTGAAAATAAGTCCCCTCAGAGAACGATATATCCATTACCCTAGGATAGCATATAATTGCGGGTTCGTCGTTGTGAACCGGGCTAATCTCTACACGCTGACCATCTCTGCCAAAAAGCTCCCTTAAAGCCTTCTGCTTGAAAAATATAGCATCCAGCTTATAATTCCAAGGAACCTTCTGCTGGTCAGGACGACCATAGTCTGCATGACTAATTGATGTATCGAAAGAATCGTAGGGGCCTTTTAAGGTTCCCATGGCTGCGCCGGAGTGGTAATCAAACACGGCACCATTAGTGTCCCTAGCCAGCGGGAACCCTTGGTCGTCTAGCAAAGTGCCAGTAAGCGTAATATTATATGTAACCCCTATAAAGTCACCGTTGGGGGTCTTATTTATCTGGCTAGCTATAGAGACCAGAGGCGTGGGTCGTATTGAACACTCTTGAGTGTCATCGTTTAGATATCTTACTGTAATTGGCATTATTTACCTCGTATCCTCAAGTTTAGCTGTTCGTTGTTGAACGCGGTGCCACTAGTGTGTAACCATAGCTGTCCTGAACCTGCTATACCGGAGGCCCCGTCAGTATACAGGGTCATGTCTCCAGAGGCAAAGTAAGCAGATTGTGAATACAAACCCACACTATTATACACTGTATTAGAGTTTGGTCCCGCAATATGCATAGGCATATTAGAGCTAGCTGGCAAAGCGCTGCCGTGGCTGTATAGATTTACCTGTCCCACCGAGGGGATGCCGTTAACAAGATCCCCATAAATCAGATTAATGTAAGACCTGTTTTCTATAAAGCCCTTAGTTGCTGGGTCATGTCCAGAAGCCTCAAGGAATATTTCTCCGTCATTATTGGAGAAGACAGTCCCGCTTGCTCTATAGGTGGTAGAACCAGCCACGTCTTGGTATATAGACAGACTCACCCGACCAAGATCTGCAACCGAGTCCCCGAAGACATTGGCCTGTATCCAGTTGTCCGGGCTGCCCAAGGATGGCGGCTGCTCACGAAGCATGGCGTCAAAGGTGTATGCTGCCCCAGCTTCTGGAAGTGGTTGCGTGCTAATATGATCTCCACTAGTGGCAAACATATGATGTTTAGCACCAACGGCCAGCGTGTAGTCGCCGTCGCCCCTTCTAGCTCTGTGTATTGACACAGCTTCACCAAAGTGGTCGTTCTCCGACCCAGAAACTGGAATTTCTGACGGCCCACTATAACTCTTCTGTAATCTTGAATTATACCCCTGAGCCACCACCTTCTCCGCAAACACCCAACTCTTGGTTCTAGTCGGCCAGTCCACAATTCTGTGCTCAAACGTAAATACAGCACCGTTGTTGAGAACCGGGTTTCCGCTGCCGGAGAATGTGTCTCTGGTTCCAGAAATTCCCATGTCGTACACATTGTGCAGGGGAATGTCAAACTCAAAATCAAATTCTTTTCTCAGAAATGCCCCGTTGTCATATATGTGCTCGTGAACATTTTCAAAGTCATGGCCGGGAGCACCAACGGCTGCAAAGTCAGCATCCAAGCTAACGGAATAACCAAACCTGTCCGGGGTGGGAAGCATGGTTGTTAGGTCATCTACAAGATAATTGTTATTTCCGATTAGATCGCTACCCAGAGTTTCATGGTTATCGTGTCCAACATTGACGCCGCTGGGCTTCATCTTCTGTTTAAACTCCCAAGGTAGATACTCACCCTGAGCATTGGTTCCTAGATTTGTTCTTTCGAAGTAGAACGCTGCCCCGCCACCGCCGTGATAGCTCACCTTTAATCCTGATACTATGGAGGGAGGACTGCTTCCAGCAACCACGTCGTCCCAGTCTATCACTGCATTGCTGTCAAATCCATTGAACGGCGTTCCAACAATTAGCTTGCCGCTATGCATACTAATAGAGTATCCAAACAAATCACCGGGATATCCAGACTCGAAGAACGTAAAGTCTAAGTAATCACTGCCGGTATCCAGCTTGATTTTAGGCATGCCGCCGCCGGGGCCAATATCTGAATAGACCGCACCGTCTACTATTCCACTGATCTTAGTGAACGCCCCCGCAGATGGTATGGTTGCTTCAAAGGACTCGACATAGGGCTTCAAGTCGCCAGTTGGGTCAGCTTCTCTATAAACGTCAAGTGGATCGAGCACGGACTCGTCGTCTGTAAAGAAGCCGAGAGAGGGCGTCGACAAAGAGCCGCCAAACCTAGTTGTTAATCCCGACAGGCCACTTGCGGCTTGGTATTTATGAGGACTGCCACGCTCTGGCGCTAGAAGCTTCTGGGTAAATTTAAACTGCCTTCCCCCGCCCCTGTTTTGAATTTCTACTCCATCATCCTGAGAAGACCCCTGATCTCCATCACTCAACCCATCATCTGTTCCCGCGTCCATAGAGGATGGGTACAGACTCTTGATGAATGCGACATTGGGAGAAGTAGAGTTTCTATACTCTGGGCAATCTCCTTGCAGTATAGTGGCATCGCTAATTACCACTATGCTGGACCTCTTTGCCCCAGTCTTGAAGCTGGAAAAGTGTTCCGGCTCTTCAGCAGCAACCATTGGGCCGTCTGCTATGAGTTGCCCAGCAAAGCCCTTGCACGTAGTATCCACATCTGCTGAGCAATACTTGGTGTTGTTCGTCATAATTGGCCGTAGTTGTGTAGGCACAACAACAGAACTCGCCGGATGATGAATAAAGCTTGTTTCGTAGTGATCAATATAACTCTCGACTATTGGATCGCCTATATATGTAACTGCATTGATGGGAATCAATGCTCCAGAAACAGAGAATATTCTCATGGTTTTGGGAACATAATCTATCTCAGAAGTAAGCCCGGCCCTCAAGTCATTACCGTCAAAGAATATGCTGACGCCGCTTACACTGTCTTTAGTCCTAACATCCACGTAGCTTTGGTACATCTTTCCGTATATGGACTGAGCTTCGATTTCTTTAGATACAACCCCAGACGAGAAGGTGTACGGCTTGTCATCCTTGTCATAGTCTAAAATACCAACCTTCTTGAACGGAGTGTCTGGATGAGGATCTTCTTTTACGTCGTCAAGCCATATTTTAATATCTCTATTTTCACCCGGAGTTTCTGATACCCAATTCCAGAATATTCTATACCCGGAGCCGGAGGCTATGGGAACTTGCACTTCGGCAATACTGCTCTTGATTTGCCAGAAGGGGGAAGCCGGGGTGTAGTATGCATCGCTGATGTCGTTGGGATACGTAACTAGCTTTGTTCCATCCGGCTTAATCTCTAGTGGTATGAAGTTTGCCTGACGCTTGGGGCTATGATCTGGAGCTACCCTTCCAGCATAAAATGTCTCCACAGTGTGATTGGCTTCGCACCCCGTGATAATAATGCTGCCCGTGTTTAGGGTTATCTTGTTACCTTGGCCTAGATCGCTGTCCTCATTTCTGGTAGCAAATTTCTCCTTACCGCTTAGATAAATCGGCTTGATATCTAATCCCAACATGCCACAAAGATTAAACACATTTCTAGCAATATCTATATCTGGAGGTGCCCATCCACCAGACTCGTAGTACGCTGGCGAGTCTGACCGCATTTCATCTGGATAGGTAATAACTAACGTCTTATTGCCTTGACCAAGCCAAGACTGAATGTCCAACAACTCGGCACTAGATGGCAGGCCCGTGGGACAAGCTACCCAGCAAACATTGTGTGAACTAAGCAGCGGGGAAGTCCAGTTCTCATTAACAGTGTTTCCCTTGAAGAAGAACAAGTCTCCTAGTATTGACCTCGAATAGGCGTCTGTAAAACTAGTTCTTCCAGTCCATCCGCCAACCTGCATTATGCTTCCCTTTGTCGCGCAATCTTTCATAACGAGATTCTGGTAGAAGGATACGTTGTGATCGTATCCAGCAGTCATATTGTCCTCGTTTTCTGGAGTAACGGCAGCTATAACAACAACCTTGGATACATTAGAGCCGTTAGTGTAAGCTTCCTCAGCCGCCATGATGCATCCACTATGTACGACTCTCTCTTTCCTAATCGGCGGATCGGTGTCCTTTAATTGCCCAACGCCCTGTATCAGCGAATCTCTGTCATTAAAAGCGGTGGGGTCTAAGAAATCGGCCCGGTTCTCGCTGGTGTGATTTCCACTAGCCTCAGACCACAAGAAGTCAATCTCGTCTACGTGCTCGTCAGCAAAAGAATACCTGACCGTGTTCTCTCCTTTTCCGACAACCCTTGTTTTATACACAGGCGTTTCAACAGTCTCGTCCCAAGACGGATAGTTGATAATATACCCGGAGATATATTCTGCGGCAACCAGCAACGGCCTTGGCTCTTCATTGGGCCTGTTGATTGAGAAAGAGTCGAAGTCGCATGGATTAACTGACCCGTACTCAAGCGCCCAGTTCCTTTTATAGTATACATCTCCGCATCTTTCTCTCCATTGTGCTCGCAAGTCTCCCCCATCCTTCAGCGGAAGCTCACATCTCAGGTTATGCTCATCACAAGGAGAAGGCATATTTATTCCAGTGGCATATATCTTAACGTCTGCCACTCCCCTTCCAAACATTGTTGGCGTGGCAATCTCTGTAGATCGGGTATTCTCGGGAATGAACGATGCGACCAAATTAGGACGGTCTTCAAGCTCCAAGCAGTTCAGAGCACTCGGCGGTGGAAACGGACTAAATTCGCCACTTGTAGGCTGCCCATGATTAACTGCGTCTTGAGGCATGAAGAAGGTTATGCCGGGATAATTTTGCAAACTATGAGCGTGAACACCAGACCCGGCTTCAATAGGAACCCCCGACTCGGTATATACCGGATAATACCATCCATTTAGCTCATACTGCACATCTAGACCAGACACAGCGAATGGCCCTGTTCCGATGTCGGTGGGCACTTGATATTTAACACATACGTCAACGGAGCAGCTTGGCAGCGATTCATATTCACTGCGGGCAGGATGCAGTCTTAGGTGGGAGTCTAGCTTAGAAAGGATCTTGTTAACAATAGCATTAGATTCTTCGTATTTTCCATTATCTTCCCACACTGGGTCGTTACCCACAAGTACCAGAGTTCTATCTCCTAGCGACAACCAATCCTTAAGATTGGCTATAACCTCATCGCTTGCCGAATCTACCTCGGGGGTAATTATAAACGCCAGCCCCACGCTGTCGTCTATCTCAAGCTCTGAGAATCCTGTTCTTCTGAACGACCTGCCATCGTTCTCAAATATAGTCTCAAGGTCATCATAATTTGCCGTTCCAGAGCCGGTGCTCATATCAAGATTGCCGAATCTAAAGAATTCGACGACCCCAGAGTGTGGAGTGTATTCTCTTGACTCAAACACTCTCACGGCCCCGGCGTTAACGTAAGAAGACCACGTACTGTAGCCCTTATAGTATATATTAGTATCGTCAAACTCATTGAAGCTGTCTGTCGGAGCGCCGAATGCAATAATTTCGCCATCCTCGCTGACAGTAGTGCTGAACCCTAGCCTAGAGGTTGGGGCAAAGTCGGCGGGAATAAATTGCCAAGTTCCCGTGTGGGCAATGTTGTCATATCCATAGCTGAATATCTTTTTGTATTCCTCGATTATGCCGCTGTGATTATCCCAATAGTTTTTATCTGATCTAGCGTGGAATTTATCGCTGGGACTTAGATCTATATAGGCCGCTTGAGCGGCAACGAGTTCTCCGTATGCAGCCTTATCCGAATCGAGCTTGGATAAAGCGGCATCGTAGATACCGCCCACGTTCCGGTAGTTAAGCCAGTCTTCAATATGACCATACAACCGTAATTTTTCCTTGGGATCATATTCATACGCCAGACAGTTATTTACTGGCATGTATGGAGACCCAATAGTGATAACTTCGGAGTTGTCACTAATAGCTACAGCATGACCAAAGGCGTCTGGTTGAGTATTTTCATCGAATATTTCAGCTTCAGTATCGTCTTCCCCAGAGGAACCGCCTCCAACAGCACCTCCACCATCTGCTCCAGCGCCGAGGCCGTCGTCTCCGGCATCATCACCAGACTCGTCACCGGCACCGTCACCGTTACCGGGTGCCACCGGCTCGTCGCCATCTCCAGAAAAATCATCCTGTCCATCAAACTCTCCTGCACTTCCTGCTAAGGGCGTGGGAGAATTAATCTCCTGTATGAGGTTCCAGTGTCCGCTTTCTTTCTCGAAAATGTACACCCGCCCCCCGCTGGCCGCAGGGGCGTTGAACTCTGAAGCGGCTGGGTTGGCAAACTCAAGCCCAATTCCAGAGGTAATAAATCTTAATCCATCAGACGAAACGAGCCTTCCCGTGTCAAGCAACTCATCCATTATAGTCTTGCTCATAGCGACCCAATCTTCAGCCGCGCCAGTGCTTGGTATAAATTCGTACAAATGTCCACTATCTTGTACGCCGTACCAATCCCTAACCCCGCTCAGGAAGCTATAGTCATTATAGTATTGCTTGAACTGATCTATGGCAGGCTCTAGGTCTGATCTTCCTAGTGACCTACTGTCATCTGCATACATCCCAAGTATTGGCGGAATATTATTGTGTACCTTCGTCGCGTCGTAGGGAAACGCCTCATGGAACGCTTCTTTAATGCCGCTCAGAACTGCCTCATCCGTGGCTCCATATTTTCTACCGATTTTCTTGTGGAACATAAAATCAGCCAATGGCTGACTTCCGGCTGGACTGCTATTGCCAAATACTCCGGTTGGCTGACAAACAACAACCTTGAGATCTAAGTGAACCGCAGGGCTGGCGTAGTATCTATATATGAAGTTCGTTTGGGTGACCTTGTTTTTTATCTGGTTGCCCTTATCCCCAGTATATTTGAACTCGTCAGTAAACAGCATTACACCAACCTGCACGCCAGACGTAACAATGTCGTCAAAATCTCTACTCCAACTGGAATCCGGCGCTCCGGCAACAAGTATCTCCTTGTGATCTTCACCAAGGGAGGGTTCGCTGCCCGAGATAGATATGTCGACAGAGTGCCCCAAATGCCTTCCCTTTTGTCCAGCGTGCCACTGGTTTACTGGAATGGGGGGCAAGCCACCAAAAGAAATGGTTCCAGACTTTCTAACCGAATAATCTCCACGGAAGGATGATGGGATAACGACCTTTGACTCAAGATCCCAGAAAGCTTTGTCTCCACTACTGGCCATATCCTTTCGGCGGTACACAAAGATTGCTCCAGCTTCCTCAAGATATGATTCTCCGTAAATATCGTATCCATGATTCGGAGCGCTAACTGCCATAACATCCTTTTTAACGGCAACATCGCTTCCGTATCTATCATCTTCGTTTCTCCCAGAGTCAACGGGGAGAGTTCCGCTTAACAGGGGATAATCACCAATAAACTTGAACCCAGAGAAGTTGATTTCATCAGTGGAGCCGTACTCCCACTCTTCCCATTCGCGTGGCAGTTGGATATGATTGTTCGAACCCGTTTGCCCTTCCACAGTAATATTGTATTCCATGCCCGGAATCAAGTTGTCGTATTTTCTAATGCCGTAGTAATGGCCACTATACCCAACGCTTGTATTAAACCCGCTAACTGCTAGATTAGTGTAGGTATCTAGCGCTCTGAAAATTCCACCACTAACACAAACGCTGTCTCTCCATAATGTGTCGTGGGTATATAAACGCTCCTCTTCGCACTTAACGGTTCCAGATAAGTCACAATCTCCATAGCATATTAGATCCACGCCACGTATCTCGTCATCAGCAGATAGGGCGGCGTAGGAGTTGTCGCTAACATCAATATCCTTGCCGACATTACGACTGGACCAATATAGGGCAGGAGAGCCAGAAGTTCCATAGTTTGTGATATACAGATTAAGGCTGCCGCTACCAGCGGTCTCTGTGGTAAATACTTCGTAATAATCGGGGTCTGCATAAAGGACCAGATTCATAGCCCCGCTGGGAGTTGACGGGGCAAGAGTGAAGAGATTGAAGTATGAATCTGAGTAGTCCGACTGTAGCTTTTCTGTACCCCTCATAAACAAATTAGACTTAGCAGAGCCTGAACCCAATGATGCAGTGGGTCTGTTGTACA
>Ga0208180_1001736_pt1 | contig 11758 bp, 22 predicted proteins | sample MalvireepMed_s16_FD_184241 | JGI IMG/M metagenome (GOLD analysis project Ga0208180, IMG submission 184241) | Marine viral communities from the Global Malaspina Expedition - Malaspina viral metaG DeepMed_s16 (SPAdes) (version 2) | ecosystem: Environmental > Aquatic > Marine > Oceanic | place...
GTATATCCTTCATATCATTAAGATAAATAGCTATTCCACTAAGTTCAAATTCTACATTAACTAAATCACGTTTTAGCTTTTCAACTGTGTAAGATAAAGTTGCTACTTTTTGACGTACATTAACTAACTGTTCCTCAACAACATCAACTACATCAATCTCTGTGACGTTTTCCATCTTCATTCTCCCATCTTCCATTGCTAATGTCAAGAGCTTTTATACTATTGTCTGACGAATTTTGAGCCAGTACTTTCATTTCGTTTATAACATCATGCAACACATGTACTCTTCGATAAGCATTATCTAGTTGTTCTTGTAGGTCTTTAACATTCTTCTCCAACATCTCTTCACGAGTTAGAATTTTTAAATCATCATGAGTATTAAACATCCTTGCTCCTTTCAAACTTTTCTAAGTACGCAAAAGCTTTGTTTAGTCCTTCTAAATTGTCTCCTAAAAGACCTATTCCAGTATTACAGGCATTGCATAACCAACCTCTAAAAACCTTAGTATTATGACAATGGTCTAAATAGGTATTTTGAGGTAACTGTCCTTTTCTTACTTTTGTATCTACCCTTTTAAAAGAACCCCCACAACAATCACAACAGTCTGGAATAGGGGGGGCTGTTTTTCGTAATTTCTTCGCCAGACTAGCATCTCTGTTAGAACATTTAAGACAGTATTTCCTGTAGTAGTTTTTGTTTTCTAAAACCCCATCTACTAAAGATAATACACCATACTTTAACAAATGATAAACTGTTCCTTGAAAAGAAAAATGTTTCCACTTTTTCCTAATTCCACATCTTGAACATATCCTTCCATCTTCTTCTTCTACATGTTCATGAGGTAAATCATCAAAAAGAAAAAGTTGCATAACCGCTACACCAAATCCACCACTTCACAAAAGTCTCCTACACAGTTAAATGTTTGTGATGAAATAGTATTGTCTTCTCTTTCGTACTCACCAAGTTTCTTCCAATCGATACTCTTTGGCATACGTTTCAAAAGATTTTCATACTCTTGTTTAGTACAATCCTGATATGGTGCTTGCTCATAGATATGCTCTGACATAGGAAGGAAACTTACTCCCGACATCGTAGAAAAGTTCTTATATACAAAAGCACCAACCTCTAACCACTCATCTTCTTTAACACTGACAGTGATTGAGGGCTTATGTTCGCACCAATGTTCAGCATAGATACTCCAGATATTTAGATGATCAACAGCGGACATATCGTGCCTAGTTATTGCCCCCTTTGGTGCTTTAACGGGGAAGGAAAATACAGCCGTTGTTTCTGGTTTCTTATTCTCATCTTCTACAGGAAACCCAGCTTCTGTCATGAAGAGAGTTAATGGGTCTTTCTTATCTGCACGTACCGTTCTAATGTAATATTCAGAATGTCTTGGATGAATACCAGAAGCAGCATCGACTAGCTGACTGACAGTTCCACTAGGCTTAACACACGTTATAGCAGCAGAAGGTTCTATATTAAATAGAGAAGACCACTTACGATTAGTATGGACTGCCGTCATTCTAAGACTGCCTAATAATGCAGGAAGACTATCCTTTGTCTTATTAGCCAACATAGCATTGTCTAATATGCCTGTTAGAGATACACCAAGAAGTCTTTCTTCTTCTGTATTTTTAACCCACTGTCTACCTAATCCTTTTAGATCAGTGAAACACGATTGAATGGTGCCTAGAATAGTAGCAAGCTCTATCTTCTTTTGTAGTGTTTCTGGTGTATCAGTTTCTCTTACAACAACCTCACTTAGATTACAGAATTGTTTAGGACGTAGTATAATCTCGCTGCAAGGATTAGTACCATACTCTATATCCGATTCCCTTCTACCATACTTAGCAGCTTGTGCTTGTGCAGCATTACGATTGAAGATACCTCTTTCACCAGATTTACTATCGTATAATGAACTCCATTCACGTAAGAACGAGCCGGTATCTAAACCATCTGTATAACAAACAGAGTTGTTAGCAAAAGACCTTTGTGGTTCTGTATTCCACCAATCACCAGACTTAGCATGGCGCATACGATCATCACTAAGATTGGATAGACTGATCAATGCAGACCTACGAACACCACCAACTACAACAACATCTGCAATCTTACACATGAGATCGTGACATTCTAAACTGTTTAGCTTACGACCTTGAGCATTCTTAAACATATTGCTGGTGAACTTAAATAGTTCATTCAATGGTTCAGGCCCACTTGCTCTACCACCAAATGTTTTTAACTTAGCACCTTGAGGTCTAACTTTTGACATATCCCATTGAGGTTGTTGACCAGCATACAGAAGATTAATCAATTCTTTAAATGCTCTAAACCATCCTTCCTTACTATCCTGTACAACGATACAGGTTTCACTGGATTCAAACTGATCAGGGATGTTAGGAAGCTGATTGATGAATTGTCTCTCTACACTGAAACCTACACCAGTACCATGCATAAGTATGTACAAGCACTCATCAAAGGAACGAGGGCTATCTACAGGAAGATAAGAGCAGTTGTAAGCAGCAATATGGTTGCGCTCTAATGCAGGGCCAGCAGTCATCATAGCTCTCATAGAAGGCATTATCTTCATAGTTACAATAGCTACATACAGATCGGTATACACCTCTTTTGGTAAGATGTAGTTATGGTTAGTTTTAAGAAAGTCCCTATAAAAATCTAGTAACCTTTTCACAGTTTCTTCCCATGTTTCTCTACGCCCTTCTCCATCAAGCCAACGACTATAACGAGATTGATGAATGAATGCTTGATAATCTGTAGGTATCATGCTAAGGGTAACTCCTTCTGTTCTGTTTCAGCAGCAGACTTTTCTTGCGCTTGAGCTTGTATTATTCCTTTAATCAGGTTGTCAACTTCTCTCCACGGTTGACGGGAAAGATAATTTACAATATCATTAACAAGATTAATTGGTAGTTCCATATCGTTCTCCTTTAAAAAATAACATCACAAGTAACAAACATCACTGCAATGAACCATAACAGTAAGAAGGATAGAATAATAGGATATGCCATCAAACTAAGTCCATAAGTTTCGGTGGTTCATAGCAGCTAGACTTAATGACTTTACCATCTTCTCTATAGAGTGGATTGCCTTCTTTGTCCAACTTAGACATATTCGAAAAATGTACTCTATTGAATGCAGTATCAAAAGACCAGCCGTAAGTAACAGCAAAGCCAACGCACACATAAACCAGATCGCAGAGTTCTTTAAGAACTTCATCATCTTCTTCATTACTGATAGCATACATTAACTCCTTAAATTCTTCCTGTATAAGCCTTCTCCTTAAGTCTTTTTCTCCATCCATTAAAGCAGAAGGTTTAGGATACTTTAGTCCTACAGGATGTTTAAAAGCACGATGAAATATATGTAGTTTATCTTGTAAAGTCTCACTTTTACCCATCATTCTTCATATCCTCTATAAGTTTATAGAGATACCATCTAGCTTTTAACAAATCTTTTACAGGGTTTTCACTGTCTTTATAACGATGCCTACTAACATACTTAAAGACGTTTCCTTTTAAGTAACCCCTATACTCTTCTGATTGCATACTATCACGAATTAAATCAATGGTTTCAATAGTGTTATTATTGTAGTGATCTGGGCTATTGATCTCATCCCATTCATCGTCTGTCATGTTAATCTCCTTCCATGAACCCATTTTAATGTTTTACCTTCTTTGGATCAAATACAAGAACATTATCTGTATTTTTAAACATTTGTTTTTTTAAAGAAAAGTATTCTTCTTGTATAAACTCTGCACCTTTTTCTACTAGATATTCTAGTTCATTATCTAGCATATACATTATTCCTTTGACTACTAAGACTGAAACATTTGAAGGTAGCCCCTCCATAGGATTACTAAATTCTCTCTCTTCTGGAGTTGTATCAGCTATTTTTACAGAAAAAGTAGCTTCATCTTCTGGATTAGGTTTAAAGATGATATAGTACCTACCTTCTTGTAAGGATTCAAGCTCCTCCTCATCAAAGTTTTCATTCCAATTGTCTACCATGTTAGCATATCCTTTTATAAAAGTCAAGGAAAAAATCTAAATCCATTATCGCCAATGGTTTTTTTCTATTCATCTTTAGTATAACGATAGGTTCACCTTTTCCTTTGTGTTCTTCTGCTTGTGTATATACATCATATATTCCCTTAAACTTCTCTTGGTTTTTACACTCAATCTTCAGAGGGTATTCCTTATAAGCAGCGGGAGAGAGCTTTACATCCATCCCCTGCTCTCCCATAATGGCTCCCTTTATATCATCGGGTTCTAGCTCCGGTGCATGTTCTAGGAGTTTAGCTACTACTAAATTTTGTAGATTACGCCCCTTCGCTTTTCTTGATCTAGTAGTTGTCATGTTATCTTTAGTAAATCTCCTAACTTCTGATCCATATGATCAGCAGTTTTAGGACAAAAAGTTTTCATCTTACTAAGGTCTTCTCCTAATAAGGCTGGAGAATAAATTATACTAGCTCCCCTCTGTACCAAAGTTTTTACAGCTTTTACATCTTCATCAAACTTCATAATGTTAGCTTCAAATGTATCATCAAGCCAAAAAGATGCTTCAGTAGAACCAGCCGCCTTCTTCATTCTTATATACCTAACCTTATCTCCAACTAAACGATACCCTTGTTCCTTATCGTTTCCGGTTACAATGTAGTAGATGTACTTATTAATAGTAACATCTAACTCCTTTATAATTGATTGAAAGATAATCATTCTATCTCCTCATACTCTTCTCTTTCTGTCATTCTACCAGTTTCAACAGAGTATAAAAGTCTACAAGCAGGGCCGGTTAAACCGCTAAACCTATTCTTAATTACCCTAACTATGGTTGTATGTCTTTCTAATTCATCCTCATGCTGACCATTTCTCTCTAATCCTAACACGATGTCGGATAGTTGACCAATGCTGCTAGAGCCTCTCAATTGAGATAAAGATGTTACTGCTCCTTCCTCATGCCCAGCAGAAGAAGGTCTTTTCAAATGGGATACTAATATCAAAGAGATATTTAATTCTTGCACAAGCATTCTTAGCTTGGTCATAATCTCATCAATAGCTTTTCTCTCATCCCCTTGTTGTTGATCTGAAAGAACTATGCTGACATGATCTAAAACAACAAATTTACAATCCAATGCATTAGCAAAGAACCTTACGCAATTAAGGATTGCATCAATTGAATTAGAACCAAAATGATCATATAGAAAGACCCTTCCTGTTCCTAACGTTTCATCAAAAGCTTTCTTTCTTTCTTCTTCAGATGTTTTATTAAACACTTCACTAATGTGTAATGTTTTATTAGCAGCTAGAGACATGATACCTAGACCACTTCTCTTCACGCTTTCTTCTAAAAACATCAAGCCCATTTTGTGTTGAGTATTTTTCAAAGAATGATAAACAAGCTCTCTAACAAATTGGCTCTTACCCAATCCAGAACCTGCTGTTATAGTTATAAGTTCGCCCATACGAATACCGTAAGTAAGTTTTTCTAGTCCTTCAAAAGGATAATGAACTTCTGCTTCAATAGCTTTTTCATTAACTAGATTCCACAATTCTTCGCCTGAAACGATGTTATCGGGAGTGTATTGTTTTGCATCCCACCAGTGTTCAGTGAACTCTTTTGCCTTTCCTAAACGTAAATAGTCATTAGCATCTTTATATTGCATTGGAACTATTTTTGCTTTAGGTGCTAAAAGATCGGCAAGTTTTGCTGAAGATACTTTACCAGCAGCATCATTATCAAAACAGATGATAACGCTATCAAATGACATTAAAAAGTCATACACATGCTTATTAGAGATATCTGTCTTAACAGATGCAGCACCATTCTTTACAGAAACAACAGGCCATCTGCTTCCTAACATTTCATAAGCAGACATTGCATCAATTTCACCTTCACAAATGGTTACAAATTTTCCACCATTCTTAAATTTATTTTGACCAAATAGAACACTTCCTTTTATATCCCCTTCAGAATGAAAAGATTTCGTTTTAACATTTCTAATCTTATTAGATATTAATGTTCCTCTTTCATCATAATAAGGATAGACATGCCTAAAGGGTTTTTCCATACTAGTTACACCATAATATTCACAAGTGCTTAAAGAAATTTTTCTATCTTCAAGTTCTTTAAAGATGCCTTTAGTCTTAACAGGAGTCGTTGGTTTTTCCATATCAACTACGTTTCCTCTATTAGAATAAACAACATAATCGCAATCGACTCCCCAACAATACTTTCCACCATCAGAATACACTGCAACATTATCTTTACTATCACATTTTGGACAAGCTTCATGGCGAATAACTTGGCTTTTCGTTAAGGAATAACTAGACATCATTCATATTCTCCAAAACCTCTATTTGGCATAAAGTCTACAACAGTAGTAAGTTTTTCAATAGCAACAGTAAGATCGTTCATTCTTGTTATTAACTCATCAACTGTTTCCATAAGCTCATCAAAATTTTCTTCATCCATTTACTTTCTCCTTAAACTCATGAGTAATTTCTTCAACTGAAGGTTCTTTAACAACCTTTGTTAAATATACTGGTTTGTAGCTGTATTTAAACACGCGAACATCTGGAAAGCAATCAAATTTATATGGACAGTATACACAATCTGTCGATAACTTCATATTACCAGATTTACCTTCTGGTATAGGGTCATAACAAATAGGAGGACGTTCATCTGAAGCAACAATATTTCTCAGATGTTCTATTCTATCTTCAACATTTATAGTGTCCATATCGTCAACGGTAAAGAGTAGGAGTTCTCCTGTTACCTTATTCATAACGAGGAAGTGCGCTCTTTCAGCGCCTTCAGCTTCCATGTAGCCGCTTAGTTGACCTAAGTAGCCAAAGCTATCTTTATTAAAAAGAGTGCCATCTTTGAATTTCTTAAAGGAAAAGTCACTAGCTGTTTTAACATCAACAATTTCACTGTCAATTTTACAGTCCATATGTCCATCAACACCAGAGATAGTAACCTTCTTTTGCATATCGGTTACATCATGCCCTGCTTCCTTTGCTAGAAACAAAAGCACCTCCTCTATCAAAGACCCGTAAAGAAACTTCATAAGAGTAGGGCCTGATGGAAGAGCTTGTTCTTTAGGATATTTTAATTCAAACCAAAGGCGTCTATCCTTCTTACCAATAGAAGACATTCTTAAAGTAGTTTTGCTACTTTTTCTAGCTTCTTCTACATGAGTAGTTAGAACAGACTTAACACCTTCTAGAAAAGATTTAAGGTTATCCTCAGATACCTTATGCTCATCTTCTAGAACAGTGTATATGTCATCAACTAAATTTTCAATTTGCATTTCCATCTCCTAAAATTAGTTGTATGGTTGCCCACTTAGCACCGCTACCCTCGCCCACCATACACCTTAGTCCCGTGACATTGTATCTTATGATTCTCACAGACTAAGCCCAGCCGTCTAAACCTTTTTGTTAAAAGGGTGCTTCATCTCCTTCTTCATCAAAGTCCGTATCTCTTTCATACGTGACAAGATTGGTAACCATAACCTTATTTAGATACATGCTAGTACCATACTGCGATACCATTGGATGATCTTTATTAAAGCCAATCTTTACCTTAACATCAGACCCATTACCAATCAAGGTTCCATTCATATCTTCTTTGTCACTGTTAATGACAGGAACGGTATACTTGGTACGAGCAGTAACAAACCATTCGCGTTCATCCTCTTTATTCTTTGGTTGAACACCATGTGACTCTAAAGCCTTTACTACTTCATCGGAAAGATTACCGATATCCATCTGATACTTACCAGACATCTCATCTTTCACATTCAACTTAGTCCAATACGCTTTACCCTTAACAACTACAGTTTGTTTAGCCATTTGTTATCTCCTCAGTTTTATTAAACTCGTTACTCTACACAACATAACTACTTTTTCACTAAAAGTCAACCCCTAAAATGAAATTTTATTCATATTCTTTTTTCATTGGCCTCTTGTTAAAGAGGTTCTTATGTTCAGGAAATTCAAACATAAAAAGTCTAGCATAATAAGGAATAAAATGGTCATCAATTTTAAAACCACTACCTTGAGTTTCCACATTCGTTTCCCATCGAACACGCTCAATGATGAACCTTGCTCCTAAATGTTTAGCTCCTTTTTTCTCAATAGCTTCAAAAGTAAACTTTTTAAATAATTGATACACAGCAGGATTTTTCTTGTGCCAATCCCACCATTTTTGTTTTCTAGTTAGTACTCTATTATCTAATGAGTTTCTGCCCATGTCTTTCCCACCTTTGCATCAGCATTTAGAATGATATTCATCTTAAACTCAACACCAACTTGTTGCATTGTAGTATCTGCTATTTCACACAATTTGTCAACATCTTTTTTATGGCATTCATATTGTTGTTCATCGTGAATGGTATTAACAAGGTGAGCATCTAGCTTTAGTTTGTTTATCTCTTCATCTAACAAGATACTCCATTGCTTACAACATATTGCACCAGCGCCTTGTAGCAACGTATTTAAACTAGCATGAGGTGAACGAACCAATAAGCGCCTACCATCAATGCCTCTTACATATCCACGTTGGGCATACTGTTTTGCCTTCTTAATCAAAGCACCTAGCTTTGGCATGTTCTTGAAAAACTTTTGTTTTAATTTCTCACCATCTCTTGAACTTCCATTAATAATGCTACCTATCTTTTGTGAACCAGCACCATAGCACAAAGCATAAATAAATGTCTTAGCCGCTTCTCTCGTAGGTAATCCAGCAGCCTTTTGATTAAGTGTATGCGGATCGCCATTAACAACTGCTTCAGTAAACTCCGCATCGTCCATGTAGTGAGCAAGCATCCTTAATTCTAACCCTTTGGCATCTACACCAACTAGAGAATAATTATCTGTATCTTTAACTGTCCAACATTCTCTACACTCCTTACCATAAGGCTTGTAAGATGCTACAACGTTAGCCATGTTAGGGTCTGAATGTGTCATGCGTCCTGTTATAGCACCCATCGTTCTTACTCTGCCATGAACACGGCTAACAGTATCAACAGCATCTAACCATGCTTCTACTGTTTTCCATCTGGTTTCTAACATCTTCCATTCTGCTAATTGTTGTAGTGCTTTTGGTGCATTAGAAGAAACAGTTTCAAGATTACGTTCACTAACTTTTGGATTGCCTTTAGGTGTAAACTCAACAGGCTTCCAACCATACTCACTAATTCTTTCTACAATCTGTTGTGGTGAAGCAAGATTAAAAGGTTGTAATTCAAAAAGACTAAACTCACCTGCTACAACAGTTTCATAATCAGGTATATGCTTGATCCCAACGCTAGATATTTCTCCATTTAATTTTGTCTTAGGTGTTACTTTTTTAATAAACTTAGCTCTTGGTTTAATAGAAGAAAGAACTTCTGCTTCTATTTCTTCTGCTTTTGTTTTTGTTTCAATCATAAGCATATGTGCCTTCTTAATATCCAAACAAAAGCCATGATCTTGTTGTTTATTAATGACGCCTCTAATCTTATGCTCAAGTTTAATGCTGGCATCTGAAAAATCTTTCTTCTCTCTATTCATTAGATGCTCATATAATTTAGTTGTTATTTTAGCATCTTGAACACAGTAGTCTACCATCTCTTTTGATACGCAGGAAAAGTTATCAATCTCCCCTTTTTCCATACCTAATCTACACCCCCATGCAGCTAATGAATGTCCTTTTTCTCTATTAGGATTAAATAGTTGCGAAAGAATTAGGGTGTCCATTAATTTAGATTCATTAATATTCATATCCCACAACTTATTTAAAATAGGAATATCAAACGATAATAAATTATGCCCAATAATTGTTTCATAAGGGTCAAGATACCTCTTCAGATTTAATCCATCTTGAAATATTCTAACTTCTTTAGTGTAGATATCTTGACAGACAACAACCCAAATCTTAGTAGCATCAAGACCATCAGTCTCAATATCTAAGACAGTACACTTATTGGACAATTGAAACATGATGTTCTAGCCTTGTATTCATTGGTAGGATCAATTTCACCTTTTTCAACAAACCTTGCCTCATTAAAGAAATCCAGCTTGTTTATACTGCCCAAAAACCAACCAACAGTCAAATCCTTTTTTACGCGAACGAATGTGTAACTATCACATTTTTGACGTATGTTGTATGCAGATACAGAACAAGAATATTTTGGTAATGGCTTCACAGTTGTCAATTTAGTTTTAACATCAGTGGTAGAGCCATCGGGAAGAATGATATCATAATCATAACTACTCTCCAGCTTTCCACCTAAAACTTTTAATACAATCTCTTCACCAAGCATACCAGCAACATTACCTTTTCCTTTACTGATAGAGTTTTTTAGAATACCTAGTTCTTTAGCTCTGTTTGAAGCATCAGCTAACATGCCTTTTGTTATCTTTATTTCTTGCATCCACTATCCTCTTCATAATACTCATGCAGACCTTCCTCTACAGTAGGCCCAGTATCTTTTTTTACTGGTTTAATCTTTTGACCATACTTGCCAGAGAACAAGTCTTTTTTAACCGGGTTATTAGCCCACTTCCATAGTTTCTTGTTTCTCTTCTCTTTCATCGTCTTCCTCATCATAGAAAAATATTTCAACAGCATCAGGATAATCAATCATTGCATCTTCAATACAATCATACATCTCATCATACTCTACTTGACCAGTACCATGACAGACATGACAGACACTAGTACCTTTTCTCCAATAGATTGTACCTTCCTCACAATCTTTGCAGTTCATAAGGATTGTTGTATTACTAACCCTAAACATCATCTGGAATCTCCTTAATAATTTTCACCTCAAGTATAGGCACATTATAAGCAGTGCCTACCCCATATTCATATCCTGCGAGTTGAATGGCTTCCAATACAGAATGTGCCTCAATAGGATGGGAGTAGTGAATTTCACTACTTCTCTGATCCACCCACTTCACTCGATATTCATACTTCATACTACTTAACCTCTACCGTTATAAGATCGTCTTCATTAGCACCGTATGCTACTACCTCAAACTTTTCACCTTTGGTATCATAGAAGACAATTTCTCTAAATTCAACACCACTGTAGTTTTCTCCTACACCGGCATTAGATTCCCTTATCACGATTTTCTTTATTCTATGCAAAGGTAAATTATTTAGCATTGTCATAAGTCTAGTCCTTTTCGCTTTCAATTTTAAATCTAACAACTACATTACCATCATTAGCATCTTCGTCTTCATCAGTCCACCATGCATAATCAACTTTCCACTTATGGTCTGGACAAGTACCCAACCATTTTGTTAGTTCATCAAACGTCATCTGTTTTTCCTATTCAAAAAGATCATAAAAGATACGACCATCTTCTTCACCGTTGACAGTCTCGTACACCGTCTTGTTCCACTCACCGTGTTTAGAAATCCACTCATCAAGGGACATGCAGGTAGCATCTTCCTCCATACCCATTAACCAATCTTTAACTCTACCCATCTTGATTTCCTTTTCATTAAAGTAGTGAGACAAGGAATGTTTTCCAAGATTACCATTCAGTATAGCGGAATTGCTACTCTTGGCTCCTTTCGGGTGTCGGGGTTCACCTTTCCTTGTCTCTCCCGAATTGAAAGTACAACTACCATCCTGCCTATCGATAGTCAAGAGCAAAGATTGTTAAAGGTTCAGTACTAAACCAATTACACCCTTCTACGCCATTTGTGCTAGGCATTGCATTCATACC
>Ga0208180_1001737_pt1 | contig 11752 bp, 23 predicted proteins | sample MalvireepMed_s16_FD_184241 | JGI IMG/M metagenome (GOLD analysis project Ga0208180, IMG submission 184241) | Marine viral communities from the Global Malaspina Expedition - Malaspina viral metaG DeepMed_s16 (SPAdes) (version 2) | ecosystem: Environmental > Aquatic > Marine > Oceanic | place...
GGGTACTTCTTGAGGATTGCTTTAACGTGAGGCTCATGCTTGCTTGCCTTCAGGTCAGGAAGAAGGTTGTACTTCCTAGCCAACTCATAAGTGTTATGCAACTTCTGGTCTTCTTCCACTTCCATTTTAATAGACCCGTCTTCAATAAGATGCTTGTGAAGAATCAACAACCCTTTCAGGTCATTATCTGTAGTGGTTTCCTTGACAATCTTTTCGATGTCATCCACGCGACATTTAAGGTTGCTGCTATCGAACAAATCTCGGTTAGACCTTTTCTCTTGGATGAGTTCTCTATAACCATCCTCAAGCAATTTCTCGATAACCTTTCTGCCTAATGCGAAGATATTTTTCCACTTACCTTCTAGATGCTCCAGCTTGTTGAACTTATTTCTACCCCTAACGGCGGTCTTGACACCGTAAATCTTATCCTTATCAATGTCGTGACCAAGATTATTAAGACAGTCCACAATAAATTCTAGAGTACTAAGGTCTCCATAACACCCACGGGTATCTTCAAGTTCATAGCGGTTAATCTCTACGAAGTAACCACCGTCGTTGAGGTCTATTGATACATCGTCCCAATTATCACCCTTCTTCCAGCTTCTAGTACTGCCATTCCATTTAGCAATACTGGTACGACTCTCTGAATTGCCAGACGAATACCTAACAGCGGCATCAAGGTCTGAGGTTTTACAGAAGTGACTATCGTTACATCCCAACAATTTGCGGAACTTACTAATAGCCTCCCCTGTTCCTTTTACCCGGTAAATCTTAAACTTGTCATTACGACCACCGTTCCAGTATGCGTCTCTACCACTATTGGTTTCATCCGAAACCTTTGCCCTAATACGACTAATACCGCCACGCTTAAGGTCGTCGATATAAAATACGCAATCAGGGCTTACATTCAGCTTGGAAACGTCGTCTCTTTGAACTGCTTTCTTCCACCCATCCCTGTAATAAACAGTAACAGTAAGGTCTGGAATGTCCCCAATATAGATGTTGTGATAGTCAGTATCTTTAAAGAGTTGAGTACCGTTCCACTCAGCCGTATCAATACTAATTGCACTGGCAAGCCCACCGAGCAAACCACTACTCTTAGTAATTGAGACATAGGAGAGTCTGGCATCCCAAAGAGTATCTGCTTCAGACACAGCTTCCGATGCTACCTTTTCAGCATTATCTTTAATCTCTGCACACCTCTTAATAATACTAGCAATAGTGTGCTTGTTGTAACTGAGAGATTCACGCGAAGGAGTGATACTAAGTTCCCCAATACCAAACGTAATGTTGAGATTGGTTTGCAGGATTGAACGAGTTTCACGGTCCTTACTGTTGTCAAACTGGTCTACATCAATTGGATAGGCAACCTGACCCATAAGGGCATAAGCACCGTAGCTGCCATTACTTTTACGAACAGCCCAACCATCACCCTCGATGATAAATTCGTCTGGCTTAATCTCTATAGACTGACCAGTAATCTTGGGCTGAACCTCAAAGTATTTATAGAGGTCTGCTGCCTCCTCACCAAATTCCTCAAAGTCATTGTCGTAAGTATCTGACGTAACGGGGAAGCTAATCTTCAACCCATTAGCCTCAGAGGTAGGCTGAGTGTTGAGAAGGGCAAAGACGGGTTCGTCTTCTTCATTCTTATAAGCATTGTAAGTACGATGCTCACCGTTAAAGAATGACTCGACAGTGAAGCTATCACTGTAAGCAAAGGGGGATTTACTCCCTAACCCCATACACCCAACGGCATCGTTGCTATCGGTTCGATTACTGCGAAAGTATGTTGTGTAAAGGTGCATACAGTCGCTATGACCCAATCCGGTTCCATAGTCTCTAATGGCAAAATGGGGTTCCATAGAGGAGGGGAGATGGACTTCAAATGGGGTATCAGATTTTCCAGCATCCACATGAGAATCATACGCATTGGTACTTAGTTCCCTAACTACTGCCCTAACCTTGTTGGAATAAAGTTGGTCCGATAAGATTGAGAACGCTTTAGCGGTCGCCTCAATCGTGTAGTTCGATTGCTCGAAGTCACCGGACCTCTCAATAACATTCACCTTGCCATTCAACTTCATAACTTTCCTCCGTTCAAAAAAAGCCCACTCAACTACCTCATTATAGCATCGCATCCCCCAAAGTCAAGATATTTTTTTGAGAAAAGTGGAGCCGGGGGGAATCGAACCCCCGTCCTGTATAGCTTAATTAGCAGCGTCTACATGGTTAGTCTGTTGTTATCGCACAGCAGACAAAACTAGATGGGTTGACCATCATCAGACCATTATGGTCATCAGGCGTTATTTTCGGGTTAGCCATCCCTATCCGATTATCGGAGTCAGCACAATTGGATAAAAAGGTTTGTGCAACCCCCGGCTACTCTAAGCAGCCAATGCGAATTGCTTTTCGGCAATTACTTTTTGGTCAGCTTTTATAGTGGCCTACTGACCAACCACTCCATGCAGCTACTACCTCCACTACCAGTCGAAACCAATCGGCCCCATGTAGTACCCCCGGTGAGAGTCGAACTCACGTTACCGCTTTATAAGAACGGCGTTCTAACCGTTGAACTACGGGGGCAACCAGCCAAGTTTAGCTAATCCTCCGTAGTACCCCCTCCAGTTCTTCCTTGGTCACAATCACGTTACTCTTTAATAAGGTCTTTGTGTCATCAAACCAAGTTTGCGTTATAGAAATCTCTTTTTCAGATTCAGATGTATAGAAAGATGTTTCCCAGTGAAACGTTCCCATGCTTTCGTTGCTTTTATATATTAACCGGCTCACTGAGTTCACCCCACGCTGCCAAGCTACATTCCTTGGCTCTTTTTATTAATACTTCTTTTGCTCCCTGCTCATTTCCCGAAGCCCATTCCGAAAGTGCTTTTTGTTGCAGTTCTCTACCAAAAGAGAATGAAAGATACCAAGGGCTATGTAGTTCAGTATCTTCTCGATTCATAGCATTAAGGTTTTGCACAGCGTTGCCATCCGGTTGTCCACCACTCAAGAACGCAACCATTGGAACTGCTGCCGGAACAACACGCCTGAAACACCTGAGTGTCATATCGGCTACGTCATCAGGCTCTGATGTATGATTTTGATATCCAGATAGAACCATGTTTGGTTTTAGTATCATATGTTCTAATACTACCTTTTCGTAATACAAAGCCTCGAAAACATAACGCAATACATTCTCAGTAACTTCAAATGTTCTGTATATAGTGTGTGAGCCTTCCATTAATATTTCTGGCTCAACTATAGGAACAACCCCCGCAAGCTGACACTTCTTTGCATACCTAGCCATAACATAAGCGTTGGCAACTATGCTCCCCATTGGGCTGTCAATATTTAACACAGCCCTCCACTTTGCAAACTCTGCCCCAAGGTCTTTGTATTCCTTTAGCCTGTCGTCAAGTCCGTCCAAACCTTCTGTGAGCTTCTCGTTTGCTCCAAAAGAATAATAGTCCTTAGCACCTTTGTCAACCTTGATTCCAAGACAAACGTTCTTGTCTATTAGTGGGCAGATGGTATCCCCGTTCTTAATAGTTTCATCAAAGAGAATAACTCCGCTGATGTATTTTTCTATATCGGTAGCAGAAAACAGTGCGTGTCTGTAATAATGTCTATTCTCAGGGGTTGATTCAATACCCACAGACTCAAGCCGTTTAGTAATCGTAGGGGTACTTTCGTCTGCTGCAAGTATACCTTTCCCTGTGGCTGCTATTTTATTGATTATATCTTGCATTTAAATTCCCCCGCACATCTAAGCAATAGGGGCGGGAGTCGAACCCGTTGTAGCATCCAATATGCCACCCTACTGAACCCTTATATATTATACCTTATTCACCACCCCCGGCCTGAGCTTTTTCGATTTTCTTGTCAAAGTCAGGTTTCTTAATAACGTTTGGCTTAATTGGTCTATCAAAAGGAGCATTATCATCAGCTTCCTTTTCCATTCTAGCCATCTCTACGCTCTGATTAAGGCCACGCTGGTATCCTTCATGCCATACGGAATGAAAATCCTTGGGGTTGGTAACGTATTCGACGATACCCTCAAGCCTACCCTGAGTTCTAAGCCCTTCTTCGTTATCTTGTCTCAGTTTATTAAGCATGACGTGCGTAATCTCGTTAGCCCACTCCTGATTGATGTCACTTCGGGTATCAGAAAGCTGAACCATATGAGCAAGCCTTGAGTTCTCTGAAGTTAGGTAAATTGTATAATTTACCAGTGTAGCCAAGAGGATTGCACTAACAGCAACGATACGACGATTAACCTTTTCCATCACTCTCTCCAATGTTGAAAGACAACTCTTTTTCTTATTTAGCAGAAACAATTTAAATACCCTGATAAGGCTACTACACCACTTAAAGGTGAATAAACCCTTTCCTTAGATTCAAACTGTTTCTATACAGACACGCTCAGAGGATTTTAGAGTTTCCTCTAAAAAATACACTCTGGTAAATAGCTATATGTGTTGAACCTGACTGCTCAGGACTAGACTGCCTAGTTATATAGCCGTTGAACGCTCTTTACTGCGGAGATTATTACCACGCACGATTACCAGAGCGCCGTGTTTAACAATATGCAACCCGAAAACACGGAAACGGGGTTAGATATGCTAGAACGGGTTATCTTCGTCAGTCTTCGTTGCTTGGTCGCCAATAGAATCACTAGTGGCAGACGTGGTAGCAAACTCGGTAGGAGAATCAGACTTCTTATCGTTGAACTGGACCGTTGTTGCAACAACATAGGTCTTACTTCTACGATTTCCCTCTTTATCTTCCCACTCGTCAGTCTTTAAACGACCGGCGGCGATGATGCTTCGACCCTTGCTCATATACTTAGCGCAAGTCTTAGCGGTAGCACCCCAAGTGGTTACATCAATAAACAAGGTTTCTTCTGTATCCTTACGCTGTGTGTTTACTGCAATTCGCATATCACACACGGTTTGTCCGCTTGGCAACTCCCTTAAGTTTGGGTCTTGCACCAAGTTTCCAACCAATACCACATGATTGAAGTTACTCATCAACATTCTCCTTCTCGTTGTACCGCTTCACCATTTCGGCTGCGGTTTCCAATTGTTCCTTCTTCGTTTTACTGGACGAAGAAGTAGTGTTTTCACTTTCGCAAGTATTTTCACAATCCTTGTCGCTACTCTCGCACTCTGTCATCTCTTAATCCTTTAGCTTCTTTATGTAGAACTTTTCTTTGTTGAATACTTTTTCAATTCCATCAATAGCTTCTGCTCCCTATTCAACAAAACTTTTTCACGACGAGCAATCTTACTTCTCTCAGACGAGACATTCGCCATGTCATTATGTATGGCTCTCAGGCTTTTCGGCATCTCTCCACCTACACCTCAAGAACTTGTCGAATCTTTCCCCGCAGAACCTGACCGTTACCTCTATTAGAGGTGGCTTGGGTTGCGTTTGAGACGTTCTTTGCTAGAGTTTGAGTGACTCCTAGCTTTGTAGCCGCCTTAGACTTACCACGGCAGGTGGAAGCATATGTTCCCTTACCAGTGGAGCGACAAACAGCGGTGATAGGGTCAAACTTCTTACCCCTAGTCTTGCCATTCCTAGCTGTGCCTACAATTTGCTTGCCATCCACAGTCCAACTATAGGCACTAGTTGTCTTAGACAGTTCCAGTAGAAATTGAATTTCCGTCACGATACACTCTCCTTACTAACCTCACAAGTTTCAACCCCATCCAAAGGGTCGTTATCATTTAATTCATCTGTACACTCTTGGATATGATTTCTCAGTGCTTGAATTTGTTTTGCAATAGCGTCAGTTTGATTGAGCAACTCTTGCACCTTATTTTCGCACTGTTGTACATACTCACGGGCCATTTCTTGAACTGTAGGCATATTTAATTCCCTCTATCCATAATAGGTAGCAAGCACCCCAAACACAGATAAGCTCGAAATGACTCGGCTCGAAAGATGATAGCAACTTATAGACGAAGCCAGCGCACATCAATATTAATGCCCACTCTCTCCTGTTTGGCAAAGTGCTATCCCCTCTGGTTGGGTCCGACTAAAAAGCCCTATGTTATTCTACCCCTCGGGCCGGGGTTGGTCAAGTTGTTTCTAGAATTTTTAGGCGATTTTTTTGGGCGTCAGTTTTGTTGGGAAGTAGACACTCAGATTCGATTGATAAACTCTTTGCAAGAATCGTTAACTCCACACAAGTTAATTTTGTTAGGCTACCTCTAAGAATTGACATTTCTTCTTCTTTTACTCCTTCCACTTCTCCGCACGATGGTAGTCCTCTCATTACAGCATTAACGTACAGTTTTTTATCTGCGGGTCGTCCTCTTCGCTTCATTTTTAATTCTCTCTTTCTTAATTTCGCTCTTGATTTTTTCAACAGCAGACTTAATTGCAATACTTACAGCCTGTCGGCTGACTTTCTTCTCTTTGCCTATCTCAGACATAGAGATTCCTTCTTTGAAATGTTTTATCACATATTCTTTCTGAGTTTTAGTTAACGTGGACAATACACCGTTGATACTGAAGTCAAGGGGTCGTTCTGAGGAGTTTCTTTCATCTTCTATAGTTTCCCATAACTCTGATTCCCCTCCTGCACTTAGACTGTTCAGCGACATCGGGCTTCTTCGCGCGTCCCTTTTTTTATCTCTTAGCCAGTTGTAGATAGCCCACCGGCCACACAATATCCTCCAAGTTGTTTTACTGGCCCCCTTCTCAGGGTCGTATTTCCAATCGGCTTCCATTAGTTTTCCCGCCACATAACCGATGCACTCATCGTCATATAACAATCCGATTGGCCCCCACTTGACTATGATGCCTTGAGCTTCTTTTAGATAACCTGCCAAGCCCTTCATCCCAACTCCTCCTACTCGATTTTATATTTATCAAGAATCCGTTTTGATTCCGTTGCTAAAAATATGTTGACGATTTTTCCCACTTGTTCTGGAAACAAAGAGACTTCACTGGAAGATACAACTTCCCCACCTTTAAATAAATACTGGTAGAGGGTCAGCATAGTTGTCTCACCTTCTTCATCTAGGTAAGCTCTCGTAACTATTTCTAACTTTCCCTCTGTATGCTTAGATTCATATAGCAGCATAAACCCACAATAACCATCCCAACCCAAAACCAGCACCAAATATAATTGCGTTATACAGGCTGACGATTAAGAGGTCTATAATATCATAACGTCTGGTAGGAGTTTGCTTGGTAGCCTTGCGGCATACTTGGTTGCTGTGGGACGATTGATGGGATTTGTCCGTTGAACCTTGCTCTTTTTCTTTGCTCATCTAAAAACTCCATTAGTTGTTTAATTTTATTCCACTGTGGAAGAATCTTTACATTCGTCCACTCAAACTTTCCTGTATCTGGATGATACCTAGCCACTCCGCTATCTATTGCCTCCTGTTCCCAAATCGTGTTTGAAACTCTTAAGGTTAATAGAATAGCCACAACCACTGCCAGCGCCGTTGTGAAAATAATCTGAGTTGTTTTCATAGGACATCCTCCTGAAGTTTAATGTTACTACAGGATTATATCCCTTAATCAATAGAAACCTCGCTCCACTTTGTGCCATCTTCTTTTATTTGCCAAAAGCCGGAATTATTCCTGTCGAACACAGCTATTTCTTCACCGTCTGCTGTTAGGGACTCATACATCAAAACTATACCCTTGTATGGGCCAAACTTTTTGCTTTTCTTTTTATTCTGCTTGTCCAGAAAAGTTATCTTCATACGCTTATTAACTCCCCCTGCATATTTTTTATTCCATGCCTGAGAAGCTGGTCAACTGCTTGCTTGGTGCATTTTTTGTGTTTTGCAATATCGCTCACGCTCATGTTATCAAAAAACCTCATCCTTAGACAATCCTTTTGTCTTCTAGTCAAAGGTGGGTTCACTTTCCTTCTGTCTAACAGGCTTCTAAGCTGGGACATCATCCTCTCTGCCCGTTCTTTTTTAATCATTGCCTCTAGCACAGACTCAGAATCATCTGCTATCTCAAAAGCCCTTTTACCAGATTCGTCATCTGCGCTTACACTGTAGTGTGTCGGCCTTTTGGCAATAGTCATCCTTCTACTAACTTCTGCCCAAATCTGCCTTCTTCCATATGTGCATCTTAGGGTGACTCTTTTGCACCCCCTTGTCGGGTCAAAATCTATTTCAGCCCTAGCGATTGCATTGGCTACATTAGTAATTACGTCTTCATCCGACCTCATCCACGGAGTTCCCCACCTACCAACCATAGCCCTAGCTTCCTTGAGGTAGCTTTGAAGGGTTCTTTCTTCAACTGGGGCATCAAACAAATTAGACATTTTTAATTCTCTCTCTCAATTCGGACGATGAAAAGTCATGCAACCTGTGATTAAAATGTATCCTTATTCCCTTCTTCTTACAGATACCCCTTCCGGTAAAACCGTCTATTGAGTATTCTTTTCCTAGAAATCGTACATTGATAGGCAGGGTTTTCAGTATAGTCTTCAAGTCCTTCTCTGTTTCATATACTATAATTTCGTCCACGTATTTACACGCTCTTAGCTGAATCTGTCTTTCTAATAGGCTCTGAATAGGCTTGTTTTTTTCTTCCCTTTCCATACTTGGGTCTACTTGCAACCCGACTATTAAGTGTTCACAGTAATTTTTTACCTCCTCCAGCATAGCAACATGACCGGCATGAAGCAAGTCAAAACAAGAGCAGGTGAATCCGATTTTATATTTTTCCATCTTTATTTCGCCGTCAATATAAAGACATCCATCCATCCCTGAACAGCACTACTGACTTGTTTGATAGGAGTGGCATTATGCCACATAACCCTATCATCAAGCATAACCATTTCTCCACTCTCTAGTGGAAAGTCTACTATTGGCTTGCCCTCACAAGTTTTAGATACCAATAGATTTCCGCCAGTTATGTTATATCTATTGATTCCAACCATAGCTATAAATCTGTAACCGTCCTGATGCACCCCTTCTGGTGACACTGGGGCTAATTCGTTTCCGACTACAATCCTCATCTGGTGAATTTCAATTTCGTGGTCATCATCATAACCACAGGATTCTAGGAATGTATCACACATTTCTAACATCCCGCCACTTTCTACAACCTCGTCTTCTATATCTTCAAATTGACGGTCAATACCACCTTGAAATTGATTGTAGTGCGATGCCTGATTGAAAGCCTCAGACTCTAACTTCATGTATTTGGAATGGTCTGTGTCGCATAGCTTTATTCTTGAATATCGCCTAAGCCTATACTTACAGTCTCTGTGGTCTGTTGTTGGAAGTTTGTTAAATGAGTCTTTTAGGGTGCTGACTCCCCACTTACTGACTTGCTCCAGTTTTATTTTATACATACTACCTCCAGTGTATCATAAGGGCCATTTAGGAATGCTCGGTTGTCGCCTCCCCTTGGTTATGGTTTTCCATCGCCCTGATGAAAAACACTTCTTTTCTGTTAACCGCTCAAGTCTGTCCCTAAGCTCTTTAATATCCTCGACATATTGTTTAATCATTGAATCGTAATCTACGCTGGTTCCTTTTATATTAAGACGGCCCCTGTGAGCTACCTTAATACCCCGCTCAAGTTTTCTGATGTTGTATTCTGTTTTTTCTATTTCTTTATTGTTTTCCATAACCCTTAGATAGATGCTCTATCATATATACATAGTAGCATTCGTGACACGCTCCACATCCACATAAATGTCTTCCATTCTTCACTTCTTTCATCCTGTTACGGATAAAGTCATTAGTGAGGGCTATAGACCTGAAGTAGCCAACAGCATTTTCTTTCTTAAGCTGTTTCATTTCCCACCCTTAAGTTAGTCGTCGTGATGTAACGCCAAGCAGTCACGCATTTCCTGACCGTTAATCTTTATAATAGAGGGGTTGTTGAGTTCCCAGACTACATCAGCTAGTTGACCTCGCGCCTTATCGGGGATGGGTGCTTCCGCAATCATAACGCGCAGTTCTTTGACAACATCATTTACTCTTTTGTAACTCATCATCTTTCTCCTTTAAGGAATCTTCCCACTAACTCTTTACATTGGTCAGACTTAACCAGCGGTATGAAAGCCTTACGTTCTTCTTTTTGAGACATATATCTGTGCAAGGTGAGACAATACTTAAAAGTGTCTAATGCTTTATACGGTGAGGGATATTTGTTTTTATCTCCAAACATCTTCTTTTGCTTTCTACCGATAAGCCACTTCGTATACATTCCAGCCAGCATCATCTTAAACTTGGATACATTGGGAGGGACACACTTATAAGCCTGAATACTCCTATGGTCAATTGTATTTATTATATTGTGCGCACGTTCTTCGGCTTTGTGGCTTTCTACTATCTCATCTACTAAGCCAATCTTAAGAGCCTCTGACTCACCAACATTTCTTCCCGAACAAATAAGCTCCATAGCTTTAACAGGGTCAATGATACGAGGCAGACGTGTAGTGCCACCCCATGAGGGTAATATGCCTAACTTAACCTCTGGCAAAGCCAACTTGGTTAACTGATGTGTTGTATATTCAGTATCCTCTGGCACAGGGTTCTCAATTAGGATTCTAGAGGCACAGGCTAGGGCTAACTCCAGACCTCCACCCATAGTTATCCCCTTCATTATCGCTACAGTTGGAATGTTAAGGTCTTCTATCTTGTTAAAGACATCCTGACCTTTCTTTAGGATTTTATCAATATCCCAATCAGGGGCGTCATGAGCATCTACAAAATCCTTAACATTTGCCCCGACTACAAATGAACCCTTGGAGCTACTAAAGATAACGCCTCTATATCCCTTAGTTTCTGGATACCCATAACTATATTCTGTGTTGATAACAAAGTTATCCAAGATATAGTCAAGCTCATCGAGAGTTTCCATATCAAGGATGTTGTACGGTCTTTTCTGGTGGTTGAAATTAATATGCTTCACATTACGATGTGACCACACTGAAAAATTCCGAATTTCCGTACCTTTGTGTAACATCATTTCTTCATCCACCAATCGCCACCATCGGCTAACAACGAGAAAATACCTACCACCACTATGACTACTATTAACCAGCTAGGCAACATAGTCTTCTCCTCTATGGACGGTTATCATCAGCACCCTGCATTTCATTATAATCTTCATCTGAGAACCCTAACTGTGGACATTCAACATGGGCATACTTGCATTCAATCTGGTTAACGAAATACAGAGCGTCCTTAAGACCCACTATTGTTTTTCTGGAAGTTGGGAGCATTTCAGCCTCCTTTAGTGCATCATAGACAAGATTATGAATAGACTCCAACATAACCTTGGTTTGGTAAGCACCAACAAAAGTATCGGAAAAGTTGTCTGGCAACATTATGCTTCATCCCCAAACGCACACTGGTAACACTTGTAGACTACGTTACCTACTGGTATAAACGCTTTGTAGTCTTCAACTGGTGCGGCGACATAACACTTATAAGTAACCTCTGTACTTTTGTTACAGTCTTCACATACAGACAAACCATAAATCTTTTCTGCGTAAGGTTCTGACTTACTCTTTCTCATCTCTAATAGCCTCTCTACAAAGCACACAAAGAATAGAGCCGTCTTTCATTATGTGAAAACCAATCCCAAGTTCAGTTTCACAAGACTCCTTACATCTATGACAAATCTCCGCCATCTTTAACTTCCTTCAAAAACTGTTTCATTGTAATACCCAAATGTTCTAGGGTAAGTTTAATAATATCTCTCCACCAATCAGCAGACTGGTCATACCCACCAATACATTGAG
>Ga0208180_1001740_pt1 | contig 11731 bp, 16 predicted proteins | sample MalvireepMed_s16_FD_184241 | JGI IMG/M metagenome (GOLD analysis project Ga0208180, IMG submission 184241) | Marine viral communities from the Global Malaspina Expedition - Malaspina viral metaG DeepMed_s16 (SPAdes) (version 2) | ecosystem: Environmental > Aquatic > Marine > Oceanic | place...
GGGCACGATGTTAAACTGTTCGGTGCTTCTGCTGGTGCTTATATGGAATGGGATGAATCAGTAAATTTACTTGATTTACGAGGGGCAACTGCGGCAGGGCCGGGTAATTTAAAACTTACTACAGGTGAACTGACAGTTGTTGATGCGGATGTATTAGGAAAAATAGAATTTCAAGCACCTTTGGAAGCTAGTGGCACGGATTCCATTTTAGTTGGTGCTGCAATATGGGCGGAAGCAGATGATACTTTTAGTTCTTCTGTTAATAATACTGATTTAGTATTTGCACTAGGCAAATCAGAAGCTGCCGCTGAGAAATTTAGATTTACAGCCGATGGTGAAATAGGACTTGGTGGTGCCAACTACGGAACTGATGGTCAAGTATTGACTTCAGCGGGTGCAAATTCTGCTGCGGCTTGGGAAGACGCAGGTGGTGGCGACTTAAATTTCGGTGGAGATACATTCGGTGCCGATAAGGTTATAGGCTCTAATGATGATTATGATTTAACCTTTGAAACAAATAATACTGCTAGATTAAATCTAGCAAATGGTGGAAAAATACATACAGGAGGAGAAACGGATGGCGGAACTGAAACAAGTGCAGGTGGAATTTGCATAGATACCAATGCTGAAGATAGAGGCCCCATTGTATGGAAAAATAGTGATGTAGGCCATACCTTTACGAATGATGTTGAGGCAGATACTGTTATGGAAATTAGAAAATTGGATTTACCTACTGGGGGAGTTAGAATAAGAGGATTTGGAGAATCACCGATAGAATCAGCACTTAATTTAGATGCTTGGTGTGATGGCAGTATACCTACTGGAAAAACTGAAAATACAGGGGCAGCTATGAATCTTTCATCAGCAGGTCAAACCAGCAATGCTGCTGCATTAATAGGCACTACTGCTAATATACTTGCTGTAAAAAATCATAATAAAACAAGATTTATAATTCAAGGCGATGGTAATTTTTATGCAGATGGCTCGTCAAATGCATCCAATTGGGATGTACACGAAGATGCCAATATGGTACGTTCTCTTGATTTATCATTGGCTAAGGCACACGGAGAAAATGTTGTAGACAGCAAGTTTGATAAATTCGTAAAATATAACCACGAAAAACTTGCGGACTTAGGATTAGTTGGTCGAGAAAAAGATGGAACGCCAAACAGCTTTATCTGTATTTCAAGATTGCAAAGACTTCATAACGGTGCCATTTGGCAGCAACACGAAAAGCATAACCAGTTGCTAGAAGCTGTTTATGATTTGGCGAAAGAGGCAGTTGGCGAAGAAAAAGCCAATGCTATTCTAGAAAAAAATAATGTTAAACTTTTAAATTAGGAGAAAACAAATGGCGATTACAGCAGATGTAGATATAGGCAATGGGGTAACAGCTACAGGCTGTTACATTATTATCCCCTATGTCTATGTTAAAAAATTTACCAATGAGGATGGGAGCAGCCCTATTTTCAAGCTGATTTATGATGCAGAAATTTACCAGAATGCAGGTGCTAGGGTAGGAAGGCAGAATGGAAAATTAATTCGTTGCAGACATGTTGACCATCATAAAACGGACTACGACCCAACGACAAGTGATAATCCATTTAAGTTAGCTTACACGCACTTAAAAGCAAATGGTAAATTAAGCAGTGTAGCTGATGCATAATGGGCTTAATTAAAACCCGAAATGAATATTTTACACCAGTAAAAAAAAGAACATCAATAGGACATTCACCAAGAAGCAAACCTAAGAACAAACATACACTAAGAATGTGGAAAAAATACAATAGGCAAGGGAAATGAATAATGAAAAAATTAGCGATTATTTTGTTAACCTGTTTATTATTATCAAAGTCATTATTTGCTGATTCAACAAATGATGAAAATACACAAACTAATACATCAGGTTCAAATACAAATATAACGGGTGGCTATGAAAGCACAACCACAACTACATATGAAGATGGGGCAACAAACACGACAACAAGTACATCAACAACAACAAGCAGTTCAACTGGATCCGATATTCCCGTTAATTCAGCCAATTCACCAAGTTACTCCGCTATGTCTCAAGATGTGTGTAGTATGGGTGTTAGCGGCTCCGTTTCTACTTTGGGGCTTGGTATATCTGCTGGTAAACATGTTAGGGACTTGAATTGTGAGAGAATAAAATTATCAAAAGTATTATATGACTACGGTATGAAAGTGGCGGCTGTGTCAATTCTGTGTCAGGATGAACGAGTTTTTGAGGCTATGCTTATGGCTGGGACACCTTGTCCTTTTGAGGGAAAAATTGGCAAAGAAGCTATTGCTCAATGGAATAAGTATGATATAGAGAGACCAGACTATGAAACATACATTGAAAAACTTGAAAAGCGTTCTCAAATTGATGCTGAGTTGTCTGCAATTGCCATGGAAGAGGAAAGAAAAGCTAAAGAGCAAAAAGCTGCCGAAGAGTCCTCTAAAAGGAAAGCCGAAGAAGAGGCTAGTAAGAAAGACCAAGCAGAGAAAAATAGTAATAAGAACGAAGCAGTAGAAGTAATTGAACCAAGTCCTCAAAATGAGGATACTACATTTAATTCGCAGGGCAAGTAATGGAGATTATACTGACAATCTACATCATTGCCATTGTCGGAGGATTAGTCATTACAATTGTAGAGTGATCAATGTTGAAAAATTTATTCATACTCATTGTTACTCTTACGGTATTCTGTTTTGGATTAAGCTATCTAACTAAGGATGCTTTGGGGATAGAGGTAGATACAGGTAATATACTATCTAATTCTACATTTGGAACGGGGACAACTTATTCTAATGATAATTGGACAATTACAAATGAAGATTATCATAATTATACTTCACTAGGTGGGGGCAATGACCCCGGTGGTGCTGTTGCTGCAGATAATGCAACTAACATAGAGCAAACTATTAAACTGTCAGAAAAGACAAATATGACAGAAAAGGAAATACAAAATGGTTTCTCTTCAACTTTATCAGCAGATATATGGTATTGGAATCAGTATGATAATACAACAACATTAAAACAAACGATTACTGGCTCTGATGGGTCTACAACAATACAACAAAGAATTATTGAAGATGATGGGTGTAGTTATATAAATTGTGGAAGTTATACAAATTATACAGATACACATATTCAAGGTAGTAATACACAAACTGATTTTGATATTAAAGTTAATGTCTCAAATAGTAATAATAGGGGCAGTTCACATTATGGCCCAGACATTGATGATATACAGTTAAAAGTTGTCTATACCTATATCAATCCTCTTGATGAAGATACTCAAGAAGTTATAGATGACATTGATGAAACTATTGATGATGCAGTAGAAAATATAGACTTGGAAGAAGAGTATTTTTCTTGGGATGATTCTTGGGAAAATGAATATTACTGGGAAGATGAATTTACTTATGAAGATGAATTCACTTGGGAAGATGAATTTGTACTAGAAGAAGAATTTTACTTTGAAGAAGATATTGACATAGCTGTTTTTGAAGAATTTACATTTGAGGAGTTTGAAGAGGTTATATTCTTTGATGAATTTGAAGAAATTACTATGGAAGAGACTTTTTTTGAAGAATCATTTGAAGAACCACAATACATAGAAGAGATATTCGAGGAGGAATTTACCGAAGAGTTTACAAGTTTTATCGAGGAAACTGGAATGACGGAGGAATTTGAGCAGTTTCTAGAAGATGAGGGAATAACACAAGAGGAATTTTTTGAAGAAATTGTAGAAGAGAGTTTTGAGGAAGAGTCTGACTTTGTAGAACCTACAGAGGAGGCTTTCAATGAGGAAATTACTGAAGACAATATGGATGAGTCTGTTGAAATGGAGGCAGAGTCATTTGAGAACGAAGAGAGCATACTTGAGGTTGCTTCAAATGAGGAAGAAGCAGTGGAGGAAACCACAAATACTGAAGCTGAGGAGCAGTTAGATGATGAAGATGGACAAGTATCAGAAGAGACTTCTGAGGAAAGTGAATCCGATAGCACAGATTCTGATGAATCCGATGTTCAAACCGCAAGTAGTGAAGAGCAAGAAGACATACAACAGGAAGAAGACAGAGAAATTGAAGGAGGAGAATCCAAGGGAAGAGTAGAAATAGCTAAATTTGAAAAGGAACTGAAAAAGAATATAAAGAAACTCGTTCAAGAAGTTAAGGCTAATACTCAGAATTTGACGAAAGAGGATGTGTTTTTTAGAAGCAACAATTCTCTGGATGCGTATACAAACGTATCCTTCTACAAATCAAAAGACATCTACGCCAATGTAGACAATAATTTTTTTCAACAGGCAGACTTGTCTGTTTACGGTGAGGATATTTACACCAATGTTACATTGGCGAGTTATTCCTTGAATGATCCGATTGAGGTGCATAAACAAAAAATGAATGAGATTACAATCAAGAAAAATAAACTGCAAATGGAGTTAGAATTGCTAAAGGGATTATAATGATTAACTGGAACAGATTTATGGCTGATGCATTATGTAAATTAGCTTCTGTTCCTAAAGATCGAAAGAAAACACCATCGGAAGAAATGCAGGACAAGCTAGAGCCAATCATAGACGAATTTGATTATAAAGTCGGTGACTTTCTTGATGAGATCAAGGACGTGGAAAAAATTAACGAGATGAAGAATAAATGCAAAAGATAATTTTCATCTTTGTTGTGTTATTTTTATTAGGATGCTCTAACATGGATACACTAAGTGTTAGACCATCAACAACTACGGTCACATATGGTAAAGATAGTAGTACAGCCGAAAAAGATGCTAAAAATGATGTCTTGACGGACACGGAAAAGGAATCGTGGACAATTAAGCAAGTTTTCAAGTGGGAGTAGATAAATGGAAAGAATGATTATATCAATAATAGCTGCGGCTCTTTTGGGGCTTGGGGCTTGGAACTTGAATCAAACCTTCAACCTCTCCATTGAAATAGAAAGCATCAAGGGAAAGATTGAAACTGTTGAAAAGAATACAAAGCAACTTAGAAATATGATTGCCAAGAATAAAAAGAAAGACAAAAATAAAAAGGACAATTAAATGAATAATCTTGTAACTAAACTTAGTTCCATTGCGGCATTAATAGGTGTTATTGCAGCCATTGGAGGGGGTTTTATTCAATATGGAAAGATACAAGCCAAACTTACAGAACTTGATAAAAGAAAAGCTGTTATAAATGAAAGTGTTGACTTAGACCCTATTATTGAAAAAATCGGTTCATTGGAAGTTGACTTAATAGACCGTATTAAAGAAGTTGACGATAAGATTATTGTAACAGATTTATCCTCTGTTCAAGAAGATATTGCAGAATTGAAAAATAGAAAAGTTAACCTTAAACCTCTTAATGATACAATTAAAGAACTAGAAAATGCAGTTGCTGAATTAAAGCAAGGTGTAGCGATTGTTTCAAAAGAAAATGAATTGCAAGATGTCTTGATTGAAGAAATTAAAAATAAAGCAAATAACCCACTGGCGAACTAATGGCTAATAATAGGATGGATGTAAGTGATAAGACTGCTATTTCTATGCCTATGCGTAACCTTATATCAATACTCGCAGCAGTCGCAGTTGGAGTATACGCCTTTTTCGGAATACAAGAAAGGCTTAACAATGTTGAGACGAGAAACACACTTATGGAAGCCGATCTCGTAAAAAACACGGAATTCCGGATACGATGGCCCAGGGGAGAAATGGGCAGTTTGCCTGCGGATTCCGAGCAATTTATGTTGATTGAATACATGGACGGTCAGCTAACTAAGATGCAGACACAAATTGAGTCAATGATGCATAATAAAGTTAATATTATTAGGCTTCAAGAAGATATGAAGGAAGCCCGTGAGAATATAGAAAAACTCAAGGATAAACTGAGGGAGGCTAACGGTGGTTGAAACGCTAATAGCTCTTCTTATGTTTATAGGAATAGATTTAAAAGAACACGTTCCCTATGATTCAATCAGTGAGTGCCTGAAGGCGAAAAGATTAAGTGAAAGAAGTTCAGGGCCAGATGGCCCAAGACTAGAATGCCGACCCGTCAAGGCTGAAATAGAAATATGGGAAGAAGACGGAAAGAAACACATTCTCAAAATTATTGAGGACTAATTATAAAAGGAAACTAATGACTACAGGAAAAATTAAATGGTTTAATCCAACCAAAGGATATGGATTTATTGAACAAGAAGGAAGCAAAGATGTTTTCCTTCACATATCTGCTTTAGAGGAAGCGGGTATTGACACACTGAAGGAAGGCGAAGAAATTTCTTTTGACATAGGAGAGAACAAAGGGAAGGAGAATGCCATCAATGTTAAGAAAGTTGCTTAATGATAAAAGTTTGGTTCTTAATGGTATTGTTGTCTTATCCAAATTACTCAGGAATCGTTTACAAGGGATTCGGTGGATTTTTGAATAAAGAGAAATGCGAAGAACAAAGAATTAAATCAGAAAATTACATTGTTGATTTAGAAAATAAGATGGGGAGAACAGTTTACATAGAAACTTTTTGCTTGGAAACGCATACATTTCCAACATCATTGAAAAATAAATTACAAGGAACAAAAATTTAGGAGTATAATATGGCATCAACATATACAACACGATTGCGTTTGGAAAAGCAGGGAACTGGTGAGAACGCTAATACTTGGGGTGATAAGACTAACGATACCTTTGATTTATTGGATGAAGCTATCTACGGATATGCGGCAAAAAGTGTTGCGGGATCATCCAATGTAACTCTTTCAAACAGTAATGCTACAGCAGATGAATCACGACAAAGTGTATTGGAATTTACAGGAACACTGACTGGAAACATCAATGTTTTACTGCCGACAGTCGAATCAAGATATATAGTTTACAATAATACAGCAGGTAGCTACACATTAACTGTAGCAACAACAGGAAACACGGGAACTGGCACAGCAGTTGTTCAAAGTTCTCATGCTTTGATGTATAGCAATGGAACATTCGTAAAAGATGTATTTGCCCAAGGCATTAATAATTTAGTTTGCAAGGGAACTTTATCCGTTGCAGGTGCAGTAGAATTAGATGGTGGCAATGTTACCATTAATGAGACTTCTGCTGATGTAGATTTTAGGGTGGAATCAAACGGAAATACACACACTTTATTCGTTGATGGCGGTAATGACAGAGTGGGTATACTTAATAGTAGTCCTGCTGTTGCCTTGGATGTCACAGGAGCAGTTACTGCTTCTGGAACAGTGACAGGAAACTTATTCAGTGGAAGTGGTCAGGATATTACAAAAGTTCTTCCTGCTGGTGCAATTATTATGGCTGGATTTGCTAGTGAGCCTACAAAATCAGATAGTTCAACAAAAAGACTTTTACTATGCAATGGACAGGCAGTCAGCAGAACAACATACTCAGCTTTATTTTCTGCTGTCAGCACGACATATGGAACAGGAGATGGCTCAAGTACATTTAATGTTCCAGATATGCTAGGTCGTTTACCAATGGGTAGTGGAGCTGGTTCTGGATTAACATCTAGGACTCTCGGTGCTAAAGTTGGTGCGGAAAACTTGGCAAGTGGAAGCAATATATCATCTGGAAGTAATTACAGTTACGCAATTACAAATCCATCAACAATCGTCAACTTCTTTATCGCAACGGAAAAATAATATGCCAATTACAAAGATTCAGTTTCAGCCAGGATTTGATAAGCAGAATACGGAAATTACAAATAAAGGCAAGTGGATTGATGGTGACAAGGCTAGATTTCGATACGGTTTTCCAGAGAAAATAGGTGGATGGGCAAAAGTATCGACAACGACTTTCATTGGAGTAGCAAGAGAGCAAGTTGCTTGGAACTCATTGGATGGAACAGCTTACGATGCCTTTGGAACGAATAAAAAATTGTATATTTATAATGAAGGTAATTTCTTTGATGCGACACCAGAAAGGTCTACTGCTGATATTACAAGCGTTTTTACAACGTCAAGTGGCTCATCCGTTTTTACAGTAACGCATACATCTCATGGTGCTGCGGAAGGTGATTATGTCACTATATCAAGCACTAGTGCAACTATTGGTGGTGTTGCGGCATCAACAGTAGATGGTGAATACGAGATAGCATCCGTGCCAACAACATCTACCTATACGGTGGATATTGGAACGAATGCATCATCATCTGTTTCCACGACAGGAAACTGCACGGTAGCCTATGATACGACAGCAGGTCGGGACAAGGCTTTAGTCGGATACGGATGGGGAACAGGAAAATGGGATTCATCGAATACTTGGGATACTCCAACATCATCTTCCACAGTAACCATTGCCCTTAGAAATTGGGCTATAGATACTTGGGGAGAGGACTTGATTGCCCAAGACATTGACGGTGGAATTTATGTTTGGGATACATCTGGTGGTGTACTCACGGCAACCAATATAGCGACAGCTATAAGCAATGCTCCAACTAAATCAAAGTTTGCCATTGTCTCCAATCCAGACAGGCACTTGATTTGCATGGGAACAGAGACAACTATTGGAACGACATCCACGCAAGATCCAATGTTCATTCGTTGGTCTGACCAAGATGATTACACTTCTTGGACAGCATCAGCAACTAACTCAGCAGGTTCACAAAGAATTACTGATGGAAGTGAAATTGTTACTGCTGTTCGTACAAGAGGTCAGATACTTATTTTAACTGATACATCGGCACATGGCATGTCATTTATTGGTGCACCATTTACTTTTGGATTCCAGCAACTAGGTTCTAATTGTGGGGCTATTAGTCCTCATTGTGCCATTGATGTTGGTGGTGTTTGTTATTGGATGAGCAGTGATGCTTTTTACCGATTTGACGGAACAGTAAGAAAGATGCCATGCACGGTTGAGGATTTTGTTTTTGATAACATTGAACCAAAACAGTACGCACAGGTTTTTGCAGGCTCTAATTCTGCTTTTGGTGAAATTTGGTGGCTCTATTGCACAACGGCATCAAATCAGAATGATCGGTATGTTGTTTTTAATTACCAAGAAAATCTTTGGTATACAGGTTCAATAGGAAGAAGTACATGGATTGATTCTGGAACATATTCATTACCTTACGCAACGGAGTATGATGGAAGTGCTAATACAACGGTTTATGTTCACGAAAGTGGAACAGACGATGATGGATCAACACTCACATCCTACATTGAAAGTGGAGATTTTGACATCGGTGATGGTGATCAAATTATGTTCATTAAAAGGGGAATACAGGATTTCAAGGATCAAGTTGGCAATGTTAATATTTCATTGAAGTCTAGATATTATCCAACGGACACACAAACAACTAAAGGCCCATTCTATATGTCAACATCAACACAGCGTTTCAATCCTCGAACACGAGGAAGGCAAATAGCTGTTCGTGTGGAAAGCAATGGATATGATGCTGTAAACAATGATGCAATATCGGAGAATTGGCGTTTAGGAACATTGCGATTTGAAGTACAGCCAGACGGAATGAGATAATGAAAGATTGGATATTGAATATTTTAGAAGTTTATGGAAGCAAAGTCAGCAACTGGGCATGGCATAAACGATGGAATAAGGGGAATAGAAAATGAGCAAGATAACAAATGTAAGGCTGCCTTCACCATCTGTTGAATACAATGTTCAGCAAATGAGTGAATTAATTAGGGCTATTGAAACAGTTATCTTAACTCTCAATACAAGCTATTCAGCAGAAGAAAATAAACTTGTAATGGAGAGAATGGTCTTTTTGTTTGGAAATTAAATGGCAACAACAAATACATACACCAATGCAAAAGCTGTTTTAAGAGGCAATACAACTGTCTATACAGCACCATCTGCTGGAACATCTATCATCAAGTCCATACGAGTGTCAAACATTGAAGAAAACACAGATAGGGATATAACATTGACAGTTACGGACAGTGATTCAAATGTATACTACTTAGAAGTAAACAGAACTATACAAAAGGGAAGTTCGCAGGAACTTTTAGCAGCGGGAAATATGCAGACAGATTCAGCAGATTCCTCTGTTAGTTCTTCAACTCCCATCATATTAAAATCATCAGAGATTTTAAAAGCAACAACGACAGGAAGCGACATACACATCATTGTATCAGCATTGGAGATGACATAATGGCAGGCATAACGGACATATTAGGTAACATCAAAGGGTTTTTCAAAGAAAAGTTTACACCACAGCCTATGGAAGGCGGGGATAACCCAGAATATATGAAAATATTTAATTTTCTTTGGGAAAAAGGATACGACCAACAGCAAATTGACGACATTATATCTCGTAAAGTCAGACAGGAAGACATTGTTCCATCAAGACAACATATGGATGCTGAAGGAAATTTATATGTAGACCCAGAACCTTTCAGAGGTGCAAAAGGTGGAATTGTTGGTTATGCAGGTGGTGGATACATACTTTTTAAAGGTTCTATGAATCCAAAAAGTCCAATGATGGCAACAGAAGATAAATTAAAAGAATTAAGTAGCATTGGTTATAAACAAGGAAAAGATTACGATATAGTTTCTTTAAAAGTTCTTGAAGGTGCATTAAGAAAAAAAGAAGGTGGCATAGTCGATGTATTAGAATCACTAAGACCTAGAATGGCTGGTGGCGGAATTATGGATTACACTGGAGGAGGTCACACAGTTGGTCAAGGAACTGGAACTTCAGATTCCATTCCTGCATTTTTATCTGATGGTGAATTTGTTATGACAGCCAAAGCCGTTAAAGGAATTGGCGGTGGAAGTAGAGAAAAGGGAGCACAAACACTTTACAACATGATGAAGAAAGCTGAGGCTAGTGCTTGAAATAAGATCAGTAACTGAAGATGATTTCATAGACTTATTACATTTGCTTCTTAAATTTGGAGAGGAATTTGATGATGTCTATCCAATGCCAAGTGCAAGAAAAGTGGCATTTGAAATTGAAAATCACTTCAAGAATGGATTAATTAAAAACGCCTACAAAGACAAAAAGTTAGTGGGCAGTATTGGGGCGATGAAAACATCGTGGTGGTTTTCCGATGTCGAGTTCATTGCTGAAACATGGTTCTATGTTCTTCCAGAGCATCGGGACTACAAAATAGCAAAAGGATTACTACAAGAATTGATAAAATATTCAAAAGACATAACATTACAACTGCCTGTTAGTTCAGGACATGACACACCCTCTTTGTATGAGAGAGTGGGCTTGAAAAAAATGGGAAATATATGGAGGTACAATTAAATGTGTTTCGGAAGTAAAGTCGTAGAGACGACATCAAAACAGGAACTTCCACCGTGGCTGGAGGAAGAGGCAAAGAGAATAACTCAGCAAACAGCAGGAATTACAGGAATGAATGTTCCTTATGTTCCTTATGGAGGCGAGAGATTAGCACCATTAACAACAGAACAGCAAATGGCAAGACAAGGGGCTGTGCAACAATCACAAGCCTACAGACCAGATTTGGCAACGTCTAGAGCTTATACAACGATGGGTGCTGCACCCATTACGGCAGGGGATATTTCCCGATATCAAAGCCCATACACCCAAGCTGTAATGCAGACAACACTCGATGAATTAGGCAGACGACAACAAATTGCTGATCAACGACTATCTGACCAGGCAGTTAAGTCTGGTGCTTATGGTGGTGCACGATTTGGCGTTCAACAAGCGGAATCTCAGCGTAATCTGAGAGATGTACAAGCCCAAACTGCGGCAAGAATAAACCAACAAGCCT
>Ga0208180_1001745_pt1 | contig 11706 bp, 12 predicted proteins | sample MalvireepMed_s16_FD_184241 | JGI IMG/M metagenome (GOLD analysis project Ga0208180, IMG submission 184241) | Marine viral communities from the Global Malaspina Expedition - Malaspina viral metaG DeepMed_s16 (SPAdes) (version 2) | ecosystem: Environmental > Aquatic > Marine > Oceanic | place...
GCTACTTTGGCCTTAAAGGATGCGCTGAATTTTCTTCTTGATGTTTTCATATTGACAGGGTTAAAATTACAACTTAATTTCCTGTCCTAAATTTGGGGAGTATTATACAGTTAAAGACTTTGTGGGTTGATTTATGTTAGTTTATTTATTTTCTTCATTAAAGTGGAATTTGTGTAGTGTAATTTATATGAAAATAAAACCTTACTTACAATTACCACATTGTTTCCTTGATACTGCTTTTCTTTTTACCTCATGAAAAATATAAGCAATCAATATTCATATGTTTATGCTTTTACTAACATAGATTTAAGTTTTCACTAACAGAGATCGTGTAAGATTATGGTTACTTTATCTGAGAACCATAAAAAAGTAAATATTATGAAAAAGATAGCAATTTTAGCAACCGATGGATTCGAAGAATCTGAATTAACATCACCAAAAGAAGCTATAGAAAACGAAGGTTGGGAAGCTCATATTGTGAGTTTAAAACCTGGAGCTATTAAATCTTGGAAAGATGGAAATTGGGGAGAATCTTTTAACGTAACGCTAACGGTAGAAGATGGATTAGCCGAAAATTATAATGCATTGGTACTTCCTGGAGGAGTAATCAATCCAGATAATTTACGTACTAATGAAAAAGCATTAGCTTTTATAAGAGATTTTTTTAAGCAGCACAAGCCAGTGGCAGCTATTTGCCATGGGCCTTGGAGTTTAATAAATGCAGAAGTAGTATCAGGAAGAACATTAACTTCTTATAGATCTATTAAAAAAGACCTAGAAAATGCAGGTGCAAAATGGGTTGATAAAGAAGTAGTGGTAGATGAAGCGCTAGTAACTAGCAGAACACCAGATGATTTACCTGCATTTAATAAAAAACTTATTGAGGAGATTAAAGAAGGGAAGCATGAACGGCAACATGCTTAAAGGGATAGTGTTAGTTTACATTTAATCTTTAATCTTTGGTCTTTTTTCTTTAGTCTTTAATCTTATAGAGCAAAGTGATCTTTTATTTTTATCCAGATATTAATGGATTTAAAGCATAAGAGGCTGTCTAAAAAGTAATAAAACTCTAAATGTTATCCTGAGCTTGTCGAAGGATTTTTTTAGTATTAGTTGTTTAAAACTTAGACAGGCTTAGTTTTACAACTATGAATCACTTTTTAGACAGCCTCTTAAGTTATTTATAATTCTCTAGTTATTATAGAGGTTTGTTATTCTTCATCCTCTTCTTGATCGTCTGGAATTTCTAGATTATCGGCTCCTAATGTCTCGTCATCAGAAAAATCATCGTCATCATCATCTTCAAATTTTTCCATAGTATTTGCCAAACGAGTACTTACTTTTACTAAGTAAACGGTGTCTTCAGTTCTAACTTCTACAGCTTCTACAGTTTCATTACTCGCATTTTTAAATTTAATGATATCATCATCACCATATCCGTCAGGATATTTTTCTACGAGCATCGATAGGATTTCGTTAGTCAATTTTTTGTAATCTACAATTACGCGTTTCATATTGTTGATAATTATGTAAGTTTTTAAATCGTTTAGGTTACATATCTAGTAAATACGCAAAAATTAGCGGAGCTACAATGGTAGCATCAGATTCTATAATAAATTTTGGAGTATCGATATCTAGTTTACCCCAAGTGATTTTTTCATTTGGAACAGCTCCAGAATACGACCCATAACTGGTGGTAGAGTCTGAAATCTGACAGAAATAACTCCAAAAAGGAGTGTCTTCCATTTCCATGTCTTGGTATAACATCGGAACCACACAGATAGGGAAATCTCCTGCAATACCTCCACCAATTTGGAAGAATCCAACGCCATTATCTGAATTTTTAATATACCAATCTGCTAAATACCCCATGTATTCAATTCCGCTTTTTACGGTAGAGGCTTGTAATTCCCCTTTCATTACATAGGAAGCAAAAATATTACCCATAGTACTGTCTTCCCATCCAGGAACAACAATAGGTAAGTTCTTTTCTGCTGCGGCATACATCCAAGAGTCTTTTAAGTCTATTTCGTAATATTCTTCTAAAACCCCAGAAAGTAACATTTTATACATATACTCATGAGGAAAATAGCGTTCTCCTTTAGCTTCTGCATCTTTCCAGATTTTATGAATATGCTTTTGTAGTCTTCTAAAGGCTTCTTCTTCAGGGATACAAGTATCGGTAACTCTATTAAGACCTTTTTCTAGTAAATCCCATTCTTCTTGTGGAGTTAGATCTCGGTAGTTTGGAACTCTTTTATAATGAGAGTGTGCTACCAAATTCATAATATCTTCTTCGAGATTTGCTCCAGTACAAGAAATTATTTGCACTTTATCTTGACGAATCATTTCAGCAAAAATCTTACCTAGTTCTCCTGTGCTCATTGCACCAGCAAGGGTAACCATCATTTTGGAACCGTTTGCTAATTGTGCTTCATAACCTTTAGCAGCATCTACTAAAGCAGCAGCATTAAAGTGTAAATAATATTTTTCTATAAAATTAGAAATTGCTCCTTTATTCGTCATCGTCGTCTTGATTTTTTGAGTTTGCGTACTTAAATTTATAAGCTAACATTTTATAATACAACTTTGCAGCTAAAAAATCTGAAGATTTTTCATTTTCATTTGGACAAAGCTCTACAATATCAAAGCCAACTACATTTTTCTTTTTAAAAACTTTTTTTAGATAATCTAAAGTTTCATACCATAATAATCCACCTGGCTCTGGAGTTCCAGTTGAAGGTAAAATAGAAGGGTCGAAAGCATCTAAATCAATAGTAATAAAAACATTTTCTGTCATTTGATGGATTGAATCGTCCATCCACTCATCGCTCATACTAATATCCTCAGCAAAATAAGTTTGGTCTTCAATCATATTATCAACTTCAGAAATATCCATACTACGGATTCCAACTTGGATTAGTTTTGTTTCCTGACTAGCTTCATAAACAGCACAAGCATGGTTGCATTTAGAACCTTCGTATGTTTCTCTTAAATCTGCATGCGCGTCTATTTGTAAAACAGTAAGATCGTCAAAGCACTCATTAAAAGCGCGAATTGACCCGATAGAAATAGAATGCTCACCACCAAATAAAGTAACAAACTTATCTTGTTTTATATAGTTTTTAGTGATTTTATGAACTGTTTCCACCATTTTTTCTGGGGAACTATTTTCAGTAACAGCAGGAGCAAGGTACACCCCTTTTTTGTAGGGCTCGCTTCTTGTTTCTATGTCAAAAAGCTCCATGTTTTCTGAAGCATTTAAAAAAGCATCAGGGCCTTTATCTGCACCTTTTTGCCAAGTGCTTGTACCGTCGTATGGAACTGGAATAAGTACTACTTGAGCATCATCCAGACGTGCATATTTTTCCGGGATACCGGCATAATTTTTCTTACTCATTGTAACCTAAAATTTTTAAAAAGTCGTTTGCTGTTTGTTGTTCAGAAAATAATTTAGTTGTAATGTTTCCTTCGTCGTCTTTATCTATTAAAATATGTTTTGGAGAAGGAATTAAACAATGCTGTAGTCCTCCAAAGCCACCAATAGTTTCTTGGTAGGCTCCAGTATTAAAAAAACCAATATAAAGTGGTTTTGCTTTGCTGTATTTAGGTAAATAAATGGCATTCATGTTCTGTTCGGAGTTGTAATAATCGTCGCTATCACATGTAAGTCCGCCTAAAAGTACACGCTCATATTCATCGTTCCAACGGTTAATAGCTAGCATAATAAAACGCTTACTAATAGCCCAACTATCTGGCAGCGTGGTAATGAAAGATGAGTTTATCATATTCCATTTCTCACGGTCGTTCTGCTGCTTTTGGTATAAAACTTCATAAATGGCTCCACCACTTTCTCCAACAGTAAAACTTCCAAATTCTGTAAAAATATTGGGTACAGGAACGTCTGCCTCTGTACATGCTGTTTTTATCTGATGAATGATTTCATTAACCATGTACTCATAATCGTATTCAAATGCTAATGAATTTTTTATAGGAAATCCACCACCAATATTTAAAGAATTAACTGTAGGGCAGATTTTGCGTAATTGGATGTAAACTTTTAAACATTTTAATAGCTCATTCCAATAGTACGCGGTGTCACGTATTCCAGTATTGATAAAAAAGTGAAGCATTTTTAAATTCACTTTTTTATTGTCTTTTATTTCACGATTGTAAAATGGAACTATGTTTTTATATCCAATACCAAGTCTGCTAGTATAAAACTCAAATTTAGGCTCTTCTTCAGAAGCAATTCTAATTCCTACATTAAAAGGCTCGTTGATGGCTTCATCTAAAAGATTTAATTCTTCGTAATTATCTATTATTGGAATACATTTTTTATGAGAACCATTAATAAGTTCTGCTATGTTTTCAATGTATTCATCTCTTTTAAATCCATTACAGATTACATAATTATCTTTAGAGAGCTTTCCTTTAGCAATTAAACTTTTAACGATGTCAATGTCAAAAGCTGAAGAAGTTTCGATATGGATATCGTTGTTCAATGCTTCATTTAAAACATGACTAAAATGGGAGCTCTTTGTGCAATAGCAATAGTGGTAATTTCCTTCATACCCTTGTTTTTCAATGGCATTTTTAAACCAATATTGAGCTCTTTTTATATTGTTAGAAATTTGAGGTAAATAGGTGAATTTTAATGGCGCACCATATTTTTCTACCAATCCCATCAAATCGATGTCATGGAATTTTAATTGGTCGTTATCTAATTTAAATTCCTCTTGAGGAAAATAATAAGTCTGATCTATAAGATCGAAATACTTCGTCTTCATAGTTACTTTTTTGTAATATTATAAAAATGATATTTGTTTAATTTTAAATTTATGTTATAAATAGCATTTCTATTCAAATACGTAAATAGGCAGGGAGGTAAGCCACAGGAATTGTGGCAGATTTTTTTATGATGTCTTCGGAAGTTAAATTTAAGAACCGAGACCTCGTTCTACGAGATACGTGTAAATATGACTTCCTGATATTTACACACACGGAGTTTGAAAAACCACTCATTAAATTCTATAAAATACAAAAACAAAAGTCACTATTTTTTTTTAATAACCAAGAAAAAAAATTATTTTTTATAGTATTCTAACGAATTGATTAATAGTTCTTTATTTGAGGTGATGTCTAATTTAGGTTTCGAGATATCTTCTAACAACACAAAATTTACATTTCCATGCGCATTTTTCTTGTCGTGTTTCATCAATACAATAATGGCTTCCATATCTTCATTTGTAATGGTGACTTTCTCGAAGTAATTTAAAAAGGTAGCTTTGATTTCATCTAACTTATCTTTAGGGAAGTTTAATAATTCAGAAGATAAATAAGTTTCCATAATCATTCCTATTGCAATTGCTTCTCCATGTAATAAAGTGGTTTTGTCACCCGATTGTAGGAAATAGGATTCTATAGCATGCCCTAAAGTATGTCCGTAGTTTAAGATTTTTCTTAAGCCATATTCTCTTGGATCTTCAGTAACTACTTCATTCTTTATAACAACAGACCGATGGATTAGTTCATCCAAATCATTAGTAGTTAATTGGGCGAGGTTTTTAAGTTCATTCCAGTAAGCTTCATCATAAATAAGGCCATGTTTTAACATCTCTGCTAATCCACTTCTTAATTCATTTGGAGGAAGGGTAGCTAAATATTCAGTATCAATTAAAACCATTAACGGATTTAAAATAACGCCTACTTGATTTTTTAATGGGCCAAGATCTACTCCCGTTTTTCCGCCTACCGAGGCATCTACCATGGAAAGTAGGGTTGTGGGGATATTTAAAAAATCAATTCCTCTCATATAAGTTGCTCCTACAAATCCTCCTAAATCGGTTACAACACCGCCTCCTAAATTAATGAGAAGCGATTTTCTGTCGCCACCTAATTCAGATATAATTTTCCAAACTTCTGTACAGGTTTCAATTTGTTTGTGTGCTTCCCCAGCACCTATTTCAATAATCTCTATATCATAAACTTGCTCAATTTTACCTAATAAAACAGGCAAACAATTGGTATGCGTATTTTCATCAACTAAAATAAAAATCTTAGAATACCCTTGATTGTTTAGATGTTTATTTAATTCTTCGTAAGATTTTTCGTTAAAATGTACTTGGCAACCGTTGCTAGATATGGATTTGAGCATTGAAATTGAAATTTATTTTTACTTACTAGCAAAATAACGAGTTTTTCATATAAAAATGTAGTTTTTCTAACACTATATTTGCAAAAATTTATAGTGGTTTATTGAATGAAGAATTTTTTTGATAACACAGAGATTGCTTTTAAGCTAAAAAGCGATTCTGAGCTTGAAAGAGCTTACTTTTTATTTAAAATGATAGCACACCAACCTTTGGTGAGAATTGGTACAGCGGTTACTCATTTTGCTATTAAAGCGCATTTACCAGTAGAGGGACTTATTAGAGCTACTGTTTTTGATCATTTTTGCGGAGGTGTGAGCGAGTTGGATTGTATGAAAACTGTAGATGCAATTCATAGAGCTGGAGTATGTTCTGTTCTAGATTACTCTGTTGAGGGGAAAGAAACAGAAGAAGAGTTTGATGCTGTTGTTGCGCGTACCTTAAAGCTTATTGATTTTGTAAAAGAAAAGCAAGCCATTCCTTTTGCGGTTTTTAAACCAACTGCTATGGGGCGTTTTGATTTGTATGTCAAGGTTGGAGAAGGAGAAACATTAACTTCTGAAGAGGAGGAAGAATGGGATCGGGTTAAAAAAAGATTTAATACTGTTTGCGAAAAAGCTAGTGAATTGGGAGTTTCTCTTTTAATTGACGCAGAAGAAAGCTGGATGCAAACTGCAGCCGATGTTATTGTAGAGGAGATGATGCGTATCTATAATAAGGAAAGAGCTGTAGTTTATAATACGCTTCAATTGTACCGTTGGGATAGGCTTGATTATTTAAAAGAACTACATAAACGTGCTAAAAAAGAAGGTTTTATTATAGGGATGAAGTTTGTTCGTGGTGCTTATATGGAAAAAGAGCATGATAGAGCGGAAGAGAAAGGATATTCAACTCCTATTTGTGCTTCTAAAAAAATTACTGATGATAATTTTAATGAAGCTGTACATTATATGATGGACAATTTAGATAGTATGGTGTTGTTTTTAGGAACGCATAACGAAGAGAGCACCTTGTTGGTATTGTCTATAATGGAAGAAAAGGGAATTGCAAAGAACGATGACCGTGTATGGTTTGGTCAGTTATATGGAATGAGTGATCATATAAGCTATAATTTAGCAAATAGAGAATATAATGTAGCCAAGTATTTACCTTTTGGTCCAGTTCGAGATGTAATGCCTTACCTTATAAGAAGAGCCGAAGAAAACACCTCTGTTGCTGGACAAACTACAAGGGAACTAACACTACTTTCAACAGAAAGAAAACGTAGAAAACTATAATATTTTTTTATTGAGTTTTTTTACTGACATCTAAAATATCTGCAACAAATTTGCAGTTTTTAACAACGAGCTCTACGGGCTCGTTGTTTATTTCCCCATCAATATAATAAGTACTGCATTTATCTTCAGAATTTGTTTGCTCTCTGTCAATATTGCTTTTTGAAAAATTAACTTCTCCATATGTTAAGACAGAATCAATCTGCTCTTCAGAGATGGTATTGTTGTCTATTAATTGTTGAATTTTAGGCGAAAAATTAACTTCTTCTTGAGTTCTAATAGCTTTTAGTGTTCTGCAATTAGGCAAGTAACAAAATTCAGCTCTTTTTTCTTTAAAAAAGTATGCAAGAAAAATTAATCCTAGAGAGAGACCGATGAGATAAAAACCGATTCTTTTTATTAATGGCATAGTTAAAATATCAAAAGATTTATGTCGCGGTAGGAAAGGTCAAACCATTCTGCAACCGATTTACTAGTTAAAATTCCGTGGTAAAAGTAAAGTCCGTTTCTTAAGCCTCTATCAAATCTAAGCGACTGTTCTAGTCCGCCATCTTCTCCAATTTTTAAAAGATAAGGAGTAAATATATTGCTTAGAGAAACAGAGGCAGTTCTGGCATATCTGGCTGGAATGTTTGGTACGGAGTAATGAATAACTCCATGTTTAATAAAAGTTGGTTTATCGTGAGAGGTTACTTCACTAGTTTCTATACAGCCTCCCATATCAATACTTACATCAATAATAACAGCTCCTTTTTTCATGTTTTCAACCATAGTTTCGGAGACTACTACTGGAGATCTATCAATTCCTCTAACCGCACCTATAAGTACATCACAGCGTTTTAAAGCTTTTAGTAAGTTTTTTGGTTGTAGGGTAGAGGTATAAAGCATTCTACCGAGGTTGTTTTGAATGCAACGTAATCTTGTAATAGAATTGTCAAATACTTTTACACTTGCGCCTAAGCCAATAGCAGATCTAGCAGCAAATTCTCCTACAGTTCCGGCACCAATAATTACAACATCAACAGGAGGAACTCCTGTAATATTTCCAAACATTAGTCCGTTACCACTATTTGCATTTGTCATAAGTTCTGCGGCAATAAGTACAGAGGCAGTACCAGCAATTTCACTTAAAGCTCTTACGGCAGGGTAGTTGCCATCATCATCTTTAATAAATTCAAAGGCTAGGGCAGTTATTCTTTTACTGGCTAGAGTTTCAAAGTATTTTTTACTTCGTGTTTTAATTTGAAGCGCAGAAATAAGAATAGATTGCGGATTTATAAGTTCTAATTCTTTTAAAGAAGGCGGCTCAACTTTAAGTATAATCGGGCATGAAAATACTTTTTTTGTATCGGTAGTAATTTCCGCTCCAGCTTCGCTATATTCTTTATCAGAATAATTAGCGTCAAATCCTGCATTAGATTCTATTATTACACGATGTCCATGTGAGGTTAATGCATTAACAGCATCTGGAGTTAAGCAAACACGATTTTCCTGATAGGAAACTTCTTTAGGAATCCCAATAAATAATTCTCCTTTTTGTTTTAATAACTCTAGGGTTTCCTCTTGAGGAATAAGCTCTTGTTTGGTAAATGGAGTATTAGGATATGACATTTTTATAGCTTAAAATTCAAAGGTAGTCAAACTTTTTATGTCTATTAGGAATTTGTTTCATTATAGAGATCCCTTTCTTTGTCTTGGTACTCTTTTAATTCTTTATCTATTCTATCTAAGTCAATTCCATGTACTAATTTGTCAAATAGTTTTAATCTAATAAGATATACAATAGGAATTACAATCATCATAACAGGAATGATGTAGTATATCTCAAATTCGTCTACGTATCTTATATCGTCATTTAACGTGCTAACTAGTTGAAAAATATACATGCTGATAGGAATGAGAATAACATGATACCACCAATGCTTACAGGTAAAAAACCAAATAATTAGTAACATTAATGGAACAAATTTATTCATTACATTCCATGCTGCCATGTATAATGAGGAGTAATAAGAGGTTTTAAAAGTAATAAAAAAAGTTTCCCAAACTTGATCTTGAGGAAAGCTCTCGTATAAATAGAAGAAGTAAGGAGAAATGGCAATTATAAAAGCCATAACAGAGCCTAAGGCAAGTGCTCTCGTTTTTCTACTCTTTTCAATACCTGATGAGCTTTTACTCTTTTTTTTCACGGGTTATTAAGATTTGGATCATTAAGACAAATTAAGCGAATCCAAAAATAATAAGCAAATAATAGCTTCAATTAAGAAGATATATTTGAACATGCTATCCGTTAGAAGGCATTTCCATTTTAGTTTTATCAACAGCTTGGATGTTGTATAGACTATCTTGATCTGCAACATTATCATTAGAACAAGAAGTTAAAGAGATAGAAAGTATAGCGATTGAAGCTATAGCGAAAGTTATTTTTTTGAAAGACATAATAGTATTTTTAAAGGTTAGGGTATTCTTTTGATATTGATTAACCGTTAGAAGGCATTTCCATTTTAGTTTTATCAACAGCATGAGTGTTGTATAGACTATCTTGATCTGCAACGTTATCATTAGAACAAGAAGTTAAAGAGATAGAAAGTATAGCAATTGAAGCTAGAACGAAAGTTATTTTTTTGAAAGACATTATAGAATATTTTTTGGTTATTTGATGGTTCAAACCTACCAAAAAATTGGGTGCGGAAAATAAAAACCTTTGTCGTACATTAGTAAGTTTTTAATATACAACTAGTTCTGAGACTATATGAAGTGTTTAAAGATAGTGATTTAGTTGATAATCAAAACTCTTTCTTCGTTAAAAAGTACTTTTATGTCGATAATGGCCGCTTCTTCTGGTAATAAATCTATAATTTTATCTGGCCATTCAATTAAGCACCAAGAACCACTGTAGAGGTAATCTTCTATTCCGATTTGATAAGCTTCCTCTATGTCATTAATTCTATATAAGTCGAAATGAAAAATAGAGCCTTCTTTATTTTTATACTCATTTACTAAGGAAAAAGTTGGACTAGATACATGGTCATTACTACCTAATAGTTCAACTATTTTTTTTATTAAAGTAGTTTTTCCAGCTCCCATTTCTCCATTAAAAATAATGATTTTAGAAGTAACTTCTTTAATTATTTCTTGCGCTACTTTATTAATATCTTGAAGGTTATAAGTTTTTTGTTTCATTATCCTAAATTTTGAGCAAATTTAAACATCCTTTTATTATATGCTTTCTTATATTTAGAATTATATATTAACTATTTTTGATAAATAAATATCATCCCTTTGCATTTAAAAAGAAAAAGAGTTTTGTTATATGAACTGATGATTGTGGTTACAATTATTAGTTCTTCATTTATGACTTATCTTCATGTATTGTGTCCTGACACATCTACTTGGACAACATTTTTTTTTCAATTCAATTCAACACATTATAATTCAGCACAGATGTATTGTTTTTTTGTGCTTTTATTTTTGTCTCAATCATTGCTTCTTTCCTTGTGGTATATTACATGTAGGTATTGGTGGAAAATAGCTATTTTTATAGTGTTGATGATGAGTTTTTATAATTTTTCCATTGTTGTTTTTTTTGAGGTAGAGAGTTCTGGTTTAACAAAAAAAATATCAATCTATTTTTTGACTTTACTATGTAGTTATTTAGTTTATTTAGTGAGTAAAAAAATAAATTATCCTTTATGGAATAGATTAACATTAGACGCTATTGATTCTGAAGAAGTTCTCCGTTATAAATTTAAAAATTCAAAACATTATACACGTGTATTAAATAGCTTTGATGAAGATGCGTATAAATCAAACATAACCAATTTAAAAGAATTGGTAGCAAAAGCAGTTTTGATTTCTGAAGATAATTTTAATAAAGAAGAAAATCAATCAAATATACTTGATAAAAGCCTTAAGGGGAAGAGTATAGGAGGGGTTTTAATTTTTTTACTAATACTTTCTTTGTTGTTACTAGATAAGCTACATGTATTTGCGCCAGATGATAAGACATGGGACTTAGGATTTATTACAATGGGTTCATTTGAGTTTCAATCCGTTTTTATATTTCTTTGGTTTACAATGCTTAAAATAACTTCTTTTTTAGCTTTAACTATTTGGTTTTTAACGAGTAGGTATTGGTGGAAATATTTTTTATTAATCCCTATTATTATTGTTAGTTATCAAATTATTGGAACTTTTAATGTAAATGTGAGATTTATAAATGAAAATGAAATAATGCAAGCACTTCCATTGTTACTTCCTGTAATGTTATTTTTGATTTT
>Ga0208180_1001749_pt1 | contig 11693 bp, 18 predicted proteins | sample MalvireepMed_s16_FD_184241 | JGI IMG/M metagenome (GOLD analysis project Ga0208180, IMG submission 184241) | Marine viral communities from the Global Malaspina Expedition - Malaspina viral metaG DeepMed_s16 (SPAdes) (version 2) | ecosystem: Environmental > Aquatic > Marine > Oceanic | place...
ATTTCGATATGTGCGTGAATATGGGGCAAAGAACGGCTGTGAAGTGCTTACAGAAAGCAACAAACAACGCACCCGGTAAAAAGATTGCTGTAGATGGACGTATTGGGCCAAATACAATAAAAGAAAGCAAGCGGGTAGGTGTGAATCGGTTGCGGTCTTTCAGGGTTTTGTATTATGCTAAATTGATTATGAAAAAACCTACTTTAGAGAAATATTATTACGGCTGGTTTAAAAGAAGTCTGCAATGTCCCTAAGTCACAAAACACAATTCATGGAAGCCCTGGAAGAACGAATTGATTACGGGAACGATTTCAATAATATGAACAAGGCGATCCGTAAAGCTAAATCTATTCCTATTGTTGATCTGGTAGATATGTCAGGTAAAACGATGGGTGATGTGGCGGAGGTTTTGGCCCTGCTAAAGAATTGCAGTTATTTAGAATTATTAAAAGGATATGAAGCATGAGTACCTACGAATCAAGTTATTGCTCCCAGGCGGATATTCAGTTTGTATTGCCTGAGATGGCAAAATATAACCAGCGAACTATCCTTTCACCGAATTGGGTAGCATCAGGCACTTCAAATTTATATTTTAATTATTCAACTGGCCCAATGACCGTTTTATTTAAAGATGGACAAGACTTGTCTACTGAACACGGCTCACAACCAGGATCAGATAATCAATGGCGGTACGTTGAAGCTGATGGAAAATTAGAATATTATCTTGCAAGCAGTTCTGCATCTGCTTTGAATGGTGCAATCTTTGAAGGTGGGATTGATGCTGATACTCATCTCACTTCTGTAATTGCCAGGTCAAGTGATTTTGTTAGAAGTATGGCCTCAATTCCGATTTATCCCAGGGTTGGAGTCGGCATTGCCAGTGCTACAGGTGCAGATTGGCCTGAATTGATTGTAATGAGTACAGCCCATATGGCAGCATCGTTTATTACAGCACCCTATGATCAGGAATTATCTGAAAATCTATCTGGTAAAGTAAGCAACGCAGAGGGAACGGGATGGCTTGATTTATTAAGACGGGGTGAAGTGACAATTAATCAACAGGAATCACTACAAAAGAATCATGGGATCGTCAGGCGAGTAAGTTTAAACGCCTCAACCACTTCAGATATTGTGGATGTAAAAGGAAGGCCATCTGTTGAGTGGGATATCATACAGATTAAAATAGCCAGTGGTGCTACACTGGCACGGGGTACAAATTCATCCGCTACCTATTCAACAAAAGGTTCTAATGCTGATGGCTTACAAGTAGAAGCACTTTATACAAGCGAAACAGTCACGGGGGGCTGGGACCCAGTAGGGAAAAATATGTTCTGTAGGTGGAGTCCTGGAGTCTTAACCACTAATGATCAGTGGGAGCTTGAAATATCTGGTGAAGTCGATCCAACAACAACACCGATTAAGATGGCGGTAGTGAATCGTATATGATCACTTATACAAACCAGATCAATAATATTGTTGATAAAATGGCAAATATTTTAGGTGATGAAATGTCAATTCCGATCACGTTCGATGAACACAAGGGCAACCATTCTATTCTTATTGTTCCCCAGGAAGATACTTTAGTTGATCTTCTGGCACAGGGCCAATCCCGTGAATATTCGATACTCATATCGTATGAATTAACAACCGGGGGAAACATGAGTGAGAACACATTTAAACAATTATCAAATACTGCTGAACATATTAAACGATTATTTGCCCCTGATAATAACGCTGATGTTTCAGATTACTGGTTCGCTGGACAAATAGAATCAGTAGTATATGAAAGGGATGAAGATGATGAGACAAAGATCAGGGCTTTAATTACTTTCAACTGTTCATTCGTAGAGGCGTCATGAAAATAAAAATAAAAAATAAAAAGAAACCCATCAATCAGATGTGGTGCTTCAAATTTTCTGGATATGATCCAGAGATAATTAACAAACTTAATTCCGGGGAAGCTGTTGATGTCGAAAAGATACCAAAACCAGCTTTGGAATTTGTAAAAGAAGAAAAACCAAAGAAGGAGACTAAATAATGGCAATTTCTCAAGCGGCTTATTCATCATCATCTTTCAAGGTGGCAATAGCTGAACAGGATGCTTTTGGCACAATAGAAGCGGCTGGTGGCAATGCGTACCACGCCTTAGATGTTGATTCAATAAGTTCACCATCATTCAGCCCGCACCAGGTTTTAGAGGTCCGGACTGGCAGCAGGGTCTTACAAACGACTGATTTCTTCCATTCTAAAATAGGAATGGTGACAGAACTCAGTGTAAGCGGAACTGCAACAACTAACGCACTCGATATACTACTTGAAAATTTCTTGGGTGAAGCAGAAGGATCAGCAAGTGGGGTTTATTCATACCTATCCGATGCAGCGGCTCAATCTGTAGGTAGGGGTGCATCATCTCAGGCTGGAACTCTCTTATCAGTAGTGGTGATCTCGCCTATTTCAGCAATGGATATAGGTTTAAAAGATTGCGTAGTTACTTCGCTATCGCTTTCGGGTGATACGGGAACTGAGGGCGGTAGAATCAAATTTTCAGCTACGTTCAAAACAGGATCAGCTATTGATGCAACCCAAACTACAAGTGTTGGTGCGGTTGATACTGCTTTCACAGCGGCTTCAGAGAATTATCTGATGAGTTCCTGGGCGGCAGCTTATAGGCAACTGGTTGGTGTTGCTGATCTTATCCTTACATCATTCACGTTGAACCTTACAAATGATGCTGAATTTACCGGGCCAATTTCTACAGGCTATGATGTAATCACACGTGCTGGAGAGTTATCTGCTACCCTGGATGCCACTATCAAGTACGATGATAAATGCCAGGCATTTTTTGAAAACTTCTTAGATCAATCCACTGGGACATCTGAAGGGGCAACATTTTTAAATGATGATTCAGCTTTAACAAATGGAAGTTTCGGGATCAGTTTCCCAGCTTCAGTAATAACGAATGTAGCTTACAATCCACAGACGATGATGATGATGGATGTATCTGTAAAAGCGTCAGGCGGTGGCAGTACAGCACTCGTAGAAGTAGCGTGTTAATTCAATTAGGGAGGCACAATGAAAATAGAAGTAGAGGGTCAGGAAGTTCTGATCAGGAATATCAGTTATTCAGCGAAACTTGGTTTACAGGGTGAATTTGCAGATGTTTATAGAAACGGAACTGAGAAAGTAAAGCAAAAGGAATTCAATCTACTCTTGGGGCATACGGCTGAGATAGCTTTCAGCGACCCGGATGATGCTCTAAAGAAACATGATTATGAATTCCAGCTAAAGATTCTCACTGCTTGCATGATGGATTACCTGGGGCTTTCTGATGCTGAAAAAAAAGACGATGGGGGTTAGCATTTTGCGTGTGGTATTGGGTATTTCAACCGAAACCGCACGAACAATTTTTGTTTCCTTACATTGGCGAAACCCCCGTATCAAGACAAAAAAAGGAATTCAATTCTGTAGATGATATTTATGAAGAAGTTCGGGAAATATCTAATGCAAGTGATGGCAAAAGAACGATGGGCCAGGAAATGTGGTATCTCGTTCCCATATTTGCAAATCCTCAATACTTACTGAATGAGGAATCATTTAACCTGATCAATGAATTTCACTACATCACAGATTACAATATTCCACTCGGTAAAACCCTGGATGAGACAGATGCTCATAAACTGGAATATTTCACAATCATCAAGAATGAAATGGGCGTGGCTTTAAAGCATAAACAGGAAAAAGATGCAAAGAAGAAATCATAAATTGGGGATCGAGGCACTGTCGTTTGCTCTTACGGTAGTGTGCATAGCCTCCCTTATATCTTGATCCCCATACTTTAATTATGGCAGATAAAAAACTCAATATCAAAGTCTCAACCACCGGGGCCAAAAAGTCCAAGGGACAATTAAAAGGTCTATCTGGATCGATAAGTAGTTTAGGGAAGGCGGCATTAGCTACTGGTGTTGCTTATTTTGGTGCAAGAGGTTTAATTAGTGGTTTAAGTTCTGTAATTCGATTGGCTGGTGAACAAGAAAAAGCAGAGAAAAAACTTGAAGTAGCATTAGGGAAAAGATCAACTGCTTTATTAAAACAGGCAAGTGCATTACAACAAGTAACTACATTTGGCGATGAAGCTATCATCGGAGTTCAAGCAAGTTTAGCCGCTTTCTTAGATTCAGAAGATGCGATCAAAAAGGCAACAGAAGCCACTCTTGATATATCTGTTGCTATGGGGATGGATTTAAAAGCTGCTGGTGATCTGATTGCAAAAACTCTCGGATCGTCAACTAATGCCATGTCCCGTTATGGTGTTCAGGTTGAAGGTGCAGTAGGATCAACAGAACGGCTTGAATCTCTAACTGGAAATGTAGCGAAACTATTTGGTGGACAAGCAAAGGCCCAGGCTGAAACGATGGCTGGTTCTCTTGAGCAAATGAGTAATGCGGTGGGTGATGCTGGCGAAGCAATGGGTGAATTACTTTCGCCTATGGTTATATCTACAGCAAAAGCAATTAAGACATTAGCTGAAGGGGTTGGAAGTGTTATCAGTAGATTTAAAGAATTCGGAAAAGAAGTAGATGCGGTATTATTGGATAAAACTGCACTTTCTAAACAAGCGATTGAAGAATTCAGAAAAAGTGTAAAAGGATTAAGTGAGGAGCAACTTTTAGACTTAGGCTCAGATATTCAAGAAGTTGGTGCAAAACTTGGACGATTTACGGTTGCTTCATCAGAAGCAAATCAAAAATTACAAATATTAGAAACAGCCATTTTTGCAATAAGAGATCAACAAACCAAACTTGCACCCGTATTAGAAACCACAACTAAACTAAGGAGAAACGAATCAGGTATTATTTTCGAATTAGATTCAAAGTATAAAGAATTTATAGAAACTCAGAGAGTTAATTTCGCCAATCAGGTTGCTGAAGCTGGTATGGTTGAAAGACTCATTCAGGATTATCCAGAACTTGCTAAAGCAATGGGTCTTGTAGAAGCGAAATCTTCTGTATTAGGAGAGCAAATAGAATTAGCTGGTGCATTATCTTCTGCCTTACAAACTACATTTGATCCAGACTTGGGTGCTGGTGAGGCTTTTAAGGGTTTTGTAATTCAATTAATGTCAGCCATGCAGGGTGTGATTCTTGCATCAAAAGCTGTGAGTGAGGCATTGACTTTTGCATTTACAGGGCCAGCGGGTGTCAGTGTTGCTATAGCATCATTAATTGCTTTAGAAATTGCGAAGGCTGGGGTCAGAAGTATTAAATTTGCTGAAACAGGATTTGATGGTATAGTAAATAAGCCGACAATGTTCTTAACGGGTGAAGCTGGTGCGGAACGGGTACAAGTTACGCCATTGCAGGGGCCTAATATAAACGGGCCTCAAGGTGGTATCACTTTAAACATATCCGCCCCATTGGTTGATGAGACTGTAATTGATTCTATTATTCCAGCGATCCAAAAAGCCCAGAGAATGAATCTTGCATGAGCCTGACTTTACCAGCAGCGTATTCCAACGCATCTAAAACAGGAAATATCCAGGAAAACTGGATTGTACAATTAGGTTTTTTTAATGGTGATGCCCAGGGAAGTGGTGACGGTGGCTGGGATGCGGTTCTTCGGGCTAATGGATCAGCCAACCTTTTAACTGCCGATGTCAACACTTCAACAACAACAATTCCAGTAGACGATGGAACTGTTTTCGCGGCTAATGATTATTTAAAAATTGAATCCGAGATTGTTCAGGTTGTTTCAATCAGTTCAAATGATCTAACTGTAGTGCGTACCCAGATGGGAACAAGTGCCGAAGCCCACGAAGATGATGATGCTATCTATTGGAATAATTTCACCCCCATTGCTATGGGCAGCACAACGGTTGATGATGTGTACTATCATGGTTCTATTACAAGCGTTCCGACTATTAGAACATCTATTGATCTTGCAAACAGCACCGCTAAAACCGGGCAAATTTCATTAAACGTAATAAACTTTAATTATCAGGGTGATGATTTCTCTGCTGAATTATTTTTAGGAACCAGAAAATATATCAATCGAAGTGTGAAAATTTATTCACAGATCAATGGTGAAACCACTTTATCGAATTGCCTCCAGATTTATCAGGGTAGATTGGTTGATATCACTCACAATGATCAGAGCATATCATTAAAGATCACTGAACAACGGCCCTGGGACTTTTTAACAATTCCACAAGATAGAACGGTACTATCAGGTAATCAGAGGGGGGTTGCTATGTATTTCCCTGTAGCTTATGGTTCTTTTGCTGCTAATGTATCAACCGAATCTGCACCGGCCTTATGTTATCCTGAAGTATCAAGCCAATCAGCAAGTTTATTTCCTATTCCTGTACATCGTTATGATTCAAAGCAGTTTTATTTATTGATGCCTGGGGCTGATACAGGGAATTCATCGAATAATGCTAATTCATGTACACCGCATTGGTATGAAAAGAACATTGATTCATTTATACCTTTGTTAGGTGACGATGGGAATACCTACGATGATAATACAGAATCTTACCAGGGAGGCAATGCAATTACAGCACCTCTTAATTTATACAGATCATTCAGGTTCAAGCCGGATAAATTAGGAAGTGGAAATGAATTTACTAACAATCCCAACAATATATTTAATACTGCAAGCGGGGCAAGTTCAACTGCATTGGATACAGCAACTACGGGGAATTATCCAGCAGAAGGGAATAACCCAACCGGAGGGAGTTCATCATCTGCATCAGAAACTATTGATTGCATCACGAATATTCCCCAAATAGATGGGAAAGTCACTTACGCTGTGGTGATGGCAAGAGGTTATTCAATTATTGATGCAACGGCATCGAATGGTACTCTTACAGCTACTATGAAAAGAGATGATCTTGATGGAACTTTTACAACAATGGCAACTAATGCTACAAGTGGTACATCAGCCCAGAGTTTAGGATATGATAATTCAACTGCTGGATCAGCACAGCATACAAGCGGTGATCTTGTTGGCAATTTGACAGGCGGCAAGATGCCAAATACTTTCACGTTGAGACATAGTCTTTCATGGGTGTGGGGTACATCAAACGATGGAAAAACTGGCAATAATATAACTGGATTTATTGATGATATTCAATTTTCAGTAAGAACTTTACTGGCGTTTGATACAGATAACGCAACAGGCTCTATTGAAAAACTCAACAAGGTTGAAAGGATGTTCACCGGAGGAGATGGGTTGAGTGCTTCATATACTGGCGGTTCAGGAGTTGCAGATACAGGATTAGAGGCCCATCGGGATATTCTTCATAGATTTGCTGGGTGGGATGATTCAGATGCTAATATTTATAATTGGGCATCAGGATTAGATGTTGAAGATAAAAGGATCGATACATCAACCTGGAGTATTGCCTGGTGGTCGCTGGAACCTATTGAACTGAAAAATGTACTCGAACAAATACAATATGAATTCGGATTTATTTTCAAATTTCGCCATGATGGGACCGGGAGTTACTGGTTGGTGAAAGATTCATATTCATCAGGTGATGTTGTTCAAACCCTAAACAAAAATGATATTGATAATCTGCAAATTTCTAATACGCCTTTTTCTGAGTTATTAACTAAAATGGATATTCAATATAAAAGACATCCAGCGGAAGAAAATAAGTATCTGCTAACTGTTACCGCAGAAGACACGACCAACGATCCCAGGAGCGATTGGAATATTCAGGCTAAAGAAAATATTAAAGATGTAAAACTGGATATGAATATTGATAAACCCGGCAACGCTGATCCTGGTGGTGGTGATCCCAATGACGGATTCGCTGATTACTATATGAATATTTTTGGTGATGTGAAAAAAATAATAAGCTGTGATATTGTAAATCCAGGTAAATCTTATGATCTGGAAACAGGTGATATAATCCAATTCTCAAATACTGCTGGAGAAATGACGGTTGACCCGTTTGGCGATAACTGGGCTGATTATTATATGATCACGGATTTGCAGCGTAGTCCAGGTAGAATTAAAATAAAGGTGAGAGAAGTATGAGTTATCAACGATTAGCAACCCCAAAAATATATACTTGCAATATCCAATATTTACTTAGTCTCGGTAAAATTGCTACATCAGATATCACAGCATCTGGCCTATCAATGGCAAGCGGCTCAAGTTTGATCGAGATGTTTGATATGAAACCAAGCAATGTACAAACCATCACTGCAAACGGAACAAATACGGCACACTATATTAAAATGGATACGAATATTTCAACAGATTCATCCCAGGATGCAAACTTTGTCGCAATACTTGGTCATAATTTCGATGATGCTGGTGTGAAATTCCGGGTGCAGACTGATGATGATACAAACTTCGGTTCAGCACAAACACCAACTATGACGGAGGTTGTGAATTGCGATATAACCAGTGCTTATTGTGCTCCCGATGAAAATGGCTGGACTCTATTTACTTTTACTCAAGCAACAGATAATCTATTCATAAGAATTGAAATACAATCTCAATCAGGAAATTATGATGCAGATATTGTTATCGGTGCGATTTTGGTGGGTGAAACTCAAACCGTTTTCCCAAGTTCACCGGATATGAATATCACAAAAAAACTATTATATGATGGTGTGACCAGACAGAATTCAGTAGGTGGACAGACTTTTTCAAACGCATCTCATTTAACAAAACCGAATTGGGGCAATTACAATCCCTGGGAAAATAAGACATCATCTACGTTGAATCCAATGACAACAAGCGGACGTATTCAGTTAGATATGAACTATTCCTATATGGCTGATACTGATGTCTGGTTTGAAAATCATTATGACCGGGCTGATTTAGCAAGTCAAAATAATATTGTCAGTAATCTGATTCAAAGGACTCACAGCGGCCACATCCCATTTATATTCCAATTCGATAAAGATACTGCAACCGCTGATGATTCGTTTATGCTGTGCAGATTAGCGAATGAGCCAACTTTCAGCCAGGTGGCACATCGAACCTGGAACTGTGATATTAGCTTATTGGAAGAATTCTGATATAATATTCTAAACCCGTGATTCCTGTCCAAAAAAGCTGAGTAATTCACTTGGCTTTTTTGTTTCATGTTAAATGTCTATGTATTATGTTCTTTTAGATGATACAGTTAATCAATAAACAATTTGGACAAACCGGGGGTCACTCACAGGGACTTCGCATCCCGTCTGTATCATCCGCCCCCGGTGCGTCTATTAAAGGATGATACAATGAGACTAAAACCCTTAAAAATAAAAGATGGTCGAGTTATTAATATTGAAACCGTAGATGGTCAATGCGTAAATATACATACCACTCCAGACGGTGGGCTGTTCGTAACGGTTCGCACAAATGGTAACACGGGGGAAATTAAGCCCGAATCGAGATTATGTGATAAAGCCTACCACAATATTCACGCTATAGATGATAATAAATATACTAATGTGACATTAGTCACCAGCTACGATAAAACTGAAGGGGGTCAGTGATGAAAAATAAAAGAATGTTTGTGGCAAAATATTTAGGGCCAACAGATACCAGGGGAACCCGTTTTAAGATCACTGATACACGCCACCGGGGAAAAAACAGAATCTTCAGTTGGGACTATTCCCTGGGTTATTTAACTGAACAGGCCACAACTAAACTGAAAAGCCTGGGAATTAATATTACTGGATATAGCGAACCCTGGACTGAAGATGACAAGGTTTATTTATTCAGCGATGATTTCAGCACATTACTGGGAGGTAAATAATGAATAAAAACGAACGGGAGAAATGGTTTGATAATCATGTCATTGTTGAAGGTCTGGACAAAAAAACAAATAAAGCCGTAGAAAAGAAATTACGGGATGAATTTGTTGTTGGTGGTTGTCCAGGTTGCGGCATGGTTTACTCTGTGTATTTCAATACTCAATTTCACAAATCAACTTGCAAAAATAGAGGAGGCAAGTAATGAAATTAATCTACAGTGGAAAAAAACTATCTTGGGAATCGCCTGAATTGGTGATCCTGAGATTATTAAAAGATCAATTATTGAAAATCTATTCAGATACTGAATTGGAATTAGACGGATTGAATCACAGCCACTTAGTTGATCTTTTAAATAATGTCAGTTTGAAAGTTGAAGGTATAAACAAAATCATGGATGCAGAATTAGATCGGTTGATCAAACGCGATTCAGATGTTTTCAAAGATCACAGATGTTCACACTGCCAATCTGAAAAAATATACGTTTGTGACCCCTGTATGGATAAATGGGCCAATGAAGTCAAGAGAGTAGCCCTGGATGGCTGAGAACGTGAAATTAACCATATATAAGCCCGAAAAGATGAAAACTGGTACATATGATAGGCTTATGAAGAAACTGGTCGCTATCTTGGAAAAATTGGAAGTCGGGGTAGAAGTCAAAAATGTACGATAAACACAACCCCTACAAGTTTAAAGAGCCAGTCTGGAATGGTGGCAAACCCTATGTCACTTTGAAATGCGATAAAGTGGGTAATGGGATTCATTTTATCATCACATATAAAGATGCTTATGGAAATCGGAAATGGCCTGATCTTTTTTATTTATCCCCGGAACGTGCTGCTGAGATGCCGATTGTAAATGAGAGATGGGGCAAATGCTTTAAACTGGAGTTACCATGAACACACCTTACGATTTTAAATATCACGCTGAAATTCAATATGAAACCGAATCTGGATTCATGTTCTGCAACGCTAACGGAAACACCATAGATGAGATTCTATGGGATATTGATGATCGACTTGATAAGTATAAACATCGTTATCCGAAAGTGTCGGTTGTCTATCAAGATCCGAATGATAAAAAAATAGATATCACTGAAAAAATATTAAACATATTAAAAAGGGGGGCAATATGTATTTAAGTGAATGTTGTGGAGCATCATTTCTTGAACCTGGTTACCCAGATACAGACCTATGCGGTCAGTGCCATGAACATACAGGTGCATATGATGATGAAATAGGCACAAATGAGGATGATTTAAATATCAGTGAACTGATCGAAGAATTACATCCGCAGCCAATAGAAGAAAAAGAAATTATTGAGCATCAATAAATAGGGGAAATATGGGAAAATCAACTCAATATTATTCAGAACAGGAAAAATATTACGTAGGTGAATTGACAAGCTACTACGCAAAAATTCTGATGATCCTGAAGAAATGTAATCTATCCGATCTCAGGACAATATTTGAAACTCTGGCTGAAATGGGATTTAAGGAGGAATCGTGATAAATAAAATAGAATTATGGGTAGGAACATTCGTTTACTACCTCGAAAAAATTGCCCCTTTTATGATAACCGGGGTGATATCAATAATCATATATCAAATAGCTAAAGGAGGCTGAATATGGAAAATGAAACATTAAAAATTGTTCCTGGTGCCAAAGTGGAGGTCATGTTTTTAAAAGATGAACCCGATGTTGGTATTTCAAGGGATAACCGACCTTTCAACAAGTACACATTTGGTGTCTATGGAACTGAAAAAGTATTCTGGGCTACCGACAATTTCCATGATCAGCTTGTGGGTTTTCAAGCCGGTGATAGAGTAACTATTGAACATAAGAAAATGAAAAGTGATAAAGGTGCATATACTCAATATTTTGTTCATGCAGATCAGGATGTATTACTTGGTAAGTCTACTAAAGATGAAGGG
>Ga0208180_1001752_pt1 | contig 11687 bp, 13 predicted proteins | sample MalvireepMed_s16_FD_184241 | JGI IMG/M metagenome (GOLD analysis project Ga0208180, IMG submission 184241) | Marine viral communities from the Global Malaspina Expedition - Malaspina viral metaG DeepMed_s16 (SPAdes) (version 2) | ecosystem: Environmental > Aquatic > Marine > Oceanic | place...
CAAATAGACGTAAGTCTTATTGCGCACGATCAGCAGGACAATTAAAAAGATCATCAGAAAAAACTAAAAACGATCCTAACTCTAGAATTAGACAAGCTAGGCGTAGATGGAATTGTTAAATGAAACTCTCAGACTCGACGCAAATTTCTCTTCCTGCACGTAACCTTTTAGCAATTCTCGCAGCAGTTGCGATTGGCACAATGAGTTTTTTTTCTATTCAAGAAAGATTAAATCGAGTGGAGACAAATATACAGTTAATGCAACAAGACATGGAAGCAGCTAATGATTTTATAGACGGAGTCCCCAAGGGCACCATGGTCAGTCCACAAGTAAACGAGCTCTACATGCTCGTGGAATGGCTGTCAAAAACACAAGAAGAACTTCGGCAACAGGTTAATGGAGAGATTCCTGAAATTTCAAAATTAAATATGCAAATACAATTTATAGAAGAACGTATGATAGATGTTGAAACACTAATTGATAAACTAAGACAAAATGGAGTGTCTCATGATTGAAACACTATTCGCAGTATTGCTTATAACTAACGGTTCCATAATTGAAACGGTGCCGACTGAAGGAATGGCTGATTGTTTGAAGACCAAGCGGGTAGCTATGCAAAATATTGGCCCCGATCAAGATGGTATTTTTATGCAGTGTGTACAGGTAGAGGCTGAGGTCGAGATGGACATGGGGAGGAAGAGAATTGTCAAAATCCTCACAGAAAACCCAACGGGGAATTAAGAAATATTTTAATTTAGATAACATAGTAGATACAGGAGTAGATGTATCTCTTGTTGTATTTGATGTTTTATCCAGTCCTATTCTTATTGTAATGCGTGTGGTAAGGTGGTTTTTAAATGAGTTTGTATTAGGACACATTAAAAGGTTTATAAAATTTATAGTTAGAATTTTTATTAAATAACGGACTAGTGCTAGAAATTAAAATATATTTAATTTGTTTTTTGTTAGTAATGGGGTATATTTGGACTAATTCTACAGGGGCAATATGAAATTTAACGTTTTAATTATTGTAGGCGTTACCATTGTAATGTTATGGGTATTTGGTGCATTGTTTAATCATGCAATGGCAGATGTTACAAATACAGGCGCCACGACAAATGATCAGGTAAACTCAACAGGTTCAAATACCGCTATCACAGGTGGATACGAAAGTACTTCGAGCACGACATATCAAAGTGGTTCATCAGCTAATACAACTACTACCTCAACTACTAATAACAATTCTTATACTGGCGACACTAGAACAGTTCCATCAGCATCAGCGCCTGGAATTTCAGCCATGTCGCAAGACCTTTGCACTGTAGGGGTTTCTGCCGGATTGCAAAAACCTTTAATAGGTGCATCTATAGGTATTACAAAACGCGATATGAATTGTGAAAGAATGAAATTATCAAAATTACTTTTTGACTTTAACATGAAAGTCGCGGCAGTCGCTATACTTTGTCAAGATAGCCGCGTTTTCCAAAGCATGATTCACGCCGGAACTCCATGTCCTTTTTATGGAAAAATTGGAAGTGAGGCTGAAGACGAGTGGAATAAATACGACAAACAAAGACCAGATTACGAAGAATACACAAAAGCACTTAGATACATGGAAGAGGTAGACGCAAAGATTACGGAGGCAATGGATGATAAGGAAGCATATATCGTTGATGGCAGCGGTAATCCTGTTCAGCTCGGTAGCGAATAGTCAGACTGTAACTCTTGAAGATACTCCGCATCCAGGTGACACCACAGTCATAGAAACTATTACAACAGGTAATCCTGTAACTACTGACAATTTATTATCACAACAATGGAATGATGGCAGTTGGCAAGGTGATATGTTTCCTGATTCATCAGATATAAACGAAAACATTTATCTTACCGGTAAAGATGGTAAGTATGCAGAGTCTACAATAAACTCTCAAGGATTATTAACTGAACAAGAAATACAGCAAGGTTTAACTTCTACGTTAAGTGCACAAGTACGCTGGTGGAATCAGTGGCAAAGCACAATTGAGATGCGTCAAACAGCAACTAACGGCATTGATACAACTACTCAAAGTATAATATTGGAAGATACTACTAATCATAATAATCAATTTAATTCACACTCTAACACTTTAACTATTGCACCTAACTCAGAAAACACACACGGTACAATTACTGCAAGATTTTCGTTTGATATAGATAATGCTGCTGGTAATTGGAACAATGGCCACAGCGGACCGGATATTATACGTCCCGAACTCAAGCTAAACTATCAAGCTTTATCCTCTACAACAGTAACTACAGTAACGCATTGTTACGAAAAAACACCACCCACTTGTGCTGCGCAAGACGAGATAGCTGAAGTTGATACCTTTCTTGATACGTTTGAACAAGGCATGCAAGATTTATATTTTGAAGAATTGTATTATGAAGAGCAACCATTCATACCACAGGAAATGGATTTTGAATACTCATTCAATGATGATTATTTTGAAGAAGAAGAGTTTGAAGTACAGGATAATTATTTAGCACTTGATGAATTTTTTTTTGAAGAAGATTACTATCAAGATGACTATTACGAAGAACCTTTCATGGAAGAATTTATTCCAGAAACTCTTACCTTTGAGCAAGTAGAATTTTTTGATGAGCCTCCACCAATGGAAGAAATGTATTTTGAAGAAGAAATGTACATTGAGGTATTTACAGACGATGCATTTATAGAAGAGTTTGACGAAATGTTTGAAGAAATGCCTATGGAAGAATTTAACATGGAAATAGCAGAAGAAATGTTTGAGGAAATGTTTGAAGAATATTTTGAAGAAGAGCCTCCTATGGAAATGGCAGAAGAAATAATTGAAGAACCGATAGAAGAAGATATAATAGAAGAAGAGCCTATGGACGAACCTCCGATGGAGAAAGTAGCGTCCGTTGACAATAAACCGCAAACGGAGGAACCTGATGAAGTTGAAGAACAACCCAGTAGCGAAGAGCCTATTGCAGACGAACCGCAAGAAACAGCAGAAGATCCCCAACAAGAAGAAGCAGACGAGAAGCCAACTGAGCTCGCAGTTGCTGAAGGAAGTCCAACTAAAGAACCAGATCCTGTATCAGAAGATGTCCAAGGAGAACCAGAGTTAGAAACTGAGCTTGACATTAAAATAGCAGCTATTGAAAATGTTATTAAATCACAGATAAAGAACACCGTACAACAGACAACGGCCACTCTTAATGTAATCAATGAAATTGTAAGTCGAGAAATGGTGGCTCAACAACCAGATATGTCAAGCTATTTTAATATGAATGCAGCACTGTTTGATACTAAGCAATTACCAAGCGGAAATCCTGCATTCTTTAATCAAATCAGTCTAGACACATACGCTTATACCATTTATAATGATCAGGTTGCTATGGTCACGAATATGGTCGGCCAAGATCCTGTGGTCCAGCATGAGAAGAAAATGCGGGATATCAACAGCAGGAAAACTAAGGTTTTAATAGAATTGAAGGAGATGTTAAATGCCAGATCTAATTAATAAGTTATCATCATATGCAGCGCTGATTGGTGTTATAGGAGCTATTGGTGGAGGCTTTTATGCATGGGGAGAATTTAATACAAGATTATCAGCAATAGAAGAACAAGAGTTTGTAGTTAATCAAACTGTTGATTTAACTAATACACATGATCGTATTGTTAACGGAGATAAAGAATCAATGGAAGCAATTCGTTCACTTGCGGCAGCACTTGAGAGTTTAAGAGGCGACATTGCAATTAATGCAAAGGCAATAGAATTTAACGGGATAATAATTGAAGAAGCAATAGCTCGATCAGAAAATCCATTGGCAAATTAATATGAGTAACGGTAATCAAGGACTAGGATCATTTTTACCATCACAGTATGGTACTAATTTATCTGCAGCTCAACAAGCTGCACAACGAAACATTAATCAGATGATGGCAGCTAATCAAGCACAAGTTGCAGCTGCACTTGCTCCTCAAACTCCAGCATCCGCACCTTTAAGTTACATGGATCAAATAGCAGCTCTTCCATATCAACAGGATATTGGTTCTTATCAAAAAATGTTAGGAATGGGAATGTCTGATTATGGTAGACATCTTGGTGAATTAGGGGAAAGAAATTATTATCGACATATTGATGTTTTATCTGACCCAGAGTATGCGCGGTATTTAGGATTTGAAGATGCAGATGTGTATGACGATTTTAGTGACGTTGCAGAATACACAGGACAATTTGGTACACCATTACAAGCTCCAACAATTTCAGATATTATTAATCGTGATGTAAGTTATCAAGACGCAATGAGAGCGTTAGGTTCTTATGGCCAATTAAGAAGAGATTACGAAACAGGAGAACGACAACGTCCACAGTATCAAAATTTTGAAGATTATCTTTCACAATCACAACAATACACACCAGAGCAAATTGAAATGTTAGATTTACCTTCTTCTTACGGACCCCTTGTAACTACACCTGAAGGTGGATGGCAAGCTTACGCAGAACAACAAGCAGCAGAATTAGCAGCAGCACAAGCAGCAGCGGAAGAAGCAGCAGCAAATAGACCTCCCCCAGTTTGGCAAACTTACCAACCATCTTATATGTCTGCACAAGATGTAATTGGATCAGTGTATGGAGAAGGAGGTTTTCCTCAGGGACCACAATATGGTTCGGCAAGTTCCATAAATCCACAAAATCCTTTATATGGCATAAATCAAGATGATATGGAATTGTATTATGCATTACAGCAACAGCCAGGTTTATTTAATTATTTAGATCCGGGAGCTCAAAGTAGTATACAACAATATTTACCATCAGATTTTGGACAGACTTATGGGCTAGGACCAACTGTTCCAACTGGGCCAGGTACTGCTAATCCTGAAGGTTTTGGAGAAAGTATTGGCTTAGGTTCAGGATATGCAAACGGAGGCATAGTGTCACTGTATGGCAAGAGCTAGAGGTAAATATTCAAAAGCTATATCAGATAGAAGTGGGGTTGCTTTTCCCTATAAAGAAATGGTAAAAGAATGGAATGGTTCTTTCGTTCATAAATCTGAATACGAAAATAAACATCCGCAGCTAGAGCCAAGACCAGTTGCTGCTGATGCACAAGCATTGGAAAATGCAAGACCAAAAGAAGCACACACAGTGTATGTTAAAATTGGGGGAGGTGCAGAAGCAAGATTTAGTGTAGCTGCATCAGGTAGTACAAAACCTGCAGATCCAATAAAAGATTTAATTATGAAATTTGAAATGGGAACAGTAACTGTTTCTACATCGTAGTGAGGAATTATGGCAACACAAACTTATGCAATACTAGTACAAGATATAAAGGATTTAACAGAGAACAATAGCAGTGATTTTGCGACTCAGGCTGATGAGTTTATAGAAACAACAGAGATTCGTTTATCTCGTGAAATTGTTAATTGTCCTGAATTATATAAACATCAAACATCTACCTTAACAATTGGAGATGCTTACATAACAAAGCCTTCTGATCTTATCAGTATGATATCTTTTCAAGTATTGTCATCTGCTTCTGCAAGAACAGCGCTTGAGTATCGTGACGTTAGTTTTATTAATGAATATTGGCCAACAAGAACAAGTACGAGCACACCAAAATATTATGCTGACTGGGATGATGATTATTTAATTGTTGCACCAACACCTAGTGCGGCACTTACAATTGAAATGAACTATAGAAAAAGATTTGATGCTATTTCTAGTAGCTCTACTACTAGTTGGTTAACAGCAAATGCATATGATGCATTACTTTATGGTTCTTTAATTGAAGCTGCAATTTATGACAAGAATCCGCAAATGATGCAAATTTATGAAAAACGTTATCAAGAAGCAGTGGCATCAATTAATAATGAGCTTGCAGTTCGTAGAACAGATGGATTTACGAGTTAATTATGGCATTAGTATTAGACGATAGAGTACGGGAAACGTCGACCACTACAGGTACAGGCACTTTAAATTTAGATGGAGCTGTTAGTGGATTTCAAACTTTTGTTGCAGGTGTTGGTAATAGCAACACAACTTATTATGCAATTATTCATAGAACAGAAACAGAATGGGAATTAGGGGTAGGAACAGTTACAGACGCATCGACGGACACACTTGCAAGAACAACAGTACTTTCAAGTTCTAACAGTGATAGTGCAGTAAGTTTTAGTGCTGGTACTAAAGATGTGTTTGTAACTCAACCAGCAAGTAAAGCACTTTATTCTGATGCTAGTGGACATTTAACTGTTGGTGCAGGAGCTGATGGCACTGATTATAAAATAACGTTTGATGGTCATGCTGCAGATGGTGTTTTAACATGGATGGAAGACGAGGATTATTTTAAATTCTCTGACGATGTCTTAATGAACAGCACTGAAAAGTTAATGTTCCAAGACACAGGAACATATATTTATTCAAATGCAGATGGAGATTTAGATGTTGTATCAGACGGTACAGCTGTTGATTCAATTAATTTAGAATCTGCTGGTGGTATTACACTAGACGCCGGTACGGCCAGTAATGGTATCGTCTATGAAGATGACGGCACAGAAATGATGCGTATCCACAACTCTAGTAGTGACGTTATTATAGAATCAAAAGTATCAGACAAAGACATAATATTTAAAGTTAACGATGGCGGATCTTCTACAGAAGTTGCAAGAATTGATGGCGATGTTTCTGCATTACTTATGGCATCTGGTAAAGAATTAAGGTTTGCTGATTCAGGAGAAAAGATATCAGGTAATGGCACAGACCTGACATTAAACTCAGGAGCTGACATTAACTTAACAGCAACTACTGATATTAATGTCCCTGCAAATGTGGGTATAACGTTTGGTGACGACGCTGAAAAAATAGAAGGCGATGGCACAGATTTAACTATAACTGGAAACAATATTAACTTAACTGCAACTGCAGATGTTGTTTTAGCGGCTAATACCGGCCTTGTTCTAGATGGTTCAGGTAATGAAAAAATAGAATCTGATGGGACAGATATTTCAATTAGTGTTGGATCAGGTGGAGACATAAATATACCTTCAGACATTGGAGTTACGTTTGGCAATGACGGTGAAAAGATAGAAGGCGATGGCACTGATTTAACCATTAGCGGTAATAATATTAACTTAACTGCAACTGCTGATGTAAACATTCCTTCAGGTGTTGGACTTACTTTTGCAACTGCTGAAAAGATAGAATCAGATGGAACTGACTTATCTATAACTGTTGGTTCAAATGGTGATGTTAACCTTCCAGCTAATATTGGCTTAACGTTTGGTGATGACGGCGAAAAGATTGAAGGTGACGGCACTGATCTTACAGTAAGTGGTAACAACATAAACCTTACAGCCACAGCTGATGTAAATATTCCTTCAGGTGTTGGTGTAACTTTTGCAACTGCAGAAAAAATAGAATCAGACGGAACTGACTTAACAATTACTGTTGGGTCAGGCGGAGATATTAATATTCCAGCTAACATTGGAATGACATTTGGCGACGATGGTGAGAAAATTGAAGGTGATGGAACTGATCTTACAATTAGTGGTAATAATATTAATCTTACAGCCACAGCTGATGTAGTGATTCCTGCAAACGTTGGTGTTACATTTGGTAGTGGCGAAAAAATAGAAGGAGATAGTACAGATCTAACTGTAACTTCTGGAGCTAAAATTAATTTAAACGCAACTTCTGATGTTCACATTCCAAATGATGTTGGAATAGTATTTGGTGGAGCTAGTGAAAAAATTGAAGGTGATGGTACAGACTTAGTTATTTCTGCAAACAATCTAACAGTTGATGCAGCAGCAGATATTGTTTTAGATGCAGCCGGTAATAACTTAACATTTAAATCTGGCGGTACATCTATTTTAGATATTGCAAATAATTCTAGTGACGTTGAACTAACAGTAAGTGTTGCTGATAAAAACTTTGCAATTAAAGGAACAGACGGATCATCTGCAATTACAGCTCTTGATATTGATATGGCAGCTGCAGGTAAAGCTACATTCAATGGTGCGGTGGTCGTTGGTGGTAATTTAACAGTTAATGGTACAACGACAACTGTAAACAGTACAACAATGACGGTCGACGATCCAATCATTACACTAGGTGGAGATAGTGCTCCAGGATCTGATGATAATAAAGATAGAGGTGTTGAATTTAGATATCACGATGGTTCTGCAGCTCGTATCGGGTTTATGGGTTTTGATGATAGTGCAACAGCATTTACATTCTTAACTGCTGCTAGTAACTCTTCAGAGGTGTTTAGTGGAACAGCCGCTAAACTAGTTGCAGGTGAATTAGACATTTCAGGTGATGTTGCAGTAGGAGATGATTTAAGTTTAGATTCAGACGCTGCAGTATTAAACTTTGGTGCTGATGCAGATGTTAATTTAACTCACGTTGCTGATACAGGATTACTTTTAAATGCTGCAATGGTTATCCAATTTAGAGATTCTGGTTTAACTATTGGATCAAATGCTGACGGCGACTTAGATATAGTTTCAGACGGAACAGCAGTAGACTCAATTAATATTGAATCTGCTGGCGGTATTACATTAGATGCAGGAACAGCAGGTAGTGGTGTTATTTATGAAGATGATGGCACAGAAATGTTACGCATACATAACTCATCAAGTGACGTTATTGTAGAGTCAAAAGTATCTAATAAGGATATAATTTTTAAAGTTAATGACGGCGGTTCATCTACAGAGGTAGCAAGAATAGACGGAGATGTTTCTGCTTTCTTAATGGCATCTGGCAAAGAATTAAGATTTGCTGACTCAGGAGAAAAAATATCAGGAGACGGAACTGACTTAACATTAAATTCAGGCGCAGACATTAATCTAACTGCAACTACTGATATTAACGTTCCAGCAAACGTTGGTATTACTTTTGGGGATGATGCTGAAAAAATAGAAGGTGACGGAACTGATTTAACTGTAACTGGCAATAACATTAAACTTACAGCGACTGCTGACGTTGTTATTCCTGCAAATGTTGGAATAACATTTGGCACCGGAGAAAAAATTGAAGGAGATAATACAGATTTAACTATTACATCTGGTGCAGATATCGCTTTAACAGCAACTGCTGATGTTAATGTTCCGGCTAATGTGGGAATGACTTTTGGTGATGACGGTGAGAAAATTGAAGGCGATGGCACAGATCTTACAATTGCATCTAGTGGGGTTATAAACCTTGCAGCTGGAGGAACAACTAACCAAATTAAAGTGACTGACGGGGCTATTTTACCTATTACTGATGATGACGTAGATTTAGGTAGCGCAAGTTATCAGTTTAAAAATGGTTATTTTGATGGTACATTGGAGGCGGATGCTATAACTATAGGAGGTACAGCTGTATCGGCTGGAGGAGCATCTGCAGGATTCGCAGTTGCCATGGCGATTGCGTTATAGTATAAACAAATAGGAGAAATTTATTGATATGGCTCAAGATTTTGAATCAAATGGTAAAAGAATAACAAATTCAGCTACCACAATATACACATCAAACAGTGATGATGCTATTGTAGGACTTAGATTTGCAAACATTCTAACCACAACGGACACACTAGATGTATTTATTACAGACGCTGGTGACAGTGATAATGCTAGATACCTTATTAAAGGTGTTAGCGTACCTGCTTCATCTTCTCTTGAAGTTATACAAGGTGCGTCAAAAGTTATTATACAAAGTGGCGATGTTGTAAAAGCACAAAGTGGAACAGCAAATGGTTTTGATTGTTGGATAAGCTTAGTTGATACAATTAGTTCATAAGGAGTAATTATGGCACAAGAAGAAGTAGGAGGTCCTTTATTTATCGGATCAGGGCCTGCATCAGAACAGATACCTGAACACGATTCTACGGTGGATGAAAATCAAGTAGTTGGCAGTGCAGTTGTTGCAGGGCCAATAACAATTAATGCTGTAATAACAGTTACAGGAAATATGGTGGTAATATAATGGCTGGAATAGAAATAGACGGAGTTAGTAATAAAATAGAACTTAATACTGGTGCAGCTGCGGCTGACCAGCATATTTTATTTAATGGTAATGCACAGGACTTTTATATAGCATTGGACGACTCTGCAGATGATTTACTTATTGGTTTAGGCTCAACTGTTGGTACAACACCAATTATGTTGGCAGATGAAAATAGAACTGTAACTTTTCAAAGTTCTGGTATTGTAGACAACTTTGTTATTCAAAGTACTAATGCTGGGGCAGAAACAGCTCCTGATTTAATTTTAGATAGATCATCCGCTTCGCCAGCCGACAATGATACGGCTGGTAAAGTTGTTTTTAGAGGTAGAAATGACGCTGATGAATCTGTTGAATATGCTCAAATAACGTGTGCCATGACTGATGTGTCTAATGGTGCAGAGGACGGAAAACTTGAGTTTGATCTGATGACAGGTGCTTCCAGTGTTTCTTACATGCAGTTTCAAGATGCGGGAATTGTTATTAATGAAGGTTCAGCAGACATAGACTTTAGAATAGAGTCTAATAATTATACACATTGTCTTTTTGTTGATGCTGCTACTGATCGAGTTTCTATAGGTGAAGGAACTTCTACTCCAGGTCTTACTTTTGCAGTAAAAGATTCACAAAACGACATAATAGGTTTGTTTCATAACAATCTATCTAGTGGCAACGTATTTGGTCTGCAAATAAATTTTACTTCTACTGCTGACGATAATACAAGTTATTTTTTTAGATGCGTAGGTAATAACCAATCAACAGTAAGAGCAATTATTTATTCTGATGGAGATATACAAAACGCTGACAACTCTTATGGGTCTACTTCTGATGAAAGAATAAAAGAACAAATAAAAGATGCGAATGCACAATGGGATGACATTAAAGCACTTAAAATTAAAAACTATAAACTCAAAGAAGATGTAGCAGACAAAGGTGATAGTGATGATTTATGGAGATTAGGTGTTGTTGCACAAGATCTTGAAACAGCAGGCATGAACGGTTTAGTAAAACCAGAAGTAAAACTTGATGCAGATAGTCCTGAAGTTATTAAAGGAGAAGGCAATGTAGGAGATATTAGAGATTATAAAGGTGTTAAATATTCTATTTTATATATGAAAGCAGTAAAAGCATTGCAAGAAGCTATGGCAAAAATAGAAACACTTGAGACAAAAGTAAAAGCATTGGAGGACGCATAGGATGGCAGAAATAAGAGTAAACGAAACAGGAACTTTAAAGTTATTTGATGCAGATGATTCGCACTCAGCTGGTATAGCTGCAGGTACGATTACTGCTGATGCAACTTTAATGACTTTAAATACAGCAGACATAGATATTTCTGTTCCTATTGATGTAACAGGAGCATCTACTATTACCACTGCTGATAACACAGACACACTTACATTAAAATCTACAGATGCTGACGGAAGCTCAGGGCCAAATTTAAAATTAGCAAGAGACTCAGGTTCTCCAGCAGACGGTGATGTTATTGGCCAAATAATTTTTACCGCTGATGATGATGCTGGTAATGCAACTGATTTTTTTACAATGTCAGGAAATATTAGAGATGCTTCTAATGGAAACGAAGAAGTTCAAATGGTGTTTTATGGTCAACGCAATGGTGCTGTTGTAAACTATTTAGAATTTGATGATGACCATGTAGTATTTAATGAAGGTTCCGCAGACATAGAC
>Ga0208180_1001767_pt1 | contig 11638 bp, 10 predicted proteins | sample MalvireepMed_s16_FD_184241 | JGI IMG/M metagenome (GOLD analysis project Ga0208180, IMG submission 184241) | Marine viral communities from the Global Malaspina Expedition - Malaspina viral metaG DeepMed_s16 (SPAdes) (version 2) | ecosystem: Environmental > Aquatic > Marine > Oceanic | place...
ATGTTTTTAAGTGTGCCATCCATTGCTGCTACAGCAGCCCTGTTAGCTTCATATATCTCATCGGTGGGCCTAGACCTACGGATTTGAGATAACTTATTTAAAACCTTACCTGCTTCAGAGCCGGTGCCTACTATGGTCATGACATAATCATCAAAAGAAAAGCCATACTTATTCAGTGTATCTGCAATTTCTTGTACACCTTCACCAGTAAGTTTTTTCTGTACGGTCAGGTCAAATAGATTATCTATTACAGTCTTACTGTTATCCCAAAGATCAGGGCTTGCCTTTTTTAAATCACTAGCTATACCTATAATATGATTAAACTTATCTGGGTTTAATAGGGGGTTGGTTAAAGCATCTATGCGGTCATCAAATTTTCCTGCTGCCATTGCCTCTTCAGTTTGTTGCAATGCCGCCTGAAGTTTAGTTGGCTGACCCTCATATTTTTTAGCTAGTTCAGCAGCACGTTCTGCATGGTATAGTTGTCTAGCTCTATCTTTACCCAGCACACGAACCTTCTCAGGATCAATTTCTAATAACTTAGTTCTCTTATTAACCATAGATATAGAGGGTAGGGGATCGCCTTCTTTCCAGCCGGGGGGCTTAGGGAGGGATGCTTCAAATTCTTTTATTGCTTGCTGGGCTATGTCTTGGTTAGCTGCCGCCGCTTCATCCGCTAGTCTGCTTGACTCTTCTGCTACGTCACTTCCAGCAAGCATCGCACGAGTGGGGCTTAGTCCTTCAATTCTAGCTCTTGCTCTTGCATCTGCAGCTATTTTTCTTTGTGTACTCTTAGCTTCTTTACCCGCTTGTGCGGCCCTAGTTCTAAGACCTGTTTTTGCAAATCTGTCCGCTGCTTTTTCTAATCCTACACTTCGTAATGCACCAGATGTTGCAGCCCTTCTAGGAATAGCAGATGCTACTTGAGAGACAGTACCAACTCCTCCCATATACATAGCATCTAATGATTCTATGGTAGCCATCAAAGCACCAGCAAACCTGTCGGCGTCCTCATCTGTTTTACCAGTTAATACCTGTCTTCCCGGCGATAAAAAATCGCCAGCTTTATTAATAGCATTCTTGGCAGCTTCATTTTGATTTAACATCTGTATAATAGGCGTAGCTATATCAACAACCTGACCGCTGGCTTGTATTACTCCGCCTAAAGTATTCATTATTGCAGCGTATGCAGTAGGAGATGCAGCCTGAATAGAAGTTAACATAGAATCTTTTCCATGTATCTTAGTAATAAGTTCTGTGTCTTCGCTACTATCAGCTAGAGCATAAATATCTTTACTATATTTTGTACTTTTATCTTCTACACTTATCGTTTTATCTCTTCCAGCATCTGCACGTGCAGCCTTCCATTTTTGAAATGCTACTTCTTCCGCTGCAGCACCACCTTCGATTGGTACTCTTGGAATTTTTGCATACGCTGCCCTAAGTTGAGCATCATCTTCAGTTGGGGGAGGGGGTGCAGCCTCTGGTCGTGCTGTCTCTTGTACAGCAGCAGGGACTGCCCGTGCGGGAGGTTCTTCTGTTCTTACAGTAGCAGCTTGTTCACTAGAGGAAGCAGTCTCAGAAAGAGTACTATCTCCTAGTTCTCCTTTCCTAAACTTACGTACTCTACCCCCACTTGGCTCAGGGTAAAGCGGCGGTTTACCTTCAGCTTTGCGCCTAGCATTTACTTCTGCCTGACTTTTTCGGGTATCATCTATTACTTGCTGTGCCCTATCAGCAACCCTATTAGCTTCGTCAGTTTTTCTATCAAATCCTTTAGGAACCGAAAGAGTACTGTCCCCTAGTTCTCCCTGCCGAAATTTTCTTTCTACCAATGGAAAATCCTCTTCCTATTTATCTAGTAGGGAGCAAACCCTTATTACCAGCAGGTCTATATCCTATAATACCTCTATTGGTATATATACCTTCTTTAGAAAGATAACCTCCCGTCCCATCTTTCATTCTCCTTGCCCTACGTTCTAGCGTATAGGAGTCATTAATTATAACTCTATCTCCCTGCTTAACTTCTGGATTATACATTGCGAAACCTTCTTTATCCAATCGAACTTTTCCATCGGCATCTGTTAGATATAAATTTTTTGGAGGGGCGGCAATAGTTTTCATGCCCCTTCTCCAAGGAATTCCGGGGGGTCTAATCTTCTTCGGTGTTTCCCACATCTTTTTAAATACCATATTTTCTGCAAGCTTTGAATTTGAATCTGCTATTTTAAGTTGATCTTGAATACCTCTATGAGGGTTATTCTGATAAATACGCCTCATCTCTTTAGCATGATCCTGATATGCCGCTAATACAAACGGTGCTTGTCCTTCTGTTAACTCCTGAATCATCCCTGCTAGATTATCAGAATATTTAAGCCCCGGTATTGACTGAAGAGTTGCCTGCAACTTCTCCTTAAATATTCCTTTAGGAGAATCTTTTGAATATACAGTTGAGGCATCAGCAGCCATGATTCCCACTAAATTATTTTTTGATGTTTTAATATTTTCAATCTGTAGTTGCCATTCTTTCGTTTGTCGAGTAACTGCTGATCCTGCCCCACGTAATTTGCTTCTATAAATATTTTCTTGTACATCTAATATATTCCAATACTCTTCAGCATCATTACCTGATCTTTTCTTTGCAAGGTCTGCTTCTTTAATTTGAAAATCAAGTTCAACCGTCTTGCGGTCATTTCTCTGTGCAAAAACAACCGCCTTGGCGGCTCTGTCAGCTATACTAGATTGCTTATCTGCCATATTAACTTGATGTGTTTGCAACGACCTTCTATTTACTTCTGGTAATTGAGCAACCTCATCTTTAAGAACTAGTAACTTTTGTTCACCCATACTAAGTTGTTGTTTGGTTACTGCAATGGCTTGTTTAGTTTTTACTGCTTCTTGCTGTTGTTTTTGACCCAATGCACCCCAATTAATACTTACCTTTCTTGGATCACCGCCTGCTCTAGCTACCATTGCCTGTTTCGCACTCGCTGCACCAGCACGGGTCATAGGAATCCCTCGCGCTGTCATTTCTTCCCTAAGTTGTTGATCCCTATTCTTCTTACCAAATAAAGACCAGATACCCTGCTCTGCTATACCCTCTGCTTGTTTGGGATAAAGACTAGGAAGCTCGTATGAAAATGGCTGTACCATATTGTTTACAGCTTGGGTCGAGGTCATGTTGCCTTGCTGTTCACCAGTATATTTAAGCACATCTTGTACACTTAAATTTTCATTAGTTTTTAGGGCCTCTTGATAATCCTGAATATTTGCACCATCTTTAGATACACCCCCAAGAGTTTCAATAGCTAGTTGAGCATCGTTCCAATTTCCTACAAGACCATACATAGCCTTGAGAGCTTTCTCTGCCTCTCGTTTATCTTTATCATAAACACCACGTTTTGCTACAGCATCTTGTAACAGATAATTCATTGTTGAATCAAATCTATCTTCTTGTTTTTTTAAATGAGCTTGCAACGCCCTATCGGTACTAGAAGCAGCACCAGAAATAACACCTTCCCAAAATGCACTACCCATCTAACTTCTCCTTGCCATTAATCCAGTAGGTATAACAGACTCTTCTACTTCAGCCAGTTCATCTGGTACTTCTTCTGGCTCTACCTCTTCCTCACCTTTACCAAGATTATCTAATGTTTCATCCTGAAGTTCTTTCTGTAATCTTAGTTTAGCACCTTGGACAATTGAATTATTAACTCTCTCTGGATCATCTTTCTCTGTACCCATCTTATAATCAATACCTGCAGTATCTCCTATTAATGCAATAATTTCCATAAGTACAGGAAGTATAAGCATACTTACATCTAGTGTATGTTTACCTTCTATGATACCATAAGTATGCATAATATTAGCTAGATCAGTTACAGGAACACCCATATCTAACACACTAACTACTTGATTTGCTACCTCATCCGAAGATAGTCTAGTCACATAATAATCTATAGCATCCTCAACAGTAGAATATTGTGGGGGATTTTTCCATTGCCTACTCCCCGGCTCTGCTGTTAAGCTACTACCGGGAACAGGAGAATTAAAGACAGGTTCAGGTATTGCCATTAAATTGTTCTCTCATCATTCTAATTTTACTAAAATAATTTTCCATAGATTTTTTAGGGTTATTTAAATCCTCTACATCTATAGGTTTCTGCCGTTGTAACAAACCCTTTCCTCTTGAACTTGAAGTATCTTTAGCTTCTTGATAGTATGTATTTTCAGCAGTTTTATGTAAATATGGTGCATAATTTGTAATCATGTTAAAAGTGCCTTCCATGTATTAACTTTATAATAACCTGTATTTCTATCTTTCCATACTAAATCAGGAAGATATTTCATAACATCTTGTGCTATAACTCCCTTAACTCTTTTACTTTTTATGCCAAGTTTTTCAGCAGTGGCATTCCAATCCCACGTAAATAAACCAACACCGGAATCTAATCTCTTTACTAATTTTATATTTTCTTTTAATCTTATATCTGAAAAGCCACCAAATATTGCTGTTCCTAATGTACCTATAAGACCGCCAATAGCTTGACCAGCAGCACTCGATCTCTGGGATTCAGCAATAGCAGACCTTGATTCAGCCGTTAATTCAGCAATAGCTAATGCATTGTTTCTATCAAATTCATTTTCTGCACTTGTATGAGCAAACTCAAGTATATCACTATAGTGTTGCCATAGATTATTATATGCAGTATTAGCTATATCTAACACAGCTTTTGCATTAAGTTCATTAGTACGATTAACCTGTGCAGTAGCAGCAGTAGCTACATTTCTGCGCCATACAGCATTGCTTTGATCAACGATTAATTGGTTCCTTGCATTAAATTGATCTCTTTGATTAGCAATTTCTTGGTTAAATCTACTAAGAGTATTGAGTTGCCCAGCATTAAACTGTGCTTGTGCATTAGTCTGACTTGCATTAAACTGATTTGTTTGAGTACTTAATGATGCAAAGAATTGATCTGTTTGATTAGTACTAGTAGCATTAAACTGTCTCGCTGCATTCTCTGCTGCAGAATCAGTAAAAGCAGCTTGGGATAATTGCTGGGCACTAAACATATCTTTTTGCTGTTGCATAGAGGCATTAGTCATATCAACTTGTAAAAAGTTTTGAGCATTTTGTACTGCTGCTTGCTGACGATTATTTAAACTTTGTACTTCTAATTGTGCTAATGCTGCAGCCTCTGCCATAACTGTGGCCTGATTATTACTAAGATTAGATAAATTCATTGTATTTATATTACGTGAATTTTCAAGTTGTATCTGTTGGTCTGCTGTAAAATTCATATTTGCAATATCACTAACCCTAGAGGCATTCTGAACACGAGACTGAAATGTTTGATCAAATTCTTGTCCCATAAAAACTGCTCTTTGTTGAGCAGCCAACATAGCTCTTTGTTGTCTATTAGATAAATTTTGTCTTTCAAATTCTGCCACTGTAGCCGCATCTGCTGCCGCTATAGGAGTAGCTGCTTCTAGTGTAGCCTGTATAATAGCTTGTCCAGCCATACTAGAGGCTCCTAGACCTCGTTGCGCCATCTTAGCTGTAGCTATACGTAATGCTCCCGCTGCCCATGGAGGAGGATTAGCTGCATCAAAATTGTCTGTTAATATTCCAAGCTGGCCTTGGACAGTAGCCCTATCGCTAGGAGTTGCTGTAGCTGCTTGTACTTGTTCTGTAAAGGCAGAAGCTCTTTCAGCATTTGCTGCACCACTTATAAGTTCACCCGCTTGAATATCTCTTTGTGTTTTATTCCGAGTAACAGTAGCTGTACCTTGAGCAGCTTTTACCCTAGATACTGCCGTGGTATCTTGTTCCTGTCCTACAATACCTGCCTGTTTACCAACTTGTGAAGCTTCAAATCCTTGTAAAGCTTCACCTACTCCTTTAGTTGCTGTAGCTGCCTCCATTAAAGCGGGGTCCATAGTGCGCCCTGTTCTTGGTGGTTGTGGTGGCTGTAGTATCGGAGACAACCAAGATGGCTTTCCCGAAATTAACTGGCGAGTCATTTCATCTGTTAAAGGATTTCGGTCTATCAAGCCCGTCTCCTCTCCCGGCCAAAGATATGGGTAGTTATATACATCTCCAAGACTAGTAGCTGGATGTGGGGTACCGTAACCGTCAGTCTGTCCAGAAATGTTTTGTTCAAAAAAATCTTCTAATGACATTCTTAAATCGGGCTTCTTCGGCATCAAAGGTGTGCCGATGTCGCCTTGCCAACCTCGTTCTATAACCATTTCACCTGTACTTGGATCATAATAAGGCATACGTGGCCAGCCCATGACTGCTGGTAGCAGCATTCCACGACCCGCCATCCTTTCTAAATTCCGGCCTATCTTATCCCTTGCTTGTACTTCTCGTACTTGCTGTTGAGGAAGATCAGATAAAGTGTGAGGAATTTCTGGTAATGAACTGTAGTCTATATCTTTGGGAAGCCAAGATGGGAGCGCTATATCTGGTGGCCTTTGAGGAACTTGCTGTTGCAGATTTAACCCAACAGCAGCTTGACTTGTTTCTGCAAGAGTACCTGCAGCAGTTCTATCACCAAAAACCTGACCAGACCACGGGGTAACATCTTGATCCCGTTGTAATTTTGTAGCTTCAGGGGTTACAACTGCTCCATATGGCAAGGAAGGTTGATAAGTACGTCTAACAGTTTCCTTTTGTACAGTCATATCAGGACCACCCTGCGTTTGAGGAGGATGATATTGAGATGAAGCTACACCAGTTACTTGTGGCTGTTCTCCATAAAAGGTGGGGTCGTCTTGAGTCTGTCTGCCGGGGTCCGGTGGCTGTGTCGGTTGTGTCGGTTGTGTTGGTTGTGTCGGTTGTGTCGGTTGTGTCGGTTGTGTCGGTTGTGTCGGTTGTGTTGGTTGTGTTGGTTGTGTTGGTTGTGTTGGTTGTGTTGGTGTTACTTGAGGTGGTGATGTAGGATCAGGATTTAACAAGTCTGGGAAGTCCTGCTGCCCTCTATTACGCCACGCTATGCCCTCAGAACTTTGCCAATAAGGATCGCTTGGATTGTAATGTTTGCCATCATGTCCCCTGAGGCCGAAATCATCTACAATTAGACCCGACCCGTCGTCTATAGGAGTAAGACGATTACCAGAAGAAGGAACATCGTTTGGTCCTTCTAGTCTATGTTGGACTCCATTCCTAGTGACAATACGAGGCCAATGTTGTTTGGACAGCCCGAGACTACCATCCTGCATCTGCATCCCACCATTTGCAAACTTATTTTTTCTTAAAACCATTCCACCCTTAGCCATCTGTGAAGCACCAACTAAATATTGATTCATCTTTTTATGGGCAGTAGGATTATTTTTTAAAAAGTTTTTAAATTCTCTAGTATCATCAAAAGAACCAGTATAACCAATAGAATTAGCTATCCTTTGATCAACTCCGGGTTTAAATCTTAATGGCATTATTCACTTGCTCCTCTAGCACTTAACATTAAATCAAGCTTATCTTCTAATCGTCTTAGTGAAGTCATTATCCTATCTTGAGCATCCCGCATATCTTCTTTGGTAGAATACTCTTCTCGTGTTCTGGCTAATAGAATATCTATTCTTTTAATTTCCTGCTGCATTGCCCGGAATGCAAAAAACGCTGGAGCTATTACAAGAGTTAATAAAACATTCCAAAAAAGCATTGCAGTTATTTCCATAATATAAATATTCCTGTTACTAAAAATTTAAACACTATTATTAATTCAACGTAATGACATTCTCTATAAATTTATATTCTGAAAACGCACTAGCAAAATCAACGCTGTGTATTCTAGCTTCTATATTTCTTTGCCAGAACTTAATAAATTTATTTAACTTAGGATACTCTGGCACTATATCATATTGCTGAAATACAAACTCCTGAAGAACGTGATCATAATCAGGAAGGTAATAAATCACCTTTACAGTAGTAAGATCATTTCTTATTAAATAACTCAAAGAGTGTCTGCACTTTATCTTCAAGTACTTTTACACGCACTAGTATCTCTGCTCTGAAGGCTATTGCTACCGCTCCTACCATAATTACTCCAGAGAGAATAGGCCATATATCTACTACTTGTTCCATTACGGTTTAAATATTTACCAAATTTTTGCAGCTATATTTTTAACACGATCCGGTGCATCGCTAACATCTGCATTCTTATTATAAATTACTGCGTCTGTTTTTTCTCTGGAGATTTCCATACCATCTCGTTTAATTACAAGAACATTCCTTGCAATAATTGTACCATCTGAAAATACATCACAACGATCCATTACTGTTGTTTCTGTTAAAGCCATTGTTTATTAACCCCCATGTGATTCAAGTCGTGCTGCTGTACGTTCATCAGCATAGGCAGCTTTAACCTCATCCGTATGTTCAACTTCCGCTATCTTTTTAACCATATCTGGAGCATTACTAACATCCTCGCCGGGAACAAAAATTTGTCTATTAATATATTTATGAGAAATTTCTACGCCATCTCTTTCGATAATAAGAGCGGTTCTTGCTTGTATTATTCCATTAGGGAGAACCTCGCATTTATCAATTTCTGTTTTTTCGATTAAAGCCATTGTTATATTCCTTTGGGTTATGCAGCTATATAAGTGATGTTGATAAATAATTCAAAGGCGGTATCAACATCGTCTTGATCAATGCCTTCATTAACGCCAGCATCTGATAGTTTTTCCAAAGCCATAACTGATACTCCAGCATCTACCCGACAATATGCCCCAACAATAGTTCCAGCGTGACCAGCGACATTAAGGTGGCCGATGGCAATATCAGCGTTAGCCGAAAGAGAAGCAGCCGTGAAGGGTATTGACACTTGTAAGCCACCACTAGGTGAACTCTCGCTAGTAATACCTAGTCGTCCTGAAAGATTAACTTTTCTACCAACCTTTGTGTACTGAAGAGTGGTATTGGTACCTAAACCATAACTCCCGCTGCTAGTGCATGTTACCGAAGCCGTATGGATACCTTCTTCATAATCATCCAAAAGATTAGCGGCTGTAGCAGATGTTACGCCTAGATATACACCCTTACCAGAAGTTTCAAAAACGATGTTTCCAGTTGAAATTTCAACATCGGTATTATTAATCTCCATGCGCTTGGTGCCGCCAGTCGTAAGACCTATAGCATTTGCACCCACTCGATACATTCCTGTATTGTTGTTTCCAATAAAAGTTATATTCGGAACCGCAGCCGTTGATGATGCTGAATGCAAAGTTTGCACTATGGAGGCTACGCCATCTGTAGGTTCAAGACGAAGACCCGTAACAGTACTACCATGAGTCATTACATCTATATTGATACGACCATCTTCTTGGCCGTCAGTCACATCAGCAGACAATCCTGTAATTGCGCCATACTCTACGATTTGAGAAGCAGAATTTTCACCATTAAATTGGATTTCACCCATTTCATCATAGTCTGCTGGGGATGCTGAATTTCTGTATAAATTAAGAATTGGACCGACACCGGCACCACCGTCTGAATTTGTTGCTGTGATATTTCCTACTACACTCGCACCAGTAGATGAAATAGTAAGTACTGTACTGGCACCGGAAGAGAGTTTCAACTCGCCAGTACCAGCATCATCAATATAACTATTAGAACCATCATGATAAATCTTCAAATCAGAACCAGTACCCCACATTGCTTTTGCATTGTCAGCAAACAGAATGTCATCTGTTCCTGTTGGGACTGTAAATACTGTTCCATCAGCATCGTTCTTTAGAGTAATATCTGAAGTCGAGCCTTGTCCTGTTAGTATTAATCCTTCCCCTGCTGTATACCCTATAGCTGCATTGTCTCCAGCAGATGTATCTCCATCAGCATTTAAAGTTCTAGCGGTTACATCACCAACAACATCAACATTTGTTGTGCCTGTAGCAATGGTAATTACATCTGCATCTGCATCATTCTTAATTGTTACATCATTTGTAGAACCCTGTCCCGTTAAGATCAATCCTTCTGCTGAAGTATAACCCATTGTTGCATGATCTCCAGCACCAGTATCACCAGATGCATTTACTTTTAATCCTGTAACTTCACCTGTTACATTAATATTACCACCAGAACTTAGTGTCATTTTTTCAGTTGCATCTTCACTCGCACCTGTCATAAAACTTAATTTTGTAGCATTATTTGTTGAACTAAAGTCTCCTTCTGATACTGCTTGAATTGCAGCTGCAATCAATATTGCATCTGAACCCGTTGATTCATCTGGTGCCTGAAAAGCAATCTTACCAAGTACATCATCGGCTTCCATATTGACTTCACCAGTTTGCAAAGTAAGAATTACAGGTTTACCATCTGGAGTTGCAGTATGTTTTAAATAAAGACCGGCATCACTTTGATGAGTAAGTTTTACATCTTGATCATCACCAAAATAAATTACCCCACTATCAGCAAGATATAGATCAGACCATTCAAGAGAAGCGGAACCTAATGTAACACCATCTGAAGCTGTTGGTGCAAGTGCAGTTCCCGCTACAAGAACATTAGCACCAGATGTTACAGTTAGATTTGTATCATCTCCTTCAATTTTCTCTCCTGAACCAAAAGTAATTCCTACATTAGTGGGAATAACCACATCAGCAGTAGCAGTAAGATTAATATTATTACCTGAAATTGTAAGGTCAGTACCATCACCCTCAATCTTTTCACCATCATTTCCGAAAGTAACCCCGATATCCGCTGGGATGTTAATGTCGCCACCACTCCCAACTGTGATTGAAAGGTCCGTGCCATCAGATTCGATTTTCTCTGTTGTAGCAAAAGTGACACCCACGCCACTAGGAATATTAACATCGGCAACAGCAGTGAGATTGATATTATTTCCCGAAATTGTAAGATCAGTTCCATCGCCTTCTATTTTCTCCCCGTCATTACCAAAGGTTACACCTACCCCACTGGGTATATTAACATCTGCTGTAGCAGTAAGATTAATATCAGCACCAGATGTTACTGTTAAATCTGTGCTATTACCTTCAATCTTTTCACCAGTACCAAAAGTAATACCTACATCAGCGGGTATTACAACGTCAGCAGTGGCAGTGAGCTTAATGTTATTACCACTAATTGTGAGATCAGTTCCATCGCCTTCTATTTTCTCTCCATCATTTCCAAAAGTAAGTCCTATATCTGCCGGAATATTAATATCTGCACCAGATACCAGATATAAATCTGTACCGTCACCATAAATATACTCTCCACCTTCATCATATAAATATAATCTTTTGGAACTGTCTAATACTACATCATCACTAAACTTAAAATGATCTTCATCTTCCATCCACGTAAGCAGACCATCACTGGTTTCTCCATCAAAGGTTACAGCAATATCTGTTCCTGCAGTACCATCCCCAATTGTAATAGCCGTACCTAAAAGCTTGGTTACAGGGCCACCTTCTGCTGTAGTGCCATCGTGCGAATGTCCAGTAGACACAGCAAAAGCAGCGACAAGTTGTGTAAACTCATTATTAAAATCTGCAGCATTAATTACTTCACCAGCTACAATCTCTGTACTGCTTTGTCTTGTATAGGTTGCCCCCATTATCGTCTTCCTCCAAGAGTAAATTCTAATTGATACGAATGTAAAGTAAAGGGATTATCTGAACTATCATG
>Ga0208180_1001770_pt1 | contig 11628 bp, 17 predicted proteins | sample MalvireepMed_s16_FD_184241 | JGI IMG/M metagenome (GOLD analysis project Ga0208180, IMG submission 184241) | Marine viral communities from the Global Malaspina Expedition - Malaspina viral metaG DeepMed_s16 (SPAdes) (version 2) | ecosystem: Environmental > Aquatic > Marine > Oceanic | place...
ATGAGTCTAAATGGAACGATGCTGTGAAGAAAAATGGTATGCAGAAACGAGATAAAACTGGTGGAGACAGGCGTATAGTACCGCCAAACTTTAGGTAACAAAATTTAGGACAACATTATGGCAGATGCACATAAATATCAGGCACATGAAGTATTAAACAGAGTTTTAAATGCAGGGGAAGATGGACTTAATGTAGACCTTGCTGATTCCGTAACTGTAACTGTAGACAGCGAATTTCCCGCAGCAGCTGCGATTACAGATAATTTCGCTAATCCAACAACTACATCAGCTATGTCCATGCTTATGGGTTATGATGGTAGTACATGGGATAGAGTAACAATCGGCGGTGGAACAGAGGCCGCTGCTTTACGAGTAACAATAGCCAATGATTCAACTGGAGTGGTAAGTATTGATGACGGTGGTGGTGCTCTTACTGTAGATGGTACTGTAACTGCAAATCTTTCAGCTACTGATAACGCAGTATTAGATGCTATAGATGCTGTATTAGATACAATCAAAGTAGATACGGAAGAAATAGAAGGAGCCGTAGAGACTATTGAAGGTGCAGTAAGTGGTAGTGAAATGCAAGTTGATGTGGTTGCTATTTCAGCACAATCAGATGGAACATATATAGGTGATATTAAATTTGGAGAATCTTTACCAGCAGGTAGTGCAGCCATCGGTAAGTTAGCAGCTAATAGTGGTGTAGATATTGGTGATGTAGATGTAACTAGCTTACCAGCATCTACTAATACGATTGAAGTTGTTGGAGATGCTGCTGAAAATGCCGCTGCTGCTGGTAATCCTGTATTGACTGGTGGAAGATATGACTCTCCGGGTAATGATAATGCTACTGTTAGAGCTCTTGGTGATAATGATGTTGGAGCATTAGCATTAGACCCAACTGGAGCATTATATGTTAGAGAGTATTTAGGTCAAACTGGTTCTTGTTTTGTTAGTGGTACAGCTGCTGTGACTGCAGCTATTGGCAAATTTGTCGCAATACAATTTTTAGAAGATACTGTTTTTAATAGTACTGATGGATTAGTGGCTACAGATGTAGGAAGATGGCCTGATGATTCAGGTGCGGCTTCTGATATTTCAAGTAGTAATACAGCTGCTGTTGGAAGTCAAGTGTTCCCACAGGGTATGACAATATTTGGCAGGTGGGATAGTTTTATATTGGCAAGTGGTGCAGTAATAGCATATGTAGGCAATGTATAATGTTATCTATAACAAATACACTTCATTCTATAGCAACTCAAGTAGCTCGTCTTGCAAGAGATATGTGGAACTCTACCAATCTTAATGATGTATGGGAACGAGAACTGCGAAAGTGGGAAGACATAATATGAAAAATTTTAATATAAGGAAAATATAATGGCAACTTTACAAGGTCAAACTATTGCTGGTAGTTATAAAGACTTACTACAAGTTAGTAATTCAAATAGTGGTGTAGATGCTACAGCAAGAGCAGTTAGTGACGGTGAAGGGACTGCTACTTTACTTTATGTATCAACTACCGAAGTATATAATCCCGGCACAGGAGGCGCATCAAATACTGCATTTGGTAAAAACGCAGGTGATGCTCTTGCGAGTGGTGGTGAATGTAATGTATTTATTGGTGAAGAGGCTGGTAGTGATATGGTTACAGGTACAAATAATATTGCGATTGGGTGTGGAGCTTTTGATGCTGCTGATAATGGTGAAGATAATTGTATAGCGATTGGAAACAATGCTTTAGGAAATCTCAACCATGCGTCTTCCGTTAGGAATATAGCAATTGGAAGTGGTGCTGGTGATGGAATGGGTACGCTTGCAGGTTCTATTGATAATGTATTTATAGGATATGATGCAGGTGGAGGAACATGGGCTACTGCAGTTTCAAGTTATAATGTAGGTATTGGTAATTATGTTATGGATGCTGCGATGAATGCAGCTGAAAATAATACAGCGGTAGGATATGCTGCTCTTGGTGCTCTGACTGAAGGTGACCAAAATGTGGCAATTGGTAGAAATGCAGGATTGCTTCTTACTACTGGTGAAAATAATGTTTTAGTAGGTGATGGGTCAGGAGCTACCTTAGCTGTAGCTATGAGTAATAATGTATTAGTTGGAAGAAACGCTGGAGCTGCAATAGAGCACGCTGATGCGAATGGCACAGTTGCTATTGGCCATGTTGCATTAACAGCCCTCACAAGTGGTCAGAAAAATACAGCTGTTGGATATCAAGCTGGAACGGCTCTTACAACAGCAGATAACAATGTAGCTATTGGATACAACGCATTTTATAGAGCAAGTACAGCAGCTGATGATAATGTAGTAATCGGTTATAATGCTATGAGTGGCAATTTCACTACAGCAGATATTGATGATTGTGTTATAATAGGTAGTGGAGCTGCGGCTGGTACTTTGACAGCAGATGCTTACGGAACTGTAGCCATAGGGAGAGACTCTCTTGCAGCTTTGACCTCAGGTGAATTTAATGTTGCTGTTGGATATGAAGCTTTGAAGGCTAATACAGATGGTGATCAAAATACAGCTCTTGGTTTTCGAGCTCTGCTGACTTGGGATGCCGATACTGCTGGTGAAGGTCAAAATGTAGCTATTGGATACCTTGCATCAACTTTAGTTCCCGGAAGTGAAAGAAGTGTTGTTATTGGTGCAAATGCTCTTGATGCTGAAACTGGTGCTGGTTCTGATGATAATACTGTAGTCGGAGCAAATGCCCTTGGTAATTTAAATAATGCCAGTAATAATGATAATGTTGCTATTGGTTCAGCGGCAGGTGCGAGTGGTGGTGGTGCAAATTTAACACAAGCATCCGACTGCGTATTTATAGGGCGTACTACTGGTGCATCTGCGGCTTCGTCAGTATCCAATCAAACTGTAATTGGATATGATGCACAAGGACAAGGAAATAATACAGTAACACTTGGAGATGGTAATGTTACTGATGTGTATATGTCAGATGCTAAGACGGCTATGATTCATGGTTATGGTCTACAGGTTGACCCTAATAATGCTAATACAAGCGGAAATATTATTTATGTACAGACAAATAGCACTACAACTGGATGCGCTGCTCGTTTTGTCCATGATGGTACAACTCTGGCATCTACTGCTTCTGGTGGATTTGTAGAGATTGCCTCAACTGGAGATATTGATGGAGCTAATAATTTATTGCATATAAATAATGCGAATGCCGCTTCCGATACTACCGTTCCTTTGTGGATTAACCAAGCTGGTAATACTCGATGTGCTAATTTTGAAGCAACTGATGCTTCTTATGGTGATATAATGCTTTTCTTGAATGCTACTGCAAGGTCATCAAATAGTGCATTCAATTTTTTACGAACAATTACAAGTGGAGAAGACCCCGATGATATTCAGCATTATTTGCGTGGTGATGGAGAAGCCTATGCAGATGCTTCTTGGAACGCAAGTGGTGCTGATTATGCGGAGTATTTTGAATCTAAAGATGGAAGTAAAATAGCCGTTGGAACTACTGTAAAACTTGATGGTGATAAAATAGTTGTCTGTGAAAGCGGAGATAGTCCGTTAGGAGTTGTCAGACCGCAAGGATGTTCTTCAAATATTGGAAATGCCGCAGGTGTTAAATGGCAAGGTAAATATCTTAAAGATGATTATGGTTCATATATTAAGGAAGAATACACCGTAACCGAATGGATAGTAACTGATTCTGATGGGGATAATAAAGACATAAAGTATCAAACCGACAAGATTCCTTCCGATGTTACTGTTCCCAATGATGCAACCGTTACTTCAACAGAAAAAGATGGCAGTAAGTTAATGCGTAAAAAACTCAATCCAGATTTTGTAGAAAATGTTGATGAAGATGGTTCTCAAATATATTCACCAAGAGAAGAACGGGATGAATGGCATATTGTTGGATTGCTTGGTCAGATTCCAATTACTAAAGGACAACCAATGGCAGATAATTGGATTAAAATGAAAGACGTTTCAGATACAGTTGAAATGTACTTGGTGAAATAATTAATTAACAGGAGATAAAATGCATAATTATAAAGCATTAAAAACGGCAAGCAAAGTATCGGTCAGAAAGCAAGATGTTGATGGAGTAGATATTCTTCAAACTGTATCTAAAGTTTATGACAAATCTACTGGCGAAGCTCAAGACGACAAAGTAACTAATCATGATATTTCTCAAATATCTAGTGATATAGAGAGTTGTAAATCACAGGTTGCAAAAATACAAGCCGAACAAGCCGATTTAGAACAGCTTGAAACAGACTTAAAAGCTCTGTAATGAATCAAAGGTTTGGAGAATATTTTCTCAGAGCTTTATTCGTGTTTGGAGTATGGACAGTAATAGCAGTTTATTTTCAGATAGGATGGTAATGAAAAAGTGGCTATTGGCACTAATACTGATTAGTTCATGCGTTACACGACCAAAGATTATTTCAGATGGAGTAAAGATTGTTGATAATGAAGGTGAAAAGCATTTCTATGAAGAAGTTAGTATGAAAGGTACTAATTACTGTCTTGTCCATCAAATGAATGAGATTATTGAATACAAGGTTGGGGAGAAATGATATGGTTTTATACACATTGTGTGATTGCGATTGTGATTCTGATTGCGGATGCAAGAGGAACACTTGAGCCTACTGTGAAAAGTTGGGAAAAGAAATTAGGAATACCGGTACCAGAGGTTCAGAATGTCGAAAGGGATTAGTGCTGACAGTCAGGTGCATATATCAATAGCTTTCTTAATAAAGGCTATGATTGGTATCTCGATGATGATAGCAGCATACTATCAGATACAGATGAAGTTTGCGAGTATGGATAGAAGTATGGGTGATATGCATGAAGAATTGGTTGTGTTAACTGCGAAGATGCACGATATAGAGAAACAGCACGTTGAAGAATTAGAGCATAATGCAGAAGTATTGGAAGAAGAAAATAGAAGCTTAATGCAGAAACTAGGATTAAAGAAACCGTGAGCGATGATAAGGGATTTTTCAGATGCTTATATTGGATAGTAATTTTATTAATAATGATGTTAGCCCTAGCAATATTTACAGACGTGAATGCAAAAGATATGAATTTGTACTTACAAGCAATGAGAATTAACAATGGATCATAAACAAAATAGGAGTATAAAATGGCTAAAAAAGAAAAAGAAAAGCCGGTACTTAAGATTGATGATAAAGAGTACGACATAGAAACGATGACTGACGAACAAAAAGCGATGGTAAATCACATAGCTGACCTTGATAAAAAGGTTGCTGGAAGCGAGTTTAATCTGGTTCAGCTAAGATTTGGTAGGCAAGCTTTTGTTGACGCATTAAGAATAAGCCTTACAAAGGAAGAAGAATAAAATGCCAAAAATTGGTAAAAAAAAGTTTCCTTATACTACAAAAGGAAAAGCAGCAGCAAAAAAATATGCTAAGAAAAAACGTAAAAAGTCTAAGAAGAAACGTAAAAAGTCTAAGTCTAGGTATTAATTCATGGACATTATTGAACTCGTTGAGAGACTTGGCGTTACCGGCGTACTCGTCTTTATGTGCGTTATGTTTGTATACAAATTTATCAATACAGATAAAAAAGTAGAAGCTATGCATAGACGTATGGACAATCTTAAGCAGCAAATTACTAACGCTATGGAAGAGACTAAAGATGAAATCTCAGAGTTGAATAGAGACTTACTAAGAAATTTCAGGAATGGCCCTAGATAGAAGATATAAAAAAATGAAGAAAACCCGACAAGGATCGGGTAGAGGAACTAAAAAGAAATATAAAACTTATCGTGGTCAAGGAGGCCGCAAAAGATGAACAAAGCCGAAGTTGATACTTACAGGACTGAAATGATCGATAGGCTTGCTAGGCTTGAAGAGAAACATGACTCCCATATGGATATAACAAAAGAAATTAGAGTTGATGTTAAATATCAGAATGGCAGAGTTAGAAGATTGGAGCAAAAACAGTCTTGGATTACAGGTACACTTGGTGCTGTTACGTTTGTTTTTAGTGGATTAATTGCATGGATTAAAGGAGAAATCTAAATGGAATGGATACAAAATCACTGGATGAGTATTGCTGGTACAGTGGGTGTTTTAGTTGGGGGTATGTATATACCTTTTGTGAGAGGAATGGCTATTAAAGGATTGAAAGCTATGATAAGTGAAGCTGTATTGAAAAAAGCAGCAATCACAATGGTCGAAGGCTTAGTTAAGTCTACGAAAAATAAATTAGATGATGCTTGGTTTGCTGAATTTAAAAAAAGCGTAGAAGATGCCTAGATTTGGAACAAAAAGTAGAATGCAGCTTCATACATGCTCTGATGATATAAAGTCTCTATTCAATGAGGTCATCAAGCATTTTGACTGCACAGTCATTGAGGGGCATCGTGGAAAAAAGAAGCAGAACGAAGCATATAATAAAGGCAATAGCAAAGTCAAGTTTCCAAATGGTAAACATAATTCGTCTCCGAGTGTGGCTGTGGATGTTGCGCCATATCCAATAGACTGGAGTGACCGTGATAGATTCCATTATTTTGCTGGATACGTTTTAGGCATCGCTAGTCAAATGGGCATAAATGTTAGATGGGGAGGAGATTGGGATCAAGATACCCAAACTAAAGATAATAAGTTTGACGACTTAGTACATTTCGAGATTAAACAATGAGGTTCTATGAAGAAATCCGCAATCGAAACTGTTGTAGTCTTTCCAGACATACATTTTCCATTACACGACGAGAAGGCTCTAAAATGCGCCTTAAGAGTATTGGAAACAGTGAAGCCAGATGGCTTCCTATGCTTGGGAGATTTAGTTGAAGGAGAGAGTGTTTCATTTTGGAAGTGGAAAAAGAAGAAGCGTCCACCGCTAGAATATCAGCTCCCAGAAATACAAAAAGAATTAAAAGAGATTAACGCAGGATTTGATAGAATAGATGAAGTATGCGACAAGGTAGGAGTAAAAAAGAAACTATTTGCACAGGGGAATCATGAAGTATGGTTTGATAACTTCGTTGAAGAGAACCCGTATCTACCGGAATACCTTAGTAAAAATGCTCTCAAGATCAAAGAGAGAGGTTATAAATGGTATCCTTATGGTAAAGAATTTAAAATACTTAATAGCAAACTATACGCTTATCATGGGGGGCACTGGGCAGGTATTAACCATGCAAAGGCTCATGTCCAGAATCTTGGCGCAAATATTATCTATGGTCATACTCATGATGCCATTAAAAGCGTTGTATCGCACCTTGACGGGCCTAAAATGGCACATTCGATGGGATGCTTGTGTGATATGAATAAAGGCTTTTTAAAGAACAGAAAAGTAAACTGGACTCATAATGTTGGCATTATAGATATATTTCCAGACAAGAACTTTAACCTTAATGTTCTTACCATAATAAATGGCAGGACAAGCCTAGGCGGTAAGATAATATAATGAGCGCTAAAAGATTAGAAGATGTTATTACAGATAGAAGATTTAAAACTAAAAAGCCAAAGAAAAAGAAAAGAAGAAAGCTTGAATCCTATAGCCGAAAGACTACAATAACCTATGCCTAAACAGTTTTATAGATTAAACGACTTTAGTGGTGGGCTTAATCTTGTAAGAGATGCTCGTGATATAGCTCCTAATGAGCTTACTCAAGCTAATAATCTTAGCCTTGGTGTCGCTGGTAGCATTCGCACCGCCAATGAATTAAATGGTACCGATGGAGCTATTACGCCAAGAGATGAACGCCCATATCCCGGTGGTGGATTATTTTATTTTGAAACAGATAAAGAAAGCGGATCAGCAGCTAAAGATATTGGAGAACGATGGACTGCTGTTTTGGATTCATATGGCGGCGCATTAAGATTAAAAGGAGAAGCAGCTGGTGACGTCAACCCAACAGATATGGGTAACGCTACAACAGTCCAATATGCAACTAATGAATTAAAATTTGAAAACCAATCTATTACAAGGGGAACAGCAGGCGGATCAATAAATTTTGCTGACCATTTTCAAGAAGGAGATGTTGCAATAATATCAGGCTGCACAGATATAACAGCTAATAATCTGATTGTAAGAATAGCAAAGATTCATAATGGTGGGGCTTCTATGTTGACTTCTACTACATTTACAACAGAAGCTTCTGAAGCTGGAACAGTTACATTTACCAAATATGCTAATGGTATATTTTTTGCTACAGATGATACAATAAGAGTTACCGATGGGGGTTTTGGAACAGGACTTCTACGGCAACAATATGGATATATAAAACAGGTACACTTTGAAGATGCTGGTGACGCTAGAGATAGTTATGATAATTGGTATGCAAATGATTGTGACTTACCACCGCCAAGCGATTTAGATTCAGATTCTACAGGCTATCCTAATGCTGGTAATGGATTTGACTTAAAAATTACTCACCCAGCTACAAGTTCTGATATTATTGGAACCTTTGCTGCTAAGACATATCAAATAGCAGGTACCTTTATTTACAAGGGCAATCAAGAATCTAAACTTTATATTCCATCGTCTAATAATACATTTACCACAGCTGCCAATGATTATATTGATATAGATGTCAACGCTAAAGCTCCTTATGATGAAAGAGCTATGGGAGCTAGAATTTATATGAGAGCTAATAAAACCAATGAACCTTGGTCTTTAATGATTGATATAGACTTGCGAGCTGGATGCAGAACTAGTATAGATGATGAATATAAAGCATGGGCAATTGGTAGTGACGCTACAGAAGCTGGTGTAGATGAACTTATTCTTACGTCTGAAAATTTTGAGACATATACAACTCTTAATGGCTTTGGGCCTGACGAACCCAGTATTACACTAGGAATACGAGGAGAAGGATTTAAAGATTGTGTTATAGCGAATAGAAGACTTTTTGTCTGTAATGTCCAGATGTTCGATGAATTAGATGATGGATTTACTGATGCTACATGCGATTATAACGATGACCCGACTATTACAATGGATAGTACGGCAAATTTAAGACAAGGGATGAGCGTTTCTGATGGAGGAACTAAGATACCGGGAGGTGCTTATGTTTCAAGTATAGCTAATGCAACTACTTTTGAACTATCTGCTTCTACTTTCGGTGGCTCTACAACAAACGGAACATTGACATTTGCTAATATAATGAGAAGGATGCGTGATAGAATCATGTATACTCCTCCCGGTAAATATGAAACATTTCCACGTAGCTTTTTTATTGATGTTGTAAAGGGAGATTCAGATGAATATACTGCATTGGCTACGTATGGTGACAGATTGTTTGCATTTAAAAGGCAAACATTATATATAATTAATATTGGCTCTCCATCTCCTAGTAACTGGTTCTTAGAAACCACTGAAAGATATAAAGGAGTTGCTTCAAAAGCAGCAGTATTTTCAGGACAAGATGGTATTTATTGGGCTAATAAATATGGGGCATTTTTCTTTAATGGAAGCAATATTGTTAATTTAATTAAAGGTAAAATACCTCAAGTAACTTGGATTGAAAAGATAGGTATATCTGATGCGCATCATTGTAGTGTTGCTTTTCATGGAAAAACAAATAATTTATATATATTAGCAAATAATCTATCTCTTAATGCTACTGCTGATAATGAAGGCGTATATGTTTATAATTTCGATAGTAGAGCTTGGACATGGCAAGATCAAGATGCTACAAGCCAAGGCGTAGATAAGATATTCTCTAATTTTATACCAGACGGAGAAGGAGGCATTGTTTTTAATATTGCCGGGTCTGGCTCCTATACTGGAACCACTGACCAAGCAGGTATATCAGAAGCTGCTAATGGAGACGCAGTTTCTGCTACAAAATGGATTATGAAAACTAAAGATATAGATTTTGGAAGCACATCAAGAATCAAAAAAGTATATGGTGTAAGAATTACATACAAATCAAGTGCTGCTCAAACTACTCCTATATCCTATGCAACTAATGGTGGTAGTTCATTTACTAATTTTACAGGCAATTTTATTAATACAAGCAACGCATGGGATGTATTAAATGCAACTCTAGCAGCCCCTGTTGAATGTCAGAGTATGCAAATAAAAATTACAAATCCTACAAGTACTGGAACAATTAACATTAATGATATATCTATTGAGTATAGAACAATTCGCAAGAGGGTCACATGAGCGATGTAGATGTACGACTAAGGCGTCTTGAGCAAACAAAGAAGCATCAAATAGTTGCTACCACACAGCAACCATCAATTGGTGAAATGAGCGATGGAGATGAAAGGATAGTTCTTGCCGGTGGTAACACATTAAGATTATACAGAAAAGAATTTAATAAGCTATGGTACATAGAATTTACAAGGACATAAAATGGCAAGTTTAGCAGACGTCAGATATGCTTTATTGAAAAGAAATCAACAAAGACAATTAATAGAATCAAGTCGTGTAGCTACACAACAGACCCAAAAGCGTAGCAGTAAAATGGGGCTTGGAAGGCTTATTGGTACTGTAGCAGGTGGACTAATTGGTCTAGCTCTTGGGCCAGTCTTTAAAGGGGCTTCATTACTTGCGACTGCTGCATTCGCAGGAATAGGATCAAGAGTTGGCTCTGAATGGGGACAGCAAACTACAAATATCACAGAAACAGACCCTAATAAACAAAAACTTTATAGGGATACAGCAGCAGATTTAAGGTCTGAACAATTTGAAGCTCAAAGAGATTTAAATAGAATGGCTAATGTAAGAGCATTAACTGATGCCTTTAGTGTATATACCATGGGATCAACGACTGGAGGGCAAGCAGTTATGAAAGGTGCTCAAGCAGGTGGTTTATCAGGCGCATGGATAGGTGGAAAAGAATATGCAAAAAGTAAAATAACATCATTATTTGGTACAAAAAATGAACTGCTACAGGGCACAGGATTACCTGCGCCAACAGAAATAGCAAAGATAGAAGGAGGATTGCCATGGCAAGATGAGCTAATGCAAACTCCTGCAGCATTGACACCTGCCGGTGTAGCTAAATCAACAGCAGGTATACCAGCAGGAATAGGCTATGATATCGGAGGAACTCCTTTAGCTGCAAGTATGCTTTCAAAAACAACAGCATTACCTCCCGGTGGAGTAAATCCTCTAACAAAATTTATGGGGCCGACTTCAACTATAACATCTCCTACTCAATTCCATGAACAATCTGGGCCTTTTAAACAATTACTTGGAGCACAATCTGGAGCTCAAGTCCCTTATAGCCCATTAACACCTGCTGCTTCTACTGGCGTAGGCATTAATCCCAATCAATTACCAACAGATATGTTAATGAGAAATACACCTATGCAGGGTAGCGGCGCTACAACTGTAGATCAAATATTTAATCAAGGTCGTGGAGTATCTGCGGCTACGACTCCAAGTCGAAGCACAATGTTACAAAGTGCTGTTAACCAAAGCTTGCCTGCGCAAACACAAAAATTTGCTGGAACACAAGCACAAAATAAAATTTTAGCTACAGCTATGGGTCTTGATCCTAATCAATCACTTATAGAACAAATGAAAAAACGTGGAATAGATGCTAGTATGGGTAATAGACAAGGAATGTGGAATCAATATTTATCTGGTAATATAATGAGCAGTACTGGAGCATTCCAAAATATGATGCCTCAATAT
>Ga0208180_1001772_pt1 | contig 11626 bp, 20 predicted proteins | sample MalvireepMed_s16_FD_184241 | JGI IMG/M metagenome (GOLD analysis project Ga0208180, IMG submission 184241) | Marine viral communities from the Global Malaspina Expedition - Malaspina viral metaG DeepMed_s16 (SPAdes) (version 2) | ecosystem: Environmental > Aquatic > Marine > Oceanic | place...
ATAGAGAGGTTTGCCGCAACCGATCGACGATCATCTCGCACCGATCAGGCTCGATCTCAAACCCGATCGACCGGACACCGAGGCTCGAGGCCGCGACCAGTGTCGACCCACTTCCCGCGAACGGATCTAACAATGCCTGTGCTCCCGACACCCCGATCAGTCGCGACAAGAGCTCGACAGGTTTCTCCGCAGGATGGATCTTTCGAGGCGGAGAAACAGCGGAGACTCCCCAGATATCGCGAACCGCCCGATCCGCAATACGGAAGCCAGGATGAGCGAAGAGCGCAACTAACTCATAGGTCGGACGCAACCCGCGCGGCCCACCTGGCCCGATGGTCTTTTTATCCCAGACGAGGAGCGACTCGATCGGCCAGTGGCTAATGTGTGACGCGCGCGCCAATACCGGGAACGATCGCCAGGAGTTGAACACCCACGCGGCGCCCTGGCTGTTAACTGTTAGCCTCGAGAACTCGCCGAGGACGTCGGCATACCACCGCGCCGCATTCATAAGATCGCCCCATCCGCCGGACTCTCGCTCTTTGCTGGTTGACGCAATCCCCAGCACATACGGTGGATCAGTGACGACAAGATCGACCGACTCACACTCAGGTAGCAAATCACAGGCGTCTCCCTGGTAGAGCGTCACGAGTTGATCCTCATAAAACGGTTCTATCATTCCCTACCCCCGAACGCTTGCCGCAGCGGACGTCCTCGAGGCGATGGACCCGCGAGGCCGGCGACTGTGTCAGCCGCGCCGCGACGGTCTCGAGAAACGGGAGGCGCTCCGGCCAGGCGCGCGCCGGTTGCTTACTACCGCCCATGATTCGCCCCCGACAGCTTGCCCGCCGCCCGCGTCTCGGCGAGTGTCTTCCGCGCGTGGCACGGTTTACACAACCCTTGCCAGTTGTCGCGGTCCCAGAAGACGCCGCGGTCGCCGCCGTGCGGCCGTATATGGTCGAGCTCGGTCGCGCGAACTTCGCGGTTGAACCCGAGACACCGCTCACAGAATGGATGCTTCCGGAGATACCCGAGGCGCGCCCGCTTCCAGGCGCTCGAGTACCCACGCGCCGCCGCGCTTGAGTACGCCTTCTTCGGTTTAGCCGGCCGGCTCCGCGCCCGCGCCGCCTCGCACGCTGGACAGCGCGACCGGTCGCGGACCAGCGTCCGCCGGCAGATCGCGCACGGTCGCGGCAGTCGTTCAGGCATCAGTCCGCCCTCGGCGCGAGTTGACTGAACCCGCGCTTCGCGAACGTGTCCGAACGCCACCCCGTCATGATCTCTTGCAGGTCGCCGTAGTTCGCCGCCTGATGCCGCACCGCCGCCCAGAGGCGGAAACACGGATCGCGCCACGGCGGACCGTCCGTCACGAGGCGGAACGCCGAATATATATCCTGCCGCGATGAACCGTAGACAACCCCTCTGCCCTCGTCGTACCTGAGCCGACGCTTCAGGAGCTCGAACGCCGAGTCGAACCCATTCCACACCACGACCCACTCGTCCGGTATCTCGATCGTTGCCATGCGTCCTTACTCTCGCCTCTCGCGGTCGACCCGCCGCAGATACTGATCGAGCGTCTCAGTCGTTGGCGCCGTGCCTACCAGACACTGCTCGCACTCGTCGCCGGAGCATTCGCCGTGCGCCTTGTTCCAGCCATACGTCCACGCGCTCGCCAGCGTGCCGACCAGCGGGTTGCAGAACCGTAGATCGCCGCGTCGCGCCGCCCGCCCGCCTTGCCTGACCGCGTCCTTGATATTCGACGCGACCGGCCCAGACTGTCGCGTCTTCTTCTGGCGCTTCGCCTGTTCCCACCAGAACCCGCGCGTGCTCCGGAGAGGCTTCATCCACGCGACCGACCCAGCCCCAGATAGGCGCCGAGTTTGAGCATCCGATCCTGCGCTCGCGCCGCGATCTGGAGCTCCGGCGCCTCGACCACTTTGGTGAGCTCGCCTTTGTCGGTCCGGAGCATATAGACGAGCCCATGCTCGCGCAGATGCGCCTCGGAGGCGAGCCACCGCGCCCGCTCGACGGCGTACGCTTCGAGTTGCTGCTCCTGCTGCGCCGTCAGATCGACCGGGAGCCGGCCGCGCGCCTCGCGCCAGACGCGCGCCTCGTCGTCGCCCAGCCACGCCGGCGGCGCCGGAGGTTTCTGTTTCGGTTGACGCTTTGCGCTCGCGCTCGTCACCCGCCGCGGCCCGCGTGTCGTCGTCATCCGACCCGCTTCCCGGTCTTTTGCGACGTCCAGGTAGCGATCGTCACGTCGGCCGGTCCCGTGGACTCGAGGCAATGCCCGATGAGATCGATCATGGAGAATTGCCCCTTATTGAACCGTTTCGCCGGCGATGGTTCCACCAAGCTATCCATCGCAACCACTTCATGCACGCCGTCAGTCACCAATCGGCGGACAAGATGCGAGCCAATAAACCCAGCCGCACCGGTAATAAGAATCCTCACTGGATACGCTCATCATCGGAAATGAACAACACCGGACCCACATACCCACGACCGATCGTCGTCGACGCTTTGGCATTCACCTTCAGTTCCTTCGCCAGTCCATCTTCGTCGCAAAACGCATTCACCCTTCGACCAGCCGCATCCGTCGCTTGTTCAATGTATCCGCCCACCAAAAACTGCAACTCCGGTAATGTCCACTCAGGCGGGTTTTTTGGAACATGTGTCGTCACCCTACCGTCCGGATGCATCAAATCTGCCATCGCTTCCTCCAGTTTCTAGCCCGAAGAGCTCACACCCTGGCGACAGCGGACCGACCGCCTCGGCGACGACCTCGGCCGCCAGGGCTCGCCGGACGTCGCGCCCGCGGAACGTACGCATACGATCCACAGACCACCGGACGTGCTTCTTAGCCATCGCACCCCCGCCAGGCGCGCCGGAGCGCCGCGACCTCGACCGCCTCGAGCGATAGCCCCCACGCTTGCTTGACCGCCAACCAGCGATCGGCATAGCGACAGACGGCGGCACGGTCCGCGCCTGGCGGCAGCCACGCGGCCGGACCGCGCGACCCCTTCGACCGATTAATCGACCGATGCGTCGCGACTAGATGGCCGGCGGCGAGGTCGTTCGCATACGCCCGGCGCCGTCCGCGCGGCCAGGCCCAGGCGCCCGCGGCCCAGGCCGCGCGCAGTGGCACCCGATGATCGACGTCGATCTCCGCGGCCGTCCGGAGCTCGCGCCCGCTGTACACGTCCAACCATCGCCCGGCATCGACCACGCACGCGCGATCCGACCGAAACGTCACCGGCCCGCGCGCGTCGCGGAGGAGTACCTCGGCCCGCGTGTCCTGACAGTCGCCGTCCGCGTCGACCCAGCCGCCGAACGCCGCGCGATCGTAGGCCGGCACCTCGACCGACTCGACACTCTGGAGCGCCGAGACGGCGACCGCGCCCCCGACCAGGAGCCCGACGGCGGCAGAGCGGAGATCAGGCGGCCAGCGGTCTCGTGCGGCGTCGGTCTCGTGCGGCGTCGGACTCCGGCGGCGTGCCATCTATCCGTAGGTCCGACGCGCGCCGCACACGTCACACACGGCGACGCTCTCGGTCGCCATTGTATGGAGCGTCAGCGCACACGCGCGCAGCGCGGCCGTCACCGCGACCACGGACCCGCCCTTCTGCGCGAGGCGTGGCTTCCGATACGCCAACGCCGCACACTCGGCGACCTTGTTCGCCCGCGCGAGCGCCACGACGCCGGTGCAGGCGCCCTCGCAAATCAAGCGGTAGACCGACCGCGTCTCACTCATCCGAGATCCTCCCGCGCCTCGAGGCGCGTTACTCTGTCCAGTGCCCGCCCAGATCGAACAGGCTCCGCGGCTCCGGCGCCCGCTCTGACTTCCCGGCGACCCGGTATTCGTATAACCCACGCTCGCGCGCGCCGCGCGGACGCTTCTCGACGATGTAGGCGCCGAAGCGTCGTTTTCTCAAGTGTCGCAACTGCGCCGAGACGCTCGCCTCCGGATCGCCCGTCCGCGTCGCGAGCTCTCGGAGTGTCAACCACTCGCCGGTCCGCATCGCCGCCCAAACGCGGCCGAGTTGCTTCTCGAGACGCGCATCGTCGAGCGCCGGATCGTAGTCGTCGCCATTGAACCTCACCCGCCCATCCGCCGGCCATTGACCCAGGCGATCGCCTCGTCGACCGACTCGAGGACGACGACCGGCGCGCCGCGCCAGGACGCATGCCAGGCTTGCTGCCACCTGGTGAGATACCGCGCGCTGGCGACTTTTGATCCGTCCTTAACCTCGACCAGATGGGTCTCGCCGCCGGCGCTCGTCTTGACGCCGACCAGGAGATCCGGCACCCCTTCACCGACCGCGGCGAGCGAGACGCAGGAACAGCCCGACGACCGGAGCGCCGCGACGATGCTCGGCTGGTTCGCATCGATCCGCGCCGCACGCCTCATGAGTCGTCCGCCTCGAGCCCCTCGTCCGGCCGGATCGCGAGTCGCTGCTCGTGGCCGCGCCGGGTAGCACAGGCGCCACCGTGGCGCGCGTCACACTCGGCGCGCCAGAGCTTAAACCCGGCGATCTCGGTCTCGACGTCGTCCGGCGCCGCGAGCGCCGCGCCCGCCGGCGCGACAAACTGGTTAATCTGCGCGCAAAAGACGCCGAGATCGTGGCGCCGCTCCGCGTGGAACTCATCGCCGCCGGCGAGATAGCGATCCATCCGCGCGAGGAGCTCGTCGCGGCCGAGTTGTTTCTCGAGTCGCTTCAGCCCGGCGCCATGTTGGCCGCCCTTCACGACGAACCGCTCGCCCTGATACACCGACTCCCACCTCCGGACCCACTCGTCGATCAGCGTCGGCGCCCGCTCGGCCTCGGCCGAGTCGGACCCGCTCTTCTTCGCAGTAGGCAGTACGCAGTACGCAGTACGCAGTGTTGCCGTTTGCTTGCCGTTTGCTTGCCCGTTGGTTGCCGTTTGGTTGCCGTTTGGTTGCCGTTTGGTTGCGGACTTGGCACCCCCGAGCGCAGACTTCTCGCGCCATGATTTGAGCTTTGCCCGCTCACGTTCCTGGCGTGGATTCGCGAGGAGCCCGTCGGCCCCGTCGGCCGTCTCGCTAAACTCGGCGAGAATCCGCGGCGCCATCCGCCGCCAGACACGCGGCGAGACCTGCAACAACCGCGCGAGCTCGGCCTCGTCGTCCGGAATCCCGCCGTCGCGCCAGGCGTACGCGAGCAGGTCGATATACGCGCCCCGCTCCGCGAGCGTCATCCGCCGAACGCTCGAGCTCGCCAGCCAGTCGCGCGAGTAGAACTGGAACGCCGGCGCCGTGTCGTTGTTACTCATGCACCGTATCCGCCGAGACGACGAGGTACTGACACGCGCGGCCAAACGGTCCGCGATCCGCGTGTCTTTCGGCATTCAGACGCGCGGCGACCGCTTGCGCGCGCGCCTTCTCGCTAAAGGCGGCGACCGGACGCTCGTCGATGACCGACGCGCCGGCCGGTGGGAGTCTCGGATTAGACGGCCACGGTCCGAGCCCCTGCCGCCGCTTGAGACGCGCGACCACATGCCAGCGACGCGCGCCTCGGCCGCTCATGCCGCACCAGACCGCCGGCGATCGAACCGCTGGCGCGCGTCTTCTTCGTTCGCATACCACCACCGCCACAGCTTGAGCGTCGCGAGGAACGTCGCGAAGAGCTCGTCGAAATCCTCCGGCACGTCGACGACCTCGAACGCCGGATCGCCGATAGTCTTCGGGAGTCGCACGATCGCGCCGACGTCCGCCGCCGCGTGACCCATCTCGACGAGCGCGTGCTGATACGCGACGCTCTGTAGGAACGCTTCCGGATACACGGCCTTACCCGTCTTCCAGTCGAGAAGCGTCGGCACGCCGCGCACGTTCGCCAAGAGATCCATCGTCCCGGCATAGCCGTACTGTCTCGAGTACACGACCTGCTCGCACAGGATCGGCTCGAGCGTGACCTCCTTGGCCCAGTCCTGCCATGCCATGAACGCCCAGAGCGACTCGTCGGCGACGGCCGGCTCCGGGCCGACCGGCTCGCCGAGCGCCGTCCGGACGTGCCACTCGATGAGCTTGTGCGTCCCTGTTCCGATCTCCGCGGCTTTTCTCAGCGTCCGTTGATGCCCGCGCGTCCGGCCGAGCTCGCCCTCGAGGAGCGCGACAAACGTCGCGCGCGAGAGGTCGCCGGCGACCGTCTCGTCCGCGTAGAGCTTCGTCGCCGCCTCGACCACGATCTTCCGCTCCTCTTTCGCGGACCAGCCCACGAGCGCCGGCTTCGCGATGCACTGGAGGACATGCGTCACACTGGGCAGGAGGTCGCCGTTGACCTCGTAAAAGCGACCCGCCGGTCCGTTGATCTGTTTTGGCGTCATGGCGTTCGACATAGGTCGCCCCCTAGAACGGAATATCGTCCTCGGTCAGGACTGGCGGCTTCGCCATCGCCGGCGCCGTCATCGTCGCGACGGCCTGGTCGACGGCCTCGACGACGGCCGCGTCTGGTGCGTATTTCAGATACCGATCGGATCGCTGATAGTCGACCGCGGCGATCTGCTGCCCCTTCGCCGGCGGAAGGACGGACTCGACCTCGGCATAGATCCGGCCTTTTTTGGTCTTGTGGAAAATTTGCAGCTGCGCTTGTTGCCCGGTGATCTTCTCGAGGTCGTACTGCTTCTCGCGAATCGCCTCGAGATCGGCCTCGGAGAACGGCCGGCCGCGCCATTGCTCCAGATGTTCGCGGAGCTTCGCGCCGTCGGCCAGCGTCCGGTTGTACCACTTGGACGGCTCGAACCTGTGTCCGTTCTCTTTTTGCTCGTCGACTTGCCAGATAATCGCGACCTTCTGCTTCTTCTCGTACCCCTCGTACTCGACCTCGCCGAGCTCGATGACATCGACACAGATCGCCTCGTGGAGCCCCTCGGACAGCGGCGCGAACTCGGCGCCCTCGCCTTCGCCTATCATGATCGGCATTCGTTCCCCTTGCGTTGACTACGGCGCCGGACCGGCGCCTCGGCCTAGGCGACGATCGCGTCGAGCGTCTCGACGCGCTGCTGATTCGCCGCGGTTGGATGGCAGACCGAACAAACGTAGGACTCGACGCCGTCGTCGAGCTCGAGCCTGACGACGTTGACGGACAGCCCCAGGACGACGCGCGTGTTCTGGATCGTCCGCTGATACTCAGGCCAGCAGGTCGGACAGACGAGCGCGCTCGCGTGGTGGTTGAGGCTCACCAGATGCCAGCGCATCAGGACGCGACCTTCCGCGGCGCCGGCACGATCCGCGGCCCTGGTTTGGAGCTCGCGACGACCCGGCGCGCGTCCGGATCTTCGAGCCACCGGACGATGTCCTCGTTCAGCCACTTGTAGACACTGTTGTTGACATGCGGCAGCGGCGACGGGAGCGCCGGCCACCCGCGCCGCGCTTCCCGGTAGATCGTCGCCTCGGAAATACCAAAGAGCCGACAAATATCGCGCGCCGTGCAATACGGCGGCAGCGCGCGCGCCCGATCGGCGAGCGACTTATAGCGTCGTCTTGTCATAAGGCGGACACTTTACAAAAACGCACACATTCACGCAAGCGATACAGAACGCCTCAACCTATCTGCATTCACCGTTGTCTGCCTGCGATCAGTTTTTGCTTGATTATGACGCCACGCGATCAATACGATGGCCAGATGGAGCGCGTCACGGATCGGATCGAGTGGCACATTGGCCACGTTGTACGGCGGCTGCGGATGCTGGCAGGAGTGAAGCAGAGCGAACTCGCGGAGCAGGCAGGACTCGCACTATCCAAGATCCAGAGGCTCGAGGATCGAGGCTCGGCGACACTCGAGACGGTCGCGGCGGTCGCGACGGTCCTCATGACATCGACAGCAGAGCTCACGGTCTACACCGAAGAACTCAACCAGGCGAGCACGACCCGCAAGGCGTGCTAAAGGTGGTGACGATGCGAGACGGCGCCGGCCCAACGTGGACGTTCTCGGATTTGCTACATGCGGCCCTAACGGACGCGAGGCTCGACCTCCCCAGCTTCGCCAGGCGCCACGATCTCGAGATCGAGGCCGTCAAAGACGTGCTCGATGGCGAGGACGTGCCGCCGGACATTGTGATCCGCCTCCTCGACGCGCTGGACTGGCAGCCGACGAGCGTCATCGTCGAGTTGCACGGACTGCCCGCGATCCCGCGACTGAAGGAGTCGCGCCCTGCCCGACTCCGCGTTCGACGACCGAAAGCACAAAAGGTGTGCGGCCTCCGGCTCCTCGACACAAAGGGCGAGGCGTAACCCACACGGGATTAGACCCGCCCCCCCTGGACGGTTTGTTTGTCTATATATTGACAAACATCATCGATGCGGTGGCCACGAGCAGCGCGGCCATCGCAAAAAAACTCGGCCCGTAACATATCGACCCCTCTTTCGCCTAGGCAGCGTAGGTGCGTCCCACACTGCCTCGGTGAATCCGTGCACCTGGTACACTGGGCGCCTCTATCTTGCGGAGCCTGGCCTAGCACACCGGACGACACACCACCGCCGGTGGCGTGCCATATCTTCCGGCGTCTCGAAACCTTGCCAGCTGGCCCCTCATTGGCCCCTCAGACCAAAACCATAACGGCCGTCAGTTTTCTGGACGGCCGCAAGTGTTTGTTTTCATTCGGCTTAGATGGTGGGCCGCCCGCGGATCGAACGCGGGACACCCTGATTAAAAGTCAGGGACTCTACCATCTCGAACACTCCGAGAAACACAGGCCCGATCTCGGTTTGTGCTTGTAATCATTGCGATCTCCACGCCATAATCTGCTAGAAGACGAACGGACACACACACAGACGAAACACGGAGATAGCGCGAAACGGCGCCGCCTGGCCCCTCAGTGGCCCCTCAGGAAGCTAAACCAATGCAGACATTAAGCAGACTGAACGAACGCACGATCGCCGGCTTGAAACCAACCGGCACCCAGTACGACATCGCCGACGCCGGCCCCGACCGCGTTCGCGGCCTACTCTTGAAAGTATCACGAGACGCGAGCGCAAAAGATTGGACCGTCCGCATCCGCATTAGTGGCGGCCGTCGCCGGCGCCATACCATCGGACGCCACGGCCAGGCGCCGACCGTGACCGTCGCCGACGCGCGACGCCTGGCGGCCGAGGCGATCGAGCGCGCCAGGTCGACCGGCAGCCCCGCGCCGCCGCCCACGCCGGAGCGCCTCGTCGCCACCGGCCCGACGTTCGCGGACCTCGCCGATCGCTATCTCGCCGAGCGACTGCCGGAGCTCAAACCGTCGACCGCCTCGGAGCACCGGCGCCGCCTCGAGACGCACCTCCGGCCGGCCTGGCAACACCGCGCCGCCGCTTCGCTTCGCTTCGCCGACGTCCGCGCCATCACGCAACCGCTGGTGGCGGCGACGCCCATCGAGGCGCGGCGCCTGTTCCAGCTAATCTCGGCGATCTTCGCGTGGTCCCTCCGGATCGACGTTGACCCGTCCATCGAGGCGAACCCGTGCGCCGGCCGACCGCAACCCGGCCGCGCCGAGACCCCGCGCGAGCGCGTTTTGACCGACGCCGAGCTCGCGCGCCTCGTGCGTGCCAGCGTCACCCACGGTGCCACAACAGAGCACCCGAGCATCGCCGCGAAACAAACCGCCGCCGCCGCCCTGGCGCGTCTCGAGCTCTTGACCGGCCAACGCGGCGCCGAACTCCAGCGGATGCGCTGGTCCGATCTGACCGACGAGCCCGACGGCGTGCTCTGGACGATCCCCGGCGCCGATACGAAGAACGGCGACCCGCACCGCGTCCCCCTCTCGGACCAGGTCGTCGCCATCCTCGACGGCCGCGGACGTCGCCAGCCCGCCCGCCGCGCCTCGAGTACCTGGGTCTTTCCCTCGCGAGACGGCGACGCGGCGATCGTTCGACCCCACAAAGGCATCCGCGCCCTCTATCGCGCCGCCGGACTACCGACCGGCGCCGGCGGCGTCACCCGTCACGACTTGCGCCGGACCCTGGCGACGCGACTCGGCGCCGCCGGCGTCGCGCCGGACGTCATCGGCCGGATCTTGAATCACCGCCCGGCCGGATCGCGCGTCACCGCGATCTATAACGTGTATCGGTATCTTCCGGAAATGCGCGCCGCGCTCCAGACCTGGGCCGACACGCTCGACGGCCTCGTCGGCGTCACCGCGATACGGCGGCGCGCGTAGCCGCCCCCCATAGCCACACGCATAGGCCGGACCGAGATCGTCGCGTACAGGCGATCCTCGCGGCCCGTTTTACTGGTGTGCGGCGCTCGGACGCTAGACCGCGCCCGATTCGCGCCAATCGTTCGAGACGGAGGTCGTGGGCGCCGCGCTCGAGGTCGCACGCCGCTCGACGACCGAGACGCGCGCACAACACGAGCACAGATACCACCGGGTATCGGTCCGGACGTTAATCAGGTCGCCGGTTTCGGAGGCGTCGCAGAACGGACAATCGGCGCGCGCCGGCGCCTCGACTGCCGCCGGATTTCGTCGCCCTCGGCTCGCCATTGATGGACTAGTTCCCATTGTCGTTTGAACCTCGGCGATCCCGCCGCGGCCTCGCGCCAGAGCGCCCGATCGTCCCGCGTCCGGTCGAAGCAGTCGAGCACAGCCTTTGCCGCATGCCAGGCAAAGACAGGAGGCACTGCATTTCCCACCATTCTCTCCGTTTCCCTGAGAGCCGCCTCGAAGATGAAATCGTCTGGGAAGGATTGAATTCTGGCGGCTTCCCTCATGGAAATGCGGCGCTTCAGCTTATAGTGCCACTGAATGTTGCCGTGGCACTCTGCTCGCACGGTATAACCTGCCCGGTCCGGTTTGAGCCTGCGATTGCCCTGTTCCGGGCTCCTGTTCGCCCGGCTCCAAATGTGGCTAATTTCCGGCGACTCCTTGACGGATTCAAGATCTGAGATGGCCTCAGCGGCCGTCACCCAGTTGGCCGGCGATCGCTCTGCGGTCGGGGGTGAGAAGGGCTTCACGGTCTTCGCCGTGCCCACGATTAGGACGCGTTCCCTAGTTTGGGGAACTCCGTAGTCCGCCGCCTGATACAACTTGTGACTAACCGCGTACCCGAGGCCACCAAAGTCCGACAGCACCTGCTCCAGCGCCTCCTTACCCGACTCCATTAAGAGCCCCTTGACGTTCTCGGCTACGAACACCTTTGGCTTGACTAGCTTGATTGCCTCTACCATCGCCCGATACAAGCCACTTCGGGTGCCCTCGACTCCGCGCCGCTTGCCATTCACTGAAATATCCTGGCAGGGGAAGCCGCCAATCAAAACGTCCGCTCTCGCAGGGAGCGAGTCGAAGAGCTGCCACACGTCTTCGCACACGATCTCACGGCCTAAGTTTCTTCGGTAGGTCTTGCAAGCTGCGGCGTTCGTGTCATTCGCCCAAACCACCTCGAACGGCAACGGTCGATAATGCCGACCCAGGAAGTCGAACCCCCCCACAAACCCGAGGTCTATGCCGCCGCAGCCGGAAAACATGGAGACAACGGTACGCTTCTTACCCAATCCCACTATCTGGCTTTTCCTTGAAGAACTATTTCCGCAAGGCGGCGATCGTCACCGTCACGGCCCGCCGGCGCCCCGCGCGCCCGCCGCCGCTACCGCCAGGCACACTCGCATCGTTAGCCCTCGCGCGGCCAGTCGCC
>Ga0208180_1001775_pt1 | contig 11584 bp, 5 predicted proteins | sample MalvireepMed_s16_FD_184241 | JGI IMG/M metagenome (GOLD analysis project Ga0208180, IMG submission 184241) | Marine viral communities from the Global Malaspina Expedition - Malaspina viral metaG DeepMed_s16 (SPAdes) (version 2) | ecosystem: Environmental > Aquatic > Marine > Oceanic | place...
TTGTTGTAATTGTTGCATCGCCTGTGGATTTTGTTGTGCCTGTTGCATTTGTTGCTGTAACTGCTGAAATTGCTGTTTGTATTTTTCTTGTACCTGTTGTCCTGCAATTAATGAAATATGCTCTGATACGTGTGCTTGTAACATGGCATATAATTGAGGATTAATCTGCACCATTCTTGTAAACATAAACTCAGCATGTGCCTGTATATGCGCCATATGGTTCTGCATTGGAAATGACTTTGGCTGTTGTCCACGCATTGCGCCTGCATTCTCCATTGCTGGACTCATAGGTTCCGGCATCTCCGGATCAGGTTTTAATATTGCCTCCACATTGTCCACACCCATAGCATCATACATTCTTCTGTATGCTTCACGCAAATTGTGTAATTGTGGTGCAGCACTTGCTAATTGCAATTGTTGCTGCGCCAATGTGACACGCTGTGCCATTGAAAATATATTAGGATCTGATACGGGAATAACATCAACACGGTCATCAAAATCAGATTGTTTAATTTGTTGGTTTCCACCAACAACCATGTAAGGATATTGTGGTGGAAGATAAATCTGGAATACTTTTGCTAGTAACTTAAATTCAATTTTCTGTGCATAGTGCAATCGTTTGTGTATTGCACTCATAACTTTTGTTCCACGCTCAATCAATGCAAGCGTAGTTCCTACAGGGTTCTGTTCATTTCCTTCCCCAAGCTTCATATCCGCAATCGCCGCAAATGATTTTCCTGCGTCAACAGCAAAACCTAACAATGCAAATAAAACCTGTGATGGTTCCTTGTAAGGAAGTGGAAGAAGTGACTCCTTAATGGAAACTCCTGTAACATCCACATCACGAAATTCTCCTGGTTGCAAAGGCTCGTCATGGTCGCGTATGCGCATTCCACGTGCCTTAAAACCTGCTGGTAGATTGGCAAGAGTACCTGCATCAATTAACTGCCGCAAAACACTTGTTGCAGTTCTTGACAATCCACCTAGCATATGTATTAGACCAAAGCCGTAAAACCCTAGTCCTGGGAGGAACTTGTAATGTACAAAGTATTGGTTCTTTTCAAAATTAGGATCATTCTGTTTCCAGTTTCTCCTTATTGAAAGAACCTTTCTTGAAAATTGGTCTATTGAAATTATATAAGGAAGCTTTACGCCGGATGTATCCTCAAATCCAGGAACATCGGCATCAACGTGTATTTCCAGTACGACATGTTCATCGTCATCGGATGCATAGTTCTTTTCAACACCATGCAATTCATCAACCTTATCCACAGTATCGGATGACTCCGTCTGTCCTGTTGGAAGTTCCACGTCACGGTAGAATCCACCTAGTTGTTGCTTTCTTACATCATTTCCATTTGTCTTTATGACATGTGTTATTCTCTCCGCACTCGCCAGATCTGTAGCCATATAGTTGATTACTAGATCCTCACTGGTAATGAACTTCGCTGTCGCACGCTTCAAGAGACCGTCATAGTAGACTTTCTTGAACGCCGATCCTGAAAGTGGAAGATAAAATAATAGTTGGTCCATGTCCGGGTCGTACTCGCGCATGACATCAGTAATCTGATAATTCATGAAGTCCTGCACCCTTTTAGCCTGATCTTCTATTTCAGGTGTCGAGAGTCCTATAACTTGAGTACGAACGGGGCCGCTTGGGGGGAGAAGTTCCTTATACGCTTGGGCTTGAAACTGTGTAACAGATTCAGCGAGTAAGGGGTGAACGACCCCGGACGAACCTTCGAATGGTTGGGTGCGGTCTTCATACTTGAATCCCAGCATATCAAGGCCTTTGACATAGGATTCTTCCCAGTCTTTCCTTGAATCCTTATCCGATTCGAATCCTGCAAGTAGGTCGTTTGACAACCTACCTAAATCATTTTCTTCAATATAATCCGCCAAATTTGCATCATGCGGAATGTTTGCTGTATCTATAGGCGCATTAGGATCAAAATTAACGTCTGCACTTCCATCCTCATTTTCCATCAGTTCAATGTCCGGATCAAACTTGACGTTTTTATCCGGCTCCAATTGCACTTCTTCACCAGTAGGTTCTATTTCTAATGCCCCAGTTAATGCCTCTAATGCCTTATCTATATTATTCTTCGTGTCTCTAGCCATGTCGAGCTATTCCCCCTCTCTTGTATGCTGGAAGTCCTTTTGAAACAATAAATTTCGATTGATCATCAAGCCAGATCATTGGAACTTCCCACGCTACACCTTTAGAATCCATTATAGATGTTTTTACAAATTTTGCACTACTTTTCTTTGCAACTTTTTTCATTGCGCCAGTCGCCATTGGGCCATATGCCACTATATGCCCACCATAGCTTTCATCCGTTGTGCGTAGTCCTCTAGTCTTAATTGCAGGCGATGCAATAGCCACGCCGTCATACCCACCTTCCTGTGCCATCTTCGTTGCATACTTGATAACAAACTCATTATAGTCCTCTGTCTTGCTGTACGGACCCTGCGGTACGCCGCTTGTCTCTTTTGAAACTTTTTTCTTGCTCGCGTCAATTATTTTTCTTATTTTGTCCCTTTCCTTATTAAGCTTCGTTATTCGCTTTTGAGTTTTTACTGTCTGCGGCTGTGCAGCTAGGTCCTCAATCTTGGCAACAATCAACCTGAACTGTTCCTCATTTACCTTATCCGATGCGCTTACGGGAAGAGGAACGTCTCCTCGTTGTGCATAGCGTGATTTCGCTAATTCACCCGGCATTGGAGGTGTTCCTTCCTCTGCCATTTGTTTGACATATTTCTGTGACTGCCTAATTGGCTGGTGCATGTCTGACTGTATTTCCTCTATGAAAATAATTCTTCTTCCGTACTCATCCGTCCTATCGGACGTGCGCATGTGCACGAAGGCATTCTTTCCTTCGGCCTCCGGTATTCCACTGAATCCATGCGAATATTTATAAACAGGTTCTCCCTTGCGCATCGCTCCTGGTGTGTACTTGAAGAGGAGCTCACGCGGATTCTCGCCGCCACTAAGTGTCTGCGTAGAGGCATACTGCGGTTGACCCGTATATTCCCTCAGCCCAGTTACCCTCTTTCCAGAGGCACTGGATAATTGATTAATCATGTTCTTCAGCTTAAAAGGAAACTTCTGCGGAAATCCTTCTTCCAATACATTCGGAACGCCGTAAATGTCATCTACTATCTTGTTAATGTTCTTAAATATGGATTCCGCCTCTTCCTTGTGCTTTGCAATGGCGTCAGGCTGCATTCCACGCTTCAGCTGGTCCTCCGTTGACTTCAAATACCTGAAAAATCCAGCTTGCGGATCGCGGTATGACTGCGGGTCTATTTTATGAAGGGATTTAAGGTACTTATCCATCATTTCCGTCTTAATCTCACGTCCTGCTATCTTAACATCCATCTTCGGTGCAATCCGATCAAATGAATCCACGAGGACCTTTTTAGGTATAACCTTGTTCTTATATTTAGATAGGAACGGTGCGAGTGAAGTGTCATTCAGTTCCGCGTGCTTGATGATTGGAAATCCTTTCTGAGGACCCTTGCCCAATAAATAGTCAAGCCACTGTCCTCCCGTCATGGCCTCTTGCGGTGATCCAATAATCTTTTCCCTTGAGCCCCAGAATATTGCTCCTGGCTTATCCGGATCCCCGTATTTTGTTCCTTTTGGAAGTTCGGGTTCCTTTTTGGCTACCTTGTAGTCTATTATGTCCTCATAATATTTATCCTGATTGATAGGATCAACGTCCTTCTGTCTTTTAAGCCATTCATTGGCATCCGCTCGTCCCCTGAAGTCCTTTACAGGATTGCCGTGCTTATCCATAACAGCCCATGGTTTCTTGGACATAACTCCTTTGGTTGGCCTAGCCCTAGTTCCGTACTGCGTCAACTTTCCTAACACCTTCGGTGCGAATTTCTTCACTATTCCTCCTCCCGCAAAGCTCTGCGGGTTTGCCCTTATCATTGCCACTGCGTCATCGACGCTGAATTTTTCCGCCATGCCACCTCTATTTTTTCTAGGTGATATATTCCAAAAAGAGTGTGGACCTTCATGTGGTCTCTTCCTTCCATATTTATCATAAGCAAACTGTGATGGAGTGAAATCCCAAAATTCATTATATCCTTGAGCATATTTATTTGGATCTAAATCAAACATTGTAGATCCTTGAGTAAAATCATCTGCTTGACCTAACATAATTTTTTTAGCATATTGATAATATGGATGATTTTCCGTCATATCAAAATCCCAGAAATTACGATTAGCATCACTTGCATAAGGAGTAAATTGTCCTGAACCAGAAAGAACTCTTTTAATAGAGGATAAATTTTTGTTAGGATGTAATTGGTAAGTGCTTTCAGGTCCTTTATAACTAGCTCTATTTTGAATTACATGTCCAATTGCTTGTGCATCTCTAAGGTCTTGTGAACTTTCAGCATGCATCATTCTTGCCATTGCTTCCACGTCACTCATATTTCTTAATCTAGTCATGCGGCTGTTTTCAATTGCTTGATCGCTTCTTTTTCCAAGTTTTTTTCTTATTCCAGGTCCAGACGTTCCACCACGATAGTATCCATGCATGCCGTGTCCTCCTCTAAATTGTTCTTCCCAATCTGCCATTTCTTTTGCTTCCTTGTTTAATGTATAATCATCTAAATTTTTTTGCATCTTATCAACATTTTTTTTCATTTCCTTTGACATTGGCTTATTAATGGCTTTCCTTAACTTATCCACGGTTCCGAACACATTACCAGAAGGAGAGAAAGAGTCAACATAACTACGAAACATGCCCGCGTAGTCGTTTTCCATTCCCGAGACCGACCATTCATCAATATCCAATCCTTTTACCCCTTTGGGGTCTGCTTTATAAAATCCCATCTCCTTTGCGAGCTTCTTCTTGTCAGTGGTCATGACGTACTCAATCCAGTCATCCTTGGCAATGTCCTCTCCGCCGGCTTCCATATGCCAGTTGTCATCAACGAATCTTGTCTCCTTGTTTATCTTGTCAATGACAATGTGCTGGTCGTTGCCGTGGTCATATATCTTGTTCTTCCATGATATGGTTGTCTGGCCCGGTTCCTCTCTCAATACGATATCATCCCATGTCTCCAAATCCTTCATTTCACTTGGAAACATATCATCCGCCATTGTTTCATCGCTTGGCTTAACCTTAAAGTGACTTTCTGTTCCCGTCTTTCCTCCGTACAGCTTTATTTTCCTAGAGCCAAGCTTTTGAACTTGAGAATTATTGCCCATTCTGAACACGGTTTTCGCGGTAGTGGGAACATCCTTCAGCGCTGAAAGCATTCCGTTCACCCACGGTGGAGCAAATGACAGCGCCGCTTTCTTCGCGGCAGGTGCCGCAAGCTTCATTGCCGATTTTGGAATCGCTGCTGCTGCAGCTGTTGCGCCCATTCCCTTCAGGAATTTTCTTCTTGACATCATTCCCAGGCTCTCACCTAAAAGCTTCTTGATCAGTCCGCCTCCGGCGTAGCCGTTGACTATTCCGCCTTCGCTCATTCTAAATGGCATAGATTTCATAATATCCGCACGGGGCATTCCAGCTTCACGAAGTGGCCTCATAAATTCTAAATTATTATATATGCTTTCAATCTCCTTTTCAAGTCTACCCACATCATCCAAGGCCCAGCTCGTATGCTTTAAGTGTGAAGGTGTATGCCCTCTTTTCAAATTATACTTTTTCATTAATGATCTAAGAAAATTTTTTGTTTGTTGATCCCTTCCCATAAAGTCAATTTGATTAAAAATTTCAGCGTTATTTGTTGCTGTTCTATACGTCGCATGCGGCTCATCAATTACGAATCTGAAAGGAACATCCTTCAAAACTGCATCATCAATACTTGACTTCGCTGAATGTGCAAGAGCCTCTGCTCCTTTAAAATCTCCTGCATTGGCTCTCTCAATCATTGTCTCAAAAGTCTCAAAAATCTTTCTTTCAAATTGCGACTTCATATCGAATACAGTTTCTGGGGCTTCCTCTAATTGTCTTTCACCCCAAGCCGGTTTTCCACGGTGCGGTATCCTGTTTGTTATGGTTAAATTGGAAGGAACATTTTTTCCTCCAAACATGTAGGACTGTATGTGATCATAATCAAAATATCTTTTTTCATAAGGTAATTGCCTTTTAGTTGTCGGAGGAGTTCCTTTCGGGAAACCTATATTAATTTTATATAACTGGTCACCGCCTTTTGTTCCTGGTGGAAAAATTTTGTTTATAACTGCATCAGGCCTTCCCACACTACTATCCCTGGCAAAATCCATACTAACCCTTGCAGGATGTGCCTTAAGATCAGTGTAGTACAATGGATTATCTTTAATGTCTAAAATTGCACCGCTTCCCAGTCTTTTTCTGCCGTGCTTCTTACTAATATCCATTTTATATAAAAGGTTAGTTCCATATTTTTTATTATAGTCATACAGAAAACCTCTATGGGGGTCGTCCGTTCCAGACAGGCCTGTTCTTTTGAGGGCCTCTTGAAATTCTCTTAAATTTTTCTCGTCCTCCCATTGTTTAAGGTTGTCTTTTAAAATTAATTTACCCTTAAGTTCCTTATTAATATCCTCTAAATGTCCTGCTCGTGTAACTAATGTTTGATAATTTCTAGGATCTCTGGCAGTCCTGTAATCAGTAAGATTTTTTAAGATAATTCTTCCTTTCTGAGTCCTCTTTAAAAATGGAGTAATTTCTTCTATTCTTTTCAATGACTGTGTGGAAGCTGAACCTTTAGTAGATATATTAAATCCTAAAGATTGAAAAATCTCTGGTGTAAAAGCCTCCTCCCTAAAACTAACTGGCTTAGAGAATTTCTTTGCGACATAATTATAAAAATTAGGTACTAGGTTTCTTTCCCCTTGCTTTGCAATTATTGCCGCTACGTTAGGCCTAACATTAGTCCTGGCTTGCTGCTTAACAAATTTCTCAATTCCTTTTACTGCTGTTTTAGCTACCATCTACTCACCGTACTGGCGCATCCAATCTTTGGCCCAATCGAATCTTTTGTCCTCCAGTCTTTCTGTATTTCTCATGATTCCTTCATCGGCTCTTTTTGATGGTCTAATTTTTTTAGCCAGTCTGCTTGCTGTTTTTAGTGCCGGTTTAATTAATCCAGCACCACCTACTATTTCAGAAATTTTATGCGCCTTCTCGAACGTTTCCGCACGTCTAGGGTCATACTTGAACAATGGCTTGCCCATGGACGCATAGTCAAATCCAAATTCAAACTCCCTTAGTGGACTTGTCTTGCCACCGCCAATATTGTACTTTCCTAGAAGAAGTCCGTCCACTGACTTTTGGAACATGTCTTCATACATTTTTCCATAGCGATTATTCCACTGTCGCTCATATTCCTTATCCCATTCATCATCATATTCCTTTGGATTTGTGTTTGGATTTTCCGCCGCCCATTCAGCCCAGGAAAATGCCTGATCAGTCAGACTGCCAATTTCATTGGCCTTTTCCTCATTCCAGAATCCATCCTTGCCAAAGAAATAATCATCAACTTCCTTTTCCGCCTTACTTTCAATTCTTCGCATGTCAACATTTTCGCCTTGGTCCCTGAAAGGATTGTCTTCAATGAGCGTGGGCGTGCCAAGCAATTCACTTTGAAGAGCATCTGCTTGATATTTCCATTCTGGTTCATATATGTCCGGGAAATCTATTCCGGGTATGAGTGTAGCTCCTCTTTCTTTAAGTTCTTTTTTAGAAAAAGGATTGTAAAGTTCAGTTTGTGCTAGTTGTGATATTCCTGCCTGTCCGATGTCAGCAGCTACGTCAGGAAAAAATTGTATAATGTCCTTTAGAGTGTTCGCGCTGAATCTTCCAACATCCTTGTATATCTCAGGATCCTTTAATCCTTCGTACCACTCCCTGTCCGGACCCTGCTCACCATACGTTCCGTATAGATCTTTAGTTTCTTCCCAGCTTGGTCCGCCTAAAGCACTATATAAAAGTTGTAGTCCTGTACCATACATCAGTAATACTCTCTCCCCAGTTGCGCGTGTTCAGTCTTATCATCCTTTAAGTCATCTTTCAAGGAAACATAGTATCCTTGACGATAACGCATTAACGCTTGCGTGGTTGAATCCACGTAATCATCATTGTCGCCGAAGGGGAAGGCCGCGCATTCCTCGATCACTTCCTCAGCGAATTTTTTATTGGGCGCCCATATCGCTCCCGACTCAAAGAGTGGGGCTACGCTGTTTACCCTCGAGTGCTTATCATTGCCTTTAGAGGGTGTAAAGTTTATAACAGGTATTCCTGCCTTTTGCAACTCATGAGTTAATGGTAATCCACTAGCCTTCGCTTCCACCAAAATTGTCTCCGGTTCCCAGTACTTATACTCCTCCATTGCAATCTTTTTGAGCTCAGGAAAGTTCCATCGACCCCTTTTTGCATCCAGAAGTATAAGAGATTCCCGGTCGTCCTCTGACGGCGAAAATACGCCCCATGTCGTTATTGCGGAGTAGTCAGCCGTCTCTTTTTTCGAATATGCGGTGTCATAGGACTGAATTATGTATTTTAATTCCGGAATATTATCTTTTTCCCATTTTTTCCACCATTCACGCTTAATTAACGCTCCTTCCTCGGAAGTTGGGTTCTGCATCCACTGCGCGTTCCATTTTGTGAGTGGAATGGACGCTTTTACCTTATTCAGGTTGTCCATGTCCCAAAAATTGCCCCACATTGGCTTATCATTCAAAATTGCTGGAAATTCGACTATTTCCCACTGATCAGCCATGGATTCTTTCCCCTGTGCCTCCAAAAGTCGTCCTGTTAGGTCCTTTACGGACCATCTTGTCATAACAAGTACTATTGCACCACCAGGTTGAAGACGCTGACGAGGGCCAGAAGTATACCACTCATAATGACCATCCAAAACAGTAGGTGAGAGAGCATCTTGTTCTGAATGAGGATCATCGATAACAAGTAAATCGGCACCACGACCAGTAATAGCGCCACCAACACCAGCAGCAAAATACTCACCGCCATGATTCGACTCCCAGCGGCCAGCAGCCTTAGAATCTGTCGCCAAAGTGACATTAGGAAAGACTTTTTCATATTCATCCGACTCCAATAGGTTCTTTGTCTTACGACCGAAGCGAATTGAGAGTTCTCCGGTATGTGTTGTTTGTATCAGCTTTGCCTTTGGGTGTCTACCCATGAAAAAAGCAGGAAAAAGGTGTGATGCGAACTCCGATTTGGTATGCCTTGGTGGCATATTGACGATTAATCGCTTCAATTCGCCCCTTGCAACTCGATTTAGCTTCTCTGCGTATATTTTATGGTGATATCCTTCAATAAAATCGGGCCAAACGGACTTTACAAATGTTAAAAAATCTTTTTGGGCAGCTTCTTGCCTGTCTAATATTGCGTTTTTAAGGATATACTTCAAAGTTTGGGTGTCCAAACTTTCTAATTTAGAAATGTTTTGCATTTTTTAAAAATTTTTCTCCCTGGAGTCCCTATTATAACGTTTTTACACGTGATTGTCACTCTCAAACTCACCTTTAGATTTTTCAAAGCATGCTTATCGAAAAAGGGGGGGGTTGGGGGTCGGAGCTTCAGAGTCCCGGGCGCCGACCTACTACATCTAGTACCAACAACCACACCCAACCACTACATCCCGGGCGCGACAATTTGTCGCACCACTACATCTTGTGTATCAGGCATAAAAAAAGGGCTACATTTAGTAGCCCTTTAATCGTTGATATCAACTAGGAGAACTCTATTGAGCTAAACCTAATCGTTGCAATAAATAACCTACATCTTTTTGTAAGTGCTGAATTAACTCCAATGATTTAACATTGTTGTTATCTTTGTTTTCAACAACCCATTCAACAAGGCTATTCATAATAACACCACTAACCAACTTCCAATCCATACTATCAGTCTTTGGAACTGAAGCAATAGCCGATTTAATATCGGTGATTGTTGCTTGGTCTTTAGTGTATTCTATAACTTCGTTAATAACTGAACTAATGTCAACATTACTAACTGAAGTTTGTTTTGTAGTCGTGACTTCCTTTGTCATATTTCTATTTCTCCTTTAAAATATTATTATCATAATTATTATGATAAGTAAAGTCCAAAACCAAAATTTATACGTCATAATGTGAATAAGTTAATACCTACATAAAATATAATACACCACATTATACTAATATAAATGGCTAGAGCAATCAAGTTCATTGAACTTGATTGCTATTAATATGGGTAATTGTATTGGGGTTTACATTTGCCCATCTACGAGTTTCCCCGTAACCATTACCAACTTTGTAAACAAGAACATAATCATTATGTTCTTTGTGTTCACCATCAATCTTTTTAGTTGTACCTAAAATACCTCGATGAACATAACCTTCTGTTCCATCGTTCTTTAACCAACGAACAGAAAAGAGTCCTTTAACCCTTGATTTAAAATCTGATTTTGTCATATTTCTATTTCTCCTTTAATTATATATAGTCATTTATTAGGATATTTCAACAAATCAATTAAGGTCATATTAAGGCATCAACCTTTGCCGAAGGAGGCTGGCGTGTCCCGTGCTGCCCGGGCGAATCATAAATGTCCTATTATTATGGAGTTTGAGAATGGGAGTTTGCAGGAGTTTAACGAGAGGACTTACAGATATGACTACCATGCCTCTCTATTCCTTGCGAGGAAATCTTATGCTCGAATTGTGGTAAAGACCACGCTTCTGGTCAGTTTCCTAACTGTTCCGCAAAATGAGAAACAGAGTGATCAACATCCTACGGCTTAAGAGAGACATCAATCAGTAGTATCAAATACCTTTACTCTATTTCTACTCTCATTATACTACGAATCCGATTCATAGTCAATGGCTGTTTATGTGGATAACTTTTTTCCAGTCAGGGAGGAAGTATCGGCGCGCCCGGTGCGTCATCACCAGGATCCTCGATCTAAATAAAACTGCGGAAAATAGTGGAGTTTGGGAGTTTGCACGCTGCGCCCCGGAACCTCCAGCTGCACTGGCGTTACATATTAACCAACGCAGCTGAAGCCCGGGAGCTTGATGGAGTTTTACCCCCACCAATAGTTATAGCCATACCATAAAAAGAAGCAGAAAACCGCCAATTTTATAGGTATGAGTAATGTAAGTCAATCCATACTACCTTCTCTTTCTACCTGCAATTTCAGGTGATGACAACAATACCTGGGCTTTCGCCTTCAGTCAACAGGAAAATAAATGGCTGATTTCCACCATTCTTCCGTGAACGCACTCCCGCGGGCGCCCCGGGGAAACAACTCACCAAAATAAGAAATCCCAGAAAAGTCCCATTTATAGTGGGAGTTTGGGAGTTATAGAAAGGATCGCGCGCCGGGCGCTGGACTTCACAAACCCCCAATCGCCGACCGAAGTCGGCAACATAAGGGAGTTTGGGAGTTCTAGTTCGTTTGAGGTTTCATTATATCCCTTATCATATTAGAGTATAAATTACCCTTTGATTCTTTATCATCTTCCTCGTGTGCTTTCTCCACACGCTTGGCGTTGCGAGTCATAACAGGAACAACCCCATCATAATGATTCGCAATTCTGTTTAATACTATATTATTTTCTTCAATG
>Ga0208180_1001794_pt1 | contig 11470 bp, 8 predicted proteins | sample MalvireepMed_s16_FD_184241 | JGI IMG/M metagenome (GOLD analysis project Ga0208180, IMG submission 184241) | Marine viral communities from the Global Malaspina Expedition - Malaspina viral metaG DeepMed_s16 (SPAdes) (version 2) | ecosystem: Environmental > Aquatic > Marine > Oceanic | place...
GTGGCTTCTTGTTGAGAAGTGTCCTCTGGATCAGGATCATTCAAATGCTTTTTATATTCATTTTGGTATGGGGTAGGCTCGCTAACCTCATTTTCTTCAACTTCAGTAGTATTATCAGTCATAGTTTACCTCCTTTGGGGCCAGTCTTGCTGGGTAGCCTCTGTAAGGTTGTTGAAAGACGGGGCCGCTATTGTTGTGCAGGTGGCCGTCCTAGTTTTTAGTTCATTGGTTGTATTTCTTGTACCGTTTCTCTAAATGATTTTTCACCTGTCTTTACTTTTTTATCAGGATAAAAATCTTCTAAAGTACGAGTTGGTCCTGATACAAAAGAATCTTTTTGTTGTCCCGGTGGAATATCTAGTAAATTTACAGGTTCTTGTAAATACTTTTTCATGTATTCAAGTAATATTTTTTGTTCTTCTGTATAAGATTCACGCCATTCATCATTTCTATCAGGAGCTAAGTATCCTCGTAAATGTGCATCTAAGCGACTAGTATCAAACCAACTATCAAAATCTCTGCTTTCTCCATATTCAGCTTTTGCTCTTTCAAAAGCATTTATATCTATTTGTTTTTGTTCTTCTGTAAGAGTTGCAGCGTATTCATTCCTTAAATCAGAAAAAGTTTTATCTACAGATGGCAGATAATGTAACATATCTCCAAATATAGCTGTAGTATACTCTTCTCCTTGTAAATCAGAATTAAATACTTCTACTAATGGTTTTCCAGTTGGATTATGAGGTTCGTCTGGATGATAAAATTCTAATTGTCCTATACGAGATTCTCCCGCACCTCTTTGTACACCCCTTATTGCCTGTTTACCTGATTTTTCTGCACTTGGTTTTCTGCTATCTATAACTTTAAAATCATAATCTTTTAATTTAGGATATTGTGTAAAAATATCAGATAGAACTTGATCATCATACTCACCTCTTAACGGATAGTCAGACCGTACAACATCTCCCTCTGCATAGCCTCTTTGATCAAGCTGATCTACAAACGGTTTACCCGCATCATTCATTTTATTTAATTTTTTGTAGCCGATTTTTTTAGCAGCAGGTTGCGATACTTTATATTCGCCGTTAGATACGTTTATACCTTGCGATCCAGTAACAGGATTTCCAAACTGATTAAACCCGGAAGTTTGCTGTTGCTGCTGTACCATATTATCAAGTTTCTCAGCACCTCCTGCCATCTGTACAGCAGGGGCATTTATAATAAAGGAGTTAGGTTCAGCTTGCATTGGAATGCTATCGCTAGTAGGACCGCCCTCTCCTTGTATAAGACCGGATCTGTTTATCTGAGGGACTTGTCCTCCTACTTGTAAATTTTTTGGATCTATTATTATTTGTAAATTTTTATCAGAAGATAAAGATTCTTCTAGTCTATCTGCTACAGCTACTGCTCTACCGCTATTTTCCATTTGAGAATGCCATTTAGTTTTATTTCCATCTTTATTATATAGAGCATGTTTTTTAGCTTGTTTACCATTTCTAGCTATAAGAGCAGCTAACATATCTTTAAATAAAGATACTTTTCTTTCTCCCATTTGATAAATCATTTCTGCTAAAACCATTGCAGATGGATGATCATCATTTTCTAATAATTTTTTAGATGATTCTATAGCTTGTTCCCACTTATCTAATGCTCCTTCTTCAACATCTTGTTTACTCATTCCTATTCCTACATGATCTCCCGTAACTGTAAGACCTGGACCAAAATGAGTAAAAGTAGGTTTATAAACTTCACCTTTTGCTTCAGCATCTTGTTTTTCTTTTTCTTGTATTGAATCTAAATAACCTATATATTGATTTGTTTCTTTATTATAATGAGTTTCTAAATTATAATAGTTTTCACCAAATTCTAAAGGTCGTACAATTTCATTAAAATAATCTTCTGGTGGATAATCAAGAGCAGCTTGTACTATTTCAGCAGAACTAGGACCGGACTCTACAAAAGGTTCTCCTGTTTCAATTGCTATCTGACTTTTACGATATTCTTCCCGCCTTTCTCGTGCAGCTAATGCTTCACGTTGATCTGGTGGTATGTATGGTTCAGCAGCCGGTTCATCTAAAGATTCTACAATTACATCATCAGATACAAAGGGTTCTGCCCTTCTGATAGGATAAGGACCAGCATCAGATACCGCAGGTAGTGCTACTCCCGATTCTGTTTCAAGTCTTTCTCGCATAAGACCTTCATAAAGTTCTTTTGCTTTTTGTAAAGTAGTGGGTGCAGCAGAAGGAGCGGAAGGATATTTCTCAAAAGGACGATCAGGTTGTTCTACTGCTATCTGACTTTCACGAAATTTTTGCCGTTCTTCTTCTGCAGCTAATCTTTCACGTTGATCTTTTGGTATGTATCGTTCAGTAGCCGATTCTCTAATCCCATGCCCTACTGGATCAGGTCGGGGTACAGCAGCCGATTCTCTAGGCCCATGCCCTACTGGATCAAGTGGGGGTACAGCAACCGGTCCAAGTCCAGGTCGCCGTGTAATTTCCATATCAGGTTGTGGAGAAAATCTATCAGCACTTACTCTTGATGGATGAGCAACAGCCGGTTCTGGAGCAGCAGCTAACTCATGTTCCATTCTTGTCATAACACCAGTATCTTGTTTATCTGGTACACTAGCAACAGGGGGAACAGTTTCTGTTACTGCTCTTCCAGGCTGCATTTCTTGTATTTCTAAAAGTTTCTGCATTCTAGCATCCCAATTTCTTTTATATGCTAGTTGACTCGCTGCTCTAGGATCTGCAGCCATAGCTCTTTCATGCGGCTGGATAATACCTAATTTAGTATCAAAATCGACCATATCTATAATAAAGTGCCGATTAGGATCGTTCATATCTATTGCACCTACTAACTTTCCATCGTCCTTTAAAACCTGAACATCAGAACCTTCTTTAGATTGTAATTCTCTAATGAACCATGAAGCGTCTTTATTAGGTTCAGCTACAGCTAGTCCGCCCTTTTTTAAGTTGTTCATTTGGGCGGTTATTCTTCCGCCCTTTTTCTCTCCTCCACTAACACCTCCTGATGCTGTCATACCTAAACCAAACCCTCCACCAGCAGCACTTGATACAACACCAGCACCAGCAGTACCAGGAGAAGGAGTACCTCCAGGTGTACCTCCTACACTTGTTCCTTGTGAAGCAGCAAGACCAGCAGCTTGTCCTATTGCATTAGCTTCTCCTGATGTTTTACCTGCAGCTATAGCACTATTATAAGCAACATTATGAGCTTCAGCCGCTACTATTCCATACTGTCCCAAGTCTGCCATACCTACGATAGATGCCAAACCAGACTGAAAATCTGCATAACTAGCAGTATCAGGAGGTCCACTCCTAGGATCTCGCCCAAAACCACCACCTATAGCTCTAGATCTTTGAGCAGCAGCTTGAGCAACAGGTGCTGCTTCTTCTTCTTCTTTTTCTGGTTGACTCACTCCATATAAAGATCCACGAAGTCCTTCTGAAAAAGAACTAATATTAGGAATACTTTTCCAGTAATCAAAAACAGATCCTTCACCTTCTTCTTGCCCTGCATAAAACGGCAAAACTTCATCTTTATATACTACCCTACCTTCTACCGGCCCTGCTCTCCTTCGCCTAAGTTCTTCTGCAGATAGTACACCTCCACCAACTGTTACAGTAGGTCCAGCAGCGGTTTCTGCTTCTGCTCTAACGGGCTTATTTTTTATGTAATTTACAAATCCTTCTGATTCTAAAGTACTTTTAAAATCTAAACCATAATCAGATTGAAAAGGATCAAAACCCATTTGACCTTCATATCCTTCAGGCATATAAGACAATCTTTCACTTTCAGTCATTTGATTAAAAAATGTATTATAATTTTCAGTTAAATGATCTGAAGTATAAACCGAACCTAACTGATTTATAGATAATTGAGGATCAACTAGTGGGGTTGCGTATATCGGATCTGCCATTCTTTTCTACCTCTATTGTATCGTTAACCGACTTCTTCAGTTTGACCAGTATTTGCAGCAAAGCCAGCTTCCCCTGGAGTCGGCGTACTTCCAACTCCGATGGTTCCGCCACCAGTTGCTGTTGCATCCGCTGGATTAGCCCCTGGAGGTACTCTTCCAGCCCCAGCCATCCCTCCCGGTTGTTGACCAGGGGGAGGAGGAGCTTGGCCTGTTCCTTGTTCATTTGTCATTCCTTTCAATATATCTGCAAAGATAGCTGCTTCATTTGGATCATTTACCAGTTCATCTGGATCTATATCTTGCGACACTGCTATCTCTCGGATTAAGTTTGGAATTTTAATAAATGGTGCTAGCATTGGATTGCCTACAGTTTGTAAGAGCATAGTTAATCGCTGTGATCGAACTTCCTTCTGCATCACAGCAGCTACACCCTTTGGCTTAATTTCTAAATCACCTACTATCTCTATATCTAGATCGTTAAATTGCATGTTCCACTGAAAATAAGCTTCACCCATTGGTTTAAGCAAGTAATCATCAATATTTTTAATTACAGTTTTAATAGATAAACCCGCAGATCCTAAGAGCATAGATAAACCCGACGCTGTTCTACCTGTGCCGGTTACACCTGTCTGCCCGTGTACGATACTAGGAATACCAGTTTCTTCATCTGCTAACTGGCGAGCTACTTGGTACATCTGCAAGTTTTCAGGCGCTGTATTAGGAAATTTAATAGAATTTATAGCAGTACCAGTAACACCAGTCTGCCTTCTAAAGATTTTACCTGGATAAACCTCCATAGATTGTCCTGGTACAAGTTGTGCTTCATCTACATCGAATACCAAGTTTCCAGCAAGAGCTAGATTATCAATGCCCATTCTCATATGTCCATTCATAAGAAGTTGGGCATCTTCCATATTTTCTGCTACTCCTACACCAAAAAATTGGTAAGGATTTAGTTCATAAGGAAATGCTTGATAAGGAATACGCATAGGAGTAAAAGGATTTGCTACTGCTCTAACTATCATGCCCGAACAGACCCATATATTGACTTGTACAGAAGTTAATTCAGATAAATTCTTGGGCATTTCTATACTAGCTTCTGAAGCTAAAGTAGAATCTAAAGTACCCCAATACTCTAGAATTTCAAACCTATTACTATCATTCATAGGATCATTATCTGCACGAATAGTAGATTCAAAGTGTCTTTCTTCGTAATTTGGACCCATTTCTAGAGCTAGTTCTAGTTTATCTTTATTAAAGTACGGACGATTCATAAGATCACGAACCTGCTCTCGATTCATCCTATGCCGTTGAATTACATATTCGCAATCTTCTATACTTGTAGCACTAGGATCAGGATAAAAATCCCAACAACTAACTGCTTCTATTCGAGGTACAGTTTTTTCATAGGGATCGTACTCTTTACTATCACCAGTACCTCTCCAGCGGTGTACCTTTTTAGAATAATTAAATGGACCCTTTACAATACCAGTACCTAGTAAACAACATTCAAAAATAGAATGTCGTAGAACATTGACAGCAGAAGTATCTAGAAGTTGGTCCATTATGACCTTTTCCATTTTTCTAGCTGTTTCTGCTGCTGGTTTTATTTGAGGTTGTCCAAGATAACCTGGACCTGGAACTAGATTATCCGATTGTCCAAAAGTAGTACTTAGACCTGCAAGCATAGGATTACCACCTTGCTCTTCAGTTGCAGTAGCTTCTAAAGCACCCGGTAAAAGTTCCTTACCATCTCCTTGAAAACCTTCTATACCAGCCTGTTGTTCTTGAGGCATTTGTAAATGAGCAAACTCTGCTACACCTTCTGGTACAGGAGTAGGTTCGATAGTCAGAGGAAATTTCTTATTTGCAAAAAGAATATCGGTTAATTGCCCATAAGCAGCAAGTACTTTTACTTTTGTAATCTTTAAAAATACTTTGGATTTTTCAGAAGCTCTATATTGAGTAGAAGAATCTGTTATTCCTCGGTAGTTTTTATAAGCACTTAACCAGCGAATTTCATCTGATCGTTTACCTTCTTCAGCATCTGCAAATTTGCCTTTTATAACTCCTGCTAAATTAGATACATCTTCAGGATCTAACTCAATAGGTTGATCTAGGTCTATATCATTAGGGGGCATATGCCTTTTTCCTTATTATGAAAAGTCCCTTTGTAGCGAAAAATCACCATGCAAACGGTCAATAGAACCATCTACATGCCTACCGGCTTTCTTTTTGCCTGAGTGATCTGCAAATTGACTTTGATCCGGTTCAGCTAGAACTTTCTTTTCTAACTTCATCCGATACAAGTTTCCACTAGGAACATCGCTTAGATCTCCCTGCTTGACTTTACCTTCGATGTCTTTCTTTCCGGGGTAACGATAACCGTATGGCATTTTAATCTCCTTTATCCTGTTAGTTTAGTCATTTGATCTTCTAAAGACGCTAATGGTTCGCCTTTTTCTGTAACTGATCCAGCACCCCACAAATGTTCTAATCCTTTAAAATAGTAGAATAGCCCCGGTCCTTTTGTACTACCTTTTGGATCGGGTTTTTTAGCAGGAATCTTTTCTGGTTCTTTTGTAAGTTTACCTTTTGGATCTAATTTTTGTTTAATTTGTTTTTCGTGTGCTTCTCTTAATTTATTTGAATCCTGTTTTAATTCCTCAATAATATCAGCATATGGAGAACTAGTTCCGGGAGGTCTTGCTGAAGGTTTAGGTTTTTTTCTAGAAATTGGAGGAATGTGAGGTACTTCAAGAATTTCTTCTTCTTCTTCTTCTTCTTCTTTTAATTCTGGATCAGGTTGAAAGGTTACTGTTCTTCTTTTTTTTGCTTCTTTTGCACTACGTTCAAGTAGTACAGGATCGTAATCAGGATCATATGTCTCTTCCCATTGTCTATATCTATCCCCCTCTGTGCTATATTCGTGTAGTAAATAACGAAAAATATCACGCTGTTCTTGTGTTTCTAAAGGTTTTGTTTGTTGTGAAGGATCGATCATTGAACGAACAGTACCTGTACCCCTCATATCTTCTATAAACTGCATTTGCTCCGGTAAAGTTCTAGCTGCTCCTGGTTTAATATCCATGTACTTTTCATAAACCTGCAGAATATCAGAAGCATCTTCAATACTTCTAGTCTGATCTTGTTCATTAATCTTAAATTTTACAATAAATAGACCATTTGGTAATTCTTCTAAAAAGGGAATTTCTTGTAAGGTTGATGTTACTATTGGATTTTTACCTCCTCTCCACCCCGGCCCGCTATCTGTTTCAAATCCTCCTGTAACATAACGAAGTACTTGTCTAAGCTGTTGAGAAAATCCTGTTTGTGCAACAATTCCTTGACTTTTCAGAAACTCTTTAATGAATCTTACACTACCATGAAAACCTATTGGACTAACTAAATTTACATCAAAAGTACCTTCTGTTGTTAATTGTTTACTTTCTTTATAATAACTTTTAAGACCAGATAAAACTTGTTCTATTTCACGGGGCATATAAGATTGTCTACCCCCTCCCTGTCGTACAATATCTACTACAAGAGACTTAACTAATCTTTCTAAATGTGAATATTTTTTTAAACTTATCTGCTTTTCTGGAGTAGAAAATTTACGAGTTTCTTGAAAAGCTTGACCAGAAGGTTCCATAGATTCAGGTTCTGGATACAAATCAACAGAAGCTCTTATTTCTTCAAGATACTGTTTTATTTCATCTTGAATTCTAGTTTGTACTTCTTTACTAGAAAGATCTATTTTTTCTGGTAGTTTTTTTTCTGCCATTTTAAATCTTGTTAATATCCAAATATTGCATCTGCTATTTGTGCAGGTTGCTCTTTTATTCTACGAGAGAAACTTTCAAGATTATAATTTAACCTTCTCATCATAACCATGTATCTAAGAGCATCGTACGCATGATCTTCTGCTTTTGTATCTACATCCTCTGAATTAGTCTTCGATAAAGGTAAAGTAGGTAAAGTTCTTATTAAGTTTGTACAAGTAGAAACTATTCTTAGTCTAGGTTGCCCGGTTAAGTCATCCATTTTCAGTCTGCGGTGTACTTCGATCTTACCGGACATTCTATTTGAATCAGAAGGAACCCATCTAACTCCCCTGGTCATCATGGTTTCTGCTATACTCGGACCTAAACCCATCTTAGACCAGCAAGATTTATCTAGTACAGATATCTGCATTGGGGGGTCAAGAGCTTCTAACTGTATAATTAAATCTGCTAGATCTTCACCAGTTAGACCTTTTTTGTATAATTCACGGTAGATCCAAAGATTACTATCCCAATCTACTGCTGCCCAAAGCACACAAGAAGGAGAACTGAACCCATAGTCCGCTGCTCTTATTCTAGGCCAGTTAGTAGGTATTTCAAAAGGTTCTACAACGTGTATTAGCCTGTCGAACTCAAAAAAAGCAGCACCTTCTGCAACGTCCCAATCTCCTTCAAGTAACCTTCTTCGTTCTACTTCAGGCAAAGACAGAAGCATCGCTTCGTATTCACCCGAGTGCATTAAGTATGGATTATCTGTTAGTCTAGCAGGGATGAACTTTCGTTGGAATAAAGGTTCATTTGCTCTAGCGTGAGAAGGTCCGTATTTTAAAGTTTTACCAGTATCTATATCCGTAGCCCAAAAAGGATCGTTTGGAATAGCAGGATCGATAAACATCTTCTTAATCCACCAACCACCCATTCCTCCTGGGTTTGCACTTGCTCTCATGTATGTTTCAATATCTGGATCTGTAGTTCTAAGTCTAGATCTAAGATAGTTCCACACGTAAGGAGAAGGATAATGACCTAGTTCATCTATACCTATCCAAGAAAAACTCTGACCTTGGTATCTTGTAACATCCGAATCTTTATCTACATAAGAGAAAGTAGCTGTAGCTCCTGAAGAAAATACCCAGGTAGATTTTGACTCTTTGAATTTAGAACCTGGAAAGGCTCGTGGATAGATTCTTCTAGATTGGTCTATAAGTTCGGTTAGTTCCCCTAAAGTACGTCTGAGTAATAGAGCACGGTGATTAGGATTAGAAGCGAACCTAAGAAGATCAACCAACATTGCATAAGATTTTCCCCCTCCTGCTGCTCCTCCGTAGAGAACTTCTTTCTCTGGCGCTGCTAAGAACTCTTCCTGCGGGCCAGAGTTCGGTTTGAATACTATTTTTGCAGTTTGTTTTATTGCATCTTTTATTGCTTTAGGCGCTTGATCTAGTAATTCTCCTGTAGCTACTCCCCCAGTTTCTAAAACTTTTAGAGCTTCTTTAGCTTTTTTTGCCCCTCTAGCAAGAGTATCTATTTTGCTTCTTTGCCGTTCTAGATTTTTATTTCTTAAAGATACCTTCTTGCGAGCTTCTCTTCGTAAGTATTCTTTGGTAGATACTCGGTAATTGCCTTTTTCGCCTTCTTCAAGTTTAGGACGACCCATTAGTACTTTGCAGTCCTTACTGCACAACCTTTTGAATATTTTTTAGTTTTTCTTTTCTTTCTTTTTTTTGTTACTTTTCCGCCCCTCTTTTGCCCACTAAGTAATGCTTTAGTTATCTTATCTAAATCTGTAGTATATTCAAGTCTTGCTCGTCCTTCTCCCTCTGGAGTAATACTTCCTGTTCCAGAAAATTTACCAAATTCTCCCAAGTCTAATCCTGCTTGAAGTCTTGCTCTTTCTATTTCTGACCCCCTTCCTTCTATAGATGGTGAAATAAATGCTCCTTCTCCAAGTGGTATATCTCGTACTCCTGCTTCCCACCTAGCATCTTGTATATTACTAAGGGGGCGACCAGATGCTTCTGCATAGGCTTTTCCATATTCTCCCAAGTTTAATGCAGCTCTTACTTGTGCTGACGTATACTGTGGTCTGTTAGGATCTGTACGAACGCTACCAGAAACTTCCACTCCTTGATCCCGATATAAACCTGCTAGTTTTAACCGTTTAATTCGTTCTAGATTTCCTGCTGCTTCAGCAGTGATCTTACCTTCTGGATGTTGCCACGAAGTTCCTATATCCCAGTCAAAAGGTCGATATTTATCGCTACTAAGCTGTACTTCCGCATTTAATCTTCCCCCTGCTATATCCATAAGATCTCTGACATCAATAGCAGCATGATATGCCTCTGTGTTAATATTTGCTCCTGCTTCACCAGATATCCTAGCTCGTCCTACATCAAGTTGTTGACGACCAGTTTCAAATTTACCTTCATAGACTAATTTAGCTGCACCAACAAAACCTGCTGCTAATACTTCTGCAGTTTTTTCAGGTAAACCCTGCTCAGATAAAAACCCTTTAAAGTTTCTTACAAAATCTTTAGTTTCTTTTTTTCCACTTAAATACTCGGAAAAAGCATCAAATCCAAAGGGTGTTGTATTTGCACGAGTAAACATTCTAGCAGATTGTAAGGCTATTTTTCTCCAATTCTTTCTAGAAGTTTAAGATTTAATCCTTCTTCTCCTCTTACTGTTTTAAGTTTATCGAAAACATCTTTAAAAACACTTTCAAGAGCGTAGGTACGCTGTCTTATTTTTTTACTTTCGTAAACAGTAGGAGGCTTTTTCTTTGATAATGGATCAATATCACGCCAGTCCTTTAGAGTCATACCCGCTGGTGTAGGTGCAAGATAAGGACTATCCCCAGCGCGTGTCGTTCTAAAAAGCCCCTGTCTTTCCCGATTGGCAAGCTCTCTCAGTGATTCTCCCGGCATAAGGGCAGCAACCCCTTTCAACCGCCTATCCGCAGCCTGTGACTGTCGTGGCTCTTCTTGCAGAAACTTTTGTATCTGTGTATTTAGTATTGGTGACTTTTGCCTTACGCTAGTTTGTCCCATTAATTTTTCAAGGGCAATAGGCAAATTAGATGCAAACTTCTGCACTGAAGCAGAGGGCGACTTCTGATACTTCCGCATCGCTTGTTCTAATACTTTGTAATCCATATCAGAAATTTTAGGCATTAGGAGTTACATCCTTCATTTCTTTCTTAGCAGGTAGCATAACCACACCATGAATAACTTCCGCTTGAATAGCAATATCCTGTTTCTTACCGATTCCTACCCGGTCGAGAATTTCATTAGCTGCTTTTAATCGAATTTCCATATGGTTCGCACGAATGTCACCATCCATGTCTAGACCTTCTACAAGACGGTTCGCCGCTTTTACACTAGAAGAAGCGAGCATAATCCTTGTTCTATCTATAATCTCATCTTTTAAACTGCTTATTAACCAGCCTTTAGAACTATGTTTATAGCCAGCTTCGTCTATTGCTTCTAGAACATGCCCACCATTATTCATAAGAGAATTTAAGAATTTAGTTTGCTTATCTGTGTATTCTCTTTTAGCTGGTAAAGACATTAGGCTATTCCTGTATAGAACACATGATTTTCAATTATAACTTCCGGCTCTTCCCCTGCTGACCATGCAGGTTGTAAATCTTTTACATGGTAATGTGTAGATCCATTTGTATTATCTACAAGCTCACCTGCTAAACATCTTGAAGCAATTGCAATACAAATCAAATACCCTGTAT
>Ga0208180_1001797_pt1 | contig 11465 bp, 15 predicted proteins | sample MalvireepMed_s16_FD_184241 | JGI IMG/M metagenome (GOLD analysis project Ga0208180, IMG submission 184241) | Marine viral communities from the Global Malaspina Expedition - Malaspina viral metaG DeepMed_s16 (SPAdes) (version 2) | ecosystem: Environmental > Aquatic > Marine > Oceanic | place...
ACAGATACAGAATATTCACGACTTGCCTTAAGTCCTCTTTTCATACCTTCCTCGATTAATAATTTTTGAATTACCAAATTAAATCGCCTTTACAAATCCTAATAATTTTTTGATGATAGGTTTACCGATTATGTTTATTACTTCAGCGTTATTTGTTACTAGTTCAAGCATTTGTTTTTTCTGATAAATTCCTTTCATTTGCTCGTCGCTCACACCTTGCGCCTTTTGTTCTGCTATTGTTTTGTTAATCTCGTTTAATATTCTCGGTGCGTTATTTATCAAGTCGTCAATTTGTGAGTCTGTATGTATTGAGCCTTCTGCTTTTTTTCTGCTAAGATTAGTTTGTTTAAATTTTTCTTTTAGTGTTGAACTGAAAACCCTAAAGAAAACATAGACAGTTACCGCAATACAACTGAACCAAACAAGCGGAATTATTTCCGGCGGAATTAACTCACTGACCAAGCATAGACACCCTATTTTTAGTATATTTGTAAACGCCGTCTGCGTGTGATAAGTCAGCGTGTAAATGTAAAGCAATTCCGGCTGGTGTAAATCGTTTCATAACCGCCGTCTTTAGATATGGTGCCGGCGTTACATAGCCTTCTTGTCTTGTATTGGTGCCGGTTGTAACTGTCACCAATTCTACAAGTATGTCTATTGGATTTCCTTTTCTTACTAGTATAGTTTCTACAACATCCTGTTGAAAGATATGTAAACTTGTGCCGGTTCCGGTTAAGTTTGCGGCGCCGCTTTGGAAAGTGTTTTCGTAAAGTAGACGGTCATTTGTTGAACGTTCAGTTATCTTAAGATGTAATGCGCCTACGTTTAACGTGCCTGATGTAAATGCGCTACAAATAACCGCCGCAGGAAAACATAAATGAATTGCATAAATTATTGCCGTCATGTCGGGGTTATAGCTGTACGTTTGGCTGAAAGCCGTATTGTTGCCCTCGTTTTGTAGTACGCCGGTGTCAGTATCGGAATAAATTGCCGGAAAATCATCCATGGGTTGATTTGAATCGTCTGTATCTCTTGTTACTGTTGCCGTACTAAATGTAATTGAAGTTTCTGTAAGACCTACGTCAGTAAATGGTAAAAACAGATCATTACCGTAATCGCCTACGTTATAGACAGAAACTGATTTTACGTTAGATGGTTCTAATCTGCTTTCGTGTGGCATTTTTGCCACCTAGTTTTTTGAATACCTGACAAAGTTAATGAAATTACTTGCGCCGGTTCTTGCATCTCTATTGGTGTAATAGTTTGTAATTGTTACATTATTTGCTAGTGGAATACCTTTGCCCCTTGGCATTTTATATTCCATTAGACCACCGCCGCCGGTTATTGCATTGGCGGCACTTCCTAGACCTGTTGCGGTTGGTTGTACTGCTATACGATACGGCATTGATGTGTTAAAGTCTGGACTGATAAATTCTGAGTATCCAACATCATGTTGGCTGGCAGTTGCAACAGCGCCGGAAACTACGGTGTATAGTCCGGTTATTTCATTTCCGCCTTGTATTGTCATGTCGCCGCCTTGCGTTCTTGTATTAATAGCCGTCGCTCCTGCAGTTTCGTTTGTTGGTCTGGTGTAATATTGTTCGGCTCCGTTTGTTGATTCAGTATCATAAAGAACCGTTGCACCAACGCCAGCCGCTGCCGTGTTTTGTGTCAAAGGCTGGGCATAGAAATTCAAGTGTTCACCGCCTGCTAGCGGTGTGTTAATTGGATATGCTAAGAGGGCAGGAGCCGCCACGCTGGTAAATGCCGCATCTCCTGTATTGATATTGGGTAAAACGAACTTCTTAGGTTCTACCGCAACATCATCGGATTGAATACGAAATGCTGTTAATAATGATTCATCAACCGTAAAGGCACCAAGTTCCATTTGATATGGAACTACGGCATTAAATGCATGTGCTGGATCAGGTGCGCTTAGTGATGTACCGGAATTTAATTGTACTTCGGCGGTTGAACTGGCTGAAGTTGATGTAAAGGTGACGTCATCAAATCCATAGGTCATGTATAACTTACCTCGCTTGATGAAACTGTAATTGCTCGACTTGGTGCAATTAGATTAGTATTATGAGGGTTACCTGTGCTAAACAAGCCGCCTAAAATTCCGCCAGTTAACAAGGACTTACCAAGTGTTTTTGCCTTGCCCTTGTGCGGTAACATCTTAATCGGAACCATTGAATAAATCAAGGTTCCCAGGCCAATTCCTGACCATTTATTGAACATCCCATCAATTGAGATTGTTTGTGGTATGTTTGCACCGCTTGCGCTTTTGAATGGTGTATAACCGGTAATTCTACCACTTAGAGAATTAACAAAATTTTGTGCTCTTGATCCTATCGGTTGTCCTGCACTTGCTGACATGTCTGTACCTGTAATTTGTGACAATGCGGCTAAAACTCCGGCTCCTTTAGAAATTTTGCCCCATTGTGATTGTACTGTTCTGGCTACACGTTTTTTAGCATTACGCCTTCTAGGTTTTACAGTTCTTGTTTTTGCTCGTTTTTTACGTCTAGCCAATGAATATTATATTATCAATTTGTATTTATATGTTGAAAAAAAAAAATGGTTTTAGTTTTTTGAATGACTAGATCGGATAATGGCTAGTGTAATTAAACCAACCATACCAATGATAGATAGTGCTTCGATTTCCATTGCGTTAATCACAATATGGACAGTTTATATCTTTTTTCTTTTGGTTATACGCCTTAAAAGACCGGCTACACGTTGCACAAGTGAACGTAAACCGCTTTTTCTTTTGGAATTTTCTGAAAAATGCTTCAAGTCGTGTGATTCTTTTAGAATGGAATACGCCGTCTTGATCAAAATAGTATAGAAATGGATGTCTTTTGGCACGTTTACCAAGTGTTTTACGATATTTTTTGTATGAAACACTAACAATTATCACCCTTTAATGATACTCTTGTGATACTATAAGTTTTCGAGTGTTAGAGAGTGTTTAATTGTTTATGATAATAATAATAATCGTCTATATCTAGTCCATATGGTATAATTATATAATTAGTCAAAATATTTTATGTTATAATCTTTAATAATAACTCTCTCTATCTCTCTATATGAGTGAAATAACAGACGAAATTCAAAATTTCAAATATAATAAACATAGTAGTCAGGGAAAATCTGAAAGGATTGCATGGATTAAAGAGAAAATAAAAAAATACACTATAACAGAACAAACAACCAAAACCAACATAACCATAATTACAACTACTATCAGATACTATCTTAAATGGCTACAATTTAGTCCAAATACACGAAAAGATTACGAAGATCAAATATTATTCGAGTTGAAGTTAATTGAGTGAAATCGAAGAACCAGGCCTTTTAAAAACAGGAATTAGAGTAGTCAAAAGCGAAAGATTTCAGCGATTTTGTTTAAAATGTGGTAAAATCTTACCTACGAAAATAAAGCAAAATTATGCTCATAACTGTGAAAAACCGGATTTTTTACTATGACTACACCCTTTATGCTTACCCAATATTTTAAAGAATACAAAAGGTTAGGCGGCAAAAAAAATAAAAAAGTATATGGTGAAAATTTAGAAGTATTTTTTGAAGAAACCTACGACATTTTTATTGATGGAAATACAATATATCATAAAAGTAGAGAAGAAGCCGTAAAATCTGTTATGAAGTGGTTAAGAATATCAGCATATGAATTTAATTTAATTTTTGAAAGTGTGGATAATGTGACGGCGTACACCTAATGCGCTGTAAAATCTGTAAAAAGGTAGTTAAAACCGCCAATGCACCAACAAGAACGAGGCTTGTTTGTGGAATTTGTCTAAGATCAACTAAAAAACTTTTAAAAACTATACCTATGGTGATTATTAATGGATAAAAAATTAATAGGAAAATATGCCGGCCTGACCGGTGCTATTACTGTAATAGTTACAATAATTTGTCAAATAATACACGTACCGAATTATTAAAAATGAATAAAACATTGTTTAATGATTATGAGCCAGCCTTTTTTCATTCATTAGATTCTGATTATTTTGCCGGTTTTACTCTAAGGAAATATGAAAAAAAGTTATTGCTTGCAGAATTAAAAAGGCGTGTAGAGGTTTTGAGTTAATGCCTGAATATTTAAAAAAAGTATATGAGTTTTTCAAGACAAGTAATACTGCTAAAGACGTTTTAATCGGTGCTGTTTCCTTTATTGCCGGCGGTTATATTCTTAATAAAATTGTAAAACGTGACGAAGAAGATGAATAAATCCGTTTTATCCTTACCGGATCGATATGGCGGTTTATTTCATATGGCTTTGCAAATTAGCGCATATATTCCAAAATCAAAATATTATATTGAACCTTTTAGCGGCCTAGCACGCACCGCAAAATATGCCCGTTCACAAATTATTATTTTAAACGATAAATCTTTAGGTGTAAATAAAAAATGTGAAAAAATTTATCCTAACGCCATAATAAAAAATTATGATTTTGAAGAATGTATTAAAAAATATGATAGTAAGAAAACATTTTTTTTAATCGATCCGCCTTATGATGTAAAATATTATAATGGTGATATAGTAAAAGCTGAAATTATTAAAAACAATTTAAGAAATAAAAAAGCGGTAAATTTATCTATTATTGATAGAAGCGCAAAAGAATATTTAGATAAATTACAAGAAATTTTGCCTAAAATAAAAGGCCATTATATTCTGACTTTATCTTTAGGAAAAAAATTTCAAGCACCTTACGAAAAAATTTTACGGCATATTAAACCCCATTTATTTGGATTTCATCCATCATCACACCTCTACTCTAATAGACCGCTTAAGATACAAATACCACAAATTATTGATTATGTATGACTAACTGTATAATATGTCATAAGACATTAACTGAAATAATAACGAATGATTTTGTCTGTGTCTGTTTTGATTGTATAAAGAAACAAAATAAATTAATTGATTAGTAAACTACACAATATTTAGGCTGTTTGTTTGCGTCAGTTGACGGCGGGGTTCCGGTGCCGTAAACCCCAAATTCGAATGAATTTGGGTTGGTACCTGTGCCGGTGAATGCCATCTGTATATTTTGGTCTGCGTCATTATGTGTCGATTCAACATAAAGAACATCATTCGCTTCAACTGTATGTGATGCCCCAGCCGAATCAAAAGTAATAACTTCGCCGGCTGCGTCTGTTGTAATGTTGGCGGCGTCTGTCACACCTAAAACAGTATCATCAAGATAACAGGAAATATCACCGAATCCCCCCGCCCCGCCTATTCGTTTTAATGTAATTTTAGCAGACGTTACGGTTTCACCAATTACGGTATTACCACTTTCAAATTTAATCCCCATTTTAGTGCCATAGGCACCCCCAGTATACATAAACAAAAATTGTGAAGATGTATTTTGGCAATGTTCACTTACACCAACCGCACCAGCCACACCTACAAAAGCCGTATTTTGTAAACTTAGCATTATTCTTGCACCGCATAAGCACAGCGTACGCTTGCTTCAGTTGTACTTGCACAAGTTAAGGTTAATGTGCCAACTTTTGAAGCCGCCTGTGCCGTTGGTTTAGAACCCATAAAAATCCATCCAGACGGGAAGGCCAAATCTCTTTCTGATCCGTCCGTAGTAATAAATAACGTAATTGTTTTACCGGCTGCATAATTTGAGCCCGTAAAGGTCGTGGTGCCGCTTATTGATTTTGTTTGTATTGCGTTAGTGCTACTAAAATCAAAATCAACACCTGACATCGTGCTAACAGTATATTGAACATTACTTGGCGTGGCTGGTGCTGTCCATGACGGATCAGTTCCATCACTTGTTAGGATAGTTAGGTTTGCACCGATTGCATAACGTGACCTATCACCCGAAGCATTACCCCGTATAATGTCGCCACGTGTTGTGATTACACTAGTCGCAAGTCCACTTGTTGAACTAAAGGCGCCGATTAAACCACAGTTACCCAATTCTATTCGATCTCCTTTTATCGCCTTTGCATAACACGCACTTGTTTAATGTCACCAGGCCGCTTTCATGTGTAATGGCGTTTAGTCCGGTTCCTTTACAGATACGGCATGTAACAATCGTGTTAAGTGTTGAATGGATGAAAGGTTTAGGATTTATCCTAAGTCCGCCTAAACTGTTGTAGGTTCCTATCTCATGACCTAGTTTTTCTGACCAGATCAACGCCTACGCCTCTTCTTAAATTGTCCTTTTTTGTTTCGTGTTGGTAATGTTCTTTTTTTTGGTATGTATTTGAATGGTTTACGTTTAGTTAATGCTTTTTGTTTTATTACTTTTAATCGTGGTAGTTTTGATTTAGTTATGTTATAACATAATACAGCAAGTCTTTTTTTTGGCATTGCTTTCAATGTCTTTGTAATTTTTCTTATCAATGCCGGCTTTGACATTTTCATATACTGCTTTAACGACATTAGTTTCATTATTTACCCCCCCTATAATCAGCGATAAAGCCAATTAGAATAAGGCCTGCAATAGCACCGGCTACACCCGCCGCCATAAATCCGCTTGCAATAGGTTTAACAGGTTCCTTTTCTCTTATTTCAAATTCAGACTGTTTGCTAAATGCAGTTGGTAATGTTGCGCTTGTCCATACAAAAGAAGAAACTTTGGAATATATGTTATCATTCATCCCTTCATTATACTGAATAGTTTCGGTTCTTTCTGTTTCTGTAAACCTAAGATTGTTTTGCTTTACTGTTGGTAAAATGTTTACACCGTTACGGTCTTTAAACTGTATAAGGTTTGTAATAGTTTTGTTATACCAAAACGGGTTAAAGTTTTGTGTAGCAGTAAATGTAATTTGTCCTATTGCCCTGCCGTTTTCTATGGTAAAATAATCTATTTGTTGTGTAACCATGTTATCTGTAATTGATTCGTTTATCGGTTCCGGTATCGGTGTAAATGTTACGGGTTGAGGTGTTGGTTCTAGTATTGGTGCGGGTTCCATTACACCGTTAGTTATTATTTCTTCTTCAGCGCTAACTTGTGGTAAAAATTCAAATGGTTCTCCATTTACAGGATATAATAATCTGTCAGCTTTAATTTTTTCAATTAAGGCGTTTATTGAATTCATTATACCCTGTTTTTGAACTACATTTTGACATTGGCGTGGCTCTTTTGGGTAATAATCACACTCATATGCCATTATGTTAATACGAGCTTGAAGATATTTTTTTCCACGTTCTAAATATTCAATGGCTTCTTCATCTGTGTAATGTTGGCGCCATCTCGTTGGGTGATGCGCCCCGCTATCTTCCCACCAACTTGGAACCGGTGTATCAACGGGATTCATATAATTTTTAAACTGTGTGTTATATTGTTCTGCCTCATGCATTGCAATTTTTAATCTTTCTTCTAATACTAAATTTCTCGCATAACCCCCAATATTTACAAATTGATCTACGCCGGTTCCATATCTTGGATTTGGTCGTGCTTCTTTTGGAGTTGTTGGGGTTGTGGTTGCACCGGTTACCGGATCGTATTTAGGATTTGGTCTAGCCATTAATTACCCTCATTTCTTGTATTTTTTGCACAATTTGCGGGAATGTAATTAATGACAAACCTAAACCGATCATGGCAAAAACTGCGCCGGTTGTGATGTTTGGTTTTTCTTGTTTTTCTTTTAACATTCTATCATATTGCATGTATTCAACTACAACAATCAAAACGGCTATAACTTGCACTATCTGCCAAAATGTAATATTGTGAAATCCTGTTGTAAATAATTTAGTTACCCATTCCGGTAAGGTTGTAGGAAAATTTAAACCAAAAAAGCCGGCTAGTGAGTTTAACCATATACCGCCTTGTATAGTGGCCTGAAAGTATGAATTAATTAAAAACCCAGTTAAGAAAAATATTGCAAGGCGTGAGATTAAACCGATAAAATCATAACCTAAAACAGATACAGAATATTCACGACTTGCCTTAAGTCCTCTTTTCATACCTTCCTCGATTAATAATTTTTGAATTACCAAATTAAATCGCCTTTACAAATCCTAATAATTTTTTGATGATAGGTTTACCAATTATGTTTATTACTTCAGCGTTATTTGTAACTAATTCTAACATTTGTTTTTTCTGGAAAATTCCTTTCATTTGCTCATCTGATACGCCTTGCGCCTTTTGTTCTGCTATTGTTTTGTTAATCTCGTTTAATATTCTCGGTGCGTTATTTATCAAGTCGTCAATTTGTGAGTCTGTATGTATTGAGCCTTCTGCTTTTTTTCTGCTAAGATTAGTTTGTTTAAATTTTTCTTTTAGTGTTGAACTGAAAACCCTAAAGAAAACATAGACAGTTACCGCAATACAACTGAACCAAACAAGCGGAATTATTTCCGGCGGAATTAACTCACTGACCAAGCATAGACACCCTATTTTTAGTATATTTGTAAACGCCGTCTGCGTGTGATAAGTCAGCGTGTAAATGTAAAGCAATTCCGGCTGGTGTAAATCGTTTCATAACCGCCGTCTTTAGATATGGTGCCGGCGTTACATAGCCTTCTTGTCTTGTATTGGTGCCGGTTGTAACTGTCACCAATTCTACAAGTATGTCTATTGGATTTCCTTTTCTTACTAGTATAGTTTCTACAACATCCTGTTGAAAGATATGTAAACTTGTGCCGGTTCCGGTTAAGTTTGCGGCGCCGCTTTGGAAAGTGTTTTCGTAAAGTAGACGGTCATTTGTTGAACGTTCAGTTATCTTAAGATGTAATGCGCCTACGTTTAACGTGCCTGATGTAAATGCGCTACAAATAACCGCCGCAGGAAAACATAAATGAATTGCATAAATTATTGCCGTCATGTCGGGGTTATAGCTGTACGTTTGGCTGAAAGCCGTATTGTTGCCCTCGTTTTGTAGTACGCCGGTGTCAGTATCGGAATAAATTGCCGGAAAATCATCCATGGGTTGATTTGAATCGTCTGTATCTCTTGTTACTGTTGCCGTACTAAATGTAATTGAAGTTTCTGTAAGACCTACGTCAGTAAATGGTAAAAACAGATCATTACCGTAATCGCCTACGTTATAGACAGAAACTGATTTTACGTTAGATGGTTCTAATCTGCTTTCGTGTGGCATTTTTGCCACCTAGTTTTTTGAATACCTGACAAAGTTAATGAAATTACTTGCGCCGGTTCTTGCATCTCTATTGGTGTAATAGTTTGTAATTGTTACATTATTTGCTAGTGGAATACCTTTGCCCCTTGGCATTTTATATTCCATTAGACCACCGCCGCCGGTTATTGCATTGGCGGCACTTCCTAGACCTGTTGCGGTTGGTTGTACTGCTATACGATACGGCATTGATGTGTTAAAGTCTGGACTGATAAATTCTGAGTATCCAACATCATGTTGGCTGGCAGTTGCAACAGCGCCGGAAACTACGGTGTATAGTCCGGTTATTTCATTTCCGCCTTGTATTGTCATGTCGCCGCCTTGCGTTCTTGTATTAATAGCCGTCGCTCCTGCAGTTTCGTTTGTTGGTCTGGTGTAATATTGTTCGGCTCCGTTTGTTGATTCAGTATCATAAAGAACCGTTGCACCAACGCCAGCCGCTGCCGTGTTTTGTGTCAAAGGCTGGGCATAGAAATTCAAGTGTTCACCGCCTGCTAGCGGTGTGTTAATTGGATATGCTAAGAGGGCAGGAGCCGCCACGCTGGTAAATGCCGCATCTCCTGTATTGATATTGGGTAAAACGAACTTCTTAGGTTCTACCGCAACATCATCGGATTGAATACGAAATGCTGTTAATAATGATTCATCAACCGTAAAGGCACCAAGTTCCATTTGATATGGAACTACGGCATTAAATGCATGTGCTGGATCAGGTGCGCTTAGTGATGTACCGGAATTTAATTGTACTTCGGCGGTTGAACTGGCTGAAGTTGATGTAAAGGTGACGTCATCAAATCCATAGGTCATGTATAACTTACCTCGCTTGATGAAACTGTAATTGCTCGACTTGGTGCAATTAGATTAGTATTATGAGGGTTACCTGTGCTAAACAAGCCGCCTAAAATTCCGCCAGTTAACAAGGACTTACCAAGTGTTTTTGCCTTGCCCTTGTGCGGTAACATCTTAATCGGAACCATTGAATAAATCAAGGTTCCCAGGCCAATTCCTGACCATTTATTGAACATCCCATCAATTGAGATTGTTTGTGGTATGTTTGCACCGCTTGCGCTTTTGAATGGTGTATAACCGGTAATTCTACCACTTAGAGAATTAACAAAATTTTGTGCTCTTGATCCTATCGGTTGTCCTGCACTTGCTGACATGTCTGTACCTGTAATTTGTGACAATGCGGCTAAAACTCCGGCTCCTTTAGAAATTTTGCCCCATTGTGATTGTACTGTTCTGGCTACACGTTTTTTAGCATTACGCCTTCTAGGTTTTACAGTTCTTGTTTTTGCTCGTTTTTTACGTCTAGCCAATGAATATTATATTATCAATTTGTATTTATATGTTGAAAAAAAAAAATGGTTTTAGTTTTTTGAATGACTAGATCGGATAATGGCTAGTGTAATTAAACCAACCATACCAATGATAGATAGTGCTTCGATTTCCATTGCGTTAATCACAATATGGACAGTTTATATCTTTTTTCTTTTGGTTATACGCCTTAAAAGACCGGCTACACGTTGCACAAGTGAACGTAAACCGCTTTTTCTTTTGGAATTTTCTGAAAAATGCTTCAAGTCGTGTGATTCTTTTAGAATGGAATACGCCGTCTTGATCAAAATAGTATAAAAATGGATGTCTTTTGGCACGTTTACCAAGTGTTTTACGATATTTTTTGTACGAAACACTTACAATTATCACTCTTTTAATGATACTCTTGTGATACTATAAGTTTTCGAGTGTTAGAGAGTGTTTAATTGATTGTAATAATAATAATAATCATGTATATCATGTCCATATGGACTATTTACATAATTAGTCAAAATATTTTATATTATATTCTTAATAATAACTCTCTCTATCTCTCTATATGAGTGAAATAACAGAAGAAATTCAAAATTTCAAATATAATAAACATAGTAGTCAAGGTAAAGCCGAACGTATAGCATGGATTAAAGAGAAATTAAGACCATATACACAATGCGATAGTAGTGCAAAACGTAATGTTAACGTAATTAATAACAAGATCAGATACTATCTTAAATGGCTACAATTTAGCCCTAATACAAGGAAAGATTACGAAGATCAAATACTATTTGAGTTGAAGTTAATTGAGTGAAATTGAAGAACCAAGCCTATTAAAAACAGGAATTAGAGTAGTCAAAAGTGAAAGATATCAGCGATATTGCTTAAAATGTGGCAAAATCTTGCCTACGAAAATAAAGCAAAATTATGCTCATAACTGTGAAAAACCGGATTTTTTACTATGACTACACCCTTTATGCTTACCCAATATTTTAAAGAATACAAAAGGTTAGGCGGCA